>ERZ1370068.4276-contig-3358_pt1 | contig 81194 bp, 133 predicted proteins | sample MGYA00561227_ERZ1370068 | MGnify/ENA primary metagenome ERZ1370068 (study PRJEB38410, sample SAMEA6850437) | metagenome | study: Metagenomic assessment of the ecological functions of the soil: analysis of the soil microbiota associated with the...
ATTGCCGTTCAGTTTGCATGGCCCCTTTCTCCGGCGCAGACGGATATCGCGCTCGCCCTTCGGTCAGAACCAGCCGCTGGCGGCTTCGCGGGCAGGCTCCTCGTCCACCATGAGCAATACGCCGCCGCTCAGCTAAACGCCCCGACTACACTCGCGATCGATCCTGAAACTGCGTGGTCCCGCATCACGGCCGACGACCTCTTCGCGCTGGAGATGACGCGCGAGCAGGGCACGAGCGGATTGCCTCGGAGCTCGCTGCCGAATTTGCCGTACGTCCACGCAGTAGCCTGTCTGCGTCACCGCCGTATGTTCTGGCGCAACGCCTGACACGCGCCAGAAACTCACGCGCAACAGGCTCAAACCGCCGGTTCAGGACAATGCGGCGGTCGGATCGGGAAGGACGCCGGCGTGACTGCGTCGGTGAGAAGCGAAAACGATCCGATTGTTCTGTCAGGCGCGTTCCCGATCTCGGCGGAGAAGGTGGAAGAACTGACGGAGCATCTCCTCCATCCGCACCGTATCGAAAAGGTCCGCGTTGTATCTCAAGTCCACGCAATGTTCCTCACCGTTGCTTGAGGACGTACATGGTGGAGATCGAACTTGGACTCGTCGCCGGCCGCGTCAGCGTTTCGATCGTCAACCCTGAAACATGTAACGGCGCGTCATCGAGGCAGGAAAACGTTGAGCATGACTTGAAACGGCGGTGTGTGATTCACGCCTCCGCTCGGGCTGCAGTTCCTCGACGAGCTTCTCGAACGGCAGGTCCTGATAGTTGATCGCGTCCACTACCACCGACCGGACGCGACGCAGCATTCCTCAAACGTCAGTTTGCCGGACCCATGGATCCGAATCGGAAGGGTATTGACGAAAAATCCGATCAGCTTCTCTGTCTCGAGACGTACGACCTGCAATGGGCGTCCCGATGACGATATCGTCCCGGCCACTGATGCGACGCAGCAGGATCTGGAATGCTGCCATCAGGGATCATGAACAACGTCGCGTTATGTCGTTGACTCAAGGACTTCAGCGACTGCATCACGTCATTGGGCAACACCTCCGTGACGCGCAGCGAGCGTGGACGTGTCCGTCACTTCGACGAGGGCGATCGGCGGGCAGCTCGAGAGGGGATTCGCTGCCGTGAAGAAGTGTTTTCCAATAGGACAGCTGAGTCCGAGGACTGCGCCCTGGAGCCATCCGCGCTGCCATCGGGCGTAATCGCTGTGATTGAATTGGCAGCTCGGGAAGCGGCGACGTCTTCCCCTGCGAGAACGCCTCATGCAAGGTCGCGGACTCTGCAGCAGCAGTCGAGTGGACCACCCGTCTGAGACGATGTGGGTGTATCACCACGACGAGAAGATGTTCCGTCGTATGCAGCCGCACAAGAGCGGTTCGCATCAACGGTTCCGTCGCGAGGTTGAATGGACGCCGCGAGTAGTTGTCGATCGCCTCCTGAGACGCACGCTGGCGCTGATCGTCGGGAGGCCCGAGCAGTCGACCACCGTCAACGGTATGGGGCTGAAATGGAGCGATGATCTGCATCGGCTGGTCCGCAACGAACTCGAAATTCGCGCGGAGCACGTCATGCCGTCGGCGGATTTCGTTGACCGCGCGTTCCAGCGCCGGGACTTCCAGACGTCCGGTCAGACGCAGGACCTGCGTCATGTTGTGACGCCGAATGATTCGGACGAAACTGCGTCGAGGAACCACAGCCGTTGCTGCCCGAACGACAGCGGCGCAGGACCGGTCTCCACTCTTCGCGATATCTCACGCGGTGGCGCGCGTCACGTCTGCTGGCCTATTCTGCGATTCAGACATCGATCATTCGTCTCACAGTGCCTACCAGAAGCCGGGGTGTGGTGCGTGAGGTCCACACGAACGTTGACGCACGCGGTGCCACCCGCCGCTATGCCGCCCGATGCAGGGCGGCCGGTATCTCCGCAGGTTCGGTTACGAACTCCGAATGGCCTCCGAAAAATCTCGGCGATGCGTTCGTACCGGCAGTCCTTCCTGAAAGCGGCTGAACAACTCCTCGTATTCGGGAGGAAAGCGCTCTTTCTGCCGAGGTGCGCCGTACCGCCGTCGTTATAGTTGAGGATCACGACGATGATCGGGATGCGATGCCGTGTCGCTGTCTCCAGGTCCATCGCGCCCAGACCACAGCCAAAATCACCAAAGAACGAATTGCCGCTGGATCGCTTTCGCGAAGCGCGGAGTGGGGGCCTGTCACGTGAGAGCGATTCCACGTGGTCGACGGGGTGGCCGCCGTCGTGCCGCTGGCTGGCGAGGGATCACGTGTCGCCTCGGATGCCTTCCGCAACATGCGCGCAACTTCGCCTTCTGGCAGCTTCTGCAATTCCGCCGCGAGAGTTGCAAAGGTCCTGCTCATGTTGCCGACGGGCGAGTCGATCGCCAGCGAGGCTGGTGTCGGATGATGAAACAACGTGGTCGGTGGCAGCTCAGGGCCAGAGCGTTGGTGAGTCGTGTGCTCACCTGCATGGCCCGGAGCGAATCACCGCCGGAGAGCAAAGAAGTTGTCGTGGCGTCCGACGCGATCCACCTGAAGGACCTGCTCGAAGATCGTGGCAGAGAGTTGTTCCAGCTCGTCGCCGGGCGGCTCGTACGCCACCGCCAGCTGTGCGGCCAGCCGATCGGCCAGCCCGATTCTTTGCAGCTTTCCCGTGGGTCCCTGCAGAATTTCCGTCACGATGACGATGCGTGTCGGGACCTTGAAGTCCGGCAGATGTTTGATCGCGAATTCCCTGATCTCGCCCTCGCTCAGCGTCTTCCCGTCCCGCGGCACGACAGCCGCGGCAACGGCTTCGCCGAGCGTGGAATGAGGCATGCCGAACGCTGCTGCCTCGCACGCACATCCGCATGTCTCAGCAGGGACTTCGTCGATCTCGCGCGGCGCCACCTTCTCGCCGCCGCGATTGATGATCTCGCGAGACGGCCCGTCGACATGGTAAGCCCTGCTCGTCGAGCACTCCCTGATCGCCTGTGCGTAACCACCCGTTGCGGAGACGCGGCGGCGTTCGCGGCAGGTTGTCGTCGTAGCCGAGAGTCACGTTCGGTCCGCGAATCACCACCTCGCCCGCGCTGACCCGGCGGGCGGCAGAGTGCCTCTGCTCGTCGACGATCGCGACCTGGCAACCTGTCGCGAGAACCGACCGAGCCAGGCATCCTCTTGCGTGGCGGCAGTGGATTGCTGGCGATCTGATGCGCCGCCTCGGTAGTCATGCCATACGCATCGATGACGGGCGCGCCGAAAACGGCTTCCAATTCGCGCTCAGGATCGAAGGGAGCCAGTGCCGCGGACGACACGAACGGATGAAACGCAACCTGGTGGCCGGCTGAGCGATCCCGTCCCGCCGGTGGCGCGCGTCGGACGATTTCTTGATGGATGGTCGGGACCGCCGTGTGCAGGATGGACGGAGGTCGTTCAGCCATCCGAAAAACGAGTCCCCGTCGAGAAGCCGGCCGTGCATATCACGCTTGCGCCTGCACCGAAAGCGACGCAAGCGCGCCAGCGACCAGTCCGTGGATGTGGAACAGCGGCATCACGTTCAGACATCCGGTCGGCGCGTGACGGCGACAGACTCGCCGCAGCGTTCCCGTGCGGACGCGGAAAGGTTGGCCACGCGTGAGCTGGCACGATCTTCGGCCGCGAGGTCGTGCCCGAAGTGTGTGGAGCACGAGCGCCACGTCGGCTCGACTCCGGAGTAATGTCCCCCCGCACGGCCGATCAACCTGTCGCCATTCAGCGTGAAGAGTCCCGCCTCGTGATCGGCGATCGGTGACAGATTCGAAATGGTCATCCCGCGGGCTTTCGCGACTTCAACCGCCGGCGAACCACCACCGCGTTGCACGATCAGCGCTTTCGCCCGGAGATCGGTGGAGACAGAAATCGAACTCCTGGGCGCAATGCGCCAGGATTCAGCGGTGCTGCAGCGGCGCCTGCGCGAAACCCCAGGGAACGCGACTGCCATCTCGGGGCCGTTTTGAAGGACGATGGCGACGCGGTCGCCTCGGCCGATACTGGCCGCGATGAGCGACCAGGCAACGTGCGCTTCAGTCTGCCGCCGAGGCGTTCGTAGGAGGCGAACGCCGCCCGAGAGCGACGACCAGCCGGCGATGCTGGGCAGCGCACCGCTGGCGGCGAAGGATGCTTCCCGATCCGTATCTCCGCTATCTGGCTCGAATCGTTCATGTTTTTTCAGAATCTGCGGCCGATCGAGCGGCGAAGGCGCACGCTCGGGATTGTCACGATACCTCAGTTCAGCGAAACCTGTTGAAATGGGGAAGTGGCAGCAAAGTTCGTGGATGTTCACGTCTGCGGTCCGCTAACCCGCGTACACCCGCGAGGGACCGAGTCCCAGATCGGCCAAACTTTCGCTAATGACGGGCTTGATGGGGCGCTCCCGGTTGACAGCGGTCCACAAATACATCGAACCGTGCCTGCTGTTGCAGACATTAGAGCGGGGGCTTGGCCCGTCGAGCTTCCAGTAGACGGGCTTCTTCGAGGCTGGTCGTTCAGCTTCAGCCAATAGTTCAACGAAACAATCCACACAAGAGGTCGACACGAGCGTCGCTGCCGGTCTTGAATCCTCGATCAGAGCCTCAGTCTTGTCGCGATTCAGAAAGCGAAGACGCTCGAAATCGATTAACGGGTTCGTCTGATCCAGGTGGCGCAAAGGACAGCACCGCAGCCACGCGACGATCTCCCCTGCCCGTCAAGGCTCTGTTTGTCTAGCTCTGTCTGGCGATCGCTTTCGGCGGGAAGCCTTCCAGGGAGGCTCGCAGAATGTAGCCCGGTCTGTCCGCGTGGACACGGGGATCTTCGTCCTGGCGGGAATGGCAGAATTCGACCGGCCGATGATCCAAGAAGGGCACTCGGGTCTCGATCAGGAGCGCCATAGACATCCGATCCATGTTTATACAGCGCCGGAGGCAAGGCCGTCGAGCCGATGATACAGGTATTGTTGGGCCGCGAACCACCGATCTTCCTCAGGTCGAACCCAAGATGCCATCGAAGCCCAGGGACGAACACCGGTCCACATTACTCATCCGCACTTGAAGCTGCCACTCTCCTCGAAGAGAGCGTGGAGCGCACGCTGCGACGAACCATGTCGCGTCGGCCGACAGATTGCGCGGGCGATATCCTGCAGCGCCGCGAATGCCCTGACCACGCGCAGCTTTCGCAAATATCCGCCAATCAGCCTCTCGAAACTCAACGAAGAGCCACCAAGGTATGCATCCACACCATACCCGTCCAACATCACCCTGATCCAGTTTGACAGCCAATTTCATGAGGAAGTAAAACGACACGGACGATGAGCCCTAAGCGGCGCCTCATGCAGCCACATCATCGATCGAGACGACCGAAGTTCGTCGTCAGACGGCGAACAGTAGATGAGGATCTGATGTTGGGAAAGGCGATGGCGATGACCTCGGCGTGCCCAACTGCGCTCGTCCATCCGATGGACTTCGTTCTCGTAGTAGCTGGTAATGGTCCTGTGCTTGGCGTCCACCAGAAGTCACTTGCCGACCACGGACGCGATCGACGCCGCTGTCAATCCTCCGCTGAGACAGCCGCCGACTTCGACGTCACTCGGCACGTGCAATTTGACGCTGTTCCGGAACAGTTCCAGGAATCGATCTTTCTTGTCGTCGAAACTCCCGCGAAAACGCCGGGAAGGATCGATGTCCCAATACTCGACAGCGAGACCGCGCCGTCCTTGAAAAGCAGGTTGGTCCGCTCGGGCAGGCACCTTCAGGCATTCGAAGTAACGTCTCGTCCCGGTGCGACACGACCTCGAACAAACAGGCCGCGGGCAAGTTGACGATCGTTCAAGTGTGTCGCAGAAGAGAGGCGACACTCTCAGAGGGTCTGTGCTCGGAGCCGAAATAGAACCTGTCGCCTGCATGGATATAAGTAGAAAGGTTTGATGCCGAACCGGTCCCGAGAGCAGAACAACTCTCGCCTTCGTTTGTCCCAGATCGCAAAAGCCCACATGCCAACAAATCGCGTGACACACGCACTGCCCCTCCGTATAGGCTGCCAGGACGACTTCGGTGTCGAGTTGGTACGAAAGCGATATCCCTTCTTGGTCAGTTCATCCCGTATCTCTGGATAGTTGTAGACCTCACCGTCGTAGACAATCGTCAAGTCCCCGATTTCCATCGGCTGGTTGCGCGGCAGCGCTCGGATCGATGACGCTCAACTGATTGTGGCCAAGCAGGACGGGCATGTCGATCCATCGGGCCGAATGATCGGGTCCTCGATGACGGATCGATTCGAGCATCGCGGTCAGAAGGGCCTCGCCCTGCTCGCGACCTAACGGACGGATCAATTATTCCCGCGATGCCAGCACATCCAGCGTTCGCTCTCGTCGACAGATACCATGCCCGAGGTCGACTCGATCCCAGCCAATGCCGCGTGCACGCGCTCCGGCTCGATCCGAGAGCGCGCTGCGCGAGTTCGCGCGCCGCGGCATCGCCTGCTGTGCCGGCACGGCGCCCGGGCAACATCAAGATCACGCTCGCGGGGATGGAATCGCGACGTTTCAGTCCTCATTCGGATGCTGGCATCATCCGCGTGGCAGCCTGTTCGCGGCTGGCTCCTCGACCGATTGCATTTACACGTTCACGTTACCGTGGTGACGCCGCGTGTCGCTTTCAACCTTGTGGCGGTTGGCAGCCGCGCTCTCGAGTGTCAAGCGATCTGGGGGCGACTTGACTTCGATGCAGCCGCTATTCGCGGGCAGGGTTGAGACCACCCAGATATTTGCGACCACATACGAATCCGTCATCACGGACTGGCCCAACGGATTTCCTACGGCGCATCGTCGTGTTCCGTCGACGCAGAGCGCCAGTACCCGGCGACTGATTGAGACGTCGTCACCGGATGCCTCTGGCGGCGGTGCGGGACAATACCGTCATCGCCCCGGTCGAGTCGTAGTGGTTCGACGTTGACGTGAATTGACACATTCCAACATCACGTAACATCGAGATTCCTTCAATCACGCTTATCAGCGGGCGTTGTCTCTGACGAACGCGTTCGGATTACCGAACCGCTTCAGAATAAATTCCGCGCATGCGCAGCCTTCCCGAAGCCTTCCGGTGCGCTAACCGCGGAATGTAACCGCGAAGACGCTCGGTTCACTGATTGCACTGCGGTTCTGGTGGTGAACGGATGTTCCGCCGATTAGCACTTGCGATCAACCGGTCCCGGTTCTGTCGTTTGGGATCACGAGCTCTCGTGCTCGCGGTGTGCGCGCTGATGCTTATCGATCTCGCCCTCGCTCTGGAGTCCGAAATCCCCAGACTATCCTTTGGCCTGACGGTCGCGCTGCTGGCAGCATTCGGATTGTTTGAAGGCGGCATCCTCTTCATGATTCGTCATGTGTTTCGGAAACTTCCCCGATAACCGGCGGCACCCTGACACACTCTAGTGATAACAAACGGAAAGTCTCGATTCGGTCGCCTTTGGTCCGCCTCACCACAGACCGCATTCGATCGTCATTCCGAATCGGATTGATTTCGCTGGTGCGTTGTTGATGGGCGATTGGAACACGATCTGCAATGCTGGGCACGCAGGGACAGCACCGACGCTCTCCCCGCGCGGACGATTGTGTCGCACTGCCGGATGTGTAGTGCCATGCAATCGCTCCGCGTCGCCCAAGTTCGCTGCTATCGACCCCTCACTTGCGAAAAACCATGCCAGCAATGAGTTGAAATTCTTTGCTCGTGACCCCAGGCGACGAACGATGAGCGCGGTATTGTCGACACTATCAGGGTGGTCGGGCGAGCGAATAAAGCGCCCGTTGACGCCTACTCGAACGGCGTAGCGTGAAGCAAGGCTGACATCAACACCGCCGCCCGGTTCGTATGCGAACCGCGTTGCGGAACGCTGCATCGCGAGTGCAGTGCTGACTTCGGATCGGTGAGCTCCGATTAGGAATTGCCCGAATGGGGTCATCGCTCTCCACTTTGGCGCGGCGAATTTGGCTCCGCCCATGAACGAATAGACACTCAGGTGTATGTCGAAGCCGAACGGACTGACCATCTTGTGATTTCCGCTCACCTCGCCAACAACGCCGAACCACTCCTTGCGGAATGTGCCGAGGGCAGGATTGCCGCCGCCAGATACAAACCATCCGATTGGGAAGTTCCCCGACCCGCTGTCGTCACGCAACAGGGCATAACCGCCGGCGACTTCGACTCTCGCCGCCTGAGCGGCAGCAGGCGGCGCACACATCGCGTTCAATGCCACTGCGGTCACACATACCGAGAACATCCGAACGGATGCTTTCATCACATCTTTCTCAATTCCTGACGCGGCGTGCTCCACGCAAGCATCGCCCAGCAGGAACTCGTCCGACATGTTCGCACAGCTTGATGATCGGTGCCGGCCTTCGCAGGACGGCATCGAGTGAGGCGCAAGCGCGTCGTGCGCACTGATGCGGGAAATGCGCCTGCGGGCAAGGGTGCGTCAGCGGTTCAGACCGACGACGATAAGCGGTCACGAGCCGCATCTCGATCGGCGAAGGCTCACGTCCGTCGACGGTCGACTGCTACGACAATGCGGTCATGGATGAGCGACGTCGAGCTACGGCCGGTGAAGAGCTAGCCGGGCGTGCCAGGTGCCCGAAACGGTGCTAGTGATCGTCGCGGAAATAGATCGCGTAGACGTCGTCGTTCGGATTTTTGTCGCGGCATGCTTACGCACACAATCCCGTTGGCGTTTTGGTCGGCCGGGAAGTCTTGGGGGACGAGCCAGAGTTCCCATGACGCCGGACAGTTGCCTTCTGCGGCGACCGTCGTCGGCGCTGCGCTAGGACGACGGGCGCGAAGGCCAGTGCGAGAGCGAGCATTCTCATAGCCAGAATTTCGGCTGGTGCTCAGGACTTCTTTAACGTTCCGGCGACGTACGGCCGGGTAGGGCACACGCGGCCGGCTGCGTTGCTCTAAAATGTTCCTATCGCGGCGCGCGGCTCGACGAACCACGCTAAAATCAGCGGCATCAGTAAGGTCGCAACCGCGCGAGGACGCCAACTAGAGCCCGGTTGGCTCAGGCGCTCAGGAGAGCCCAGGAGCCCGGAGCCCGGAGCCGGAAGCCAAGGGCCCCATGAGTCGTGAGCCTTTAGTCTTGAGCCTGTTATGAAGACAAAGCATCGTCGAGAGTTGAAGGAGAACGACGTCGCGCGGCTGGTTGCCGCGACGCGCGAGTTTGGCGAGCAGCACGGCAAGCAGATCACCGCCGCGCTCGTGGCGGTCATCGTCATCGCTCTGGGCGTGATGGGAGTCCTCGCGTTCCGCAATCGCCAGCAGTCGCAGGGACAGGACCTGCTCGCGCAGGCGATGGTCGTGCTGAACACGGCCGTCGTGCCGGTCGACGGCGACGACCAATCCTGGCGATGCGCCGGCTGCGGCGGGAATCGGCGCGAAGGGCACGTTCTCGACGGAGGCGCAGAAGCTGAACGCCGCGCTGCCGAAGCTGAGGGTGGCGGCCGACGCGTATCCGGAGACGCAGGCCGGCATCCAGGCACGCTACCACCTCGCGGCCACCCTCGCGGCGCTCGGTCAGGGAAAGGAAGCAATCACGCAATTCGACGATGTGGTCACACGCGCGGGAGGCGACAGCCTCTACGGACAGATGGCGCAGCTCGGAAAGGCGGACGCGCAGGCGCAGGCAGGGGAGATCGATTCTGCGATCGCCACGTGGAAAGAACTGGCCGCGAAGAAGGACGCGAAACTGCCCGAGGACGCGATCCTGATGCAGCTCGGTCGCGCGTATCAGGCGAAAGGCAACACCGCCGAAGCCCGCAAGACCTTCACCGACATCGTCGACAACCATCCGGATTCGCCATACGTGGCGGATGCGCGGAAAGAGTTGGAGTCGTTAAAAGGATAACAGCCGTTAAGACCCCCGGCCTTCATCACGTCTTTCAGCGCTTCGAAGTCGCCGACCGCGTTTAGATGCAGGCCGGTGAGCGTTGGCTGCGCGACGGCGACGTTCGTCCGGTTCCAGATGCTGATGTGGGCGCATCGTCGGCGACGATCTTCTGGACCTCGCCGTAATACTTCTTCCGTTCCGATTCAGTTGTTGCCGCGCCCGCGAGGTCGAGTCAGACGATCGACTTCGGGATTGCTGTAGTGCCCGCGGTTGAACCCAGCCGGGGCGTCTGTGTCGAAGTGGAACACGCGCCGCAGGATGTCGGGATCGACCATCGCCCCGCCGACCCACTGCAGCGAGAACATCTGGAAGTTCCCCTTTATGACATCCGCATACATCGTCGCGAACTCGTACGAGCGGACGTCGAGGTCGATGCCGACGCGTGCGCAGATCCTGCTGGATGACGGTCGCCTGCAGGCGTGTCTCCTCGACGCTCGAGATCTTGAGCGAGAGATGCAGGCGCGGCAGCGGACCGTCGCCGTCAGGATCCTTGTAGCCAGCTTCGTCGAGCAACTGGCGCGCGCGGTTGGGATCGTGGTTGAACTGGAAGATGTCGGGCTCGTAGGCCCAAGCCTGCGAGGAATGAGTCCCGTTGCCGGACGCGCGAGGCCCCGGCGTAGATAGTTCAACGATCGCGTGGCGATCGATCGCGTAGCCGATCGCGTGGCGCACGCGCTTGTCCGCCAGGACCGGGTCGCGCATGTTGATGCCGAGGTACGAGTAGTCGAGCCCCGGCGACTTGCGCGACCGCGAAGCCCTTGCCCTCGAACTGGTGGACGATGTCGGGCGGCAGGTCGTTGATGACGAGATCGATCGAGCCCCTTGCGGAGCTCGAGGCCGCGCATCGTGTCGTCCGGTAGCACGCGAATGACGATGCCGGCGTTCTTCGGCGGGCCGTTGAAGTAGTCAGCGAACGGCGCGAGCACGAGCTGATCATCGACGGCGTAGCGAACGAACTTATACGGCCCGGTGCCGATCGGATGCTCGCCGAAGTTGACGCCGGATCCAGCGGGAACAATCGCCAGCGGCCCTGCGAGCTGGTTCGGAACGCCGTGAACGGCTCTTTCAGCGTGAAGACGACGTGGTAGTCGTCGAGCGGCCGGACGCTCTCGAGCGAGCGATACGCGCCCTTGAAGGGCGAGACGAACGACGGATCGAGCATCTGGCCGAACGTGAACACAACGTCCTTCGCCGTCATCTCGTGAAGGTCGTGGAACTTCACACCTCGCCTGAGCGTGACGATATAGGTGAGCGGATCAGGGTTGTCGAGCCGCTCCGGCGAGCATCGGTTTGAGCCGGAGGTCGTCGCCGATGTCAAGCAGCGTGTTGAACACGAGCTGGCCGACGCGCTCCGATGTTTCATCGTTCGCGAGATCGGGGATCGATGTTGTTCGGAGCTGTCCGGATGCCGATTACGATTGCGCCTGGGGAGTTGAGGCGTGAGGAGAGGCGCACGCGACAAATCCCAAGACCCACACCCCAAATCCCAAATCCCAAGCGAGACGGAACGCGCGACGTGTCATACGCTGAATGGCTGGACCGCGCGAGCGCGATGCGTGGCGCGGGCGAGCACGAGGCAGAGCACGAGCGCGGGCACGCCAGCTACTCCGCAGGTGATGAAGAAGAGCGCGTAGCCATCGAGCAGCGTCCGTCCGGCGGCGAAGTGCTCGACCATCACGCCCGAGAACCCCTTCGTGAACTTCCCGACGTAGGTGTAGGTCGAGCTCAGGAGCGCGTATTGCGTCGCGGTGTAGCCGACGCTCGTCAGCGTCGACATGTAGGTCACGAGCGCGACGCCGGCGAATCCGATCCCGAAGTTGTCGACGAACATCACTGCGCCGAACCAGCGCACGATCCGTGGCTGAACCATGCGAGCGTGGCGAAGTTCGCGATGACGAGACTCTTGAGGATGCACGCCGGCGATGAGCGTCCAGAGATAGCCGAACCGCACCGCGCGAACCCGCCGGCGGCGATGCCGACGATCGTGGCGATCGTGCCAACCGACGCGCGTACGGCTGCCGACCACGTCCTTCGACAGTCCGAGGTCGTGATAGAACGGGTTGCGCATCGGCCCTGAGACGTAATCACCCAGTTGATAGAAGCTGATCATCGCGAGCATCAGGATCGCGAGCGCGCCGTGCGCCCGGAAGAACTCTCTGAAGGGGCTGACGATCGCATCGCACGAGGCCGCGCATCGTCGTCAGCGGCGCCGTCGCCGCAGTGGACCGCGCGCCGCTGGCGACTGCGTCGCGGCTCGATCGCAAACAGCGTGGCCGTGACTGCCGACCATCATCAGCGCCGCCATCGCTCGCCGTAGCCGATCGGCCAGCCGAAGTGATTCGCGATGATCGAGGATCACCGCTTCGGTGATCAGGATCGCGAACCGGTATCCCAGCTGAGTACGCCGACGACGAGGAGGCCGAGCTCGTCGCCGTCGGTCGCGGACCTCGATGCGCCACGCGTCGACGACGATGTCCTGGGTGGCGGACGAGAAGGCGACGACGAGCGCGAGACACGCCGATGGCGACGCGAGCCCAGCGGTCAGACCGATGATCGACATCGCCGAACAGCGCGCTGGCCAACGAAGCAGCTGGCTCGCCAGCATCCAGCCCCGGCGGCGACCCGAATCGCCCCGACGATCGGCGCATCGACGCGATCGATGATCGGCGCCCACAGGAACTTCAGCGAGTACGCGAGTCCGACCCAGGAGATGAAGCCGATCGCCGACGAGCGCCGTGCCCGGCGTCGCGCAGCCAGTAGCCCAGCGTGTTGCCGCTGAGAAAGAACGGCAGGCCGGAGGAGAAGCCGAGCATAAGCATCACGGCGACCTTCGGCTCGCGCAGGACCGCAGAACCGTGCGTTTGCTTGCGGGCGCGCGGGTTGCTGGCGACTTTGGCTCGCGTTGCACCACGCGATTGGCGGTTGTCACGTGCGCGCCTGTTTCGCGAGCTCCGCGAGGAGCATCAGCGCCTGGAGCGGCGTCAGCTGATCGACGTCCACCGCTGCAAGCTTCTCACGAGTGGATCGGTCTCGGTGCGGGCCTGAAAAAGCCCGAGCTGCTGGGTCGAGGCAGCAGATGGCGACGCCCGAGAGCGTCGGCCGGCCGCCGCGCGAAGCTCGTCGCGCTCGAGGCCGCCGAGAATCTCGCGCGCGCGCGAGATGACGCCGGCGGGAAGGCCAGCCAGCCGCGCGACCTGGATGCCGTAGCTGCGATCGGAGCGCCCGGGCACGATCTTCCGCAGGAAGATGATGTCGTCCTTCCACTCACGTGCGGCGACGTGCGCGTTGACGACGCCGGGAAGCGAGTCGGCGAGGTCCGTGAGCTCGTGATAGTGCGTGGCGAAGAGCGTCTTGGGCCGCGCCTTGGGATTACTGGCCAGGTATTCGGCGACGGCCCACGCGATGCTCAGGCCGTCGAACGTCGACGTGCCGCGGCCGATCTCGTCGAGCACGACCAGGCTCCGGGACGACGCGGCATGCAGGATGGCGGCGGTCTCCCTGCATCTCCACCATGAACGTCGACTGGCCGCGCGCGATGTTGTCGGATGCGCCGACGCGCGCGAAGATGCGGTCGACGATCGGAATCTTGGCGTCTTTCGCCGGCACGAACGAGCCGATCTGCGCGAGCAGCGGCAGCAGCGCGGTCTGCCGGAGATACGTCGACTTGCCGCCCATGTTCGGCCCGGTGAGGATGATCAGCTGCCGCGTCGTCCCGTTCAGATCAATGTCATTGGGAACAAACGGATCGGTCGCGAAGCGCTCGACGACGGGGTGACGCGAGTCGGTGGCGATGAAATCGTCGCTGTCGTGCACGTGGGGCTTGGTGAAGTTGGCAATCGCGGCGGTCTCGGCGAGTCCCGCGAGGACATCGAGCGTCGCGAGGGCACGCGCGGTGTCCTGGATGCGCGGTGACTCGGCCGCGACCGCCTTGCGCAGCGACTCGAATATCTCCAGCTCGCGCTCGAGGATCCGCTCATCGGCGCCGAGCACCTTCTCCTCATACTCCTTGAGGGCGGGCGTCGTGAAGCGTTCGCCGCCGGCAATCGTCTGCTTGCGGTGGTAGTCGGCCGGCGCGTTGTGCAGGTGCGACTTCGAGATCTCGATGTAGTAGCCGAACACGCGGTTGAAGCGGACCTTGAGCGAGTTGATGCCGGTGCGCGCGCGCTCGCGGTCCTCCATCTCGGCGATCACCTGGCGGCCCGAGCGGCTGATCGTCTTCAGCTCGTCGAGCGCCGGGTCAACGCCGTCGCGCGTGAAGCCGCCATCGCGCGCGAAGCGCGCCTGGCTCGTCGATGAGTGTCCGCTCGATCAGATCGCGGACGTCGGCGAGGTCGTCGAGTTCCGCAAGCAGACTGCGGAGGAGCGGCGCCTGCACCTCGTCGAGCATCAGGCGGAGGCGCGGGATTGATGCCAGCGACATCCGGAGAGCCACAAGATCGCGCGGCCCAGCGGTGCCGAGGGCGACGCGGCGCGACGAGCCGCTCGATGTCGTGGACGTTCTTCAGCACCTCGCGGAACTTGCCGCGGTCGGTGGCGCGAAAGGCGAGCTCCTCGACGGCGTCCAGGCGATCGCGAATCCGCTCGAGCGAGACCAGCGGGCGCAGCAGCCACGCGCGGAGCATCCGTCCGCCCATCGACGTGACGGTGCGATCGATCTCGTTGAGCAGCGAACCTTGCGGGCCGCCTTCGCTGCCGGTGACGACCTCGAGATGCTTGAGCGTGATCGGATCGATCAGCAGGCACTCGGCGACGGCCTTATAGGTGATCGCGCGCACATGGGCGAGGTCGGCCTTCTGCGTGTCGCGCAGGTACGCAATCAGACCGCCCGCCGCCTGGATGGCGCTGACGCGGCCATCGAGGCCGAAGCCGTCGAGCCCGTGCGTCTTCAGCTGATCAAGCAGCGATCGCCGAGCCGCTTCGGGCTCGAAGCTCCAGGCGTCCGCCGTTGTGACGGGAATCTGGAGGCGCGCGATCTCCGGGAGTCTGTCGACAGGGGAGGGCGAGTCCTGCCCGTGAGGCCCGCCGGGGACGACGATCTCGCGCGGGCGCAGCGTCGCGATTTCGTCGGCAAGCGCCTGGAGTCCTTCGGCGCCGTGATATTCAGCGGTCGTGAATTCGCCCGTGGATAGATCGAGCAACGCGACCCCGAAGACGTCCGTAGATTGTCCAGCAGGAGGGCGGGCTTGTCAGGTCCGCCAACCACGATGGCCATCAGGAACGCGGGTTCCCGCGCATCCAGATAATTCGCATCGGTGAGCGTCCCGGGCGACACGACGCGCACGACCTCGCGCTTGACGAGTCCCTTCGCTTTCTTCGGGTCCTCGACCTGCTCGCAGATCGCGACGCGAAAGCCCTTCCTCACCAGCTTCGCGAGGTAGCCGTCCATCGCGTGAAAGGGAACGCCGCACATCGGGATGCCGGCGCCGCCGGCATCCTTCGACCGCGAGGTCAGCGTGAGGTCGAGCGCGCGCGCCGCCACGAGCGCGTCCTCGTAGAACATCTCGTAGAAGTCGCCCATGCGGAAGAAGACGATCGCGTCGCGGTGCTGCCGCTTCGCGTCGAGATACTGACGCATTGCAGGTGTAGCTGTGGCTGGAGAGGACATCGGACGGTCGATAATTATCGCCGATGGAGAAGGATGGGTCCGCCGATGCAAGGTTGGCGTGCCACCTCCGCTGGAACCTCTCCTGCGGCGGGACCCGCCCGACGTACGATCGATCGAGTGTCGATTACTGTCCGCGGTCGTTCAAACTGAACGGCGACTCGAAGAAGAACCCGTCGACCTGCACGTCGATCTGGTCGTCGCTCCGGACGCCGACGATGCCGCCGATCTTCTCTGCCACGGTAAATGAATTCCCCGCGATGGCGGCACGCGTCGGCGTGGCGTCGACGACCGGCGCCGTTGACCAGGTAGGAGACGGCGGTCGGTGCGACCTGCACTTCGAGGATGTTCACCGCCTTGCCGCTCGCATCGGGCTTCTTGATCGCGTAGTGAAGCGACGTGTCCATCTCGTCGATCTTGTCGCCCTCGCGGTGGCGGATCAGGAACGAGCCGTCCTGCGCGATCGCGAAGTAGACGCATGCGTCGAGTCGCACCCTCCATGTCGTTGCCGCCGAAGAAGAGGCCGTAATAGGTCTTCTTGGCCGGCGCCTTCAACTGCGTGAACGTTGCTCGAACGCGATAGATCGGCTTGACGGTGTTCTTCGGATCGAAGATGACGCCCGGTCCGCCCGTGAGCCGGAACCCCTTTTCGGTAGGCGCGATCGCGAGCGTCGGGCTGGAACTGGCAGCGGCGACGGCGGCCCCTCCATCGGGGCGTATTCTCCAGCCCGCGGGACCCTGCGCCGCGACCGGCAATGTCACCCAACGATCAGCGCAATGAGCAAGGCACGTCGAAACATGTCGAGTCTCCTTATCATCGAGACGCTCTCAGCAGCACCGGTTCCCCGAACTTCGCCGCGTCGATCGGAACGTTGAACTTGATGTCGGTGAAGGTGAACACGTCGCGGCCGTCCAGCCACGTGAACGTCCACTTGTGCGGAAACTTGATTCCACCGACTTCGCGGTAGTCGTCGTAGTCCACCTGCGTCGGCACCTTGCCGATCTTCGACGGCGTGTAGCGGATGGTCCGCAGGAGCAACCCGGTATCCTGCGCGAAGTAGAGGCTCAACGAACGCGCTTCGCGCGCCGTTTCCCTGAAGCAGGAAGACATCCTTGCCGTCGATGTCGGTCCTGGGGCCGACGCGCAGCCCGGTCAGTGAGTGAGCGATCTGCGCGGGAAAGGACAACTGAGCGTCCGAGCCGCGCGCCGTCGAGCTCGCCGCCAGTCAACGGGGCATTTGGGCACGACCGCCAGCGGGATGGCAAACCAGCCGTCGCGGCCGTCGAACGTCCGGCTGCTCAATCCATCCGGCAGATGGCTGAGCATCGCGGCGCTTGTCGGGCGCCTGCGCGAAGTATTCGAAGTTGCCGCCGCCGCCGAAGCTGCCGAATGCCTCGACCTTGCCGGTCGCCGCGATGCTGGTAATCGCCGACGCCTTCTCGGCGCCGCCGATCGCCTGCAGATACTTGTCGATCACCTGCGTGGGCGTTGGAACACCCTGCGCCGACGGAACGGCGTCATCCAGTTCCTGGATGGCCTCACTGTAAAACTCGTCGAGCCTCGGCGTCTCCACCGGCGTCAGGCGAAGTCGATGACACGTCCAGCAGGTCACCGCTTGACGGCCCGAAAATTATCCCGGTTGATGGCCTGCACCATTAACACCATCTGGCGGGCCGTCACCTTTCTTCGGATTCTTATCCTCGTCCCATCTGACCGCGTCCGCATGCCGGCACCTGGGTGGCAATCGTTGCAGCAGAGGCGCGAGCGACGCCGACATGAGCCCCATGGTCCCCATGAACTCGTCGACGGTGATGCCTTTCAGCGCCTGCACGTTCTTGAAGACGTCCTCGACCATCAGCGGTCGCTGGCCCGCACGCGGCGCGCCCGGCCGCGCGCTTGCCTCGGATCGCTTGAGACGAGGGAGACGGTGTGGTCCGGAATCCCTGATAGGTGAGTAGTCCGATGCCGATGAAGGCGAGCGCGAAACTGCCGATGACGATCGGCCGCTTTCCCGGCGCGCGCTCCGGACGACGGTCCAGGAACGGCAGCAGGAAGAGCAGCCCGATGGCGATCCCGGGAATAACCATCGTCGCGACGGGCTCGAGCCGCCCCGGAAATGCTTCAGGAGCTCGAACAGGCTCATGAGCATACCACTCGGGCCGCGGCACGTACGTCGCGTCAGTGGGATCGGCAATCGGGGCGAGCGGCGTGTTGAAGCGAATCGCCAGCGTCAGCAGCAGCGCGAAGACGGCCGCGATGACGATCGTGTCTTTCAGCGCGTGGTAGGGATAAAACGGCGTCGGCGCACCGGGCTGCGGCTTGACGGGGCCCGAGATGCCCTGCCGGCGCATCAGGTAGATGTGCGCCACGGTAAAGCCGATCAGGGCCGCAGGCAGCAGAAAGACGTGCGCGCGTACCAGCGCAGCAAGGTCAATGCACCGAGGTCAGCACCGCCTTTCAGCAGTCCGTTCAGGTAGCCGCCGATGAACGGAGCGCCGCGCGCGATATTGATCGTGACGGTCGTCGCCCAGCATGCCCGTTGATCCCACGGCAGCAGATAGCCCGTGAGCGCGAAGGCGAGGATGATCAGGAGGAGTACGACCCCGATCACCCAGTTCAACTCGCGCGGCTTCTGTACGACCCCAGCAGCACGACGCGCAGCATGTGGACGACCGCTGCGATGACGAGGAAGCTCGCGCCGAAGAAGTGAAGGCCGCGCAGCACGCGTCCGAAGGCGACGCGCGTCATGATGAAGTTGACGCTGTCGTGGCGCGTAGTCCGGTGAAGGCGAGTAGAAGAAGGTGAGGACGAGACCGGTGACGAGCTGCACCGTCAGCAGGAACATCACGACGCTGCCGGTGACGAACCACCAGCCGACGCCTTGCGGGCAGCGGCTCGTCGAGCAGATGCTTCAGTCCGTTGCGGAAGCCGGTTCTGCTCATGCAGCCAGTCGCGCACGGCTAGACCTGTACCAGCACGCGTTCACCGTCGATGCGCGTGGCGATTTTCGACAGCGGCATCGGCGGAGGACCGTCCTTCACGGCGCCGCTGCGGTCGTAGATTCCGCCATGGCACGGGCATCTGGAACACCTGCGCCTCGGCATCCCACGCGACAAGACAGCCCAGATGCGTGCAGGTCGAGTCGATCGCGGCCACCTGCGCATCGGCTGTTTTCACGAGGAAAATCGTCTTCCGCTGGATGACCTCGCGAAAGCCGTCCAGGCGCGACACCGTGAGCGTCACCGGAGTGGGCTGGTTGTCGGGGAGATCGAGCAGGCTCGACGCGGGCGTCCAGTCGTCCTGCTTGCGCGCCGTCGACGAGAGGATCGCGCCGCCACCGATGACGCCGAGAATGGCGCCGATGACGCTCAGCGATGCCGTTCGTGATCCGACTCGAGAAAACGGCGACGCGTCACGTCGCCCGTGGATGTCTCTATTGGCATCCGGACCCTACTTGGGAATCGCGTCCTTGTATTTTCGCTGTCCTGGTCGAACCGGCAGTCCCACTCCATCACTTCGAAGTTCTTGTCGATGATGCGATAGAGCGCCATGCTCATCTTCCATGGCCGCGTGAACACGTTCGGGTCCTCGATGGTCGCTTCGTACTGAATGTGATCGCGGTCGATGGGGGTGTAGCGCTCGACGACGTGCATCTCCTCGGTGTGGAAATTCCCGCATGATCGAACCAGCTGTCCTCGTGGAGCTTCCGGACGTCGACCGCGAGCGTGTCGCCCTCCCACTTTCCGCGGGAGTCGCCCATCCAGAAGTCGGGCCAGCCTTCCAGCCAGGCGCGTGATCGACCCGGCGAGATCGATCGTCCGGACCGCGCGCGCGAACTCGTAGCGGATGCCGACCATCTGCGGATTCTGGACAATCTCGAACGGGTAGGGCATGTAGGTGGCGCGCGGGACGCCCGGCAGCAGGCACTTCGCGAAGGCGGGATCCTCCGTGTCGCGTTTCTCGAAGTTCTTTTCTTCTGCGCCAGCGCCTCTGGCTTGTACGGGATCTCGTTCCCCTCGACGACGCCTCGTCCAGGCGGCACGCCGAGATAGCCGGCCAGCCCTGAGTTATGGTCCTGGATGTCCCAGGCCGCCGTGTTCAACGCCTGCCAGATCCCGCTGAAATCGGGCTTGCCCTCGGGCGTCCGCGGCATCTGACTTCCGCCAGCCGCTCGGGCGTGGGGCCTGCGCTGCCGGTCTTGCCGCAGCAGCGGCGGGCCGTAGCCGCGGGAGGCGGCGTCGCTCTGGCCGCCTGCGAATGTGAACACCGTCGAGACAACCATTCCCGCGCCCGCGAGGAGCGCGAGCCTGCCCATTGGTCTCATGGTCACGTGCCCCCAGAAACCGAAGATGTCCTGCATTGAATAGCTGCCTTCGTGGCACGTGAACTCGGGGTCAGCTCTCGTTCTCGTCCTGCGGATAGAGGTAGCCGGCCACCTTGACCGGACGGGTGAACGTCTTCCGGATCGTCGTACGTCATCACGAACGTGATCAGCTTGTCGGAGACCAACGGTGAAGTCTTCCGTGATGTGCAGTTGTTCGCTGAACGGCGCGAAGGTGTTGCCCACGCCGTGTAGTACGCGCGCCCATCCAGATTCGCAGTGTCGACCAGTGAAGTGATCCCCTTGCCAGCGAGCTGTCGAGTGGCCGCCTGAAGAAGGTCACGTCGGGACTCGGGTGCGGACGGCCGTCGGTGTAGAAGACACGCGTCTGGTGGTTCTGCTCGAACAGCAGCGCGATCTCGCCGGGCTTCTCGAAAATCCTGCACGCCGCCGCCGCGCCCACGGCTGCGGGGAGCGCAACGGACGCTCAGCTCCAGATAACTGAGCGCCTTCGCCGGGCAGCACATGTTCTTGGCGTAGTCCAGCCGCTTGGCGCGCGCCTCCGCCGTGTAGCGGCAGCTGCCGGTTCGCTGGATCGACGATCCCCTGCGGCGGACGCGGGTTGGGCACGTATTTCGGTGCGCGCGCCCTTCGCAATCCCTCCTTCAGGGCCTGCGGTGACCACCCCCTGCCCGAACCCCTGGGGTTCAGACAACACGCCGAAGGCCTTCAGCTCGCTGTCCGGTGCGTTGGCCTCGTTCATCCCGCCGCCGACTCGCACCCAGGTGCCCCGGATGTCCGGCGTCCCGTCCGGCAGTCGCTTGATCGCGGCGGCTCTCTGCGACACGTTCTGGACTGCGGGCTGCGTATTCGGCGCGCCCGCGCGTCGCCTGGCGACCCTGCGGCGCGAACAGGCAGCGTCTGCGACAGCAGCGCACCCGTGACCACGGCCTACCGCCGACAGACAACGACGTGCTTCTCACGTGCGACCCCTTTCGCTACCGCTGCTACTTCGCGTCTTTTGATCGGACGAGGCCGCAAACAGGTCGCGCCCATCGGGCAACCGGACCTGGAATGCGTTGCCGACTTCGCCACCCGCGCGTGCCATGAATCCGCTGATGGTCACCGGTGTGCCGACCTTGATATCGCTCTTCGACCAGCCGGCCCGCAACAGCGCGTTCGGCGCGCCCATCTCGAACCGCCACGGCACGACTTTGCCGTCCGCTCCTTTGGCGTCGATGAAGATCCACGCGTGCGGATTGACCCATTGCAGCTTGGTGATCTCTCCGGAGATCTTGACCGGCTTGGACTGGTCGAACTCCGCGGAGAATGCATGATGGGCGATGGCCGGAGCAACCGCGCTCAGGAGAATCGCCGCGGCGACGAGAAGAACTGACTTACGCATGTACGCCCTCCTCAGAAGTCAATCTGCGTCCCGATCTGGAAATAGCGCGCCTGCAGGATCAGCGTCGGCTGCTGCCACCGATTATGTCGCGATTGTTCGAGCTGAGCCTGCGTCGTGATTGTCTGCCAGTCGCTCGAGTTGAACACATTGTAGATGATCGAGCGACAGACGCGATGCGCCGCTTGCCCGACGCCGCCAGCGCGCTTGCCGAGGCGGCAGATCGAGCTGCTTGCTGTGCCCGCCGAGCAGCGAGAACGGCTTCAGCAGATCGACCGTCGCCGTGCCGGTAGCGCCCGACGCCAGATCACGTATAGAGCGTCGGACGGATTTCGGCGTTGGTCGCGACATAGTCGGCCGTGATCGAGTTGAACGCGCCGCCGCTCGGCGGGCTGCGGAACGGCCTGAAACGTGCCGCTGACGCTCACGCCCCACGGCGCCTGATACACGCCATAGCCTGTACTGGGTGAGGAACGGCGGCGTCACGTCGCAGAAGTGCAGCTGCTGTGTGGCGAGTCGACGACGAAGCACTGGTTCGTCGCGTCGCGTCCCGTCGTGGCGCCGGCAAAGAGCGTGATCCCCTTGATGCGCCAGTTCACCGAGTAGTCGATCCCGTTGTAGATCTCGGTCTGCTTCGCCGTAGTGGTCCGCCATGCGGACGACGCTCAGCACCTGGCCGTTCTTATTGGGATTGATGTCGTAGAAGCCGCAGACCTGCTGTCCGGCAACCGGGAGACGCGTATCGTTGCTCGGCGCGGTGACGCAGCACGGGCTGTAGTCGGACGGCGACACGAGCGTATTGTCGGTCACCGTGAAGTTGCCGTACCAGCGGCGGAAGTAGCCGACATCGACCGACGCACCGCTGCCGATCTGCCGCTGGACCTCGGCGTTCACGCTCCAGCTGTACGGCCGCACGCCCCAGCCGACGAGCACTTCGGGATCGAAGGTCGTCGCGTTCGGGTTGACCTTGCCGAAAGTTCAGGTTCGACAGCGGACCGCACTCGCCGTTGGTTGCCGGGTTGCTGAAGTCGCAGTCCGGGAGCAATGTTTCCGTTGATGTCGTTCCAGGTCCGGTTTGCGCTGTTGACCGACGTGTTCACCGGATTCGCGTTCGAGGCCAGGCTGCCGCCCGAGATGTAGCGGCCCACCGCGCCCTTGACCACCGTCTTGCCGTCGCCGAACAGGTCGTACGCCACGCCGATGCGCGGGTTGATGTCCTTCCACCGCGGCACGTTGTCCACCGCCGCGAAGTTGCGCTCCGGCACGAACTGGCCTGCGGCGAGATGCTGCGCCGGCACGCTGGCGTGCAGGTAGTCGTAGCGGATGCCGTAGTTGATCGTCATCCGGCTCATCGCCCACGAGTCCTGCGCGAACATGCCGAGATCCGCGTTGATGTCGTTGGTCTGCTCAATCGGAGTGGCAAACAACGTGATGCTGCTCGGCGCACCGTTCCGGAACGTGTAGTTCATGTTGCCGTTGACGTCGATGTCGTCGTTGCACGTCGGGCCGTTGCCGCGCTCCGCAGCGCGAAGCCGACCTTTGTAGCTATGCGATCCGGTGACGTATGCCGCCGGACGAGCGGAAGAGTGAGCGGGTTGTCGAAGTTGTGTCCGTAGACGGTCGAGGCACGGTAGATCTGACCGGTCAGATGCTTCGGTCACCGAGATGGTGTCGAAGCCAACCTTCGGGTTGATCTGCCGGCGCTCGTCCCAGTCCTGCACGTCACGACATGAAGCCGCTGTCGAGCAACAGCTTGCTGTTGACCGGCACGCGCCACGTGATCGTCGGAGATGGCGTTCGGGTAGAACGGCGTGTAGGTGGTCGCTTCAGGCGACACGCTCGACGCGATGCGGCGGAGCGGCGTAATGCGCCGATCCTTCTCGTAGCTGAAGCTGAACTTGTTGCGCGGCGTCGCCTGCCACGTGAGGCGGCCGGCGTAGTTGCGATGGATCTGCGTGTCGGCCGCCTGCCGCGTCTTGTCGGGCACGTACTGCCACGCGAGCGGACTGACGTGTGTAGTAGCTGTTGGCGACGTGCTTCGTCGATCTCGTTGTTGCGGTGCACGCCGCGTAGAACCACAGCTTGTCCTTGACGAGCGGGCCGCCGCCGTTGGGATTGAAGTCCCACGTCCGCTTGAGGCCGTTGACCGCGCGTGAGGCCCTGGTTGATGTACTGCTGCGTCAGGTTGCTGGCCGAGAGATCCTTGTTCGCGAAGAGCGCGGTGATCTGGAGGTTGTAGGTGTTGGCGCCTTCCTTCGGAATCGCGTTCATCCAGACGCCGGAGTACTGCGATTCGGCGTCGCCGCCGTCGGTGCGGACGCTGACTTCCTGCACCCCGCCCTCGTTCATGTAGAAGGTGACCGCCTGGCCGCCCGCCGCGCCGCGCGCGATCCGACATGCCGTCAATCGCGCTGTTGGTTTCGGCGATGCGGCTGCCGTGCACCGAGAGGCTGCGCGACGCCGGGCCATCGATGTTCTGGCCGCCGATCACGCCGGGAATCGTCTGCGCGAGGCTCTGGATCTGCCGGTTGTTCGGCAGGCTTTCGATGACGTCCTTGTTGTAGACGGCGCTCCTGTTCGTGCTCGTGACGTCGATCGAGCGGCGCTTCGCCGGAGACGGTAATCGTCTCGGCCAGCTCGCCGACCTTCATCTCGGCGTTGACCGTCGCGATGAAGTCGGCGCGCAGGTCGAAGTTCTCGACCCGGACCGATGTTGAAGCCGGGCAGCGTAAAGGTGATGGTGTAGAGTGCCCGGCCGCAGGTCGACGATGCGATAGAGACCGGAGGAGTCGGTGGTGACCGAGCGCACGCGCTCGATGAGTGCAGGGCTTGCCGCTTCGACGGTCACGCCGGGCAGGACCCCGCCCGTCGCGTCCTGACGACACCGGCCAGGGCACTTTGCGCCGACTGACCGTAGACAATTCCCGGAAGGACCAGCAACGCCACTATAGCCACACACACGCACAAACGCCGGGCGTTCATATGCTCTCCTCGCTTGATTGAGGACCGAATTTTGCTGGCGATACTAGCACGCCGGGGCATCCGGGCAGTATAGTAATGCCGCTATGAAAAAGACATCTTCTGTCTCCGCGCTGGCGTTTGTGGTGGGCGTTCGCGGGTTACCTGGCGGGTCCCCGGGCAACTCGTCGGCGTCGAACGGAATGCACCCTCGGCCTGGGACGGCGACAGGAACCAGGAGCTGCGGATGCGCGTTCGTCATCGACAACGGCACGCCGACCATCGCGGAGCTGGCCGCGCGCAAGAAGGGCGGCGCATGGGGCGTGGTCGCCGCGAACGTGACGCCGGATGCCGCGTCGCGTCCGGCCGGCGCCGCATTGACAACGAAGCGGAGGAGGGGCTGCGCGAGAACGGCATCACCGAGATCACGCCCGAGGTCTTCGAGAAGCTACCAATGGGATCCGTTCTGGGACGCGCCGCTGTTTGTCCCCGGCGGCACGGCCGCCGACACGCGGACGCTGGGGCTGCCCCGGAAGCCGGAAGAGGTGCACCGCGGCACCGCGACGTACAAGGCGTCGAGCTGCGAGGTCAAGACGGACAAGACGCATCTGACCGTGTCGTTCCCCGCGAGCGTGACCCTGGGTGTCTTCAACGGTGACCTGCAGTTCACGGTTTACAAGGGCAGCAACCTGATTCAACAGGAAGTGATCGCCAGCACGATGCAGAACTCGGTGGCGTACAGTACGACGCCGGCCTCAAGGGGCTGTCGGTCGCCGACGGCCGCCTGGCGTGGCGCGATCAGATCAACCTGCCGCAGCAATACGGGTTCGGCGGGGCGGTGAACGAGAAGGAAGCGCCGCTCCGGACGGCGAATCGCCTGCTCATCGCCGAGCGAGGCAAGGCCGGTTCGATCGCGGCCTTCCCGCCGCCGCACAACTTCTTCATCGCGCGCGAGAGCTCGCCAGAACCTCGGCTACAACTGGTATCGCAAGGATACCGACGCCACGTTCTCCTTCGGCATCCGGCAGGCCGAGGATGAGGACACCCCGAACATCAAGGGGAACTTCGCGCTCTACAGCGCGCGGCCCGGGACGCTGCAGCACATGCCGGTGTTCTATTACGTCAGCGCCGAGCCCGCCGACGCGACGCGCGAGGCGGTCCTCGCCTTCACGCATGGCGATCGTTACAAGCCGATCGCGGGCTACAAGACGATGATCCATCACTACCACATGAACTTCGGCAACCGGCTGATGGCAGCCGGCAGCGCCGACGCGGAGATCGTCGATCTCCATGCGCTCAAAGACATCGGCCTGAACATCATCTCGCCCGTCGACAACGTCGGCACGGGCGGCGGCGCGGGCAACCGCAAGCCCGAAGAGGTGCTGCTGCAACATCAAGCATCGAAGTGGACGGCGCGAAGCGGCACTCCGACAAGGATTTTCTCGTGATGCCGGACGAGGAGTTTTACGGCAGCGTCCTCGGCGGCCACACCGATCTGCTGTTCTCGCATCCCGTCTACTGGCTGTATGGGCGCGCGGCGGGAAGCCGCTCGTCGAGCAGAATCCGAAGCTTACGGGAAGGTCTACAACATCGGCACTGCGGATGATCTCGATCGCGATGGTGAAGGCGGAAGACATCATGATGGCGATGCCGCATCCGCGCACCAAGAACAACACCGGCTATCCGGACGGCTACAAGGACAAAGCGTTCTTCAAGGACGCCGCACTACGCGAGCTGTCGGCTATCGCTGGGGCATGGGCATCGACCGCTCGGAGCGCCGGCTCTGCGAGACTCCGCTGCCTGCCATTGCTGGACGAGACCAGCAACTGGTTCGCGAACGACCCGACGCCGCCGAAGTTACATCATGGCGATCTCGGAAGTGCAGGCGCAGGCGCCGGGCGACGACATCTACTCGAGCGCGCCCGTCAATTACCTGAAGCTCGATACGCTGCCGACGCCGGACGACACGAGCTCGATCATCAGGACGATGCGAGCGCGGCGACTACTTCGTCTCGACCGGCGAGGTGCTGATCCCGTCCTACAGCGTGCAGGGCACCGGCAACCAGCGGAAGATCGTCGCGGACGTCGAGTGGACGTTCCCGCTCGACTTCGTCGAGGTCGTGTGGGGCGACGGCCAGCGCACGGATCGGCAGATCATCTCGACGACCGAGGCCGGCCGGCTTCGGCCAGCGTCACTTCGAGATTCCGTTCGATGCGACCGGCAAGAAATGGGTGCGCTTTGCCGCGTGGGATGTCGCGGGCAACGGCGCGCTGGTGCAGCCGATCAAGCTGAATTCGGCGCCGACCTCGACGAAGTAGGGCGGGTTCGACGCGGCCGAAGGCGGCGTGGCCGTGGCGACCCGGCTTTCGAGCCGCCGGACACCGGTATCATCGGTGACGTGTGCTGATTCTGTCCCTCGATACCACGACGCCGAAGCCGAGCTGCGCCGGTGGCACGCGACGGCGTCGTCATCAACGAGGAGCCGATCGACGCGCTCACGGCAGCTCGCGCTGCAGCTCCCTGGAGCCCTGCGCGACATTCTTGATCTCTCGGCGGTCGCGCTCGAGGAGATCGACGCGTTCGCCGTGGCAACGGGACCAGGATCCTTCACGGGCCTTCGCATCGGCATCGCGACCATGCAGGGGCTGGCGTTCGGGCGAGGGAAGCCGCTCATCGGGGTGTCGGGGTTGACCGCGCTCCGGGCGGTCGCATCGCCGGCGTTTCTCGGCTCGCGGATTGCGACGTGGGTCGATGCGTGGCGCGGCGACGTGTATGCTGCGCTCTTCGAAGACGGACGCGAGATCGGAGAGCCGGTGGTCGCGAAGCCGTCGGCTCTGCTCGATGACTTGGCGCGCCGTGAGGCGCCGCCCTACGCCCTCATGCGCCAATGACATCACGTTCATCGGCGATGGGGCGAGAAACGTATCGAGATCTAATAGTGTCGCGGCTGGGGCACGCCGCGCGGCTGGCGGATCCGACGGTGCCGCTGCTGGCCGCCGTGATCGCGATGCTCGCCGACCATCGAGTATAAGAACGGCCATCGGCCGCCACCGCATGCGATTCGTCCAATGTATGTGCGGCGAACGTGACGCGGAGCTGGCGCGGATCGGATCCGAGTCCCGCGTCCCAAGATCCCGGATTTATGAACGTCGTCCCCGGCGTTTCGCATCGACCTGCTGGAAGGCGAGCCGGATCTCGACGGCGTCCTCGAGGTCGAGCGCGAATCGTTCACCAGTCCCTGGACGCGCGAGATGTACGCCTGGGAGCTGCAGAACCGCGCCGTCTGCCACATCTACATCGTCCGCACGCCGGACTGTCCGGTCGCCGGGTTCTGCGCCTTCTGGCTCGTGTTCGACGAGATCCACATCAACAACATCGCGCTGCGGCCGCAGTATCCGCGGTCTCGGCTACGGGACGGCGCTGATGCATCACGTGCTCGACGAAGCGAAACGTCTCGGGGCGAAGCGCGCGACGCTCGAAGTGCGCGCGGGAAATGCCGGCGCGCGGCGCTGTACGAGCGGCTTGGGTTCTACGTAGCCGGCACGCGGCGCAACTACTACACCAATCCGGTGGAAGACGCGCTCATCCTCTGGCGCGACGACCCGAGCGGCTGAGCAGGCGAGCCGCGGAGCATTGAGCATTGACCGGCGGTGTGGTAACTTTCGCGTAGCGACCAAGTAACGGCCTTTCGACAGAAGGAGGGCGGCGTATGAGCGCAGCAGAAACGCAGGAAGTAAAGAACTTCCTGCTGCACAGCGACCAGCAGTTCCGCCAGCTTGCCGAGCAGCACCACCAGCTAGACGATCGCCTCCATCAACTCATCGACAAACACTACCTCTCAGAAACCGAACAAATCGAAGAAGTCACCCTGAAAAAGAAAAAGCTCGCGCTCAAGGACCAGATGGAATCCATCGTCCGCGAGTACTCGCGCCAGCACAGCCGCGCCTCCTGATCGGCACGAGCAACATTTGGCGGGCTGACACAGGCAGATCTCAGCCGGCCGGGTCAACGACCCGCCCGCACTCTGTCGCATGATGCGCATCGATCCCGCCGGCTGGCCGTTCATCGGCGGCTCGCTGATTCTCGGCATCCTCGCCGAATGGTTCATCGGTGCCGGCGGCGCCGCGCATCTTCCTGGTTCTCACCTGTTTCTTCCTGTTCTTCTTCCGCGACCCGGATCGGCCGATAACGACGGATACGGACGCGGTGCTCTCACCGGCCGACGGCCGCGTGATGGTCGCTGGCAACGCCGGCCGGAGCCGCGTGCCCGCCGGGCAACTGGCAGCAAATCAGCATCTTTCTCTCGCCGATGGACGTGCACGTGAACCGCATGCCCGATCGGCGGACGCGTGACGAAGGTGGAGTATCATCCCGGCCGTTTCCTGCCGGCGTATCGGACCGAGGCGGGAGACCTCAACGAATACACCGAGGTCACGGTCGACCATCACGGTCAGCCGATCGTCGTCCGGCAGATCGTCGGCGTCCTCGCGCGGCGCATCGTCTGCCGAATCAAGGTCGGCGACGTCGTGCACGCGGGCGACCGGTTCGGCGTCATGAAATTCGGCTCGCGGATGGACATGTTCATTCCGGCGACCGCGTCGATCGCGGTAAAGGTCAATGACAAGGTCGTTGGAGGCGTAACAGTAATAGCGCAGATTGCATGATTGATGAGCACGACGGAGGACCAACGTCGCGGATTCGGGCGTTCACGCCGGCACGGCGCGTCGACCGACAAGCCTGCCCGCCGGTTCCGCCGCGGCGTCTACCTGCTGCCGAGCATGTTCACGCTCGGCGAACATGTTCAGCGGCTACGCCTGCATCGTCTACGCGATGCGCGGCGAACTCGAGAAGGCCGCGCCGCTCATCGGTCTCGCCATCGTCGTCGACATGCTGGACGGCCGCGTCGCGCGGATGACGGGAACCACCAGCCAGTTCGGCGTCGAATTCGACTCGCTCGCGGACGTGATCTCGTTCGGCGTCGCGCCCGGCGATCATGGCGTTCCAGTGGGGCCTGCATCCGCTCGGCCGGCTTGGGCTGGGCGGCCGGATTCGTCTTCGTCGCGGGCGCGGCGATTCGGCTCGCGCGCTTCAACATCCAGACGGGAACGGTCGACAAGAAATACTTCGTCGGGCTGCCGAGTCCGGCGGCCGCGGCGGTGCCGGCGACGACGATCTATTTCTATCCCGAAGGGATTCGCAGTCGCCGCTGGCGGCGCTGCCGGTGCTGGCGCTGGTCATCGTGCCCGGCCTGCTGATGGTCAGCACGATTCGCTTCTACAGCTTCAAGACGCTCGATCTGCAGTCGCGGCGCGCGTATCCGGTGCTGGCGCTGCTCGCGCTCGGGCTCGCGCTGCTGACCGCGCACGAGATCATGCTGCGTCGTGATCGCGTACGCCTATCTGATCTCGGGGCCGATCATGTGGGCGTGGTCGCGCCTCCGGCGTCAGCACCACGAAGAACACGAAGAGAGAGGCGACCACGAAGGTCACGAAGGCCACAAAGATGCTAGAGCCTTCGTGGTTCAAGTCGTCTTTGTGTCCTTATCCGTCGAGCAGGCTGATCTCCACTGTCGTCCCATTCCCGAACTGACTCGTCATCGCAATCGTCCCGCCGCTCAACTCCACGTTCCGTTTCGCGATCGGCAGGCCCAGTCCGGTTCCGCTGGCCTTCGTCGAGAAATACGGCTCGAAGGCGCGCGCGAGCGCGTCGGCGTCCATTCCCGCTCCGGTGTCCGAGACGCGGATGCGAACGACGATCATCCTCGCGCGTGCGCGACGATGCGTGAGCGTGCCGCGCGAGCCCATGGCGTGCAGCGCGTTCTCGATGATGTTGGTCAGCGCGCGGGTGATCGAGCGTGCGATCGATGTAGACCGGCGGCAGGTCCGACGGCACGTCGACGTCGAAATGAATCTGGTCCGCGAGCGCACTGCGATAGGGATCGACGATCTCGTGCAGCAGCGCCGCGATGTCCGACCGGCGCCGCGCTGCACGGTCGGCGAGGACGCGAAGCTCGAAAACTCCGACGCGATCTGTCGCAGCAGCTTCACCTGCGCTGAGGATCGTCGTCGACCGACTGCTCGAGAATCGGGCTGAGCGGCTCGCCGCGATCGGCGTTCACGCGCCGCAGGTGCTCGGCGTTGAGCTGAATCGGCGTCAGCGGGTTCTTGATCTCGTGCGCCACCTGGCGCGCCATCTCGGCCCACGCCTCGAGGCGATTCGTGCGTTCGAGCTCCGCGCGCTGCCGCTCGAGATCGCGCGCCATCCGGTTGAAATCCTCGACCAGGCGTCCGAGTTCGTCGGACGAGGTCGCGACGACGCGCGCATCGAGACTCGCCGCCGGCGATGCGGCGCGTCGCGCGCGTCAGGCGATTCACGGGATCGGCGATGCGCTCGGCCATCGAGTAGCCGATGCCCGCGCCGACCAGGATGAAGAGCAGCGCGGCCAGCAGCACGCGGCGATCGAGCGTGTCGATCTGCGCTTCAATCTCCTGCGCGCGCGAGAGCCAGCGGCACGGTCAGAATGGCGTCGATCTGCCGCGCCGTCATGCGGGTGCCGGCGACGAGGAACGGCTGAGCGCCGCCAACCTGCTCGCTGGTGACCGTGGCCGCTTCGTTGCGCAGCTGCAGCGCGACGTAGACGTCCGCGGGCGTGCGAACGCGGCAGCACGCCCGAGGCGAAGAGGTTCCGCTCGCTCGTGGCGAGCAGCCGCGGGCCGGTGAAGATGTTGACGTCCTGATCGATCAGCCGGCTGACCCACACCATCAGGTTGTCGTCGATGCCGACGCCCTGCTGCGCCGCGCGCGGCGCGACGAGATCTTCGACGACGCGCTGGGCGGCGGAGGCGGTGCGGACCGCTTCCTGCTCGACGTTCGCGCGCATCTGACCGGCCACGTAGTTGCTCGTGACGAGCGCGAGCGCGACGACGGGCACGACCGCGGCGGCAACGAAGGCGAGGAACAGCTTGCGGTAGAAGCTGGCGCGGACTTCGCGCAGCAAGGCACGCGCGCTCGTCGTTCGGCGAGCGACCGCGCTGAAGACGGCCGCGAGCACGAGCACGCAGGAAGAACGTGACCGCGGCGATGACCGTCAGCTCGGCGAGGTTCATCATGATGGCCGAGCAGCGTGACGACCGGGAAACCGAGCGCGTAGATGCCGCCGCGATCGCTGAGCAGGTAGACGTCGTACGGCTGGTCGTCGCGCAGCAGGCGCGCCCACACGGGCGCGCGTGACGACACCAGCTGCGCGAACGCGGCATCGTCCATCTGCCAGGCCCTGTCGGCGGACGAGTAGAGCGGCGTGCGGCTCCAGCCGTAGACGGCGAACTCGATGTCGCCGCCCGACACGCCTTCTGCGCGCTGCGGCTCAGCCGGGCGAAGCAGCTCGACGTGCGGACTCTTCGACGCGATGAACGGCAGGTTCGCGTAATCGAGCAGCGCATGCACGACGATCGAGCCGACGACATGCGACGCGCCGCTCGGATCGTTGACGCACACCGCGCGGCTCGCGCTGAGCACGCGGCGTTCGACGGCGAAGAACGGCGAGACCTCCTCGAACACGTCCCACGTGCAGACGCTTCTTCGGAGGTGGGGACCGCGTTGAGATCGTCTGGCAGGTTGAACGCGAAGCGACTGACGAGACGACCGTCGGGACCGAACAGCTCGACGGACGATGTGATCGGATACGTCGCCAGGCCCGTGAGGCGCCACACCTGGAAGGCGCGATCGGTGACGGCTTCCGATCCCACCGGGCCCGGCGGCACCGACACGAGATCGGTGAGGCCGGGGAACATATCGATCTGCTCCAGGCTTTGCTGCATCAGCGACTGGATCGTCTGCCGCTGGTTGAGTGCCTGCGGGCCGTAGCGCGTCTCGACGAGCTCGGTCTTCGCGCGATGCGCGAGATCGAAGACATCCGGGTAAAAGGCGAGCGCGGGCAGCACGAGGCCGATCGTCAGCAGCGTGAGGCGGAACGCCTGCGAGCCCTGCCGGTAGCGGCCTTTGACCCGCGTCGCACAAGATGCCGATGACAACCGCGAGCGCCAGTGCGAATATCACCGGCCGATAGGCAACCGCCGCCCCTGGAAGAACCACGATCATTACGCACGGCAACGTCCAGCAGGCGATGACTCCCAGTCGAACGCTCCAGCGTCCTCGCGCAATCCGCCACGGCAGATAGGCGGCCCTGAAGAGCAGGACGATCGCGGCAAGTGCGGTCGCGTCCCAGATGACGATGCCGATCTGAAGGGCTGTGAGCGCGGCGTTCCACGGGTGCAACGAGAAATGGAGGAGATCGAGCGTAGTGTTCGCAACCGTGTCCGCGAGCAACGTGTAATGCGCGAGAGCGATCGCCGGGCGCCGATTCCGGCGGCCAGCTGCGCGGCGAAGAAGCCAGCCGTCGACGCTGGCGAGTCGACCGCGCGCCGGACACGCCGACTGCGAAGCCGCCAGGCTTCGAGCGCGAAGAAGAGCAGCGCGATAATGCCGCCGGCACACCCGGCGGTGACGAGAAAGTCGAAGGGCGAGGCGAGAAACGGCGGCAGCAGCGGCGACGCGTAGGCCGCCGCGGAAAAGATCTCGGCGTCGGACCAGTCAGCCGGCGACGCGAGGTCGAAGAGGATGCGGCTGGCGATGATCGCGAGCGGCGACGGCGCCAACCGCCACGACACACTGATCGGGATCCCCGGGCATCCCGCCAATCCAGACAACGGGCCACACAGGAGCAGCACAAAGACCGCGGCGGTCATCTCCGCCAGCGACGCCGTGACGCGACGCCAATGCGCGCGAGCCTGCGCAAGGTCCGATCGGCGTCACCACCGCGGTGACCAGATGCCTGGCGTTCGGGCCGGTGATGTCGATGCGGTCAGGATCCGGCGTGGCGCGGATGTCTTCGAACGCGAGCTCGAGCGAAACGGGAACGATCTCGCCGGGAAACTGAAACTGGTCGGCGCGCGTGGCGGCGCCCGACGGTGAGGGCGGACGAATCGATTGCTCGGCCGCGATCGTGCCGACGCGGTTGCCGGCGGCATCGTTGACCGGGCATCGCGTAGACAAGGCGCAAGCCGAGCGCGCCCTGTGCGATGAACCAGGCTTCGTCGCCTTCGAGGCGATCTTTCGGCAGCTCTGACGGACGTCCAGCCCAGGCCAGCGGCCGACCGCCGGGCGCGTAGGCGGTGACCGCGAGCTCCACGTCGCTCGTCTGCGCGACGGCTGCGGCCTGCGCCGCATCAAACAGCTTGCGCGCGGCGTTCTCGTCGTCGCTGGCTCGCCGCGACCAGCGTGCCGGCATCGGCGACGCTCCGCGCGACGTCCTGCAGGCCGCGCGACATCACGCCAAACGCCCCGCGGACGTCGCGTTCCACGCGCGCTGCGGACCGCCGCATCGTCCGCGCCCAGGATCGAGGCGCTCGGTGATGCGGCCGGCCGCAAGCACCGCGAGCACGCAGACCATGCCGGTCAGCGCAATGCGAGCGAGCGCGGCGGAACGAGAGAATCCACATTGATGATTTAACATGAAGTCTCGCGTGCAGACGGAACCATTCCTCAAACCAGTCCTCAAACGCGGCGCGCTGGTGGCGGCGGCGAACTGGCAGGTCACGCTGATCCAGGCGACCGCCGATTCGCTGTTCAAGCTGCTGATTGCGACGCCGGTGATCGGAGGGCTGTTCCTGGTGGGACTGGTGATCGGCTCGGCGCCCGCAGGACCTTCTGAGCCTCGAGTGGCGCGAGATGGCGGCGACGATCATCACGTCGCTGCTTTCGCATCCGGTCGTGCTGACCGCCTTCCTCGCGCTCGCTCGCCGTGGTGGTGGTCGGCGGATCGCTCTTCATCTTCCTGGTCAAGGCGGGCGCGGTGGCGGTCCTGGTGCGGGGTGAGCGCGAGGCGGGCGCCATCGAGCAGCCGCCGCTGCATTTCGACATGATCGCGCGCGCGTCGAAGTTCTCGGCCGAGCTCTACATCGACTCCGCGCGGTCGCTGTTTCCACGATACGCGCGCCTCGGCTTCATGCTGATGGCGGTCTATCTCGTGTCAGGCGGGATTCTACCTGGCGGCCGCCTACGAGTCAGGCGTGCGCGGCGATCTTGGCGGGGTGCTGACACTCGTCATGACCATCGGTTTCGTGTCCTGGATCACGCATCGTCAATCTCGTCTACCTGCTGATGCAGATCGTCGATGGCCGCCGAGGACTGCAGCGTCGCGAAGGCGTGGTCGCGCATGGGCGCGTTCGTCCGGCAGCAGCGGCGCGGCGTCAGCACCGTCTTCGGCGTCGTGCTGGCGCTCGTGCTGGCGGCGACTGGCGTGTCGCTGCTCGCGACCGCCGCGCTCGGTCTGATTGCGTTCGTGCCATTCGTCGGCCTCGCCGTGCTGCCGCTGCAGCTGCTCGCGTGGATCTTCCGCGGCGTCGTATTCCAGTTCCTGGGCCTCACGTCGATCGGGGCGTATCTGCGCCTGTATCGCGAGTTCGTGTCGGAGCGGGCGCGATCATCCATCCTCGGCGCCGGCGTTCCGCACGCCGTGGAATCCTGATGACCTCATACGATTCATTCCTCTCGCCGCTCGGGCGCAACCTGCATGAATCCGTCTTGCGCAAGATGGGGCAGGTCATCGCCTCGCGGACCGGCGATCTGATTTCGTTTGCGGCCGGCTATCCCGATCCGACCGGATTCCCGTGGGATGAGTTTCGCGACATCGCGGCGGAGCTGCTGTCGGGCAAGGACGGCTCGGTCCTGCAGTACGGACCGACGCGCGGGTATCGGCCGCTGCTCGAATCCATTCTCGGCGTGCTCGACGCGCGCGGCATCACGGCCGATCTCAGCGAAGTGATGACGACGAGCGGGTCGCAGCAGGGACTGGACTTGACCGCCCGCGTGCTGATTGCGCCGGGCGATGTCGTGCTGGTCGAAGTGCCGACCTACACCGGGCGCGATCGCGGCGTTTCGCAACGCGCAGTGCCGGCTCGTCGGCGTCAAGCAGGATGCCGACGGTATCAATCTCGAGGATCTCGACGCGACGTGTGTGCGCGAGCGCGCCGGCGGCGCGCGCGTCAACCTGCTGTACTCGTGCCGAACTTTCAGAATCCGGCGGGCATTCTCCTCAGCCTCGAGAAGCGCGCGCGGCTGCTCGCATGGGCCGAGCGGCGCAACATCCTCATCATCGAGGACGATCCGTACGGCGAGTTGTATTTCGAGGATGTCGCGACCGCGGCCGAGACGCGTCCGTTGAAGGCGGACGATCGAGACGGGCGCGTCATCTACCTGAGCACGTTCTCGAAGACGCTCGCGCCCGGCTTCCGCGTCGCGTGGGTCGCGGCGCCTGCGCCGATCGTCGAGCGCTTCGACACCGCGAAGCAGTCCATGGATCTGATGTGCGGCATCCTCGACCAGCGCGTCGTCCACCAATCGATCGTGCGCGGTGTCCTCGAGCGCCAGGCCGCGCCGCTGCGAAAGCTGTATCCGGCTGCGCCGCGACGTGCTGGAGCAGCACGCTGCGCGAGCAGTTCGGCGATCGGCTGACGTGGAGTCAGCCGAAGGGCGGGTTCTTCCTGTGGGCGAAACTGCCGGAGGGCTACGAGTGCGAGGCGCTCCTCGCGAAGGCGATGGAGCAGGGCGTCATCTTCGTCATCGGCAGCGCGTTCTGCGTCGATGGCAGCGGCCACGACCGCATTCGCCTGTCGTTCTCCTGGCCGTCACCAGAGCGGATTCCGAGAGGGTGCGCGGCGACTGGCGACGGCGATGCAGCCCGAGATGACGACGGTCGAGACCACGAAGACGATTCAGACGCACGTGAACGGTCGCGGTCTTACGATCCGAACTCTGTCTCGCGTCTTGCGGGTCTATCGCGGCGGCGGGGTAATTCGTTCTCTCTCCAAGCGCCGGCCGGGGAGCTCCAGCGAGAACGGCACGTTGGCCGGTTCGGGGAGCAACATCGCGGATGGCGTCAGGCCGATTACGCGGCCGTCGCGCGTGATGACGACCATCGCGACCTGATACGGCTTCAACAGCGGATCGATCAACGGCGCGCCTTCAAGAGACGAATCTGCCGGCGGCGTGACATTCCAACGACAGCGCCGTTCTTCGCCGCGAAGGCATCGATCTCGGATGTCGCGCCCGTGAGCACGACGATCTCTCGTACTTCATGCCGTCGCCGAACGTCTGCGGCGGCAGCACGCGGGCGCGTGGGAATCTCCTTGATCCATCGCTGATTCCCGTTGCCACGATTGACGGCGCGCAGCACGTTGTCGAGCGACGCGTAGTAGGCGCCCTCTTCGCATCGCCGCTCGTCCCGATGACGTCACCGCCGGTCTTCCATCTCCACGCCAGCCGGCCGCTGTCGTTCGTCAGCGCGTAGAGAAAGTTCTTGTTCGACCCGACGAACACGCGGTCGTGCACGAACGACGGCTGGGTCAGCATTCCTTCGAGCTTCTGCTCCCAGTCGGTTCGCCCATCGGCGAGACGCAGCGCGACCGCGCGGCTGTCCTCGAGCGCGAAGATCGCGCGCACGCCGTCAATCGCCGGCGTGAAATGTGACGCCGCGCCAGCGGTCGTGCGTCCACAGCATCCGCCCATCGTCTGCGGAGAACGCGATCACCAGACCGCGCTCGAATATGCCGAGCGTATGATGCCCGAGACCTGCTCGCTGATACCTGACCACCCTGACACCTGACGACCTGAACACCTGCACACCCGTCAGCGGCGCCGTCATCGTTCCATCGAAGGCCGCGCGCCATTTCTGGGCGCCGGTCGCAGAATCAAGTGCATGAATCTCGTCGCTCGCGGCGAGCACAGCGTGTCATCGATCACGATCGGCGGCCACGTCTGACTCGATGTCTCGCTTCCACAACGTCGCGCCGCTTGTGCGACTGAGCGCGACGAGTTGTTCTGATTGGATCGGAATGTAGACGCGTTCCGCATCCATCGCTCCGCCGGCCGATGGCGTCGCGTCGAGCGTCGCGATCCATTCCTGGACGGCGGGAAGCAGCGGCAGAGGAACGGGAGGAATTTTCTTTTCGGTTCAGCGCCCAAACCCACGCTGCGATCGACGAGCGTGACGAGCAGCAGAAGCGCAAATATCGTGGCGTGGATCCGTCGAGGCACTATTCCTTGTGGGATAATAGCGCGTTCGTGTCCCACCAAACCATTCTCGTACTGGATTTTGGGTCGCAGTACACGCAGCTGATCGCTCGGCGTCTGCGCGAGCTGTCGGTGTATTCCGAGATCGTTCCGTTCAACACGCCGGTCGAGAAGCTTCGCGAGAAAAATCCCGTCGGGATCATCCTCTCGGGCGGACCGAAGAGCGTCTCGGAAGCGGGCGCGCCGAAATGCGCGCCCGAACTGTTCGAGCTCGGCACGCCGGTGCTCGGCATCTGCTACGGCATGCAGCTGATGACCGATGTGCTCGGCGGAGAAGTGCGCCGGTCGGGTCAGCGCGAGTTCGGTCACGCGAACGTGCGCGTCACAGGCAACGGCACGCCGCCGAAGCTATTCACGCAGGTCCCGTCCGAGCTGCGCGTGTGGGCGAGCCACGGCGACGACGTCAACGCCGTGCCGCCAGGCTTCTCCGTCGCGGCGACGAGCGCGACGGCACCCATCGCGGCGATGGAGGCTCCGGATCGCGATCTGTACGCGCTGCTGTTCCATCCGGAGGTGGCGCACACCGATCACGGTCTCGCGATCCTGCGTAACTTTGCGTACGGCGTCTGCGGCTGCACCGGCGACTGGACGATCGCGTCGTTCATCGAAGAAGCGACCGAGCGGATCACGACGCCAGGTCGGCGTCGGCAAAGTCGTCTGCGGTCTCTCGGGTGGCGTCGATTCAACTGTCGCCGCGATGCTCATTCACCGGGCGATCGGCGACCGCCTCACCTGCATCTTCGTCGACAACGGACTGCTGCGGTATGACGAGGCGAAGCAGATCGTCAAGCGGTTCACGGACAAGATGCAGCTGCCGCTCGACTTCGTCGACGCATCGGACATCTTCCTCGAGCGGCTGGCCGGCGTCACCGATCCGGAGACGAAGCGGAAGATCATCGGCGCGACTTTCATCGACGTGTTCGAGAAGCGCGCGAACGAGCTGGGCGGCTTCGATTTCCTCGCGCAGGGCACGTTATACCCCGACGTGATCGAGTCGGCTTCGGTCCATGGGCCCGCGGTCGTGATCAAGAGCCATCACAACGTCGGCGGCCTGCCGGAGCGGATGCATTTCAAGCTGGTGGAACCGCTGCGCGACCTGTTCAAGGACGAAGTGCGGCGCGTGGGGCGCGATCTCGGCCTGGATCCCGAGTTCGTCGTCCGCCAGCCGTTTCCCGGCCCCGGCCTTGCTGTGCGTCTCCTCGGCGAAATCACGAAGGAGCGCCTCGACCTGCTGCGGCTCGCGGACAAGATCGTCGCCGAGGAAATCCGCAAGGCCGGCTGGGTATGAGCGGCTGTGGCAAAGCTTTGCGGTGCTGCTGCCCGTGCAGAGTGTGGGCGTGATGGGCGACGCGCGAACCTACGAGTTCACAGTGGCGATTCGGGCGGTCGAAAGCCTTGACGGCATGACCGCCGACTGGGCGCGCCTGCCGCACGATCTCCTCGCCACGATCTCGTCGCGCATCGTCAACGAAGTCCGCGGGATCAACCGCGTGGTCTACGACATTTCGTCCAAGCCGCCGTCGACGATTGAATGGGAATGATTTCGATGATGACGTTGCCTCAGAGACGCAGGGACACAGAGATCGGACAACTGGTTTCTCTGAGTCTCTGAGCCTCTACGGCTCGTCATCAGCGAAGGTTGCGGGATGAGCGAGTTCGTACATCTCCATCTCCACACGGAGTTCTCCCTCCTCGATGGCGCGTGCCGCATCGACGAGCTGCTGGACGAAGCGGCCAGGCTGAAGATGCCGGCGCTCGCGGTGACCGAGCACGGCAACATGTTTTCGTCGGTGGTCTTTCACGACCACGCGCGCGAGCGCGGCATCAAGCCGATCCTCGGCTGCGAGGTCTACGTCGCGCAGGGAAGCCGCTTCGAGAAGTCGGGCCCACAGACCGAGACGAATCACCTCGTGCTCCTCGCCGAGACCGACGAGGGCTACAAGAATCTGATCAAGCTCGTGTCGGCCGGCTACACCGAAGGCTTCTACTATCGGCCGCGCATCGACAAGGAGCTGCTCGCCAGACATTCGAAAGGGCTGATCGGCCTGAGCAGCTGCCTGAAGGGGAAGTTGCCAGCGCGCTGAAGGTCGAACAGGCGCGTCCCGCGCTCGATGCGGCCGGGCGGCTGCGCGACATTCTCGGCCCGAACAATTTCTTCCTCGAGATGCAGTACCAGGGCATCGAGGAGCAGAAGATCGTCAACAGGGGCTCGCTGCCGCTCGCGCGCGATCTCAACCTGCCGCTCGTCTGCACCAACGACGTGCATTACCTGAAGCAGGGCGATCACCAGCCGCACGACATCCTGCTCTGCATCGGGACCGGCAAGACCGTCAACGATGCGCAGCGCCTGCGCTACACCGGCGATCAGTTCTTCCTCAAGACGGCCGAGCAGATGGCCGCGGTGTTCCAGGATCATCCGGAGGCGCTGCGGAACACGATGCTCGATCGCCGAGCGCTGCAACGTCACGATCCCGAAAGGGCAGAACCACCTGCCGACCTTCGGCGTGCCCGACGGCTTCACGATCGACTCCTACTTCGAGCACGTCGCTCGCGACGGCTTCGCGCAGCGGCTGCCGCGGCTGCGCGAGCTGGCGGCCTGGGGACACCTCCGCCACACGCATCGACGAATACGAGCGTCGTCTCGAGTACGAGATCGAGATGATCAAGAAGATGGGGTTCCCGGGCTATCTGCTCATCGTCTGGGACTTCATCCGCTACGCGCGCGAGGAACGCATTCCCGGTGGGCCCGGGCCGCGGATCGGCCGCGGGATCGCTCGTCGCGTGGTGCATGCGCATCACGGACATCGATCCGATCGACTTCGAGCTCCTCTTCGAGCGCTTCCTCAATCCCGAGCGCATCTCGATGCCGGATATCGACGTGGACTTCTGCGAGCGGCGCCGGGGCGAAGTCATCGACTACGTCACGCGGAGCTACGGCCGCGAGAACGTCGCGCAGATCATCACGTTCGGGACGATGAAGGCGAAGGCGGTCATCAGGGACGTCGGCCGCGTGCTCGAGATGTCGTATGCGGACGTCGACCGCATCGCGAAGCAGATCCCGCCGGCGCTCGACATGACGCTCGACAAGGCGCTCGCCGAGAATCCGATCCTGAAGGAGATGGCGGCGACCGATCCGAAGGTCAAGGAAGTCATCGACATCGGCCGCCGGCTCGAGGGGATGTCGCGCCACGCCTCGGTTCACGCCGCCGGCGTCGTGATCGCGCCGGGGCCGATCACCGACTACGCGCCGCTCTACAAGGGGCAGCGCGACGAGCTGACGACGCAGTGGAACATGAAGGAGGTCGAGCGCGTCGGCCTCCTGAAGATGGACTTCCTCGGCCTGAGCACGCTCACGCTCATCGACGACGCGCTCAAGGAGATCAAGCGGACCGAAGGGATCGATCTCGACATCGACAACATTCCGCTCGACGACCCGAAGACCTACAAGGTGTTCGCGGACGGCGCCGCCTTCGGCATCTTCCAGTTCGAGAGCTCGGGGATGCGCGAGCTGCTGCGCAAGGCAAAGCCCGACAAGCTCGAGGACCTGATCGTCCTGAACGCGCTCTATCGTCCCGGTCCGCTGAAGGCAGGCGTCGTCGATGACTGGGTGGAGCGGAAGCACGGCAGGCGCGAAGTCAGGTACGAGTTGAAGGAGCTCGAGCCGATCCTGTCGGATACCTACGGCGTCATCGCCTACCAGGAACAGGTGATGCGCATCGCGCAGGCGGTTGCCGGCTTCACGCTCGGCCAGGCCGACGTCCTTCGCAAGGCCATGGGGAAGAAGGATCCCAAGGTCATGGCGAAGCAGCGCGAGGCGTTTCTCGAGGGCGCGAAGGCGAACGGTGTCAGCGAGAAGAAGGCGATCAAGCTCTTCGAGCTGATCGAGTATTTCGCGGGCTACGGGTTCAACAAGTCGCATTCGGCGGCCTATGCCCTGCTCGCGTATCAGACGGCGTATCTCAAGGCGAACTACCCGTGGCACTTTGCCGCGGCGCTGCTTCACGATCGAGGCGCAGAACACCGACAAGCTCGCGATGTACCTCGCCGAGGCACGGGAGCGCGGCATCCCCGTGCTGCCGCCGGACATCAACGAGAGCCAGCTGAATTTCTCCGTCGAGCACGGCAAGGGCGTGCGCTTCGGCCTGACCGCCATCAAGGGGCTCGGCGAAGGCGCGGTCAACTCGATCACCGCCGTGCGCACGCAGCTTGGCGGGCGTATCCCGTCGCTCCACGCGCTGTGCGAAATCCTCGACCTCCGGCTGGCGAACAAGCGCGTGTTCGAGGCGCTCGTCAAATCGGGCGCGTGTGATTCGCTGGTTCCCAACGCAGGCCGACCTGAAGGTCGGCCTCTACGAACAGTCAGGGCGCAGCTGTTTGCGTCGATCGACGCCGCGTGCGAGCACGGTGCGCGGACGCAGCGCGACAAGGATCTCGGCCAGACGGATCTGTTTGGCGGCGGCGAGGAAGGGCTCGGCGGCGCACCAGGCCACGCGCAGCTTCCAGCCGTGGCGCCATGGACCGAGATTGAACAGCTCAATTACGAGAAGGAAGCGCTGGGTCTCTACTGGACCGGCCATCCGATCGATCGCTACGCCGACGACCTCCGCGAGTACGGCGCCAGGACAACGGCGGATCTGAACGTCAAGAAGCGAGACGAGGGAGATCTTGAGGAGAGCGGGGTAGGCCTTCAGGCCCGCCAGGCGGACCCGAAGGGTCCACCCCGCACTCGAATAGCAACGGAAATGGGCACGCACCCAACGGGAATGGCCGCAATGGCCGGGGTGGCGAAGAAATCTCCATCGGCGGCATCGTCTCCGGCCTTCGCCCGCTGAAAACACGCAAAGGCGACCGCATGTGCGTGTTCATGCTCGACGATGCGGCCGGGAGTATCGAGGTCGTGGTGTTCCCCGAGACCTTCAAGCAGCATGGCCACTTGGCAGAGAATGGCCAGACCGTGCTGGTGAAAGGGAAGTTCGAGCGCGACGACGAATCGGCGCGAGTCCTGGCGTCCGAGATCGTGCCCATCGGTTTCGTCCGCGAGCGGCTGGCCAAATTGGTCGCGATCCGGCTTTCGACGCCGCCGGCGGACCGCGCGACGTTCGAGCGGCTCTGGAATCTCTTCGCGCAGCACAAAGGCGACCGCCGCGTCGCCATCGTCCTGCACGAGCGCGACCGCCACATCCGCATCACCCTTGACGTCAACGGCATCCGCGTCCGCCCGTCCGAGGCATTGGTGGCCGAAGTCGAAAAGATTTGTGGCACCGGGTCTGTGAGCCTCAGATGACCTCCCCTGTCAATGCCTCCTGACACACTGGAGTTCGAGGAACCGATCGCTGTTCTCCTCAAGGAAGTCGAGGCGCTCTCGATGCTGCCGCATACACCGCAGCGGCAAGCGGAAATCGACGCGCCTCAACCGGCGGATCGAGTCGATTCGCGGCGATATCTACTCCCGGCTGACGCCGTGGCAGCGGGTGCTGGTCGCGCGGCATCCGAACCGGCCGACGGTGCTCGACTACGTGAACCGGATGTTTACCGAATTCACCGAGATCAGCGGCGACCGGCGCTTTGCGGACGACCGCGCGATCGTGGCGGGGTTCGCGCGCTACAAGGACGAACCCGTGATGATCGTCGGCCATCACAAAGGCGCCGGGGGCGACACCAAGCAGAAGATCTTCCGCAACTTCGGCTACGCGCGTCCGGAAGGCTACCGCAAGGCGCTCCGTGCAATGAAGCTGGCCGAGAAGTTTGGCCGCGCCGTCATCGCGTTCGTCGACACGCCGGCCGCGTATCCAGGCGTCGAATCAGAAGAGCGCGGCATCGCCGAGGCGATCGCCTTCAACCTGCGCGAGATGGCTGCCCTCGACGCGCCGATCGTCGTCGTCGTCCACGGGGAAGGCGGCAGCGGCGGCGCGCTCGGCATCGCGATTGGCGATCGGATCCTGATGCACGAGTTCGCGATCTACAGCGTGATCCCGCCGGAAGGGTGCGCGGCGATCCTGTGGCGCGACGCGGCGCGGAAGGTCGAGGCCGCTGAAGCATTACGGCTGACCGCGCCGGACCTGCTGCACTTCGGGATCGTTGACGAGATCGTGCCCGAGCCGATTGGCGGCGCGCACACGAATCACGAGCTGGCCACGTCGCTGCTCGATGCCGCGCTCGAGCGGACACTGGCCGACGTGTGGGCGATGGATCCAGCATCGCGCCTCGAGCAGCGCTATCAGAAGTTCCGGCAGATGGGCAACGTAGGCATCAATGAAGGCTGACCGTATCTGGGAGACCGTCGCGTGCGACGAGAGTCCTGCTGAAGAGCTCTCGCGCGAGCTTGGCGTGTCACCCGTGACCGCGCGGCTGCTCTGCATCCGCGGCCTCGGCAACCTGGAGGATGCACGCCGGTTTCTGTCTCCGCGGCTGGAAGATCTTCACGACCCGATGCGGCTGGCCGACATGGGGGCCGCGGTCGATCGCATTCTGACCGCGATTGCCGCGAAGGACCGTATCGTCATTCACGGTGACTACGACGTTGATGGCGTGACGTCGACGGTGATTCTCCGCCGGGCGCTGGAGATGCTGGGCGCTGATGTCGTGCACTTTCTCCCCGAGCGGTTCCGCGACGGCTACGGCCTGCAGCCGGCCACGATCGATCGCCTGCACGCAGGAGGGCGTGCGGCTGGTGATTTCCGTCGACTGCGGCATCCGCGCGGCGGAAGCCGCCACGCGCGCACGCGACCTCGGGATCGATCTCATCATCACCGACCATCACGAGCCCGACTCCGAGCTGCCGCACGCGCTCGCGGTCATCAACCCGAAGCGTCACGACTGCAGCTACCCGGACAAGAACCTCGCGGGCGTCGGCGTGGCGTTGAAGCTGGTGCAGGCGCTGTGCGGGCGCACCGGACACCTGAACTGGATGCCCGCGTTCGTCAAGGTGGCGGCGATCGGCACGCTCGCCGACGTCGTTCCGCTCACTGGCGAGAACCGCATCATCGCGAAGCTCGGTCTCGGCATGCTGTCGAAGGGACCGCACAAGGTTGGCCTTCGCGCGCTGCTCGACGTCTGCGGCCTCTCCGGCCGCGAGATCGACAGCTATCACATCGGCTTCGTCGTCGCGCCGCGGGTGAACGCCGCCGGCCGCATGAGCACGCCCGACATCGCCGCGCGTCTGCTTGCTGGCGTCCGACGAGACGATGGGCGAGGAAGCGCGGGCGCTGGCCGAGCAGCTCAATGCCGAGAACCTGCGCCGGCAGCAGGAAGAAGCCGAGATTGTCACGCAGGCGAAGAAGATCGTCGAGACCGACCTCGAGGTCGGTTCCCGCACCGTCATCGTCGTCGCCGGCGACGGCTGGCATCGCGGTGTCATCGGCATCGTCGCCTCGAAGCTGGTCGACGCCTTTCATCGTCCGGCGATCGTGATATCGATCGACGGCGACGTGGCTCACGGCTCGTGCCGCAGCATCCCGTCGTTCAACATGCTTGCCGCGCTCGAGTCGTGCGGCGACGTGATGTCGAAGTTCGGCGGCCATAAGCAGGCGGCCGGGTTGACGATGGAGGCGTCAGGATCCGCGAGCTGCGCGCGCGCGTGAATGAGCACGCTGACGGCTGCATCGGCCCCGACGATCTTCGACCGCGGCTGTGGATCGACGGCTCACTGACGTTCCGCTCGATCAACGAGCAGGTCGTCTCCGAGCTGTCGACGCTGGCGCCATTTGGCGCCGGCAATCCCTGTCCGATCTTCCGCACGAGCAACGTGGAAATCGTCGACGGCCCGCGTCGCCTCAAAGACCGTCACCTGAAGATGGCCTTCCGCCAGGACGGCCGCATCATGCGCGGCATCGCGTGGCGCGCCTCCGAGCGCGAGGCTTCGTCACCGAGCACCGTGCCGCCATCGACCTGGCGTTCTCGCTCGAGCAGGACACGTGGAACGGAGAGCGCTATCTCCAGCTCTCAGTCGCGGACTTCAGAGCTCCCGAAAGCTAACGGCTGTTCACCCTTCTGAGTTCTCCGCTTCTCAGTTCGTCTTCAGTTTCAAGTTCGGTTCGGGGTTCTTTGTTCGAGTTCGCGTTCTTGTTCGGAGTTCGTGGTTCTTCGTTCGGGGCTCGGCGTTCGATGTTCCGCGCCTGGCGTTCTGGGCGCGAGGCGATCTGCCGTTCGCGGGCGCGGCGCGCGTTCCGCAGCGCCTCTGGTGACTGCAGGTATTCCATCAAGCCGGTAACTTCTTCAAGCGCCGCTTCCGCCAGCTTGTCCAGTTCGAGTCGCCGCTCTTCGGTGATGTATTTCTGTCGACGAAGTCGCGCAGGTGATTCTGCGATTCCATCAACGACGAGCGCGCGATAACGCAGAAACGCGCGAAGTCCGGAGGATTGAAGCGTCCGAATCCCTTCCGCGATGTGCGCGGTCGGCCGTGACGCGGATTCTTCAAGCTGCTTTCGCCGACCAAAATCCCGCGCGATCTGGTCACTGTCACAGAGCAAATAAATAGCCCTTCTTACAGCGTCGCAGGCCTGCCACGCGCGGAGGTCGGTGAACCGTTTGACGCCCTCGCCATGCGATGCGTTACCGAGCACATCGTATGCCGCACGAAACAGGCCGGATACGAGTCGAAGGCGCGGCGAACGTGGCAAATTGTTGGAACAGGGTCTGCTGCCGTCGAACGCAGAACCTGCAACGCCGAACGCAGAACGCCGAACCGTGAACCGGACTTGAAAGTGAACACGAACGGAGAACGGAGAACACCGGAAGAGTGAACAACTGGTTCTCGCGCTATCCTTAGTCGAATGCGCTGGCAGAAACGAGCCCGCTTCGTCATCGCCGTGATCGGGATCGCGGCCGCCGTCGTCGTCTACGCGACGATGGGGAGCGCACGAAGCTGGTGCCGGCGACGGCGCCGGTGCGGATCGATCCGAAAGCGATCATCGAGAGCTCTGGAAACGTCGTCCAGCAGGTGCGCGGAACCCGCCAGGACTACCTGATCGAGGCCGAACGCCAGCTCACCTACGAGGGCGGCGCAACCAAGTTTGTGGGCGTCAAGATCACGGTCCGGAATCGCGGTGGGCGCGATTACGTCGTCACCGGCCGCGAAGCGCAGGCGGGCAAGAATCAGAAAGCGCTCGAGCTCGGCGGCGGCGTGCAGTTGACCGCGAGCGACGGCTTCATCGTCAAGGCCGATACCGCAACCTTCAACCAGGACAACGGCATCATGACGGCGCCGGGTGCGGTGACCTTCGAGCGCGACCGCATGACGGGCTCCGGGACGGGCATGTCATGCGACAAGAATGCGGACGTGCTGTCGCTCGCCGATCAGTCGCACGTGTCGCTGCGCGATGAACACGGCAACGTGACGATGGAATTCACGTCGGGGAAGTCGATCTTCGATCGGATGGCGCACACGCTGACGCTCGACGGGAACGTCCATGCGCTGCATGGCCAGCAGGTGATCGATGCGATGCGGGGCCTTGGACGCCTGACGGAGAACGAACAGCACATCACGGACATCGAGCTGCAGGGCAATTCGCGCGTAGCCGCAGGCGGCTCGGGCGTCGACTCGATGAGCGCGCGCGATATGAACCTTCACTATGCGAAAGATGGGGAATCGCTCGAGCATGCCCAGTTGCTCGGTGCCGGCGCAGTGGCGCTGACGGGCCAGAACGGCGCGCCCGGACGCCAGGTTCTCGGCGAGACGCTCGACCTCGCTACTCGCGCCTGATGGCTCGTTGACGAAGGCGACCGGACACGACAACGTGCGTCTCGATCTGCCGGGCTCGCCAGACTCGGCGGCGCGCAGCATCAAGGCGCGCACGCTCGACGCCGAGGGCGCGCCAGGCGAGGGACTGACCGCCGCGAAGTTTGCCGATAACGTCGAATATCGCGAAGAGGGCAGCAAGTCGTCGTCCGCGCGCGTGGCGCGTCGCGCGCGCTCACGATCGCCTTGGCCGACGATGCCATCAACAGCGCCGTGTTCACCGGTGCGGTGAGATTCGAAGAGCAGGGCCTGCAGGCGGCAGCCGGTGAAGCGCGATATGACCCGACCAAAGGGTCGCTGGGGCTGACCGGCGTCGAGGGTGGAGTCGTCCCGCGCGTCAGCGATGATCAGGTCACGATCGATGCAAATGTGATCGACGTCGCGCTGCAGGGGCGGCTGATGAAGGCCAGCGGCGGCGTGAAGACGATGCTTCGCGCTGGCGGACCCAAAGGGTCCGCGCCGCAGTAGACTACGAAGCTGCCCGGCCTGCTCAAGCAGGATCAGCCGGCCAACGTGAATGCCAATGCGCTGGACTACCAGGGCGCAGCGGGCCAGGCGGTCTACACGGGCACCGCCACGATGTGGCAGGGCGAGACCGCCGTTCGCGCGGATTCGATCGCGATCGATCAGAGCAAAGGCGACTTCGTGGCGCTGGGCAACGCGCGCTCGACGATCGTGCTGGATACGGGGGTCTCGATTGCTCATGCGGCGGAGATTCGCTACGCGGACACGGCGCCACACGATTGCGTACGCATCGATGAGGAATGCGCTCGGCGCCGTCACGGAGCAGGCGCAGGTGAGCGAGACCGCAGGGCGACCTGCGGGCCGATCGCATCGATGTGATTCTTGCCGAGAAAGGCGGACACATCGATCGGCTCGAGGCGTACACGAACGTGAACATGAAGCTGACGACGCGGACCGCCGCCGGCGAACGCCTCACCTATTTCTCTGAAGATGAGCGCTACCTGATGTCGGGCGCCGGCACGAAGTCGGTGAAAGTCATCGAAGCGTGCCGCGAAACGACCGGACGGACGTTGACCTTCTTCAAGTCGACCGACAGGATCATCGTCGACGGTAACGACGAAACGCGCACGCAGACGAGAACGGCGTCAGCCCCGCGTGCACCGCGACGCCGCGCGCTCGCTGATGTCCACCCTCCGCACCGACGCCCTCACCAAGTCCTATAGCGGCCGCACGGTAGTGCAGGGCGTGAGCCTCGACGTCAATTCCGGCGAGGTCGTCGGCCTGCTCGGCCCTAACGGCGCCGGAAAGACGACGACGTTTTACATGACCGTCGGCCTGACGGTTCCCGATGCGGGCCGCGTGTTCCTCGATGGGGAAGACGTCACCGACGATCCGATGTATGTCCGCGCGCGAAAGGGCATCGGCTACCTGCCGCAGGAGCCGTCGATCTTCCGCGGGCTCTCGGTCGAGAAGAACATCCTCGCGATTCTCGAAACACTCGATTTGAGCAGGACGCGAGCGGCAGCGAGCGGCTGCAGTCGCTGCTCGCGGAATTGAACCTGACGGCGCTGGCGAAAGCGCCGGCGCATACGCTGTCGGGCGGCGAGCGGCGCCGCGTGGAAATCACCCGCGCGCTGGTGATTTCCCCGCGCTTCATCCTGCTCGACGAACCGTTCGCGGGTATCGATCCGATTGCTGTGACCGATATCCAGAACATCATCTTCCATCTGAAGGAGCGCGGCATCGGTGTGTTGATCACGGATCACAACGTCCGCGAGACGCTGCGCATTACCGACCGGGCGTATATCGTGCACGACGGCGTAATTTTTCGCAGCGGGACGCCCGATGATCTTGCCGCGGACGAGGACGTCAAACGGATTTACCTGGGCACGGAATTTCGATTGGACTAATGGAATAAGATGGTTCCGTAGTGGCGATCTCGCAGAAACTTCACACCAAGCTCGTCCAGAAGCTCATTCTGACGCCGTCATTGCAGCAGGCGATCAAGCTGCTGCCGATGTCGACGCTCGAGCTGTCGGAGCTCCTCAACCAGGAGATGGTCGAGAACCCGATGCTCGAGGAAGTGCCGACCGAAGAGCTCCAGCCGGTCGAAGCCGCGCAGGAAAAGCAGGAAGAAAAGCCCCCGCAGGAAAAGGGCGACACCTGGGACGATCAGGACTACGAGTATTTCTTCGGCGACTACCTTGACGACGGGTACCGGCCGCGCACGCCGACCGAGGTCAAAGAGCTTCCGCCGATCGAGAACACGCTGTCCACGTCGGCGTCGCTCTCCGATCACCTGCTCTGGCAGCTCTCCATGCAGAACGACGAGCCGCTGATGCGCGCAATCGGCGAGGCGATCATCGGCAATCTTGACGACGACGGGATGCTCGTCGCGACCGTCGAAGAGCTCGCGGCGATGGGCCCGTGGCCCGTCGAGCAGGTCGAACAGGCGCTCAAGCTGATTCAGAGTTTCGATCCGATCGGCATTGCCGCCCGGGATCTGCAGGAGTGCCTCCTGCTGCAGCTGCGGCATCTCGGCATGGCGGGCACGCCCGCCGAGAAGATCGTCACCGAGCATATGCGCCTCCTGCAGAACCACCAGGTGCCGGAGCTCGCGCGCAAGCTCGGACTTTCGATCGACGATCTCAAGCAGCACATCGAGCTCATTCGTCACCTCGACCCGAAGCCCGGCAGCCGTCTCAATCCGTCGCAGTCGCAATACGTCATCCCCGACGTCTACGTCGTCAAGGTCGAGGAGCAGTACGTGGCGGTGCTCAACGAGGAAGGGCTGCCGCAGCTGCGGATCAGCCCGGTCTATCGCCGGCTCCTGGATAAGACGCAGACGGAGAACACCGACGAGACGCGCGCGTACGTGAAAGACAAGTTCCGCTCCGCGCTCTGGCTGATCAAGTCGGTGGAGCAGCGGCAGAAGACCATCCACAAGGTCGCGACCAGCATCATCAATTTCCAGCGCGACTTCCTGGATCACGGGATCGAGTACCTCCGGCCGCTCGTGCTCCGCGACGTGGCCAACGACATCGGGATGCACGAATCGACCGTCAGCCGCGTCGTCACCAACAAGTACATGCACACGCCGCAAGGCGTGTTCGAGATGAAGTATTTCTTCCACAGCGGCATCGCCAGCTCGTACGGCGAAGCGGTGTCGTCGGTGACGATCAAGCAGCGGATCCGTAAGATCATCGAGCAGGAGGATCCGCGTAAACCGCTCAGCGACTCGAAGATTGTCAGCATCCTGCAGCGCGAAGGTCTCGAGCTTGCGCGCAGGACGATTGCCAAATACCGCGAGGAACTGAAGATTCCGACCTCGAATCAGCGAAAGGTGCTCTATTAACACCCTTCCATGCGTCTTGAACTCACGGCTCGACACTTCACGATTCCCGCTCCAGTACGCAAGCTTGCCGAGCAGCGTCTCGACCGCGTGCTGCGGCCGCTCAACAACAGCGCCGTCTCGGCGCAGGTCGTCGTCACCCGCGAGAAGACGCGTTTCCGCGCGGAGGTGACGCTTCACGCGCGCGGCGAGCACTTCCTCCACGGCGAGGCGACGGGACGCGACGCGCAGACGGCGCTGGCCTCCGCGATCGACAAGATCGATCGTCAGGTCCAGAAGCTCAAAGGCAAATGGACCGAACGGAAGCGCCAGGGCATCTCGCCGGCCAAAGCGGCGTCTGCCACGCCGCGCACGGCGAAGGGCGCGGCCGCCTTCGGCACCGGCCTGGATCAGCGCGACAACGGCGGGCAGCTGCGGATCATCCGCCAGCGCCGCTACGCCGTAAAGCCGATGTCGGTTGACGAAGCCGCCATGGAAGTCGGCGACGGGCGCGACGCGTTCCTCGTGTTCCGCAATTCGTCGACCGAACAGATCAACGTGCTGTTCCGCCGCGCCGACGGCAACCTGGGACTCATCGAACCCGAAGCGGGATGACCACCCGATCGGTCACGGTTGCGAGCCTGCTCAAAGGCCGGGCCGAAGCGATTGGCCTTCCGCTCGAGCTCCTCGGCGGCGCCGCCGGCCTCGAACGCACCATTTCAAGCCCTCACATCCAGAAGACCGGCCTCGCCCTGGCCGGCTTCGACGCATATCTCCAGCCGGCGCGCATCCTCGTCTTCGGCGAAAGCGAAGTCCGCTATCTCGAGAGCCTCGACCCGTCGAGCCGCATGAACGTGCTCGCCGCGGCCTTCGTCCATGACATTCCGTGCGTGCTCATCACCGGCGGATGGAACCCGCCCGCGGAGCTGCTCGCGGCGTCTGATCGATATCACGTGCCGCTGCTGCGGACCTCGGTCGCAACGCCGGCGGCGATCGCGAAGGTCGCGGCGGTGCTCGACGACGAGCTCGCCGTGCGGCAGGTGATTCACGGCGTCCTCATGGACATGCTCGGCCTCGGCGTGCTCATCATCGGCGAGAGCGGCATCGGCAAGAGCGAGTGCGCCCTCGATCTGGTCGTGCGCGGGCATCGGCTCGTCGCCGACGACACGGTCGAAATACGCCGGCGCGGCGAGACCACGTTGATCGGCACGTGCCCGGAGCTGACACGGCATCACATGGAGATCCGCGGCCTCGGCGTGATCAACATCCGCGATCTGTTCGGCGTCGCGGCGATTCGCACCTCAAGCGCGTCGAGCTCGTGGTGCAGCTCGAACGATGGGATCCGGATCGCGACTACGATCGCCTCGGCATCGACGAACTCCGCTTCGACATCCTCGGTTTGAAGGTCCCGCTGGTGCGCATGCCTGTCGCGCCCGGACGGAGTCTGGGCGTGCTCGTCGAGGTCGCCGCGCGCAACCAGCTCCTGCGGACGCGCGGCCTGAATGCGGCGCGCGACCTGGCCGATCGTCTCGACGGAGACCCTGCGCGAGAGGACGATTCACACGGACGCCGACTCGGAGGACGACGTCGAGCACGGAGGGCACGTGTGACGGCGAAACCCGTCCTGCCGTGGCCGGGCGGCACGCGGCGATTCGTCATCCTGACCGGACTCTCCGGGTCCGGGAAGACGCAGGCGATCCGGGCGCTCGAAGACCTCGGCTACTTCTGCATCGACAACCTGCCAACACAGCTCATTCCGACGATGGCGGAGCTGGCTGCGCGCGGCGACGCTGGCGCTGGAGAAGGTCGCGATCGTCGTCGACGTCCGCGAGAAGGAGTTTCTCTCGCAGTTTCCGCGTGTCTTCCGAAAGCTGCGCGCGAGCCGAATCTGAAGCCGACGCTGATCTTCCTGGAGGCGAGCCATTCAGCGCTCGTCCGCCGCTTCAGCGAGACGCGGCGGCCGCATCCGCTGGCGCGCGATCGCTCGGTGAGCGAGGGGATCACCGAGGAGCGCGACAAGCTGAATCAGATTCGTGCGATGGCGGACCTCATTCATCGACACGACGAACCTGACCGTGCACGAACTGCGCGACATTTTCATGCAGATGTCGCGCGACGGCCGCAAGCGCGCCGACATGGTGGTCAATCTGGTGAGCTTCGGCTACAAGAATGGCGTGCCGCTGGATGCCGATCTGGTGTTCGATGTGCGATGCCTGCCGAACCCGCACTTCGTTGACAGCCTGCGGAAGCTGACCGGGCGCGACGCGGCGGTGGTCCGATACATGCGGAAGCACGGCGCGACACGAGGACTTTCATCGACCGGCTGACGTCGTTCCTGAAGTTCGCGCTGCCGCAGTATGTGGCCGAAGGGAAGAGCTATCTGACCGTGGCGGTCGGCTGCACGGGCGGGCAGCACCGATCCGTGATGATCGCCGAGGCGCTGAAGAAGTCACTCAGCGGCGTGAAAGGCGTACGCCTGCGCGTCAAGCACCGGGACTCATGATTGGCGTCGTTGTCGTCACCCACGGCCAGCTCGCGACCGAGCTGCTCAACGCGGCCGAGACGATCGTCGGCGACCTGCCGCGTTTCGCAGCGGTGTCGATCGGCTGGCACGAGGACACGAGCGATGCGCGCGAGGAGATTGCGCAGGCGATCGCGCGGGTCGACGCAGGACGGCGGCGTGCTGATCCTGACGGACATGTTCGGCGGCACCCCGTCCAACCTGGCGATGACGTTCCTCGGCGATGCGCGTCGAGGTGATCACCGGCGTCAACCTGCCGATGCTGATCAAGCTGGCGGGCCTCGCCGAGCAGGCGGACCTGCTGACGGCGGCGCGCGAGATGCGCGAGCAGGGACGCGGCGGCGATCTGGGTCGCGTCGGATCTGCTGCGCGGCGAGGAACACGAGCGAGAAGGCGTGCATGGTGACGCCGCTCGGTGATCGTCATCAACGCCGCTCGGCCTCCACGCGCGGGCCGCGGCGCGGTTCGTTCACCTGGCCAGCACGATTCACGTCGCAGATCCGCGTGGCGCGCGACGCGAGAGTGATGGACGGCAAGAGCATCATGGGCATCCTGCTGCTCGCGGCCGCGCGAGGCACGACGCTGACCATCAGCGCCGACGGGCCGGACGAGGCGAGCTGCCGTGGACGGCGCTGATCGATCTGGTCGAGATCGGGTTTGGAGACGAATCGTGGAACGCCTGAAGGGCATCGGCGTCTCGTCGGGCATCGGCCGTCGGTCCGGCGCTGGTCGCGATTCAGCGCACGCAGGTCATCCGGTTTCCGATCGCGCCCGATCGCGTGGCGCGCGAGCTGTCGGCGCTCGAGCGCGCGCGCCGCGCTCGCACGAGCAGCTGCAGCAGATCCGCCGGCGGATCTCCGAGCTGCAAGGGCGCCGACCTCGCCGCCATCTTCGACGCGCAGCTCCTCATGCTCGACGATCCGATGCTCGTCGGCCGCGCGGCGGCGCTCGATGCTCGACGAGCGCGTCAACGCCGAGTGGGCCGTCCAGCGCGCGCTTCGACGAGATTGCCGCTGTGTTCAACGACGTCGAGGATCCGTACCTGCACGAGCGCAAGGGCGACCTGCACGACGTCGGCCGGACGCCTCCGCATGAACCTGCGCGGCGGAGAAGGGCGGCGCCCGCGATCTGCTGCAGGATCTCGACTCGCCGTGCGTCCTCGATCGCCGACGAGCTGACGCCGTCGGTGGTGGCGCAGCTCGATTGGACGCGCATCCTCGGCTTCGCCACCGACGCCGGGCAGCCGCACCTATCACACGGCGATTCTGGCGCGCTCACTCGGCGTGCCGGCCGTCGTCGGCCTGCACGACGTGAGCCGGCGCGATTCCGCCAGGCGCCTCGGTGATCATCGACGGCGACAGCGGCGACGTCGTCATCGATCCGGCTCCCGTCCGATCGGCAGGACGGCGCGAGGCGCGCGACGCGGCTGCTCCAGCGCGGCCGCCAGGCCGCTGTCACGACTGGCGGGACCCGTGCGAGACGAGCGACGGCATCCGCATTCAGCTGCACGCCAACATCGAGCGCGGCGACGACGTGTCGATGGCGCTGGCGTCAGGCGCCGAGGGCATCGGGCTGTATCGATCGGAGTTCCTGCTGGTCGGCGGTCCGCCGGACCTCGGCGGGCGAGGATGAGCAGTATCGAGGTCTACCGGCAGCGTCGTCGAGCGCATGGCGCCGCGGCCGGTGACGATCCGCACCTTCGACATCGACGAGCGCCAGCTCGCGCGGCCGCTGGTCGACACCGCGCTCGACGCGCGCTGGTTCGCCGATCACGAGCGGTCGGGGCACGCCGGACTGCGCGGCATCCGGTTCGGCCTGGCGCAGCCGTCGATCTTCAAGACGCAGCTGCGCGCGCTGCTGCGGGCGGCGGCGCACGGCCCGCTGCGCATCATGTTTCCGTTCGTCTCGTCCGTGCAGGAAGTGCGGGCGGCGCAGGCGCTGCTCGCGGAGGCGCGCGCCGAGCTCGAGCGCGCGGCGCCGCAGACGCCGCCGCGTGCGATCGGCATCATGATCGAGGTGCCGTCGGCTGCGTTCACCGCGTCGCTGCTCGCGCGCGAGGTGGACTTCTTCACCATCGGCACCAACGATCTCATCCAGTACACGCTGGCGGTCGATCGCACCGACGAGCGCGTCTCCGATCGCTACGAGCCGCTGCACCCGGCCGTGCTGCGGCTGATTCGGCAGGTGCGCCGTGGCGCCGCTGCGACAGGGCATTCCGGTCGTCGGTCTGCGGCGAGATGGCGTCGGACCCGCTGCTGCTGCGGCTGCTCATCGGATGCGGTCTGACCGGAGTTCAGCATGACGCCCGGCGCGCTGCTGATGGCGCGCGCGTCGTCGTCCGGAGACGAGCGCCGGCGAGATGGCGCGCATCGCGGCGCGCGTGATGACGCTCGGCACGGTCGACGAGATCGAGCGGGTCCTGGTCGAGCACTTTGGGCTCGAAGGCGGCCCTGTCCCGCCGAAGCGTCCGGGGCGCGAGGGCGGACGCCAAGAGGTAGGGACGCCATGAGTGTGACGCGGGTCGAAAAGCCGTGGGGCTACGAGCTGCACTGGGCGAAGACGGACCGATACGTCGGCAAGGTGCTCCACATCAAGGCCGGGCATGCACTCAGCCTGCAGTACCACAACAAGAAGGACGAGACCATCTACGTCCAGAGCGGCAAGATGCTGTTCGAGATCGGCCCGAAGGGCGGCCCGATAGAGAAGCGCGAGATGCGGCCGGGCGATTCGGTGCACGTCACGCCGCTGACCGTCCACCGCATGACGGCGCTCGAGGATTGCGATCTGCTGGAAGTCTCGACGCCCGAGCTCGACGACGTCGTCAGGCTCGAAGACGGATACGGCCGCGAGGGGACGTAATCACAAATCAGAACGGGATATCGTCGTCGGTGATCGGTTCCATCGGTGGCTCATCGCCGCCGCCGCCGCGCGCGTGCGCCGCGACCGCGCTGCCGCGATCCATCGACGCGCCACGCCCGCCGCCTCCGCCGCCACCCAGCAGCGTGATGCGATCGGCCTTGATCTCGGTCGTGTATTTCTTGTTGCCGTCCTTGTCGTCCCACTGGCGCGTCTGCAGGCGGCCTTCGACGTAGATCTGCTTGCCCTTGGTGAGGTATTCCTGCAGGCTCTCGGCCTGTTTGCCCCAGAGGACGATGCGGTGCCACTCGGTCTTCTCCTGGCGCTGCCCGCCCTTGTCGTTCCACACCTCGGTCGTGGCGAGATTGAGCGTCGCGACCGGCGGCGCCGCCGGGCGTGTAGCGCAGCTCCGCGTCGCGCCCGAGATTGCCCACGAGAATGACCTTGTTCACGCTTCCCATTCGAGAATCCTATCGTCGGCGAAGTGACAGGGTAGGTCACGGCGTCGGACGCCGCGCCACCCGATCGAGATTCTGCTTCGCGAGTCGTCCGGCGGTCGCTGTCGGGCGGCGACCCGGATCACGGTGTTCCACGATTCGCGCGCGGCATCGAGCTGTCCGAGGCGCTCCTGCGCCAGCCCGCGCTTGTAGTGCGCCTCGGGCACCGCGTTGCCCATCGGGTAGTTCTGGATCACCGCATTGTATGCGGCAATCGCGTCGGTCCATCGATTTTGCGCGTAGTAGCGTCTCGCCGATGAGGAACTGCGCGTCGTCGGCCATCTCGGAGCGCGGGAATGTCTTGAGGAACGCGTCGAAGCCGGTCACCGCGAGCGACCATTGGCCGGCGGCGTAATCGGCCCGCGCGGTCTCGAACATGCGCGTCGGCGACAGCCCGGCGGTTGAAGGCGGCGCGCCAGTCGTCGGCGCGGGTGCGGCGGCGGCGCGTTCGGATCGCTCGACGGAGCCGGCAGACGCGCGCTGGCGGCGGCGCGACCGGGATCGAGCGTTCGAAGCGCCTCGATCTCCTCGCGCACGTTCGAGACGCGGACGTTGGTATCGTCGACACGCTCGCGGATGGCGCGCATGTCCTTGCCCATGTCGTCGATGATGACCTTCTGGTCGGCGAACCCCTTGCGCGTCGCGTCGTTCGCGGTGTCGAGACGCGTATTGACGCGCCTTGATCGAGTCCTGCAGCGCCTGCGTCATCGTGGCGATCGCGACTGCCAGCTCCTGCGTCTGCTCCTGCAGCATCCGGATGTCGGCCATCATCTGCCGCTGCTCGCGGCTCTGCGCCGAGGCGGGCGCGGCGCCCGCGCACAACATGGCGACGGCGAGCGTTGTCATCTTCATTCTCTTCATCACGAATCCTCCGGCGGACCTGGCAAGGTCCGCCCTCCTCGGACAATCTATTTCGACGTAATCACGAAATGGGCGCGCCGGTTCTTCGCCCAGGCGGCTTCTGTATGGCCCATATCGAACGGAAATTCCTTGCCGTAGCTCACGGTGCGCAGCCGGTCGGGCGAAATGCCCAGCGCCACCAGTACGTCTTGACCGCGACGGCGCGGAGCTCGCCGAGCGCCAGGTTGTACTCCGCGGTTCCTCGCTCGTCGCAGTGCCCCTCGACGGTGACGACCCATGTCGGATATTTCTTCATGATGTCGGCGTTGCCCGACACGATCGCGCGGCCAGCATCGTCGAGCTCCGAGCTGTCGAGTCCAAAGAACGCCGGCCTGAACGGCGAATCCGATTCAGATCCTCGAGCGAGCGGTTGCCGATCGTGTCCTCGCTGATCGCGGGCACCGGGACCGATTCCTCGACGCGCTGCGGGGTCGGCGCCGGCGACGCCGTCGGGCTGACGGCGACGGCGTTGAAACCGCCGGCGGGGAGCCGGCTGCGTAACCGGCGCAGGCTTCTTCTTGGCGCACGCTCCGGCGAAAACCAACGATGCACCATCAGCAACGATCGTTGCCCGCTTCATCGACTTCATGTCCCTATCCTTTGGAATCGCCGGGCCGACCTGAAAGTCGGCCTCTACATCACGCAATTGACTTGCACCTAATTCGACCAGGCCGGCGTGTAGTTGTTGCCGTCACGCGTCAGCTGTCGGACGTTCTTGCCGTCGCGTCCCATCGTGTAGACCTCGGTCCCGCGGCCGCCTCGTGTCGAGGTGAACGCAATGTGACGGCCGTTCGGCGAATACGCGGGACTCTCGTTGCTTCCTTCTCCGAACGTAATCTGGCGCGTGTCTCCGCCCGCCAGGTCGTACACCTTGATGTCGTAGCCCGGTCCGGTTCGCGCGGCGAACGCGATCTCGTTGAAGGGCGCGGGCGCCCACGTGGCGGCGATCCGCGTACGACTCGCCCGTCGTGATGCGACGCAGGTTGAGCCCGTCGGCGCCGACGATGTAAATCTGCGGCGTGCCGGCCCGATCGGACGTGAAGGCGATCTGCGTGCCGTTGGGCGACCAGGTTGGCGTCGTGTCGATCGCCGGGTTGTTCGTAATCCGGCGCACGTTCGGAGCCGTCGCGGTTCATCACGGTACGCTCCGGGTTGCCGTCGCGGTTCGACGTAAAAGCAGATCCGCGTCCCGTCGGGCGAAAAGACCGGCAGCCAGTTCTGTCCGACGCCGTTGGTCGGCGTCTCCTGCAGCCCCTGGTAAATCAGCGCGATGAAGATGTCGGGGTAGCCGCGGCGATACGACGTATAGGCGATGGCACGCGCATCCGGCGCCCAGGCGGGAAAGATATTCAGCTGCCGGTTCGTCGTCACGCGCCGCGGGTTCTCGCCGTCGTAGTCGGCGATGTAGACCTCTTTGACGTCGCGATTCTGGACCGGACCGGCGATCCGTTCCCGGTTGCGATCGGAGGAGTAGGACAGCTTCGTGCGCGCGACGCCACGCAGCGCGCGCTGCTGCTGATGGATCTCATCGGAGACGGTGTGCGCGTAGAGCCGTGGCGTCGCCGCGGCGCCGGTATACTCCTTGGCGAAGACCGACTGCCGCGAACGCACGTTGAAGAGGCGCACCTGCACGCGAATCGTGTTGGCGTCGGTCTTCTGAACGGTGCCGAAGACGACGGCGTCGGCGCCGAGCTCGCGCCACGCGGCAAACGGCACTTCTTCGGCGGTGCGCGCGACGGGGATCGTGGCGTACGTGTCCCGTGGAATCATGTAGAACTCGCGCTCGAAGTTGAGGTCGTCCCACAGCACCTGGCCGAGCGTCTTTGCGATATCGGCGGCATCGGGCGAGAGCGCGACGAAGTCGGGGACGGCATAGCGGGGCGGCGTTCCCGGCTCGCCGCTGATCACGAGCTGGATCTCCGACGGCTGTTGCGGCGCAGGTGGCGTGACCGGAGTCTGCGGAGCTTGCGCCAGAAGCGCGGCCACGCAGAACGCCGCTAGTGCAACGCCCAACATCCAACCTCCAACCCCCAAGGAGTTCGGTCGGGCGCCACCTTGGGAGTTGGAAGTTGGGAGTTGGGAATTCATCGGGTTTGTATCCATCTAACGTTGATACTCGAAAATCATGTGAATGCCGAGGGTCGGATTGGGATATTGAACAGGAAGTTCGGGTAGACGCGTGAGCAACAGCGCACGCTGCGCGGCGAGCTCGTGAGCAAGAAAGCCGCTCGGACTGTTCAACCTGCACGTTCTCGATAGTTCCGGCGCGCGAGATCGTGAATTTCATGACCAGTTTGCCCGGCACACCCTGGTTCGACTGCCAGTTCCTCTGAATCAGCGTCACCATCTGCGAGAGATATTCGGGGCAGCAGAAGTTCGCCGATATCGACGGTCACGCCCGTCCCGCCGCCTCCGCCTGACGTCAAGCCGAAGCCCTGGCCTCGAGCGCCGGTATCGACGCGCGTCGATCCTTCCTGCGGCTGGCCCGTCGACGGTGTCCGCGCTGTCGCTTCCTTCGGCGCCTCCTGCGTCTGTCGGCTTCACCTGCCGCGCGTTCTTCGTCGGCAGCGCCATCTCCGGCGTCTTCGCCGCGGGCGGAGTCTCCACCTTCTTGGCCGGCTCCGGCGGCGGCGCCTGCACCGTCCGACCGCCCATCGTCGTCAATCCGCCGTTGCGCGGCCCGGCCGCGCCACCGAGGCTGATGGTCATCACTGTTCGCGGCCCTTCATCCATGGCGCCCCGCCAGCTCGCCGGCATGAAGATCATGAACGCGAAGAGCGCGATGTGCGCGGCGATCGACCACGGAATCATCGCGTCCATGCGCTCGGCTGATCTGCGCGCGCGAGACGATGATGTCGGTGACGCTTCCTTCGGTCATTGCTCACCGGGCAGCTTCGAAACGATGCCGACCTTCTCGACGCCCGCCGCTTTCAGCCGATCCATGATGTCGAGCAGCTCCTGCAGCTCGACGGCGCCGTCGCCGCGCAGGAAGACCTGGCGATCCGTGCGGTTGACCATCATCTGCCGCATCCGCTCGGTCAGCACGTCGACGCGGACCGGGTCCTGCCCGATGAAGACGCGGCGATCCTCGCGGAACGAGAGCGGCACGTTGACGAAAATCCGATCGCTCGCAATTTCCTGCGAGCGGCTCGCGACCGGCAGGTTCACCTCGACGCCGCGTTGCAGCATCGGCGCGGCCACCATGAAGATGATGAGCAGCACGAGCATCACGTCGACCAGCGGGATCACGTTGATCTCGGCAAGGGTGGCCGACACGCGGCGGCCGCGCGTCAATCGGCCGCCGCCGGGTGTTGGTGCTGAAGGCAGGACTTTGGGCATGCCCTACGTAAAGTTGCGCTCCGCGATGTTCAGAAATTCGAGCGAGAAGTCGTCCATCTCGGCGGCGAAGAGCTTCACGCGCGTGCTGAAGTGGTTGTACGCCAGCACCGCCGGGATCGCCGCGAACAGTCCCGCTGCCGTCGCAATCAGCGCTTCGGAGATGCTCGGGCCGACTACCGCGAGATTGGTCGAGCCGGTGGTGCCGATGCGCTGAAACGCGATCGTGATTCCAACAACCGTTCCAAACAGGCCGATGAACGGCGCGACGCTCGCGACCGTCGCCAGGAACGGAACGCGCTTCTCGAGCTTGTTGATCTCGACCGTCGCCGCGCGCAGCAGCGCCCGATCGACCGCCGCGAGACTCTTCAAGATTGGACGCGGCGCAGGTCCCGACGGATTGGCTGGCTGCGGACCAGCCGAGACGGAATTGCGCGTTGAGCTCGGCGTAGCCCGCCTGGAAGACGCCGACGAGCGGACTCGCAGGCAGCGCCTGCGCAGACCGCCTGGACTTCAGAGAACTTGCTGCTCTTGCGAAACGCGTCGAGGAACTTCGCGGTCTGGCTCTGGACCTTCCGGTAGGCGAGGCTCTTCGACAGGATGATCGCCCACGACGCCACCGAAATCACGATGAGAATACGCGAGGACCGCCTGATTGATGACGGTCGCCTTCGGTGATGATGTCGATTAGAACGCGGGAGCCAGACGTGACAGGGCAGCGCCGTCCTGCACCTGCAGGGCGAGGACGAAGAAGCCAAGCGTGTGCAACGAAGCCTCCGAAGCATCGGCAGCGCGCCGCTGGGACAGCGCAGACGAGCGAGCGTAGCACGCGACCTGAGTGCTGTCAAACGTATGATACGATTGCAGTTCCGCGTGCATGCTGCGTTTCCTCCGCATCCGCAACCTCGCGGTCATCGAAGCCGTCGAGGTCGAGTTCGAACCGGGCTTCAACGTCCTGACGGGGGAGACGGGCGCCGGCAAGTCCATCCTCGTCGAAGCCGTCGGTCTACTCCTCGGCGCGCGCGCGTCCGCTGATCTCGTCCGCACGGGCGAGGCGCTCGCCACGATCGAAGCCATCTTTGAAGACGGCGACGGACGCGAGCTGATCGTCCGCCGCGAGATCAGCAGCCAGGGGCGGAGCCGCTCCTTCATCAACGGCGCGCTCGCGACCGCGGCGGCACTGCGCGACCTCTCCGCGCGGCTCGTGGAGCTGCACGGTCAGCACGAACATCAGGCGCTGCTCGATCCGCTCGCGCACCTTCCGCTGCTCGACGAGTACGCGGACCTCGGCGACGCTCGCCGGCGACGTCGCGTCCGCGTGGACGAAGGTGCGCACGCTGCGCGAGCAGCTCGAACGCTCGCGCATGGACGCGCGCGAGAAGGCGGCGCGGCTCGATCTGATCGCCTTCCAGCTTGGCGAGATCGAGAAGGCGGCGCCCGAAGCCGGGTGAGGACGAGGAGCTCGCCGCGACCAAGCAGGTGCTCGCGAGCGCCGAACGCATCCAGCGGCTCTGCCAGGAGAGTTACGCGGCGCTCTACGACAGCGACGACGCCGTGCTGGCGCGGCCTCGGCGGCGTCTGGAAGCGCGTCGGCGAGCTGGCGACAATCGATCCGCAGTTTGCGCCGTACGCCGAGTCGCGCGACGCGATCAAGTCGCAGCTCGAGGACCTCGCGTTCTTCCTCCGCAGGTATGCCGACGGCATCGACGCGTCGCCGGGCCGGCTGCAGCAGGTCGAGGATCGGCTTGTCGCTGCTCGAGCGGCTGAAGCGGAAATACGGTCCACTGCTGCAGGACGGTGCATCGAGAAGGGCGACGCGCTGGCGCGCGAGCGCGAGCTGCTGACGGGCGCGGGCGAGCGCGCGGAAGACTGATCGAAGGCGCTCGACGCGGCGGCCGCCGCGATACCTGACGTCGCGCGCGGATCTTTCGCGCAAGCGCCGGACGGCGGCCGTCAGATTTGCGCGCGACCTCGAGGCGCTGCTCGCGGAGCTCGCGATGGCGCGCACGCGTTTCGAGGTCCGGTTCAACGAGGGCGAGCTCCTCCCGAGGCCGCGTGGAGCGAACGCGGCATCGACCAGGCGGAGTTCTTCGTCTCGCCGAATCCGGGCGAGGATCTGCGGCCGCTCGCGCGCATCGTCTCGGGCGGCGAGCTCTCGCGCGTCATGCTGGCGCTGAAGACGCTGGCGGCCGAAGACGCGCCCGGCAAGACGCTGATCTTCGACGAGGTCGATGCCGGCATCGGCGGCCGCGTCGCCGACGTCGTCGGGTCAAGGCTGCAGGCGCTCGGGGAGCGGTTCCAGGTCCTGTGCATCACGCATCTGCCGCAGATCGCGGCGCGCGGTGCGACGCAGTTCGCGATCGAGAAGTCCGTGCGTGGGAGCCGGACGGTGACACGCGTCGAGCGGCTCGACGAACGACGGGCGCGTCGAGGAAGTCGCGCGTATGATTGGCGGCGCGTCTGTTACGGACCAGGTTCGGTCGAGTGCCCGCGAGTTGCTCGCGGCGGGTCGGAAACCGTGCGCCGGAGGCGAAAGGCGAAAGGCGAAAGCGAAAGTCCACGGATTGTCTAAGAATTCCTGACCAATGGCGAAGAGATACCTGATCGAGACCTTCGGCTGCCAGATGAACTTCCACGACTCGGAGCGCATGGCGGGTCTGCTCGACCAGGCCGGCTACGAGGCGACGACGGACGAGATCGACGCCGACGTCATCGTCATCAACACGTGCAGCGTGCGCGAGCACGCCGAGGAGAAGCTCTACACGCGGCTCGGCGAGCTGCGCGTGCCTCGAACAGGAGACCGGGCGCAAGCCGGTCGTCGCCGTCGCCGGCTGCGTCGCGCAGCAGGAAGGCGACGCGCTCCTCAAGAAGTCGAACGGCCACGTCATCGACGTCATCATGGGGACGCAGCGGCTCAAGATGCTGCCGACGCTCGTCGAGAACGCCGCGCGCTCACCGTTCGCCGAAGTCGATATCAACCCGTGGGACGACGTGACGTTCCCGCTCGGGATCACGCGGCGCGGCGATCCGGTCAAGGCGTACGTCACGATCATCGAAGGGCTGCAACGACCACTGCGCGTTCTGCGTCGTGCCGTACGCGCGGGCACGAACGGATGCGCGCGAAGGCCGACATCCTCGCGGACGTGCGCGAGGCCGCCGATTCGGGCCGCCGCGAGGTCCAGCTGCTCGGCCAGATCGTCAATCACTACCAGGCGCCCGACGATCCGTCGTGCGACTTCGCGGAGCTCCTCGCGGCCGTCAACGAGGTTCCCGGCGTCGAGCGCATCCGTTTCGCAAGCCCGCATCCGCGCCACACCGGCACGCCGGCTCATCGAGGCGGTGCGCGACCTGCCGAAGGTCTGCAAGCATCTGCATCTGCCTGTGCAGTCCGGCTCGACGCGTGTGCTCCAGCGCGATGCGGCGGCGGTATACGCGCGAGGCGTACCTCGAGCTGGTCGCGCAGATTCGCGAGACCATCCCGGAGGCGACGTTATCGACCGATATGATTGTTGGTTTCCCGGGGAGACGGCGGCGGACTTCGAGCAGACGCTGTCGCTGACCGAGGCGGCGCAGTATCACAGCATGTTCTCGTTCAAGTATTCGCCGCGGCCGAACACGCTGGCGATCAAGCGCCTGCCCGACGACGTGAGCGCAGGAGGAGAAGACGGCGCGGATCGTGGCGCTCCAGTCGCTGCAGCGGGAGATTCAAACCAGGCTGCACGAGCAGGCGGTCGGGATCGACTGTCGACGTGCTGATCGACTCGGCGAGCCGGCGGCGCGACACGGAGATCTCGGGTCGCACCAGCGGCAATACCGTCGTGAATTGTGCGAACGCCGGAGGGCCGGGTCGGCCTCCAGAATGGATCGGACCGCACTGATGCGCGGTTCGGATCCGGCGCGCCGGTCCCCATAGTTTGTGGGGCGACGCCGTGGTATCAAACGTGCGAGCGAGGACGGCAGGGCCATGCTGATTGAGATGACCATCAAGGGGCTGATGGTAGACCCGGTCACCAACATGCCGATCGTGATCCTCAAGGACAAGGAGGGCGATCGCGTCCTGCCGATCTGGGTCGGGATCTTCGAGGCCAACGCCATCGCGCTGCAGATCGAGAACGTCGCGACGCCGCGTCCGATGACGCACGACCTGCTGCGGAACATCATCACCGACCTCGGAAGGGCAGGTCGACCGGGTGGTCGTCTGCGACCTCAAGGACAACACCTTCTACGCGGTCATCCATCTCACCGTGCGCGGCGAGCGGGTCGCGATCGACGCGCGGCCGAGCGACGCGATCGCGCTGGCGCTGCGCACGCGGTCGCCGATCCTCGTCGAGGAGAACGTCATCGACACGGCGAAGACCGTCGACTTCAACGCGGAACGGACCGACAGCGATCGGCTGCAGAAGTGGCTCGAAAGCCTCGACCCCGACGAGCTCGGGAAGTACAAGATGTAGAATTGTCGGCCGGCCGACAATGGCGGCTGATGTCAGGCGTCGGGTGTCACGGCGTGAACCGGCTGCAGCCTGCATACCTCTACCTGAAACCTGCTGACACCTGATCGCCCGATACCTGACACCCTCATATTGGGGTGTTTGACACATTCACCCACTATCCCTAGAATCAGTTCGCTCCCTGCCTCAACAATCAGCCTCGATGATCGTAGCGATCGCCAACCAGAAGGGCGGCGTCGGCAAAACGACCACCGCCGTGAACCTCGCCGCTGCGCTGGCGATGCGCGGCGGGAAGACGCTGCTCATCGATCTCGACCCGCAGGCCAACAGCAGCATCTCGTTTCTCGACCTCCGCTCGATCACGCGCAGCACCTACGACGCGATCGCCGAACCGGACTGCGCGCTCGTCGACATCATCCAGCCGGCGCACGCTCGCCGAACCTGTTCATCGCGCCGGCGCGCATCGGCCTCGCGAAGCTCGAGTCGCGGCTGGTCGGGGAGCTCGACGCGCACTTCCGGCTCAAGGACAAGATCCAGGCGCTCAACGGCGAATACACGAACATCGTCATCGACTGCCCGCCGGCGCTCGGGCTGCTGACCGATCAACGCGCTCGTCGCGGCGACGCACCTGCTGATCCCGATCCAGTCGTCGTACTTCGCGCTCGAAGGGACCGACGACCTCCTCGAGACGATCGAGAAGGTGCGGCAGCGGCCGAACCCGGCGCTGCGGATCCTCGGCGTCGTCATCACGATGCACGACAAGCGGACGGCGCTGGCGCGCGACATCCGCGAGCAGATCCAGAAGGTGTTCGGCGGCAAGGTCTTCAACACGGTGATCGCCAAGAGCGTCCGCCTCGAGGAGAGCCCCGCCTACAAGGAATCGATCTTCACGTTCGCGCCCGACTCGACGCGGCGCGACCGATTACTACAGCCTCTGCGAGGAGGTCATCGAACGTGTCGAAGCGCGGACTGCCTGAGACGCTGCGGATGCGGCATGACGAGCACTACGTCGAGGCGCTGGCCGCGTCCGCCGGGCGCGCCGGTCGGCCGGATGGTCTCGATCGAGCTGCTCGACCCGAACCCGAACCAGCCGCGGCAGGTGATGGGCGACCTGTCGGAGCTGATGGCGTCGGTCGCCGAGAAGGGCATCATCGAGCCGCTCATCGTCCGGCAGCGCGGCGGCCGGTATCAGATCATCGCCGGCGAGCGGCGCTATCACGCGGCCGTGCAGGTCGGGCTGCGCGAGGTCCCGGTCGTCATCCGCGAGGTGGACGACGCCGAGGTGATGGAGCTCGCGCTCGTCGAGAACCTGCAGCGCAAGGATCTGACGGCGTTCGAAGAGGCGGAGGCGCTGCACCAGCTCGCGCAGAAGTGCGACTACACGCACGAGGACATGGCGCGGAAGCTCGGGAAGTCGCGCACGGCGATCACCGGAATCGCTGTCGCTGAACAACATGCCGGACGAGGTCCGCAACCTATGTCGGCTGGCCGACATCACGTCAAAGTCGACGCTGCTGCAGATCGTCCGGCAGTCGGATCCGAAGAAGATGCTGGCGCTCGTCGAGCGCCTCGTGAACGGCGGCGGCGTCGACGCGCCAGGACGTCCGGAAAGAAACGCAAGGCAAGAGCGGCCGGCGTCCGAAGCCGTTCCTCGTTCGCGTTCAAACCTGCAGACAGAAGCAGTTCCACCTGCGAATGAGTTTCCGCAAGGGCAGGGTCGACAAGGGCGAGATCATTTCGGCGCTTGAGGCGATCATCAAAGAGCTTCGCGCATCGCAGATAGAACAGACGTCAACAGCGGATCGGCGGCCCGGGTTGCGCGACGGTTCACTGAGCAATTCCATCAACGTCGCATAATAGATGTTATCGTTAACTACAAGCGGAAGGATGCCAGGCTACGGCGGTCCAGTTCCGCGAGGGGCAACCGCTGGTCGGGCACCTGCACTCTCGATCGGCTGATGACGCGGATGGTGCTCCACTTCCGCGCCTGCCGTGCTGCAGCGCCACGATGAAGGCGATGGTCGATTCCTTCGACGCGTCCCGAGACACTGAAACGGAACCTGCAGCTCCAGCGCGCGGCGCGCGGCGGCCTGTGATGTCCGGGCAGCTTCCAGCGCCAGCGTGGTCCTGGACGCGCGGCCGATCGACCATCAGCGCCCGCACGGCGCCGTCCGCGCCGGCTGACGACGATCCGGCACCCTTCGGGCTTCAGGAAATTGACCGTGAGCTGCTGGTCGCCGGCAATGACGTCCGCATCGGCGACGGACCGGCGACCCTGACATACAGGTTCTCCAGATCGAATCCGAACTCCAGGGCCGACACGGCGGTCGCGCGCGCCGACACCTCGTGCATCGCGTCGCCGACCGGGACGATGTCGACCGATCCGGCGCCAATCCATTCGAAGTAGTTCGTCATCTCGCCGTCAATGACGGGATGGATCAGTGCGCTCGGCGGCGCGACGCCGGCGGCTGGCGGTTGCGTTGTGATGTTGCTGACAAACAGCTCCTCGGGCGCGGGCACGTCGATGGCGCCGGTAGATGTTGCTGACGTGACGGCGGAACAGCTCGTCGAACACCAGGTCGTGGTCGGAGGAATGGTCGTCACCGCTACCACCAGAACCAGTCCGACCCCTCGGCGATGAGCATCTCCTCCCATGCGCGGGCCAGCGATTCCGGCGGAACGCCGGCCGGCCTCGAGCGCCCGCCGGGCGTCGGCGAGTTGACTCCACGCACGCTGATCGTCCGGCATGGCCGATCCAGATGTAGAAGTCGGCGTTGATCCACGACCCGGGGAAGATGGTCGGCAGCGTGTCCTTTCGGTCCCCCGCACGCCTCCGCCATCGTCACGGTCGTCAGCGCCGGGTGGGAACCCAGACGACGATAGAGCGCACGCAGGAAGGGACGCCCCTGGCCCCTCGGAAATGCTCCCACGGCGTTCTCGCCGTCGAGGATGACAAAGATGATTAGACTGGTGGCAATCGTAACCTTCCCACCCTGCGGTGGCGGCTTCCATCAGTACTCTCTGTAGATAATTTCCAGCCTTGTCGGCTAAAGAACCAAATCTATCGATCACAAAAGAGGAAATTGTGTCAATACTCAGACAGGTAACTATCGTTGCGCTGTTGGCGCCATTCAGACGCGCGCCGCTCCGGTCACAATCTTATCAAGGTGGTATTCGGGCAAGGTCAGCGACGTCACGGGCGGCGCGATCGATGTCGCCAAAGTCACGCTCACAAGCCAGTCCACCAACGTATGCTGATCCCAGCCTATCCAACGCCGCCGGAGAATTCGTCTTCAATTCGGTGGACCCGTCAACCTACCGCGTCACTGCCGCCCGGCTTTGCAGCGCTGAGCGCTCCGGCGTTATCGTCAGCACGCAAGGAGTTCATCACGCTCGATCTCAAAGGCTGGAGATCAGGCGCCAAATCTCAAGCGTCAACGTCACCGAAGAGGTTCCGCTGCTCGAGACGCCAACGCTTCCGGAGGCCAGGTTGTCGACCGGCAAAGCTGGTCGATCTTCCCAATCTCGGCCGCAATCCGTTCATGATGGCGAAGATCGCGCCCAACATCGTCAGGCGGGCGATCCGCTTCAATCGCATGCAGGATCAGAGCGGCTCGTCGCAAATCAGCATCGCCGGTGGTCCGATTCCGGGGGAAACAGCTACCTGCTCGTTGGCGTGCCGATCACCGCCTCCAGTAACGTGGCCATTATCATTCCGACCATCGAGTCGGTGCAGGAAGTCAAGATCAGTCGAACACATACGACGCGGAGATGGGCCACCGGCGGCGGCTGTTCAGCACGTTTCTCAAGTCCGGGGCGAACGAATATCACGGCAGCTTGTTCGGCTACATGCGCGGAACGGACTGGCAGGCCAACACCCTGCTTTTCAATAACCGCGGCGGGCTAGCCGGGCCCAATCAGCCGTTCAAGAACTTTGGCGGATCGATCGGCGGCCCGGTGAGTATTCCCAAGCTCTACAACGGGAAGAATCGCACCTTCTTCTGGATCGGCGCCGAAGGGTATCGCCAGATTTCTCCATTGACCAAGGACCTGGCAGGAAGTCCCCAACGCCTCCGAGCGCATAGGCAGCGACTCGAAGAGCATAAGCAGGCCGGGCGATCGATACCATTACGATCCGCTCTCGACGACTGTAGTCGCTGGAGTGGTGACACGGACGCCGTTCGCCGGCAATATCATTTCCACCCAGGGGCGCTTGAGCCCCAGCGGCCTCGCGCTAGCCAGTTACTTCCAGCCGCAAAGAAGGGACCACGCGTTATCTGGGCGACTTGAACTACACAGGCTCCGGCTCGCTGTTCGATCGGGCCAATCAGCTTGAACGGGCAAGCTGGACCAGACCTTTACCAACTGGTGGCGCGCCAATTTGTCCTATCTTCACTACAACAGCCGCGAGCCCAGCGGCAATCTCTTCAGCAGTGTGTCGGCGCCCGGCCACGCTTCTGTACCGGCAGGTGAACGCCACCCAAGTGAACAAGTGAGTCACACCGAACGCCACTACCGTGGTCAGCGTTCGCTACGGCTTCAACCGCTATCGAACTTCACCGGAACCGAGAGCGACGGGTTCCAGCCCCATCAAGCTCGGGTTCGCGTCCAGTTTCGTGGATCAGCTTCAGGTGCTTTGAAGTTCCCGACCATCACCAACCAGACGATGACCAACTTAGGCGCGGGCGGCTGCTGAGCGGTATACGATTCCCGTAGCTTTCACCGACAGCAAGTTCAAAGGCCGCCACAGTCCACAAAGGCTGGATTCTCCTACCGCACCATCCATACGGACTTCTTCACCATCGGCATGGCGGGAGCCTTCAGCTTCGACGATGTATTCACGAAAGGATCAACCAGGAGCGATGGGTCGGGCAGCGACGTCACCAGCATGTTTGCTCGGGTATCCGATCGCCGGCAGCGCCCTGCGCTCCACGAAACTGTACGATTTCACGCATGCCTACGGAGGTTTTCTTCCACGATGATTTCCGCGTCAGCTCGAAGCTGACTCCTGAACCTCGGTCTGCGCTTCACGGAGCGCCACTGGTTGGCCCCGAGCGCAGGCAACCGGCATCTGGTTGGCTTCGACCGCACCGCAGCCAGCCCCTTCGCGCCGGCCAAGGGTGGCGTGATGTACGCGGGTGTGAACGGCAATCCGACAACGTGCTGCAATCCCAGCGAAGCAGTTCGGTCCGCGCGCGCTGGCTTCGCCTGGTCCATGAACCCGAGGACCGTGATTCGCGGCGGTACGGTATCTTCTGGGCGCCGGGAACCACGACGGGATTTACAGCCCTGGGTTACTCGCAAACAACCGATTACATCTCGACCAACGACGGCGGCTATACACCCGCCAACTCATTAGGCAACCCCTTTCCGGAAGGGCTTCTGCAGCCGGTCGGAATGCACTGGGGCTTGGCCACCGGGGTCGGCCAGTCCATCAGCTTCATCGATCGAGAACACCGGCTCGACCAGAGTTCAGCAGTTCTCCCTCGACGTGCAACGCGAGCTACCAGGAGCATCACGTTCTCGGCTGGCTGCACGTCGGATCGCACACCAGCAACCTCATCATTGGCACGGGAGCGATCAGCATCGACCAGCTCGAGCCACAGAATCTGCAGCTCGGCAGCGCCCTTTTGCAGACGGTGGACAACCCCTTCTTCGGTAAGGAGGCCAAGGCGTGGTGGCGCGGCTAAGGTGACCGTTCCCAGATCCTCCGTCCATTCCCGCAGTTCGGCGCGGTGAACAAGACCGGGGGCGACGACAACAACGCCCGTTACGACTCGCTCGTGATCAAGGGGCAGAAGCGGATGTCAGGGCATGGCTCCAGCTCCTGGACGTTTTCCAAGAGCTTCGACCGCTCCTTCGGCGCCGCCAGTACTTCATCACCGCCAGCCTGCTGCCACAGGATTCCTACAATCTGGGCCGAGTACGGTTTGGCGCTGGTCAATACGCTAGCAGTTGGAAGAACGCCCTTTGCCACGAGCCTTCCCTTCGGCAAAGGGAAAAGCCTTGCTGAGCGGCAGCGGCAAAGCGCTCGACCAGATCGTGGGCGGGTGGCAGGTGAACTTCGTAAACCTGGTCCAGACGGGCTTCCGCTGGCGATTACCCAAAACTCGAACCTGAACGCTCCGATCGGCACAGGTGTGCAGCGGCCGAACGCCACCGGCATCTCGCCGGTGACCAGCGGCCGTATCAAGATCACGTCTGGACGGGTACCTCGATCCGAAGGCACTTCTCCAACGCACCGCAATTCTCGTTCAGGAAACGTCCAGCCGCACGATCGGCTACCGCGGTCCGGTGCTAACTGGGATGTCTCGCTGCTGAAGACCTTCCGCTGTCTGGAACGCTACCACGGGCAGTTCCGCGCCGAAGCCATGAATGTGTTCAACACCGGTTTCCGGCAGTCCTAACACGGCGTTCAGCAGCGCCAGCTTCCGGAAAGATAATATTCAGCAAGAATTTCTCGCGGTTGATCCAACTGAGTGTCCACTGATGACTTTTGATAGGCCATTCGCTACCGGCCGGCGCCGGCGGCAAACCACATTACGTTTCGTCAACTTGAGGAGCAATCACAATATGCTCGATGTACAACAGACGCGAAGTTTCTTGGAACGGGGATTCACGCGGCGCCAATTGGGAGAGTCGCCAGTATTTACTGCGCCGGCGCAGTAGCCCCATAACGAAGGAGCGATATGGCACGAGATGGTTCAGCATTCGTGGACGTGCGTTGCCGCCGAGGGCGCCAGTTCGCATTTCCAGCAACGAGAATCCTTTGGGGCCGTGCCCCGGGCTCTCGAAGCGATCGCAGAGTGCAAAATTCGGCGGACGCTATTCGCCGCATGGCGAAGCAGGGCAGTTCATCACTTGCCGTCGCCGAAACGGAAGGACTCAAGCCGGAACACGTCTACCCTTACGCGGGTTCCAGCGATCCGCTGCTTCGCACCGTGTGCCTTCACTTCGCCCGCTAAGAGCATGGTGATGGGCGACCCGAGGTATGGATCGTCAGGCGCACGCACCGCCATCGGCGCGAAGGTGCATCGTGTTCCGCTGTGCAAAGACTACGCGCACGACGTGAGGGGCCATGGTCAAAGCCGATCCGAACGCCTGGGACTGTTTCTACATCTGCAATCCGAACAACCCAAGCGGGACGATCACTTCCAGGACATCAGTGGCTGCTGTCGAACAAACCCAGGATTCGATCCTACTACTCGATGAAGCGTACATCCACTTTTCGGAGGCGACGCTCGGCTCGGATCTGGTAGCCGCAGACAAGGATGTCGTCATCCTGCGCACCTTCTCAAGGCATATGGCATGGCCGGAATCCGCGCCGGCATGGCGCTAGCGCGGCCTGACTGACTTGCTCGAAGCTGCGTCCCTATGGAACGGGGATGCTTCCTATCACAGGTCCTGGCCGCCGCCACCGCCAGCTCAGGGTCAAAACGCTGATCGCCGAGCGGCGCCTGAGATCAATGCACGGGCGTGCGGGAAGACGTTTTCAACTGGCTGGAGCAGAAGAAGTTCAACTACGTTCCATCGGTCAGCAACAAATTCATGCTTTTGGAGACGCACAAGCCCGGCATGGAGACGATTGGAGGGGATGAGAAAGCAGAACGTCTACATTGGCCGAGAGTTTGGCCGGCATGGCCGACATGTCCGATTCGACCCGGACATCATCATTGCCGTAAACTCGGCCAGTAGACGTTCTGCTCTCCGAGAATCTCCAGCCGTATTGCTGACCGTTTAACCAGCTGAGCTTTATTACCTTCCAGCTCCAGTTGGCACACCCATCTGCGCCATGAGAGCCGGCTGTTCAAAGAAACATACATTACAGAACAATTCTCGTCAGGGCCGCATGGCAGCTCTAACGCGTTCAATCTTTGGAAGATGCGCGAGTTGTCTGCGGCTGTCGATGAGTAGTAAGGATCAGCTTTGTTCGACATGCGACTGTCGCCTGACTGCTCGCCGATGGAGTATGCGCGTCATATCACCACCGGAGGCAGAAGTGAAAACTTTTTGCGATTTGGATTAGTTGGTCGACCTTTGCCGTGCGATCGCCAGCCTGACGATCGCTCGGCTATCTTTGGCACTAACTTCGTTGCTGGGAGCCGACGACGGCACTCCTGCTGAATATTCACTGACTCGTTACAAGGGCTTTGCGTCGCCAGCAAGATGATAATCGGCATGTGTGTTTAGCTCTCAGTTGACGAACATGGTTGCAAGCCGACATTGTAAAGTCGTAAGACCTCAATCAACTGTGCACCGAGGCATTGTTAAGACCGTGAAAAACTCGACTGATGATTGAAGATTTTCATCTTTCGGCGCCGGAACTGTGCTTCAAGTATTAAATCAGTAGAAGCAGGTATCCACCAGGCTTCAATGCGTGCAGCTTGTCAATATGGGTACCTCAGACGATCTTGGATACGGCGTCTCGCTCTCTCCAGTTTGTGAGCAGACCAGGCTGCAATTCTGCCGCCCGCCCGTGTACTGCTTGCCGCTGTAAGGCACGCCGAGAACTCGCAGAGCGTTCTTGCTAGCCAAGCCAGATCCTGTGTGGCTAGATGTGGGCTGGGATCAGTGCTGAGGAGAAGCATCAGGCTGCCACTGCCCGGTGCTGAGCGTCATGGCAGGCACCTCTTACCGCACGCTGCGGTCTGCGGCACCACTCTCCGAAGAGGGTGATCCTGCGCTTCTGCAGAACTCGCGGTCGGCCCGTAATATTAGTTATTCCAGCGCTATTTAATTGTCGAGCTGTCGAACTGGCCGACCCCGATGGCCCAAGCCCTCCGGCACCGGCAAAATTACCTAATGTTGGCGAACCGTCGTTATTCGAGATGTAATCCGATTTATTTGTGGGTATCCCGTCGTGGTCGTAAACCGCGATCGGGTCTTCCAGAGCGAAAGCAGCGCGCAACTGTCAGACCCGCCACACCGCACGCACCGTGGCGGCGTGACATCGCTCGACCGATGCAGATGGTTGAAGTCCTCGGCTGACGCGGGATAAATCAGCGATCTCGTGGAAGCCTGGGCGCGTCTTGTGTAACGTCGCTGCCGGTTGGATTCTCGATATTATCGGCTCACCATCTGAAAATCCGTATGTGAGGCTAGCGGCAAATCAGCCTTACTAACACTAGCGATAATGCAGTCATAAATCGAAAACATTGCCCCTGAAATCCTGGCGCGATGAGGTTGAGCTGTAAATCTCGACCAGTTTGGATTAGCGGTGGCGGCAACCTTTGACAATTCATTAACGAACACGTTGTTGGGGGCGTCTGGCGACAAATGAAATCTCTGAATTGCGCTAGTGAAGATAAGTTATGGCGCACCGGATAGTCGCCTCTGCTGTTGACGATCGCAGCAGTAGCCAGTTCAAGTCGCCCAGATAACGTGGTCAACCTTTACCGGCTGGGAACTCAAGCTTCTGTCAGCGCTGCGGATCAAATAATTACATCGATCGCTCCGGCTGACCGCTCGTCGGGTCCTGGTCAATGGCGATACCTAACCGATCAAATTCCCGTAGAAACTGAAATTCACCGGAGAGCCGCCGATCAGTAAAGTGTCTGGTGGCTATTGCCATTGTGAAAAAGATTGTCAGTGCACGCCACTGCCGTCTCGTTAAGCGGAACTGAACGTGTTGGCTGCACCTGCTATTCGACTTTGGATTGGCGACTCATGTCCACGTTACTGGAGGCGGTGATCGCCGACGAGCCGATGCTGTGCGACGAGTACCCTTCTGTGCAATGCGATTACGGATCACCGCCTGATGGTGGCACCAGCGCGTTGCGGCTGTGGAAGATCGACCAGCCGGTCGACTTCCGGTCGTGGCGAAGTGATCGACATGTGACATCAATGATGCGATGTGGTGATAACTGAAGCACCGAGCGTTTACCAGTGTATCGGCGTGTGTGGTGTGTTTAGCCCGTGACCTCCACCTTATTCAAAAAGACGTGACCCGGAGGCTTTAATTGGCGCAGCACGTTTGATGCAGTGTTGACTGGCTGGCGATCGACTGGAGTGATTCTTCCCACTTAGCGAAATTGAAACGTTGCCGCCTCGTTGTAGGAGATTTGCCGAGGCTCCTCTTGGAGTTCCTGATGGCAACTGCCGTCGATGGAGAGCTGGGTCATTGCGGACGATCAGCGGCGTGGATCAACCCGGCGGGCGCTTCGCGACGAACCATCGCAAATTCTGCGGCGACCATTCCGACGATGTACCAAATCGTCATGCCATCGGCGATGCCCGCAACTGCCGTCAGCTGGCATCGCATAACGCGACACCATCGCTTTCATCCATCCCGTCGTGACGGCGGATCTGAACTACTTCAGGCGTTGATCGGTATCGTCGGCGGCGCGATGCTGTATTTACGTCACAATCGATCCTGGGAAGTGTCTGGAAGGCACCATGTCGCCAGTCGTCGCCAATACGACCAACGCCGTAGATCATCAGCCACTGTGGTTTTGCGTCACGGCCCACGGAATACGCGGATGTGTCGCCGCCAGCGCGTATAATAATATTGGGAAGCATCGCCTTCGTCGTGGCGCTTACGGCGATGCGGTGCGATCCCGCGTCGTCGGTGCCCGCCTGGTCACCTTCACAGCATCGTCCATGCGACGTTCAAACTCAGTGAACCGTCTGAGCCTCAACCTCGACGTGAGATGCGCCCAGCTCTTAGCCTCGAAGCGCCGAATGATGATGGCCTGCTGCCCACGCTATGTCGGAGATGAATCTCGAGACGGAGGTAGGGTAATTCGCGCGACCGCTGGCGTTCCGGACCTCCCCTGACCACTGTCCCACGGAAGCCTCGACTTTGGCAGCGACTACCGCACAATCGACACTGGGTGACGTTCGTCAGCATATTCGGCGACAGCGTTCGTGATCGTAGCTCTGCAACGATCGCGCTGTACCTCTTCGCCGTCGAATTTCACGAGGATCTCGGTGGCTCAGCTCACTTCGTGTCGTCGACTTCTTTACATTTGACGTCCGTCTTTCGCCGTAATAATACCGGCCTGCACGCTACCCGTGCTCGATGACCTTTCGATACCGTACTGTCAGCCAGATCACCATCTGCCGGCGTTCGGAAGCAGTTCGATCAGCGCTTTCATTTCATAACTCGACTGATAAATGCGCATCCTGGCGTCTCAGCAGTCGATACATTCGATGACATCACGAAATTATCGATAAAGCGCCGCTCGAGTCGAGCTCAAACGAAGATCGGTTACCCCGGCGTTGCTGTAATTTTCTGGATCTGCTCGCGGATCCTGCGCCAGCGCGATCACGATGTCACCCATCATATTGCCGAAGTCCCGCCGGGTACTATACGCAGCCGTCGTCTCGAGGAGTCGGTCCCATCGAAGCGCGAATGACACAGTCAGCAGATGCGTCGCAGCCTGTCGTCGGCAGCGCTGAGTATTCGCCGTGAGCCACTGAATCTGTCGCGGAAGTGTAATTCCGGCCAGCGCGATCGAGACTTTACGAACAGCGGCGATGGCGTCTCGGCTGGTAGGCCCCTGATGGGTGGTGGACTGCTGCTGACACCTGCCGGAGTCAGATCGACGAGCAGCTACATCGCGCGGCGGCCGTGTCGACACCGCCAGCTCTGGTGGCGATCCTCCCGTCATCAGGCTGTTTGTGTTGGCTATTCGATGAGGCAGTGTGTCAGGCACCCAGTATGGAGGTGATGGGTTTCGAGGCCCGAGCTAGTGATTCACGTGCAGCAGAGGTCCTCGGCCGCCTGCGCCGGCAAGCCTGGGGTTCGTTCACCGAGTCAACCGGTGACTCGTCGGCACTCGTGGCGCTTGCCAGCTCGGCCGTGCACCCGCACTGCCTGTTCTCGCTGTCGAGTCATTGATGATGTTCACTGGCTTTAGTGTCTGTCTGCGTGGCCCGGCTCCCCTTGCTGGCAGGCGCGATCTTTCAGCGTACAAAATTCACGATGGCATGTGCCCAGCCATCTCAATGCATGGCCTGCAAATCTACGCTGTTCATTACCAGCTACGGACCAGCACGCCGCCGGGATGTCCCGTCCACGATCCATTCTGACCACCGCGCCCTCCAGCGTTAATTCACGTGGTGCTGACCCGAAAGTCTGTCGCCAGCTTTCACTCAATCAACACGACCTCGTCAATCTCTCGCTTTGACTTACCGATGCACGTCTTCGGGCCCGTCGTCAGGCGGCGCGCGATGCCAGTGTGGGTATGCCACCTCGATCGCTATCATATCAGGTCATTCGCGTGAGCATAAATTGCATCGCGTTGGCTAACTGTTTGGGTGACGATGCTTACGTTTGTTGTCGCAGCTATCCACGCCGGAAGGCGCGTTGACATCGTCTGACAGTCGTCGGGCACTGTGGCGGCGACTGGTTCGCCGGCGATCCACGCCAGAGATCGACTCGCTACGCATCCGTTCGTGCCCGCCAATACGACGCCAGAACGCTGTCGTTGCAGCCTGGTGATGACACGCGGGATCGCCGCGCCATGTGTGGCTCCTGCCCCTGGATTGACAGGCGCGCGGCACCTCGGCATCCCGCTCAGCCGCCGCATCCCCACGGTGTCACATGGCCGTTCGACCAGAGTCGGGAGAACAGCCCTGCCCGGCCACGGCCACTCAGCTTTGCCTTGTCCGTACTCGCACGCCCACTGTTGACTGACGTCGATCTCGTCGCCTTCACCAATGTCAGAACCCTGCATTCGCTCCGAGTGTCAAGTGGAGTTCTGGCAGCCGAGGAGTCAGGTACCATGAGGAGGTAACAAACACGCCTAAATAAGTGAGCAGTTTGGTCTTAGGCGCCGCCAATCTGCCCCGCGCGTGCCTGCTCACCGCACCCGTCGTTGTCAGCGATCGGCCTCTCTCCGGCTTCCCAGCATGTGGCTAATCACCTGTGCAGGACAGACCCCAGCTGAACCGGCGTCAGCGGCCGCGTGTCTTGCGGGCGTGTTTCACGGAAATCTCCACCAGTGATAAGCGGCCTGAATCTCACCAGTTCAGCAATAAAACTCACTGACCTGAAACTCGCCTCTCGAAGCGCGTTCAGGCATGCAGAAACTCAGATCATAGCACTGTTCGGCCTGCGCGAAAGATCCGGCTTCGCCGACCGCCGCGTCGAGCGCCGTGATCAAGTCTTCGCGCGCTCGCCCGCGCCGGTCAGCAGCGCTCGCGCGCCAGCGCGGCGCGCCCTTCTCAAGCACGTCCAGCAGCAGTGGACCGTATTTCCGTTTCAGCCACGCTCGAGCAGGACAAGCCGATCCTCTACGCAGCCGGCCCGGCGACCCGTCGCATACCTGCGGAGAAAAAGGAAGATCCTCGAGCTGCGACTTGATCGCGTCGCGCGACTCGGCGTACGGAGCAAACTGCGGATCGATTGTCGACAGCTCGCCGACGCGCTTCAGATGCCGGCAAGGCCGGTAGCGCGACGTCGTCGCTGTCGTAAGCGCCGCGTAACTCTCCTGGCGGAAAGCCGCTAGTCCGTTATCGACGCTCGGCACCGCGATTCAGCCTCTCGTTCGCCAGCGCGCCCTTCTGCTCGCGCGATCAACATCATCCACATCGCCGCGCCGCACTCTTCGCGCGGCTGATCAAATTTTTTGAAACGTCTGAAGACCGTATGAATTGCTTTTCCTTGGGGCGCCTGATGTGTTGATAAATCCGAGCCCACGCAGGCATTGGTCAGAGGCACCGTGAGCGGCTCGCCCCACCAGCTATGCTGCGGCCGGACAGTGCAGTCTTTCAAACTCGATGACCTGCGGGTGAGTCAGCTGGGTGGCTGCCATAAAAGTGGTCATTGAAGGATGTCTCAGCTGAGCCGATTCAGCTGACCTCAGTGGCCGCAGGTTGGATGCGGCACCAGACTGTCTTCATGCCTGCAGTGCACTTTCAGACTCGCCTGCACGCTGTCCCCCAGCAGCACGTGCCCGCGCACCTTGGCTGGCGTCACTACGCCTGCAGCGGAGTGCAGGCCTGCCCCTGATCTGACTTCCCGCGTTCTATCGTATCTCACCAAAGGCGATGATATCTCAAGTGTTTCGTGTGTTGCGGAGTCCAGATAATTTTTTTGTCTCGACATTCGCAAACGCATTGAAATTCTGAGTCCAGCGGTTGCGCAGCTTCAGCGATTTAGCTCAACATATCGGTCGCAGCAACCAATCACGATTTACCGCGATCTCTTGAGAGTCACCGCGGTCATCGAGCGCTCCTGCGCACAGCAAGCTCGGAAACGTTCCGTTGGCGACCTCGGCAAATCACATTCAGCGAATCGTGCGACATGTAAACAGTAGCTCCGAGCTGCGATACGGCCGCGGGACTGTTTTGCGTCCCAGCGTCAACGACGCTTTATTGGTCTTCGCCGGATGGTTTTACAGCGGTCTCTGTCGCCAAAGTGCCTTCCTTCAAACCGGCGACGTGTCGCGGTCTTCTCGACCGCCCTTGCTGCTCCAATGTCCAGCTAGTCAACGACGATGCCAACGCTCAGCGTGACCTTGAATAGCGGCGTCGGAAGTAACCTGCCGGTCGCGAAGCTACTCGCGAAGAGCGATCGAACAAGTCGGCGTGCCATGCCTCGTTCCGGAGGATTGCGTCTTCGGCGTTATTTGATGATGTTTCCACGGCCTGAGCTGGCGGCAGGTCGATCGTTCGAAGATTGCCGGTGACGATATTTTTCCTTCATCGCTCGCGCGCGCACTAATCAGCGCGAGCGCATGAACGCGATTGATGGTCGTCACCGCGCACGTATCTTCGTTCATCTTCATGCCGGCGAGCTGGCGAGCATCTATGAGGCCACAGGCAGTGACCATCGGTAACGCTGACGATGTCGGACGAAGCACTGCAGGCCGATATCAGTGAATCCCGGCAGGTGAAATGGCGCGGCAAATAGACACGGAACGCCGAAGAGCGGCGCGCGGGTAACTGCGCGCGTCTTTCGAGGCTTCCAGGCGACATCAGGCACGGCGGGGTGCTACGACACTCTCGTGCCCCTGGAGTATCTCGCAGATGTGTTCCTTCAGGAGACTGTGGTTTCCAGGGTATTAGCCTGCTCGCATGAGAACGTCCAGCCCATTGCGAGGCTGCGGCAGTCTTCATCAATCCTCGTCCCAGTATCAACGGGCCCAGATATGTTGTCAGTGTTGGCTCAACCAGCTTTGGAAGGACGGAGGTTGGTGGTGACCCTAGCGGCGTTCTCAAAGTGGCACGCACCTGGCAAGCTGAAACTCAGCACCCACCTGCGAATCAATCAGGAAGCCCAGGCTGTCGCATGACCTCAAAAAGGCATCCAGCACTAGGTTCCAGCGACTCCCCGTCGCGCGCTCTCCGTTTACTGGCTCGACATCGTCTTTGGCACCGTGCGAGACTTACGGCTGATCTATGCGTTAGCGCGTCTCGCAAATCTCCGGCGCCGCGGCGGCGATATCCACGGCTCTACGCGCACACCGCATCTCCGATGGATCCATCAGCGGCTTGCGCTGCGTATGGCGTCGCGCGCCTCGTCCGATACAACCATGTCTGATGTCAAGAAGATTTTATCGCCGATACGACGGCAGGCCGCAGCGGCAGCTGATTTCGGCAGCTGAATATCTTTTACCTGAAGGCTGCTGCCACCTTTCCCTCTGAAACCCCAACTGATTCGGGAGTACGCTGGCGTCGGACCGGATGGAACGGATCTGTTGTCGAACCGCTTCCAGTAGCCGCGACGTAGCTCGAATGCCGCATTACAGCGACGACGCCAGCTACGTCGTGATCACGTTTAGCTGGGCGATCATGCCGCAACCCGTGACTCAATTCACGCGCAGTCTGGCGGTACATGGCGACGCCGGTTCGACAGGCCACGATGGTTTATCAGCGCAATCTGCATAGTCGGTTCAGAGGTTTTTGAGAAATCGTGGAAGGCGATATCGTTATGCGTGACCACTGTGGTTCTTTCCGGAGGCGCATGGCAGATCACGCAGTAGCTCTCCCCCCACTTGCGGCGGTGTGGCACAACGTCGCCGTGCGTCATGAGAAACTCCGGCCCGCAGCACGTCGAGAAGTCGAAGGACTCACTCGCTCAGCAGAGGTCTCAATCCCGGGACTCATTCTAGCTGAACCTCTGAGTAAACAAATCATTCAGTACCGGCATGGGTCTCTGCGACAGCTTGGAGGCCTCGGCCTCGCCCATTCAAGACCGACACAGGAGGCTGCACGCCTGGAACCTTCACGCACCCGCTCATGTTACATCGCTGTCGAATCAGATCATTCGTGATGAAAATAATTGCCA
>ERZ1370068.8025-contig-6908_pt1 | contig 81173 bp, 114 predicted proteins | sample MGYA00561227_ERZ1370068 | MGnify/ENA primary metagenome ERZ1370068 (study PRJEB38410, sample SAMEA6850437) | metagenome | study: Metagenomic assessment of the ecological functions of the soil: analysis of the soil microbiota associated with the...
ACATCACTTCGTTCGGTTACGTATTGCTCGCCATGACGCGATACTCGCAGATGATGCGATACTGGAAGGCAGCAACGCACCACTCAGTTTCTTCCGAAGCACTGTCGACTGCGATGGCCGGCGCTGAGGCGAGCGTGGGATTCGACTGGCCGCCGGTAGACGCTGATATTCAACGTGCCTGCAAAGCCGTCGACATTGTCGAGCATGAAGTGCGTCAGCGACGCCACATCCAGGTGCTGCTCCTCACCGCGTCCGGCTCCCGCGAACTCACGTCAGATGATCGTATAGCCACCATCCACCGGCAGCGTGTGGCCAGTGACGGCGGCGCGACGCCCTCGGAGGCGGGAATACGACGCTGCCCTTCAGGTCCTCGTCGCCACCCAAGGCGGCAAGCGAGAGGTCACCAGGTCTGGGACCGCGTTGGCGCACGATCGGAAGACGGGGAGTCGCGCTCTTCGATGGAAAGCCCGGTCGATCAATTCCGCGTTGATGTTCTTGCCACTGCCCCATTCGGCGGCCAGCGCGCGCGATCATGTTGGCGACGCGCTTTTTATTGCGTCGGCGATCGATCATTTTCATATCTCCGTCGGTGGATTGCCTTCGAAGGAGGCCTGACAACCGACGCGACGTTGATGATGCTTGCCGCTTCCGCCGCGCAGATCGCTGCGGCGCCGCCCGACTTCCGCTGGGAGAAGTGGGCGTCGACATTGAGGTTCGACCTTGCGCCTTGCGTCGTCGGATAGTCCTCGGCGGGCGCCGCCCAGTGGCCGCCGGCTGATAATCGCGGGCATCATCACACTGACTAGCGCGCGTCGGCGCTATCGACCATCGCCGGAATCGTTGCCAGCTGCGCGGTCCTGCACCGTGTGACATTCCGATGCCGCCAGGCCCGTGGTGCGACGCCTCGGTCAGTCGTCCTCTGCTTTACCGACTGATGGCGACGCGCGCTGGTCGCCCCAGCGCTTCGGCCAACTGCGACTGATCCATGAGCCGCCAGTGACCAGCGCGACCTTGCCAGCCTCGTCGAGGAGGTTCTGATGCCCATTGCGGCTCTTTTGGGAAGTCGTGATCATGGGGACATTGCTGCGGGCGCGGCGAGGACTGCGATGCCCGCACAACTTCACCAACAGATCACGATGGCCGACGTAGCGACACCGGACGTGCGCCGGGCGATGGTTGCGGATCATATCGATAATGGGCGTCGCTGTTGGTGTGGCTGGCGTACTCGCCCGTTCTCGCCGCCGATGGCCGCATCTCGCCGAACCTCTGCTGGGAGTGGCTGTTCGTATTTGCGGGTATCGTGCAGATCGTGGCCCGCCTTTCAGCAACGCGGCCATGATGGATTCGGCCTGAAAGTCCTCTCCGGCGTGCTCGCGCTGTTGCTGGGGATATTTCTCCTACCGATTGCCGCTGCCGGGGATCATCGAGCGCGCCTGCGTCGGCGCGTTCACCTTTCGCCAGTGGCGTGTCGAACGTGAGCCAGCTCGCGTTCGAGCTGAAGCCGAAAGCCGGGTGGGGCTGGGTGCTGTTCGACTGGCATCGCTTTCGATCGTCATCGCATTGAAATTGATCGTCAGCGGCTGGCACGGGGCTCGTCGACTTTGTCCGGCATCTGGTCGGCATCGTGATGATCGGCGGCGCGTCGCCGGCATATCCTTTGAGCGATTGCTGCGGGCGGGAGGAATGGCCTCGGCAGCGTCGACAAGAGATCATCCTACGCGCCAGGGGTAATGGCTCGCAGGCGAATCCGCGCCGCGATGCGACGTGGGCCGCTGTCCGGCGACGGTCCATCACGCGCAACGTTCGGTCACTTCGCCAGGCAATTTTGCGGTCCGCGCGCGTAATCCTCGGGCTTGACCCAGAAGATCGCGCCGAAGCGGTTCTTCCGGCGGTAACCACCTGTCCAAATGCCAGTAACGCTGATGCCTGCGCTTGGCCAGCTTGGTAGCGAGGATCTCCGGTCAATGCGCCCGGGCGGTCAGCCACGGCGGGAAGAAGCGCTGCGTCAGCAAAGGAAGGCGCAACGTCTTACGGCCGCGACCGCAGCTCGCGGAATTCTCCGAAATAGGTCGAGCTGGACGCGGCGGCCATTCGGAAAGCCGGAGAACGCACGCAAATTGACCTTGTGCGTCGCGAGATCGCCGGGACCTCACTCCAACGCCCACTCAGTCGAGGGCGGCGGCGTGTGGTAAGTAGTCGACTTTCCAGCAGAACGTCCTGCATCGCCCCCTCCTGACACTCCGGTCCAGCTTGTGTAATGCGGCTTCGCGGACACTGGCACCATGGTCGGAACAAGTGTGCACGCCGATGCGGCGTTGCGGTATCCCCGATTGCAGCGGTTAAACAGCGCTATCATCCTCAGAGCCCTTGCGTCGCCAGAACGGCTTTGTGCGGGTTCCGAGCCCTGGAGGATGCATGTACGCCAAAAGCTGCTGGTTCAGACAACTGAAGCGCGTGAGCACCAGCGTCGGTTACCAAAACGCGGCTGGGATGCCGAAGCCATCCCTCGAGACCGAACCCGAGCGTATAAGGTGCGCCGTTCTCTGAATCAGGCGGCGCAAATATTGATCTTCACTTCCGCGACCAGTTATCTCAAGCAAAAACAACGAGTTGAAGATTGCATCGGCGGCGTATCGGGGACCTCGGGCAGTCGATCCATTCGAGCACCGTCCGTCCCGGCGCGCAGTGCGCTGGCTGCTTCAGCAAGGTCGAAACTCAACGCTGGTTCGCGCGTTTGATCGGTGATCTCGCATCCCTATGTGCGCAGGGCGCCACGGTTGGATCGAAGTCAGTGCCTGCTCGTGCTGCGCGCCTCGTTGTGCTGGGGGACGGCGGTAAAGCTGCCGCCACGCCACGGTTAAACGGTGACGGGGGCTGCGCGTGATTCGCGGCTCGTCCACGACGCCAAGTCTGGAACCTTTCAGACCTGAGTCAGCGACCGCGAGGTGCGTCGCTGCCGCCGCAGGTCGCGCCAACGACGTCACCATATCAGACGACGTACTCACGGATTTTCGACGTCAGGTGTCTTCTGAAGGATGACGATTAAGAGTCTGCGCGGTGAAGCGGTCGCCGGCAGGCGATCCCAATCTCTATGGCACGTACTCGGTGGGTCTGCGTCTCGACGACCCGAGTGATGATACAAAGAGCGGCGCCCCATCCAGCCGCTTCCTTTTCCCGAGTTAATTCCACGACAGATCAAAACGCGACGAAAGTCGTGTTAACATGGTTCGCCATGCGCAGTGGAGGCCACTGTGCGCAGCGGCGGTGGCGCGGCGCCGGACCTCGAAGGACTGCACCGCTATCCGCTATTCGCGCAACTCACCAAGAGGGGCTTCGAGCGGGATCGCCCGGCAAATCGGGATCGCGGGTCCCACTATCCGGACGTGCCGCCGCCGAACGCGTTCGCCTGAAGCCCTACCGCTCATGGCAGGACCTCGGGCAAGTTCCGGGCGCTGGTGCGGTCTCCGATTATGTAGCCGTCAGGACCCGGGTACCTGACTATCGGACCAAACGGCCGCTTTTGTCGCGCAATGCGCCGTTGAAGGGGGCAGCACACGTCGGCTTCGACCGAGAAATAACGATCACGCCGATGGCGGCGGTTCACGGGGACCCCACTGCTGACCTGGCGACAGTTTTGCGGCCGTCAACGCCTACCTCGGGCAGGAGCGAATTCTTCTGGCGGATCCGACAACCTCACGGCTTGCCGATGATTGGCGCATTGCTTTGCCTGGTTGCCGCTCATCGTGCGCTATCGCGCCGGCATCGCGTGCCGGGCGCCGGCGACGGACGCACGATCAACGCGCAGGTGCGATGGGCGCCGACCACTCCACCGGCAGCATTTCGAGCAAAGCGAGTGCGCCTCGGGCTTGCGCGACCTTCAATCAACGAGGGACGCGTCAGCGCCGGTGCGCAGGACCATGTGAGGTCGACGAGCCCCGCTGTCGATCGCGCACCAGCTTTGCGCGCTGGTGCTGGCACGGGCCCAGCCGCGGTGCGATCGCCAGTGCCACACCGGCGACGCCGAACTCAGTTTGCGGCGTGGGCGATGCGCTCGGCGCGATCGCCTGTGACCCCCGGTCAAGCTCGCGAAGGAACGTAGCAGAGCACAGCTATGCTTCTGCGGCGCGTGACGCTTCCGCGTGGCAATCACTACCCAATCGCCGCCGATCCACGAGGCGGCCGACGGGTGGAGCTGGTCGAGGACATGCTTCAATCGTTTTTTGCTAGCCTCGATCTCATCACGTGCTCAATCGCGGCGGGTATTGTTCCGAGCTTGGCTCGTGTCGAGCACGCTGTTTCGCCTATATCGATCGCTCGGAGGCGATGCCGGGGAGACATCATCAGGGCGCGGTCAAGCTGAGGTTCACCAGATCGTTAAGCCGGCACCTGGCGCGCTGATCATGGCCGCGATCTGAATTTTGGGACCCAGCACCGTTTCGGTCGTGCCTTTGCCGAGAGGTTGCCGGATTCAGCGCCGCTTGCCGCTGCAAACAGCGGAGATGCTCACGCGATCACCGTCGGAGCTGACACGCGGCGCGGTATGGTGGCATGGCGAACAAGTCGTTCGCTGGGCAGCTCAGTTAACGGGTCGCCTTTCCGCCCGCCGGTGCACCCGCGTGGGCGCAACGCGCCCGACTCGCGCCGGCGTCCGATATCTTCGTCGAAACCGGCGTCAGGGCCAGGCGGGCCGCGCCGATGACTGCAACGATGCACCAGCCGACCAGCGCCTTTGGGTCCGACGCAATCGGCGAGCCAGCATCACCGCGGGAGCCAAGGGGAGCGTCAAACAGTTTCGTCTTCGCCGTCACTGGCAATCGCGGCCAGAACAGCCGCCAAGTACAACGGTGCGTGTCTGGCGTGCCCGGTGACGGCGTTGGGCGCATTCCGCCCTGGACAAAACGGCGTGGTCCGGCTGCAAACCGGTCACCGCAGGGGGGATGAAGGTCCGAAGGCGTTCCGGCGGTAACGACCGGTTCGGACCTTTGCTGGACAGGCGGGCAATCGAACGTCCGCTATCGCGCTGCTGATAGCCGCGACCTGCGCTCCCGATCCCGTCGGGCTGCCCAGGCGTTCCACCTGACCCGCCGTTGCCCTGCGCGACGGCGCCCTGTGACGTCGAGGAGCTCGCTGCCTTCGACAACAACTGCTGGGCGCTCATTCTCGTCAAGGCGCTCTGGGAAATTCGGTTTGCCGGGGCGCCCGCGAGCAGGTTACGGCCATTCCGCCTGCGCGTTGTTGATATTCAGCACGCAAACATGGAGGATATCATTATAATGGTAGCCGATGATAGGTTTGTCTCCGACGACTGCGCGAGTCACATGCCCGCGAGCGTGTCTACAACCGACACGGTGAAATCGAGCGCTCCGGCTTTCTGCGCAGCGCAGCGCAAGCCACATCAGTTCTCCCTGGATCGGCGCCGGCGGACCAAACGATCTTTGTGTTGACCTGATATTGACGGCGAGTCAGCTCCAACAGATGCCTGTCGGTGATGCTCAACCAGAGATGAGTGCCGCGAAACCAAGGAACGGCAGAAGCCGGTACTGGCTCTGACGGGCGTGGGCGAAGCGCACGCAGAAGTGCCTTGTAATGAATCATCGCCATTTCGCCACAGCGGCGCTCGCTCCATCACAGCTTCTGCCGTCCAATGAAGTGGTTGCTCGCCAATGCCCAGCAAGTTGAGCGAGCGCTGAATTCCGTTGGACTGCGCGACGATCTCCGGCATGTAGCGGTCCCGCTCGTCGGCCATGCGCTCGCGCAGCGCGCGAGTTAGCCCTCCACATAGGCAAAATTATAGTATCACAGGTTGGGAGCCAAGAATGGATGTTTCACCACAAGGCAGCTCCGGCAAGACACTTGTCGCCTTCGTGTGACCAGCGCTGGGCCAGAACTCACCCGCGGGGCTACGGACGCCTGCAGCGCCCGCATGTTGGGATCAAGATCGGTGTCCTGTGTCAGGCTGAGCGTGTCAAAGAGGGTCGTCGGTATCGTGCGCGGCGGCAGATCCGGCAAGCCGTTCGCATCCGGCGTGTAATCGAGCGACCACGCGGTTAGGCCCAATGCCGGCGGCGTCGCGCGGTTTGCGATACCATCGCCGAAGGCACCTGACACAGCCCCGCCGAGCTCAGCACACCCCGACTCCCACCCCAACGCCAACTCCACCCGACTCCGACGCCCATGATTCGTTCTCCTTTGGTTGGTTTTACTGCTCCGATTTCCGATCAGAGCACGTCGCCGCAGCCTGTAACGTGCGCGACGATAGGCACGCGATTCATTCCGGGCAAGCCGGCTGCGCGCAGGCCGGCAACATAGCGTTCAAGATCGTCGGCACGGCGAAACGGATACCATGCCGCGAGCGCCGCAGCGCTGAACCGGGGCTCGATCGCCAACGGCTCACGGCCGTCGCCTGGGCGTCGCTCATGCGTCCGCCGACGACAAACAGGCCACCAGCGTGCGCAGCGCAGCCGCAGAAGCGAGGATTGGCACGGCGGGCCTTGCGCAGCCGAGACAATCGCAGAAGTCGTAGCGACCGGCGACAAACTCGGCAATGCCTGCGACCGTAAAAAACACAAAGTTAAGCGGATCGAATGGCGACAACCGCCAGGCGCTGCGGAGGCGTTCGAGCGCCAGTTCCGCTTCGCCAAGGTACGCATAGCTCGCCGCTCATACCCCATGCGAACACGGAGTTCTCGTTCAACACCAACGCGCGATCAAACAGCTCGAGCGCCAGTTCAGGCTGCTTGTGGATCACGCTTTCCACGTGGCCGGCGACTGCGACGACAAAGGCGTCCTGATCGTCGAGCGCCATCGCCCGCCGCGCGGCAGCGCCTCAGCGATAAGACCGAATCGATTGCTCTTCCGGAAGCGAGCCCTCGACATCGCGCCAGCACGTACCACCACGCGCGGTAGGCATGCGCCTGCGCGTAGGTTGGATCGGCGCGATCGCGCGATCCGAAAGGCGCCGGCCTGCGTGAACTCGGCCTTGTCTAACGTATAGAACAGCGATAGGGCGCGCAAAAAAGCAATCGTAGGCGTCGAGGCTATCCAGTTGGTTGGCTTCTGGCGCGCGCGATTCGATTCGACCCTCGACCAAACGCGGCTCCAGCGTGGCGACGATGCTGGCCGCGATGCGGTCCTGGAAATCGAACAGGCTGGCGGATTCGCCGTCGTATTTCTCGCCCCATATCCGGTGGTTCTGCGTATGGCGTCGATCAATTCGACGGAAGTGCGCAGGCCTCGTTCTGCCTCACCACGGTACTTCGAGGATGTAACGCACGCCCAGGCTTCAGCCAGAATTCACACGCGCGTCGGCGATGGTATTCCGGTAGGAAAGGGTCGAGTTGCCGCGATAACCGACATGACCGGCTCCGCGAAAGCAAATGATCCTCGGTGATGCCTTCGCCGAAATAGTCGCCTTCGGGAATGCCGCCGACGTTGCGAAAGGGGGAGGACGGCGATCGAGGGCCGTTTGCCCAGGCAAAGGTGGGGGGCGACCCATGCAGCGTGGAGCCTTCGGCATCGCTAACCGACTTGCCCTGGTCGACGCGGTAGATGCGGACAGACTGCTGATGTTCTTGAGCGCGCGTTCGCCCATATCGACCGAGCCTACGCCAGCTTGTTCAAACGCGTATTCGCGAACGGCCGCGGTGACCACGACTTCTCCCGGGCTCGCGAGCTGCTGGATACGTGACGCGATATTGACGCCATCCCAGTGCAGAAGGGTCGTCATGGTCGACGATCACGTCTTCGACGTTGACGCCGTGCCTGCAACGACAGCCCGCCAGCGCTTCCGCCATTTGCGCAGGCGCAGCGCGCCTTGGACTTCCGCGCGCCACCGAGACCGCATCGACGTGGCGCTTTGGAACTCGATGAACAGGCCGTCGCCAATGATTCGTATCAGTCGACGCCGCGATGTTCGGCCAGCTTGGGCTCGACGATGTCCGTTCGCACGGATTTCCAGCGGGCCTTTCGTTCTGCATCGTCTTGCTCCATCGGCCTGCTGGAAACCGTGACGTCTGCGGAAGATACACGGCCGCCAGACGGCGAAAGCACATGCGGAGCGCTAGCGGAAGTGCGTCAGGCACGTGGCGGCAATGGGCGAACCGGTCGGGACTTGGTCCGGCGCTTGGATCATAACGCCTTGCAGCGTCGATGTGACACACAAACTGGTGAGACCAGCCCGCCTGGCTTGAACTCGACGCCCGGATTCGAACGCTAGGCGTTGGGAGCTTGAGAGCCTGCGCCCGCAACGCATCGAGCGTCGCGCCCATCGTCAGCGCCTGCGGGTCGATCTTGACGATGCAGCAGCGCGGGCCGGCCGGCGCGCAGCGCGCGCTCGAACGCCGGCGCGAACTCGTCGGTGCGCACGACGGTCTCGCCGTGCGCGCCGTAGCGCGCGCGCCAGCGCCGCGAAATCCGGATTGACGAGGTCGGTGCCGGAGACGCGCGCCGGATAGTGGCGCTCCTGGTGCATCCGGATCGTGCCGTACATCGCCGTTGTCGACGACGACGAAGATCACCGCGAGGCCGTACTGCACGGCGGTCGCGAGCTCCTGGCCGTTCATCAGGAAGCAGCCGTCGCCGTTCCACGAGATGACCATGCGGTCGGGATGCACGGCCTTGGCGGCGATCGGCCGACGGGCACGCCGTAGCCCATCGCGCCGGAGTAGGGCGCGAGCTGGGTGCGAAAGCCGCCGATAGCGAAAGAGCCGATGCAGCCACGCCGTGTAGTTGCCGGCGCCGTTGGTCGAGGATCGCGTCGTCGGGCAGCCGCTGCGTCGAGCCAGCGCACGATCTGCCACATGTCGAGCGCGCCGGGCACCGGGCCGCGGCGCCCGCCATGGCGCGTAATCGCGCGTGCGGCTGTCGCTGCGCAGCTCGCGCCACGCGCGGCCGCGCGAACGCGGCGCGCGTTCATCGCGGCGAGAAAGCCGCCGGGCGTCGCGGCAATCGCCACCTGCGGGCTGGTAGACGCGGCCGAGCTCGTCGGCGCCGGATGCACGTGGATCGAGCGCTGCCGCGGCGCCGGCGACGTCGAGCAGCGTGTAGCCGCCGGTCGTCATCTCGCCGAGGCGCTCGCCGATCACGAGCAGCACGTCGGCGTCGCGCACGCGCGCGGCGAGCTTCGGGATTGATGCCGATGCCGACGTCGCCGGCGTAGTGCGCGATGGCGGTTGTCGAACAGGTCCTGGCGGCGGAACGCGCAGGCGACCGGCAGCGCGTGCGCCTCGGCGAACGCGCGCAGCGCCGCGCACGCTGCGCGTCCCAGCGGCTGCCGCCGACGAGCACGAGCGGCGCGTCGCGCGCCGGCGAGCAGCCGCGCAGCGTCGCCGATCTCGCGCGGCGATCGGCGCCGCTGGCAACGCGCGGTCGACGCGCGGCGCGTCGGCGCACCGTCGCGCGTCGTCGGCAGCATGTCCTCGGGCAGCGCCAGCACCACCGGCCCCGGCCGTCCCGACATCGCGACGCGGATACGCGTGCGCGACGTATTCGGGAATGCGCTCGGCGCGATCGATCTGCGCCGCCCATTTCGCGACGCTGCCGAACATGCGCCGGTAGTCGATCTCCTGGAACGCCTCGCGGTCGACCATGTCGCTGCCGACCTGGCCGACGAACAGGATCATCGGCGTCGAATCCTGCGCCGCGGTGTGGACGCCGATCGCCGCGTTGGTCGCGCCCGGGCCGCGCGTGACGAAGCAGATGCCCGGGCGTCCCGGTCAGCTTGCCGTACGGCCTCCGCCATGTACGCCGCGCCGCCTTCCTGCCGGCAAACGATGAAGCGCAGGCGATCGCGCGACGTCGTGCAGCGCGTCGAGCACGGCGAGATAGCTCTCGCCGGGAACGCCGAACGCGTGGGTCGCGCCCTGCGCCAGGAGGCTTGCGACGAGAATCTCGCCGCCGGAACGGTCGGTCATCGGGCGGCGTCGAGGTGCGATTCACGCGGCGGCGCCACGTGCCGACCGCAAGCGTCTAGCAGGCGGCAGCGTACGAGTCAGCGACCTGCGACCAGGTCCTCGCGCTTGACCAGGAACACGCCGTCGCTCGCTCGTCGCCGTCGCGAGCCACACCATCGGCAGCGCGGGGAAACGCAGTCTCGGCGGCGTCGCGATTGTGGCCGATCTCGACGACGAGCGTGCCGCCGTGATTCAGGAACCGCGGCGCGTCTCGACCAGGATCGCGCACGCGCGTCGAGGCCGTCGTCGCCGCCGGCGAGCGCGAGCGTCGGCTCGTGCCGGTATTCGGCGGGCAGCGTCTTCCATCGCCATCGCGGTGACGTACGGCGGATTGCTGATGATGAGGTCGTAGTTCTTCTCCGGACAGGTTGGCGAAGAGGTCCGAGCGGATCAGGTTGATCGCGATCGGCGAGGCCGTAGTCGCGCGACGTTGCGCTGCGCGACGGTCAGCGCGTTCGGACGAGATGTCGACGGCGTCGACGTCCGCCTCGGGATAGGCGTGCGCGAGCAGGATCGCGAGGCAGCCCGAGCCCGTGCACATGTCGAGCGCGGTCTCGACGCCGTCGGCCGGCGCCGACGATAGGGCTCGAGCCCGCCCGGCAAGCAGCTCGGCGATGAACGAGCGCGGAATGATCACGCGTTCGTCGACGTAGAAGCGGAACTCGCCGAGCCACGCCTCGTGCGTCAGGTAGGCGGCCGGAACGCGCTCGTCGATCCGGCGCGTCAAGCAAGCTGCGCGAGCTGCCTGCCGCTCGGCCTGCGTGAGCCGCGCGTCGAGGAACGGCTCGAGCCGGTCGAGCGGCAGATGCAACGCATGCAGCAGCAGATACGCCGCCTCGTCGTAGCGCGTTCGGTCGTGCCGTGGCCGAACGCGAGCTTCGCTCTCGCCGAAGCGCGATGACCGCGCAGCGCAGCCAGTCGCGCAGCGTCGTCGAGCTCGTTGCGCGGGATGCGAGCTCATGTCGCTGCTCGGGTCGACATCGGCGAGCAGCGCGCTCGAGCGATCGCCGCGGTAGATCGCGGACAGCGGCTCGAGGTCGGCGACGCGCACGCGCTCGTTGATCTTGTGGATCGTCGCGTTGACCGGTCCCAGCTCGACGACCTCGCGGCAGATGTCGGCGATGAAGCGGCCGTCGGACGTGCCGCCGGTGCACGACAGCTCCGGGCGTGACGCCCGTCACGTCGCGCAGATCGTCGCCATCGCGACGTCGACGAGCGTGCCGCGCGGCGTCAGGAACGGCTTGCCGCCAGCCGGTCCACGACGAGGTCGTATTCGAGCCGTGCCGCCGCACGATGGCCTCGAAGCGCTGCTGCAGCGATTCGCGCGTGCTCTCCGGTCGAATGGCGAAAGTTGAACATGCAGCTCGAGCGTGCCCGGGATCACGTTGGTCGCGCCGGTCCCGGCATGGATGTTCGAGCACTGCCACGTCGTCGGCGGAAAGTACGCGTTGCCGCGATCCCAGTCGGTCGCCGGCGAGCTCCGCGAGCGCCGGCGCGACGCAGGTGAATCGGATTGCGGCGCGAGATGCGGATAGGCGATGTGCCCCTGCACGCCCTTCACGATCAGCGTGCCCGGACAGCGAGCCGCGCCGGCCGTTCTTGATCATGTCGCCCAGGACGCTCGACCGACGAAGGCTCGCCGACGATGCAGTAGTCGATGCGTCTCGCCGCGCGCGGCCAGCTGCTCGACGACTTTCACCGTGCCGTCGGTGGAGGGGCCTTCCTCGTCGGACGTGATGAGGAGCGCGATGGAGCCGCGGCGCGTCCGGATGTGCGGCGACGAAGCGCTTCGATCGCCGTGACGAACGCCGCGAGCGAGCCTTCATGTCGGCCGCGCCGCGGCCGTAGAGAAAGCCGTCGCGCTCGCGTCGGCGTGAACGGATCCGCGTCCCAGCGGTCGAGCGGGCCGGTGGGCACGACGTCGGTGTGACCGGCGAAGCACGACCAGCGGCCGCGCCGGTTCCGCGCCGCGCCCAGAGGTTGGTCACGCCGTTCGACGCGAGCGTGGTCGCACGCGGAAGCCGAGCGGCGCCGAGCCGCGCGCGCAGCAGCGCCTGGCAGCCGGCGTCGTCGGGCGTCAGCGAGCGCCGCGCGATCAGCGTCGCGGGCGAGCGTCAGCGTGGGTTGGCGGCCGATCCATGCGCGATCGAGCAATCGGCGCGTGGCGACGCACTGGCGCCGACGATCGATGCGCTAGTGCGTGCGGTCGAGCAGGTCCGTGTTGATGGACATCGCGCGAAATCGGCGCCCGGCGCGCCGCGCTTCCTTGCCGTCTTCGGTTTCCATGCGCGGCGATCCGCGACGACGGGCTGCTCTGGTTGATCTGCCAGGCGAGGTTGGTCGGCGAGTCGGAGCGCGATCATCGCCTCGTCGTAGCGTGATCACGCCGTCGAGGTAGAGGCGGCACAGCGCCTGCTCGAACGTCTGCGACCCGGGATAGAGCGATTGCTCCATCGCTTCCTTGATCTGCGCGAACTCGCCGTTCTTGATGAGCTCGGCGATGAGCGACGTGTTGAGCAGGATCTCGACCGCCGGCTGCAGCTCGCCATCGCGGTTGCGCACGAGGCGCTGGCAGATGATCGCGCGCAGGCCGATCGACAGGTCGGACAGCACCGCCGAGCGCGGCGTCGTACGGGAACAGGTTGATGATCCGCGACAGCGCGTGATAGCTGTTGTTGGCGTGAATCGTGGTCGAGGCACAGGTGGCCGGTCAGCGTGTGCAGCAGCGCCTGCTGCATCGTCTCGCTTGTCGCGCACTTCGCCGATCATGATGAGGTCGGGCGCCTCGCGCAGCGCGTTCTGCAGCGCCGCCATGTAGTTGACTGCGTGTCGACGCCGATTTCGCGCTGGTTGACGATGCTCTGCTTGTGCTCGAACAGGTACTCGATCGGGTCCTCGATCGGTCAGGATGTGGCCGGGCTGTTGCGAGTTGCGGTGATCGATCATCGCGGCGAGCGTGGTCGACTTGCCGGAGCCGGTCGCGCCGGCGACCAGCACGAGGCCGCGCTTTTCCATGCACGAGGTCGAGCAGCACCGGCGGCAGCTGCAGCTGCTCGAACGGCGGCACGTTGCTGCGCACGTAGCGGATGACCAGCGAGATCGTGCCGCGCTGGCGGAAGATGTTGATCGCGGAAGTTGCCGACCGCTGCGGTCGAGATGCGACAGGTTCATTTCCAGCGTCGTTCTCGAACTCGCGCGCCTGCTCCTTGTTCATGAGCTCGTACGCGATGCGGCGGACCGTATCGACGTCCATCGGCTGCGGTCGACACCGGGCGCACGACGCCGTTGACCTTGAGGTTGATCGGCGCGCCGCACGAAATGAAAGATGTCGGAGGCCTGCTTCTCCGCCATCAGCTTGAACAATCGGTCGAGATACATGGTGACCCTCTGCGTTGACGCCACGCGACGGAGACGCGCCAGCCGCCATGTGGCCGGACAGGTCGGTACAATCCGAGACTGCAGCCTAGATTAACGGAATGTCGGCAATTTCGCATGATAATGTCATGAATTCCCGAGGCTTTCCACTCTGCGCAGCGATCGGCGCGGCCGCGCTGCGGCCATCGTGCGCTGGCCGGCTGTCGCCCAGCGTCCTGTCCGCAACCAATCGATGAAATCAAGCAAGTTTCATGCTCGCAATCATTGGCGGTAGCGGCCTGACCCGGCTGTCGACGCTGGCGGTGGCCCACCGCGAGGTGGTCCGAACCCCGTATGGCGACCCGTCGTCGACGCTGCTGTTCGGCCAGATCGCCGGCCGCGACGCGGTGTTCCTCGCGCGCCACGGGCACGGCCACACGATTCCGCCGCACCGGGTCAACTATCGCGCGAACGCCTGGGCGCTCCAGCAGAAGGGCGCGACCAGCATCGTCGCCGTGGCCTCGGTCGGCGGGATCCGGGACTGCCGGCCGGCGCGATCTCGTGCTGCCGCACCAGCTCATCGACTACACATCAGGTCGCGAAATGACGTTTTTCGACGGCGGCGACCGCAAGTGTCTTCCACGCCGATTTCACGCGTCCGTATTCGCCCGGAATTGCGCGAACGGTGTCTGGCCGCGGCACGCGACGCGGGCATCGCGCTGACCGACGGCGGCGTCTACGGCGCGGTCAACGGCCCGCGCCTCGAAACGGCGGCGGAGATCGACCGGCTCGACCGCGACGGCGCGACGCTGGTCGGCATGACCGGGATGCCGGAGGCCGCGCTCGCGCGCGAAGCGGGCTTGCCTTACGTCGCCGATTTGCGTCGTCGTCAACCACGCGGCGGGACGCGGGGACAGCGCGCGCGAGGTGTCGATGGAAGGGATCGCGAACGTGCTCGAAACCGCGATGGACAAGGTCCGCACGCTGCTCGATCACATCGCGCCCCGCATATGAAACCCGCCGCGCTGTGTTCGAGTCCGAGGCATGCGAGAGCCATCATGATCCGCGACATCCTGCGCATGGGCGACCCGCGACTCCTCGAGCGAGCGAAGGAGGTCGAGGTTTCGCCACGCCCGAGCTTGCGGCGTTGCTCGACGACATGCGCGACACGATGGCCGCGCACGATGGCGCCGGACTTGCCGCGCCGCAGATCGGCGTGCCGCTGCGCGTCGTCATCTTCGGCCTCGAGTACAACCCGCGCTATCCCGACGCCGAGCCGGTGCCCTACACCGAGCTCGTCAATCCGGTGCTCACGCCGCTCGGCGACGAACAGGAAGAGGGCTGGGAAGGGCTGCCTGTCCGTGCCCGGATTCCGCGGCGTCGTGCCGCGCTACACGCGGCTGCGCTACGAGGGATTCGACCCGCGGGGTCGCCGGATTGCACGCGACGTCGAGGGCTTCCACGCGCGCGTGGTCCAGCACGAATGCGACCATCTGGACGGCATCCTGTATCCGATGCGCATCGTCGACATGCGCAAGTTCGGCTTCACGGATGTGCTGTTTCCTGAGATGGCGGGCGCTGACGAGTGAGCGACGAGGCAACGTGAGGAAGTAACGAGCCGAACGCGACACTGGCGACGACGTCGCGGCGTCTCGCTCTTACTTCGTGCACGGCTTCAGGTCTTCAGCTGTTCGTACAGCGCCGTCTCCAGCCGCAGCAGCGCGTGCTCGTCGTGCAGCCGCGCGCCGTCGATGAGGAAGACGTCCTCCGCGCGCTCGCCGAGCGTGTTGATCTTGGCGCTGACGACGTTGATGTTGGCCTTGGCCAGCGTATACGCGATGCGCGCGAGCAGGCCGGGACGATCGCCCGCCACGACTTCCAGGATGTAGTGCGTGCCCTTGTCGTCGGGAAAGATCTGGACTCTCGGGCGTCAGCGGGAAGTGCTTCAGCTGCCGCGGGATGCGGCCCTCGGCGGGCGGCAACAGCGGCGGCTGCTCGGTCAGCACCTTGCGTGAGCTCGAACTCCACCATCTGCAACGTTTCGCGGTACGACGCGCCGCTGGTTTGCGACGGATCGTTCGAACGCGAACGTATCGAGCGCGTAGCCTGCGCGCGTCGTGTGGATCCTGGCCTCGAGGATCGACAGCCCCGCGCGGCCGAAGAATCCGCATAGCCGCGCGAACAGCTCCTTCTGGTCCGGCAGGTAGACGAGCACCTGCAGACCGGCGCCGTCGCGCGAGAGCCGCGCCTTGACCACGGGCGCGGTCTTGTCCACGCGCCAGTACAGGTGCCGCGCATGCCAGGCGATTTCCTCGGCGGTGTGGCGCTGGAAGTAGGGCGTGTCCAGATGCCGCCACAGGCTTGGCTTCGGCATCCTCCGGCACCGCGTAGAGGCGCAGCAGGCGCCTCGCTTCCGTCTGCCGCGCCTCGACGCTGTCCATGATCGTTCGCGTCGGCGACGTGCCGGCCAGCACCGCGCGCGTCGCGTGGAACAGGTCCTCGAGCAGCTTGCCCTTCCAGTTGTTCCAGACTCTCGGACTGGTCCCGCGAATGTCGGCGACGGTGAGCAGGTAGAGCGCGGTCAGGCGGCGCTCGGTGCCCATCTTGCGGCGAAGGCCGCGATGACGTCCGGGTCGGACAGATCCCTGCTTCTGCGCGGTCGCCGACATGACCAGGTGATCGGCGACCAGCCACGCCACCAGGTCCGGCATCCTCGCTGCGTCATGCCGTGCTCACGCGGCAGAAGCGGCGCGCATCGCGCGCGCCGAGCGCCGAGTGATCGCCGCCGCGGCCTTTCGCGATGTCGTGGAACAGGCCGGCGAGATAGAGGACCTCGCGCCGCTCGAAATCGGCGATGAGCCGCGAGCACAGCGGATATTCGTGCGCGTGCTGCGCCTCGGTGAAGCGGCGCAGGTTGCGGATCACCATCAGGATGTGCTCGTCGACCGTGTACACGTGGAAGAGATCGTGCTGCATCTGACCGACGATGCGCCCGAACACCGGCAGGTATTGGCCGAGGATGCCGAACAGGTTCATCCGCCGCAGCTCGTGCAGCAGGCCGCGCTCGGCGCGGAACATCGCCATGAAGCGCGCGCGGTTGGCGGGATCGCGCCGGAAAGCGCCGTCGATGAGCTTGCGGTCGCGCCACAGCGCGCGCAGCGTGCGCGCCGTCATTCCTTTCAGCTCGCGGATGCTTCTGCAGCGCGAGAAAGGCATCGAGCATCGCCGCGGGACGCCGCACGAACAGGCGCTCGTCGCGCATGTCCAGCAATTCGTCGACCTGCTGAAACTCGGCATCGATCGGCACCGGCTGCGTCGCCGCCGGGATACAGGTGACGCGTGCAGGTTCTGCAGCAGGATCGTGTTGACCTGCCGCACCAGCTTTCGCGGCGCGGTAATAGCGCTGCATCAGCTGCTCGCTCGCCCGCTTCGCGCGCGTATCGGACAAGCCGAGCTGCTTGGCGAGCGCACCTTGCGCATCGAAGACCAGCCGATCCTCGCGCCGTGCCGAGCAGGTAGTGCAGGCGCACGCGCATGGCGCCGATGAAGCGCTCCTGCCGCGACACGCGCGCGCTTCGCCGATCGTCATCGAGTCCGTTGCGGGCCAGCTCGCGCCAGGTCCGGCCGAACCCGGCGGCGCGCGCGATCCACAGCACCGTCGCCAGATCGCGCAGTCCGCCCGGACTCTCCCTTGACGTTCGGCTCCGAGGTTGTAGATCGGCGTCCTGGTACTTCAGGTGCCGCTGCTGTTGCTCGAGCGCCTTCGGCCGTCGTAGAACGCGCGGACGTCCATCCGCTCGGCAAAGCGCCGGCGGAACTGCGCGAAACAAGCCGCGCGCGCCCGCGAGAAACCGGTGCTCGAGCAGGCTGGTGCGGATCGTCGACGTCGGCCGCCATTTCCGCTTCGCATTCGTCGATCGTGCGCACCGCGTGCGATAGCTCGATGCCGATGTCCCACAGCGCCGCGAAGAAGCGCTCGATCGCCGCGGCCGGCGGCGCGCATCCGGTCGGCAGCAGGACCAGGACGTCGACGTCGGAGTGCGGAAACGAGCTGGCCGCGCCCGTAACCGCCGACGGCGATCGCGCGCCAGCCGCTTCCGGCATCGCGCACTCGGCTCCAGACGCCGCGAATGACGCGATCGACGAGGCGCGCGTGCTCGCGCAGCAGCAGCGGCGTATCGGGGCGCGCGAGAAACGCGTCGCGCAACGCGGCATCGCGCCGCTCGGTCGCAAGCTCGGCCGCCATGTCGCGCGATGCACGCGGTCGGCGCGGCCGGACGCTCCATCGGGACCGCTGCTGGCCGGCGGCAGCGGCAGAGGCCATCGAGTCGATCGGCGCGTCAGGCGGATCGCCGGCGGTGGCGGCGGCGGCGATCCGCCGGACACGCGTCAGCACGTCGAAGCCCTCCGGCGTCACCAGCACCGTATGCTCCCACTGCGCCGACAGCGAGTGATCGGCGGTGACGATGGTCCAGCCGTCGGCGAGGCACCGGATGCCCGGACGGCCCGCGTTGATCATCGGTTCGACGGTGAAGATCATGCCGGGCTGCAGCTTGAGACCGGTGCCCGGACGTGCCGTAGTGGAGCACCTGCGGCTCTTCGTGGAACTGGCGGCCGATGCCGTGCCCGCAAAACTCGCGGACGATGGAAAAGCCGTGGCCCTCGGCAAAGCGCTGGATCGTCGCAGCCGACGTCGCCAGATGCGCGCCGGGCCTGATCGCGCGAATGCCGCGCCACATCGCCTCGTAGGTGATCTCGGACAGGCGCTTGGCCTGGATCGACGGCTTGCCGACGTGGAACATCCGGCTCGTGTCGCCGTGATAGCCGTCCTTGATCACGGTGACGTCGATGTTGACGATATCGCCGTCCTTCAGCTTCTTGTCGCCGGGGATGCCGTGGCACACGACGTGGTTGACCGACGTGCACAGCGACGCCGGGTAGGGCGAATGCCCGGGCGGCGCGTAGTTGAGCGTGGCCGGAATCGTGTGCTGCACGTTGACCATGTAGTCGTGCGCGAGATCGTTGATTTCGCCGGTCGTGATGCCCGGCTGCACGTGCGGCGTCAGATAGTCGAGCAGCTCGGACGCGAGCCGGCCCGGCAACGCGCATGCCTTCGATATCTTCCGGCGATTTGAGATGGACCGACATCGTCAGCCGCTCGTCATGCGCGCAAAAGCTCGTTGATGCTGGTCTTCGACCGCGTCTTCGCGTCGACCTGCTTCACGATCACCGCGCAGTAGAGCTGGCACTCCCGGTCGCCCGACGGGCAGGCTGCCCGCGACCACGACCGAGCCCGGCCGGCACGCGGCCGTAGCTGGATCTCCGCCCGTCGCGCGGTCGTAGATCTTGGTGCTCTGGCCGATGAAGACGCCCATGCCGAGCACCGAGTTCTCCTCGACGATCACGCCTTCGACCACTTCCGAGCGCGCGCCGATGAAGCAGTTGTCCTCGATGATCGTCGGGCTCGGCCTGCAGCGGCTCGAGCACGCCGCCGATGCCGACGCCGCCGGACAGATGCACGTTCTTGCCGATCTGCGCGCAGGAGCCGACCGTGGCCCAGGTGTCGACCATCGTGCCTTCGTCGACATACGCGCCGATGTTGCACGAACGACGGCATCAGCACGACGTTGCGCGCGCACGTACGCGCCGCGCCGCGCCACGGCCGGCGGGACGACGCGCACGCCGGCCGCCGCGAAGTCGGCGTCGGAGTATTGCGCGAACTTGGTCTTCACCTTGTCGTAGAAGCGAAACGGCACGCTGCGGACTGGACAACCCGATCGCCCGCGTTGTCGGCGGAGACGGAACGACAGCAGCACCGCCTTCTTGATCCACTGATGCGTGACCCACTCGCCGCCGACTTTTTCCGCGACGCGGCAGGCGCTCGGCGTCGAGGTCCGCGAGCACGCCGTCGACGGCGTCGCGGATGCGGACGGCGCCGATGCGGAGACAGCGTGCCGCTGTTCCCACGCGGATCGATGATGCGGCAAGAGTTCTCAGTTCGTCGCGCGTGATTCGCGAGCTGCTATTAAGTCGATTGTCCCGATTGGGCGCAGGTCATCGGAGTACCGATCGACGCGCATGAGTTGCCTGCGGGAGGCATTCAGCGCGCACATGCACTACCGACACGGCGCGCGCGCCGCATACGGTACGCTGCAGATATTCAACGTGGAAGGCGCGCGGCCGCCCGAAGCTCACGCTGACGGACAGAACAGAGCGCGGCGCTCCGTGTTCGGCACGTGGAACCATTTGAAGCTGCGACGCAAACGTCGCGACACCGAAAGCTTCTCCGGCGATTCTGAGCAGGATCAGCGGCTGTTCGCGCCAATCGCGTCCCACGCGGGCGATCGCCCGCAGGTTGAGCGATCGCCGCGATGGATCTGCCAGAAGCCGTCCGGATCGAGCCGCTCGAAGAGTCTTGATCGGCTTTTGATCAGCGCGTCGCCGTCATTGGTGACGACCTTCGTGTATTTGTCCTCGGCCTGGAAATACAGGACGTCGTCGGTAGCGATCAGCTTCATCGCGGCGCCAAGCGACGCCCGGATCCATCTGGCGGCCCACGCCTCCGCGTTCGGCAAGCCGGGCGAGCAACGATGTCATGTCATGAGCGGAACGGTGCTCGAGGCGCGCCTTGAGCCGTACGACCACCTTCGCGATCCGTTCCGCGGTGGGCGGCTTCAGCAGGTAGTCGATCGGCGCCTTCGTCGAACGCCGCGACGGCGTATTCATCGTCGCGGTGACGAACACCGCGTGGCAGCGCCCGGCAAGTGCGCGCCGAACTTCGAGGCCGGACTTCACGGGCATGCAGATGTCGAGGAACATCGACATCCGGTCGCAGATCGATCGAGCCGCAGCGCTCTGCCAGTGCCGTTGCCGGCTTCTCGCGGCGATGAGCAAGCTCGGGCCAGGCTTCGCGCAGCCTGGCCGTAGATTGTGCCTGCGCGCAGCAGCTCGTCCTCGGCGATGATGGCGTGTCGGCATTCGAAGAAGCGCGGAATCAGCGCGGCGACGCCTGCGCTGCGCTCGCGCGATAGCGATCGTGAATCCGGCGCCGCGTCGTCGGCATCGCGCGTCGAAGCGGAACGGCGAGTGTCGCGCAGGCAGCCGCTCGGCGCGGCGCGCCGCAGCGTGAACTGCCCCTGCGTTCCATACAGCGCGGCCAGCCGGGTCGCGCACCGCTGCGGCAAGACCCACGCCGCGACCGCTGCGCTGACGCTGCGCTGAGCTTCCGCTTCCCGTGTCCTCGCACGGTGACGACGAGCGCCGACGCTTCGCGGCGCGCCGCACGCGACACCGTGCCGCCGTTCGCAGCGGGCTCGATCCGTGCTTGATCGCATTTTCGACGAGCGAGATCAGCGAGGTTCGGGCGGGAACGGATGCGTCGCGAGCCCGGCGCGCACGTCGATCGTGAATCCGAGCCGCGGGCTCCCATGCCGCGTGCGCAGGATGTTGAGGGTACGCCTCGGCGAGACCGACTTCCGTTGCCGAGCGTCGTCGAACTGGCGCGCAGTTGCGGCAGCGCCGCGCGCAGGTGACGTCGACTGAGATGACCGAGCAGCCGATTCGCCTCGCTGCGGGTCGGTCTCGGTGAGGTATTGCACCGATGCCGAGCGTAAGCTGAACAGGAAATGCGGCTCGACCTGCGCCTGCATGAGCTTCAGCTCGGCCTCGATCGCCTGCTTCGACATGAGGTGCCGTGTCCGCCTCCGCCTTGTGCAGCGCGGCGGCGCGCCTGCGATCTCGCGATACTTGACGTAGAAGAAGAGGCTGACGAACGAGACCGTTGTGACGAAACCGGTGAAGATGTTCCAGCCGAAGAGCGACGCGCGCGCCGTGACGTAGTCCCACGAATAGCCTTTGACGACGATCGTCAATGTAACGCCCAGCAGCGTGCCGATCGCGACAGCCACGCAGGAGCCGCGGGATGCGGACGCGCTGTTCCCACGGCGACGCGGCGTTGACGCAATAGGCGATCGCAGAAGCCGTACAGCTGCACGGTGAGCAGCGTTGCTCAGAACGGCCGCGAGTCGTCGACCCACAGCACGGCGGCGATGCCGGTGTTGATCGCCGCCAGCAGCAAACCGGCGCGCCATCTGCGACGGAAACCGCGCAGCAGCGTCGCCTTACAGCGACAGCGAGGGGCAGCGGGACGCGTGTCGTGACGCGCATTCTAGGCGTCGTGCGGTCTGCTCGCCGAATCGGCGACCGGGCGTCGCCGCGCGCCGATTAAGGCGCCGTCAGCCGGCGCCGACCGTCGCGGGGGTCTTCTCGAGGCGGCGTGCGAACGCGCACGAGGCGGGCAATCGCTTCCGCACATTCGGCCTGGTTTGCCACCAGCGCCAGCCGGATCCGGCGCTGCCCGGGATTGACGCCGTGCGCGTCGCGCGCGACGTAACTGCCGTCGGCAACACGGTGACGTTCTCCTCGGCGAACAGTCGCCGCGCGAACTCGGTCGTCGTCGATCGGCGCTTGCGCCCACAGGTAAAAGGCCGCTTCGGGCATTGCGCATGGCAGCACCGAGGCGACTTGCGGCTGCAGTTGCGCGAACTTGGCCGCGTATTCGGCGCGATTGGCGCGCACGTGCGCTCTCGTCGTTCCACGCGGCAATGCTGGCCGCCGCGACCGGCGCCGGACGATCGCGCTGCCGTGATACGTCGCGGTACGAGCAGGAACGCCTTGATGAGCGCCGCGTCGCCGGCGACATAGCCCGAGCGCAGTCCCGGCGCGTTCGACCGCTTGACAGGCTGCCGAAGACGACGAGCCGCGGAAAGCCGTCGCGTCCCAGCGCGCGTGCGGCGGCCAGCGCGCCGCAGCGGCGGACGCGCCTCGTCGAAGTAGATTTCCGAATAGCACTCGTCCGCGGCGATCACGAAGCCGTACGGTCGGATAGCGCAAAGAGCTCGCGCCAGCCCGGCAGATCGAGCACGCGTCCCGTTGGATTGTCGGGCGAACATACATACAGCAACTGCGTGCGCGCCCAGACGTCCGCGGGCACCGGCGCCCACGCGTGCGCAAAGCCGGCTGCCGGGATCGGCATCGACGCACGTTCGCGCGCCGGCGCAGCAGCGCCGCGCCTTCGTAGATCTGATAGAACGGATTCGGGCACGACCACCGTCGCCTGCGGGTCGGCTCGCGTCGATCACGGTCTGGGCAAACGCGAACAGCGCCTCGCGGCTGCCCAAGTACCGGCAGCACCTGCGTCACCGGATCGAGCGCGGGCAGGCCGTGCCGGCGAACGAGCCAGCTCGGCGATCGCTTCGCGCAGCGCGGGCGGAGCCGGGCGTCGTGGGATAATTCGAGAGCGCGCCCGCGCCCGCGTTCAGCGCGTCGACGATGAGGCGCGGCGTCGGGCGCTTGAGTTCGCCCAGCGACAGGCTGATCGCGCGTTTCGGCGGGGTCGGGCGTGATGCCGCGCGCTACAGGCGCGCGCAGTCGTTCGAACGGATAAGGTTGCAGCAGGGCGAGCCTGGGATTCACGCGGGAGGGTCCGTGCGGAAGAGGGTCGATTATGACGCGGGGCGCTGCAGAACGGACTGTTCCGGCGCTCGTCGGCGGTGCGTACTGCGCGTGGAGCAGATCGTTCCGACCATCGGCGCGATGAGCGAATGGCCGCTGCGGGTCGTCGTCGCGCTGGCCACGCTGCTGGCGATGACTTGTCGCTGGCGATCGTGGATCGCCTGGTGGGGATGGCAGGCGTTCGGTCCGGCACCGGTTCGCATTCTTCCGGCTGGCGCCGTCCGATCCTGCAGCCGCGATCCTCGCCTCCGGTCTGCTTGCCGCACCGGGCGCGGTCGCGCCAGCGGCGACGCCCGCAGAAGGACGAAGGCACGCTCTGCCACCGGGCGATACGCGCCTGCTGGGCATCGTGGCGAGCACGACGGGCCGCGGCTGGCGCTCTTTCGATCGCTGTCCGGACCGCGGTTGGTCGCGGCCGGGCAGGAGATCGCGCAAGGTGCGACGCTGACCGCGGTACGGCCGGACGGCGTCGACCATCCGCGACGGTGGCGGCGAACGCCGGATCGCCTTGCGCGGCGAGCCCGCGCCGAAGGCCGCGGCGCCGGCGGCATCGCCAACCGCGCGAGCGGCGCGCAATCCTGCATGCATCGCGCCCGCGGGATTCAAAGGCGCCAGTGCTGCGGCTCAATGCCGAGCTCTTTCAGGGGCATCATCGCTAAGCCCGAAAGCTGGACCGCGCTGGTGGTGCCGGAACGAGGCGGACTTGCCGTCGCGACGACAGCGGCTTCGTGACGATGCTGGCGATGAAACAAGGGCGACCGTCTCGAAACAGGCCAACGGCGTGCGCACTGACGATCACCCGACGATGTCGTTGGCGCCAGTGCTGCGACCGCTGGCCGCCCAGCAAACCGTGCGCGTCACCGAACCCGCGACGGCGCGCCGCGCGAATGGCTGTTGCTCAACGCCGATGCGCCCAAGTTGATACTTCGAGGGACGTAGGGACGAGGCAGCGGGGACAGGAAACACCGGCAGCGGCGATCCTCGCGATGGAAGCGTGGTGGCGCGCGCCAGCTTCGAACAGTCCGATCGGTCGCGCGGTCCAGCCCGGTGCGCCGGACCACCGCGCGGATCGCCATCACCGGTAGCCATGGCCGTACTCCGCGGCGATCGGTCCGGCATGCCCGCGGCGAGCCCGGCCCGCTTCGACGTCGCGCGAGTCGTCACCGGCGTAGACGCGCATGCCGCCGGCGCAGCGCGCAATGCTTTCAGCCGCATGCGGGCAGCGGCGCGGGATGCGGCTTGGGATGGGGCGTCAGTGTCGCCTGAGGCGCCACGACGCGGCACGCTTAGTCCGAACCCGATGCCGCCGCGACCAGCGACGGTGAAGCGCGCGTGCTGGCTGGTGACGGAGATTCACCCCATGTCGCAAGGTCCGCGCGCCTCGATGGCCGGCCAGGCAGCGCGTCGATGCTCGTCGAAAAGACGCGCGCGTCGTGCCAGGCGACAAGTGTAGCGCGCCGAAAAAGGCTTCGCGCAGCGCGCCGTAGTACGGCTTGCTCCGGGGCTCACGCCCATCTCCCGCAGTGCAGGCAGGCCGCGTGCGCCGGACGACGCGGCGTATCCGCGGAGCTCGCCACCGGTACCGGCGGGCAGGCCGTGTCCGCACAGCACCCGATTCAACGCCAGCGCGAGATCGCCCGCCGAATCGGCGAGCGTCCCGCCGAGATCGAAGAGGACCGTGGTGACCGGCAGCGGCCGCGCCGCCGCGTCAATCCGTCGTGCGCGCTTTGCGGTAGGCCGCGAGGTAGTTGACCGGAGGTGTCCGCTTCGAGGCGGTACACGCGTGTCAGCGGGTTGTAGGTCATGCCGGTCATCTGCTCGAGATCGAGACCGGCGCGGCGCGCGAACGCCGCGAGCTCCGGAAGGACGCAGGAACCTGGTCCAGTCGTGCGTGCCGCGCGGCAGCAATCGCAGCAGGTATTCGGCGCCGAGGATGGCGAACAGATACGACTCTCCGGGTTGCGGTTGAGCGTCGAGAATACCGAGCGTGCCGCCGGGCTTCGCCAAAAGCCGCGCAGGCCGTGACGATGGAGGCGGGTCCGGCACGCTCCAGCATTTCCATGCAGGTGACGATATCGAACCGCGCCGGCGTCTCCGAGGCGAGCGCCTCGCCGCGATCAGCCGGTAGTCGACGCGACCCCGGACTGGACGATGAATTGCGCAACGCCCAGCGCTTTCTCGGAAAGATCGATCTCCGGTCACGCGCGCGCCGGCGCTCGCCATCCGCTTCGGCCAGAATGCCGCCGCCGCAGCCGACGTCCAGGATCGCCTTGTCCTGGCGCCGTCGGCGACGCGTTCGATCCACGCGAGCCGCGCAGCGGATTGATCTCGTGCAGCGGTCGAAACTCGCTGCCGGGATCCCACCAGCGATGGGCGAGCGCCGAGAACGCTGGCGAGCTCCGCCGGGTCGGCATTCGGGATAAGGGGTCGCGTTGCGTGGTCGCATCAATTCGCGAAACGATGGCGAGCTTGTGCTGCCCAGGCGCGCGGCAGTGCGCGCAGCAATCACCGTTCGTACTCGTCGATGGTCGCGAGCCGGCGGTCCGCCACGATTCTAGCTCCGCCAGACTCCAGACGGTCCGGACACGCACACGCGCGGTCGGCGGCGTTCACGAGGTGCTGAAGCGGGGTCGCGCACCACGGGCTGGGTGGCCACGTCCGGCAGGGTCGACGGCCACGAGGTCGGGCGTGCTTGCCCGGCAGCAGCGACCCCGCGACGTCGGCAGTGTGCGACCGAGGCGCGCGGGCGCCGTCTCAGCGTGGCCATTTGCAGCGCCATGGCGGCTGGCAAGCGCGGCGGCGTCGCCGGTCGTCACCTTATGCGAGACAGGCTGTCGCGAGCCGCATTTCGGAGAAGGGTCAGAGCGACGGTTGGCCAGACGCTGGCGCCGTCGCTGCCGAGCGCCACGTTGACGCCTTTGCGCGAGCGTCGCACTTGCACCACCGGCGGCAACGCCGCTTGCGAAGCTTCATGTTCGACGCCGGGCAATGGACGACGGCGTGACAGCGCCAGCGTCGCAATAACCGCGTTCGTGACATGCACCACGTGAATCGCGACGAAATTGAGTCCGGTAGATCGGGATCGCGATGCCGGTGATCAGCGTCGCGCGCGCATCGCGCAGGAACGCGTACAGCACGAGGATCGCGAGCAGACCGCCGATCAGCGCCGCGCTCTTGACCTCGCCGATCGCCGCGGCGATGAAGTGCGACTGGTCGTAGACCGGCTTGATCGACGTGCCCTCCGGGCAGCGACTTGCCCGAGCTCCTCGATCGCGTGCGCGGATGCGCGTTCGCGAGCTGCACCGTGTTCGCGTCGCCTTCCTTGTAGACCGCGAGCTCGATCGGCTTCCTTGCCGTCGACGCGCGTGATCGCCTCGCGGTCCTTGTAGCCGCTGCGTGACCGTCGCGACGTCGCGCAGGTACACCGGCTGGCCGTTGCGTGGTCGCGATGATCGCGTTCGGCCATCTGCTCGATCGAGGCCGAACTCGTTCAGCGTGCGCACCAGGAAGCGCTGCATGCCCTGCTCGAGGCGGCCGCCCGAGAGGTTGACGTTCTCGGCGCGGATCGCGGCGCGTCACGGTCGTCGATCGAGGCCCGAGCTGCGCGAGCTTCTGCTGGTCGACGAAGACCTGGACCTCGTCTTCGTAGCCGCCGCTGACCTTGACGGCCGCCGAGCCCTCGACCGCCTCGAGGTCGGGCTTCAGCCGGTCCTCGGCGAACCGGCGCAGCGACTTGAGCCGCTCGACGCCGACTGCGTCGCGCTTGCGCGTCCGTCGAGGAACGCGAGCCGCATGACCGGCTCGCTCGACGGGTCGAAGCGCAGCAGCAGCGGCCGCTTCGCCTCGAGCGGCAGCTGCAGCAGGTCGAGCTTCTCGCGCACGTCGATGCCCGCGAGGTCCATGTCCGTGCCCCAGACGAACTCGAGGATCACGTCGGACTGCCCCGACGCGCGACACCGAGCGCACCTGGCGGACGTTGCGGATGATGCCGACGGCTTCCTCGACGGGCCGCGTGATCAGCGTTCTCGACCTCGAGCGGCGCGGCGCCGGGCAGCTCGGTGCGCACCGTCAGCGTCGGGTAGGACGAGGTCCGGCAGCAGGTTCGAGCTTGAGCCGCGACAGCGACACGACGCCGAACAGCGCGATCGCGACCGTGCACATGACGATGGTCACGCGCCGGCGGATCGCGAAATCGATCAGCTTCATCTGAGTGTCCCCGAGTCTGCGCGCCGCGCGCGGCCCGGCCGGTCAGCGCGACCTTGGCGTCGGCAGGACGGCCGCGCAGCCGGCATCGCGCGTCGACGACGCGTACCGCCGTGCCCGTCTTGAGGCCGCGCCTGGCCGACGACGACGACCTGCTCGTCGCCCTTGAGACCTTCGAGAACCTCGACCATGCCGCCGTTGCGTGAGCCCGGTGCGCGATGTGGCGCTGCTCCGCCTTGCCGCTTGACGATCACGAACACCGACTGCTCCGCCGTCCGCATCGAGGATCGCGTTGCGCGGCAGCTGCAGCGCGTTCTCGCGACGCTCGTAGACGATGTTGACGCGCGCGAACATGCCGGGCTTGAGCTGCCGCGACGGGTCGGGCACTTCGATCTCGGCGCGGAACGTGCCGGTCTGCGGATCGACGGTCGGCGAGATCGCGCGATCGTGCCGGTGAAGCGTCGTACCGCCGAGCGCGTCGACGACGACATCGCGCCGTCTGCCGCGGCGCAAGCTTCGGAAATTCCCTTTTCGGGGACGTGCACGTAGGCGATCAGCGGGTCGAGGTCCGTGACGCGGAACGTCAGGATCGTTCGGGCTCGATGGTGTTGCCGACCTTGATGTGCCGTGCCGAGATCGACGCCCGGGATCGGCGCGCGGATCTCGGTGTAGCTCAGCTCGAGGCGTGCGCGGTCGTAGGGCGCCTGCAGCGCGTCGAGGTCGAACTTGGCGTTCTCGGCCGTGCCCTTGGCGACGAGGCCCTTGTCTCGGCGAGCTCGCTGCTGGCGCTTGTAGTCGCGCTCGAGCTTGCGCAGGTTGGCTTCCGACTGCTGCGACTTCGAGCCGCAGGCCGGTCGCCGTCGAGCCGCGCGAGCACGCTGCCCGCCTTGACCGGGTCGCCTTCCTCGACGTAGATCTGGCGCACCTCGCCGCCCACCTTGGCGACGACCTCGGCTTCCTCGTGCGCCTCGATCGGGGCGGTGCCGGAATAGACGGCCACCATCGCCGCGCGGCTGCAGCGGCTGGACCTCGACCGGCACGAGCGTCGTCTTCACTCGTCGCCGTCCTTTCCTTGGCCTTGCCGTTGCTGCAGCCCGCCAGCGGCGGCCAGCGCCGTCAGCAGCAGCCGCGAGCCGCAGAGCTCCCGCGGCCGCAGGCCGGCGAAGCTCGCAGTTTGCGTAATGGTGTTCACGATCGAGGCCCCGAGCATCGGTTGCGTGGGCCGCGATCCTAGGGCACTCTAGTGTTGTAGTCAAGTACAACACCAAAGTCGCACGCGCCGGCCCGCGATGGCAGGGAGCAGCCGACTTACGCGGCGGGTCGACACTCGCGTCAGGAACCGCGGCTCGAGCCGGCTCAGGTCGGCGGCGATCTGTGCCGCCTCGCGAGAGGATCGCGTCCGGCGGGTCGCCTGATTTCCGTCGACCGTCTTGAGCGCGCGGCGCCCCGATGGCCGCGCGACGCTCGTTCTCACGAGCCAGCTGCTCCTGGCTGCGGGCCTCGCGCTCTGCCTTGCGCTTCTCCAGGTTCAGCGAGACCGACTTCTCGTTGCGCAGTTCCTCGACCGCGGCGATCTCCTCAGCTGTGTACCGGAAATCCGGGTCGCGCGGCGATCCGTTGGTCGTGCGTACGCTGCAGCTCGTCGAGGAGCGGCGTCGGCGACGCCCTCGCGCTTGAATGGGGCTGGGCGGATGCGGTTCCACGGCAGGGCGCCATCGCGCGAGCTCTCGCCCACGTCCTCGACGCTGATCGCCGACGGCAGCTGCAGGTCCGGCTGGACGCCGCGGTTCTGCGTGCTCTCGCCGGTGACGCGGTAATACATGCCGATCGTGACCGTGAGCTGGCCGATATCCGGGGTCCTGGCCCGAGCGCGTAACGGTCGAGCGGGTAGAGGTTCTGCACGGAGCCCTTGCCGTAGGTTTCCTGCCCGATGACGCAGGCCGCGGCCGTAGTCCTGCATCGCGGCGGCGAAGATCTCCGATGCCGAGGCGCTGAAGCGGTCGACGAGGATCGTGAGCGGCCCGTCGTAGGCGACGCCCGATCGTCCTCGGACTCGAGCACCTCGATGCGGCCGCCGGTCTCGCGCAGCTGCACGACCGGGCCCTTCGGCACGAACAGGTTCACGAGACCGATGGCCTCGGCTCAGGTGACCGCCGCCGTTGTCAGCGCAGGTCGAGCACCAGCGAGTCGACGCCGCCCTCGGCCTTGAGCTCGTCGATCAGCTTGCGCACGTCGCGCGTCGTGCTGCGGTAGTCCTCGTCGCCCGCCGCGCTGCGCGTTGTAGTCCTGGTAGAAGCGACGGCACGTTGATGACGCCGACCTCGAGCTTCGTCGTCGCCGCGCTTGATCTTGCGCACTTCCTTCTTCGCGGCCTGCGCTTCGAGCGTGATCTTGCTGCGCGGCAGCGTCGACGACCTTCTCCGGCGAGCCGGGCGCGGCGCCGTGCCGGGCTGGACCTGCAGGCGCACGGTCGTGCCGATCTGGCCGCGGATCAGCTGCACGACGTCGTCGAGGCGCCAGCCGACCACGTCGACGAGCTTGCCGTTCTTGCCCTGGCCGACGGCGAGGATGCGGTCGTTGGCGTTGAGCTGGCCGCTCTGCTGCGCCGGAGCCGCCGGGCAGGATCTCGACGCACGGTGACGTAGTCGTCGACGAGCTGCAGCGATGCACCGATGCCCTCGTACGAGAGGCTCATCTGGATGCGGTATTCCTCGGAGTTGCGCGGCGAGAAGTAGCTCGAGTGCGGATCGAAGCACGTGCGCGAACGCGTTCATGAAGATTCTCGAACACGTCGTCGCTCGTGACCTGCTCGGTGCGCTTCAGCACGCGCTCGTAGCGCTTGCTGCAGCACGTCGCGCGTTTCGCGCCCAGGTCTTGTCGGTGAGCATCAGCGACAGCGCGTCGTTCTTGACGCGCTTGCGCCAGATCTCGTTCGAGCTCGTCGGGCGTCTTGGCCCACGGCGCGTCTTGGCGCGGTCGAACTCGAACGATCTCGTCGATCGGTGAAATCGGGCTCGGTCTTGAGCAGCTCGAGCGCGTAGTGCGATGCGCTCGCGGTTGCGCACGCTGGAAGCGATTGAAGATCGCGAACACCGGCTCGAGCTCGCCGGTCGACGACCGGCGTCGTCGAGCTGGTAGCGGATAGCGCTCGAACTCGGCGATGTCGCTGGCGAGGAAGTAGCTGCGCGAGCCGGTCGAGCTGACTCGATGTAGCGATCGAGCACCAGCGACGAGACCGGATCGTTGATCGGCGCCTGCCGGTAGTGCGAGCGCTCGAACATGCTGCTCACGAGACGCGCGACCTTGGCCTGGCGCTCCGGTCGGCGCGAGGTCGACGGTCGCGGCGCCCGCGGACGAGGAGGGCGCCCGGGCCGTGCCGAGCAGCACTGCGGAACCACCGAACGCGACGAATGCGACGAGGACTGCGCCGAACCGCCGCCATCCCTGCCTGCTGCTGCTCAATTCGGGCCCTGTCGTGACCTGGTACACTGCATCGTCCCCATGGCGGGCAATCCTGATGGACCTGAGGCTAGAGACACCCCCGCCGCGATCAAGGGCTGCAGGCGGTCAATCTGGCGTCTGGACTTGACTGCGACCTCTGACCGTACTGACGGGCATCGTGCTGGGCTCCGCGGCGGCGGCATCCTTCTCGCTGTTTGCGACCCTGGTCGTCTTCGCGCTTCCTGCTTGGCGACCATCCGCAATTCCGCTCGAGATGCCCATGCTGGCCTTGGTATACCGCTGCTGCGGTGGGTTTGACCGGCGTGGCGGCGATCAGTTTCATCGGCGAGCTGCGTGACCGGAGCTGGCGGCCCTGGTCGCAGGCGGCGATGTGGGCGGTCAGTGGCGGCGCTGACCTGCGCCTACGTACGGTTCCGGCTCCAGCGCTGACGCCGGGCGCCGGTCAGGTGGCCGTGCGGCGCTCCAGGGCGTCGACGAGGCGCATGAGGCGGTCGCCAGACGAGCAGGGCGGCGATCGGGCCGGTCGCGACCGATCCAGGCCGCCGGGCGCAGCTTGACGAGCGCCGTGTAGTGAAGTCGCCCGAGAAACGCGCCCAGGCCGCCGTGCGCGTAGGCGCCCAGCGTTCTCGCGCCGGTCGCATAGACCACGGGGCGGTAACACGAGCAGGCCAACCGCCACCGCAACGCCCAGCCAGACCGCTTCGCGACGTACGTCCCGGATCATCGAGGCTCCTGCCACGTCGGCGTCCCTCAAGGTACGGCCGATCCTGACGACCCCCCGCGCGGACCGCAAGGAGATCCGATTGAGTATCATGCGCGGGATGTCAAAGCGTGAACTGCGGTCATCGGGGTGGGGTATCTGGGGCGTTTCCATGCCCAGAAATATGCCCAGTGCCGACGCCGGCGGAGCTGGTCGCCGTGGTCGATGCCGACCGCTGCCACGCGCGAGCGCGTGGCGGGCGAGGCCGGCTGCCGTCCGGTCGCGGATTTCGCGAGCTGTTCGGCCAGGTCGATGCGGTCAGCATCGCGACGCCCACGCCGCTGCACCACGCGATCGCCATGGGCTGCCTCGAGCACGGCATCCACGTGCTCGTCGAAAAGCCGATCACCAGAGACGCTCGACGAGGCGCGCGAGCTCGTGGCGACGGCCGCGCGCGTGGTCGCGTCCTGCAGGTGGGTCACCTCGAACGCTTCAATGCGGCCATCATCGCGCTCGAGGGTGAGCTCGGCGCGCCGCGTTTCATCGAGTCGCACCGCCTCGCGGCGTTCAAGGCGCGCGGGCACCGATGTCAACGTCGTGCTCGACCTGATGATCCACGACATCGACCTCATCCAGAGCACTCGTCGGCGCGCCGATCGAGTCGATCGACGCGCGATCGGCGCCTCGGTGTTCTCGGCGGGCCTCGACATCGCCAACGCGAGAATCCGTTACACGAACGGCTGCGTCGCCAACACCACCGCGAGCCGCGTGAGCATGAAGCAGGAGCGCAAGCTGCGGCTGCTTCCAGGACGATGCGTACGTGTCTGATCGACCTGCAGCAGAAGGTCCTGACGATCGTGCGCAAGGCGGTCGGCGCGGCACCCGGCCAGGTCACGATCGAAGAGCGCGGCTATGACCAGGGCGACGGCATCCGAAGCTCGGAAATCGAGGCGTTCCTCCGAGTCGATCGTCCGCGGCACGCCGCCCCAGGTGACGGGCGACGACGGGTTGCGCGCGCTCGAGACGGCGCTCCGCATCACCGGTGCCGTGCAGTCCGGTCGCTCAGCCAGAATCGAGGACGAACACTGCGTGCAGTGGTCCGTCAATGAACTCACGCGGCGTCGATGGCGTGCGTTACGAATCGGCGTGGCCCGAGCCCACGGCGGGTGCCGGGCAATCTGCTCGTCGACGTGCGCTCGACTGCGCTCAATTTCCCCGACCTGCTGATGATCCACGGCAAGTACCAGGAGCGACCCGGGCTGCCCTTCGTGACGGGCAGCGAGATGTCAGGCGTGGTGCGTGCCGTCGGGGCCGACGTGCTGGGGTTCCAGGTCGGCGATCGCGTCGTCGGCGTCTGCGCGGTCGCACGCTGGCCGACCAGGTGGCCGTCGATGCCCCGCGCGTGTTCCATGCGCACCGCAGGGTCTCGACTTCGACCGCCGCCTCGGGCATCTGCATCACGTATTTCACGTCGATCCACGCGCTCAAGCAGCGCGCGCAGCTGCGAGCCCGGCGGGACGCATGCTCGTGCTGGGTGCGACGGGCGGCGTCGGGTCCACGGCGATCCAGCTCGGCAAGCTGATGGGCGCGAAGGTCATTGCCGCGGCGAGCAGTGCGGCGAAGCTCGCAGTTGCGACCGAGCTCGGCGCCGACGCGACCATCGATTGCTCGCGCGAGGATCTGCGCGAAAGGCTCAAGACGCTGACGGGCGGCAAGGGCGTCGACGTCGTCTACGACCCTGTGGGCGGCGAGCTCAGCGAGCCGGCGCTGCGCGGCATCGCCTGGCGCGGCCGCTACCTCGTGATCGGTTTTGCCGACGGTCGCATCCGTCGCTGCCATTCAACCTGCCGCTGCTCAGGGGCTGCGCCATCGTCGGTGTGTTCTGGGGCAGCTTCGCCCAGCAGGAGCCGGGGTGCAGCGGCAGGAATGTCGCGGAGCTCTGGGATTATTTTGCGACCGGTCGCCTGCAGCCGCTGCGTCGGCGAAGTGCACCCGCTCACCGACTATCGCGCCGCGTTCACGTCGCTCGCGACGCGACGTGCGCGTGGCAAGGTCGTCGTGCGCGTATCGCCCTGAGCCGGTAGACGTCCGCCGCCCGCTTGCACGCGGCATGACACGCGGCATGACCCGATGTCCGGATGCTTACGACGGCGTCGAGCCCGTCGAGCTCTGCCTGCGCGGCCAGCCAGCGCTCCTCGGCCGGCGGTGATCAGCGTCGCGAGCTCGCCGCAACGCCTTGACGCGCGTTCGGCGGCCGCGGCGTCACGCTCGTAGAAACCGGGATCCGCGAGCTGCGTCTCGAGCGCGCGCCGTTCGTCCTCGAGACGGGCGATCTCGCCTTCGAGACGTTGCGTCGTGCGCAGCAGCGGCCTGCGCGCTGCCGGTTGCTGCTGACGCTGGGCGCTCGGTCTGGTCACGCGTCGAGCGCCGGGACCGCACGCTGCGTGTCGCGCGTGACGTCCGGGCCGGCGGGACGCGAGCGGCGCTTGTCGAGCCACGTCAGGTAATCGGCGACGTCGCCGTCGAACTCGACGGCGCGGCCATCCGCGACGAGCACGAAGCTGTCGCAGACCGTGCGCAGCAGCGCCGGTCGTGCGAGACGAGCACGAGCGCTGCCGTCGTAACCCGTCAGGGCGCGCGTCAGCGCGTGGCGCATCTCGAGATCGAGGTGATTGGTCGGCTCGTCGAGCAGCAGCAGGTTCGGCCGCTGGCGCACCAGCAGCGCGAGCGCGAGGCGCGCCTTCTCGCCGCCGGAGAACGGCCCGACCGTGCGTCGCAGCGCAGCGTCGCCGCGAAAGTCGAAGCTCGACCGAGGCAGCTGCGCAGCTCTGCGCTCGCGCGTCGCGCGGCTCGAGCTTGGCGCAGATGCGCGAGCGGCGTCGACGTCGGCGTCGAGCTGCTCGAGCTGATGCTGCGCGAAGTAGCCGATCGACAGGTCCGTGCGCCGCGACGCGGCGTCCGCGCGAGCGGCGCGAGCTCGCCGGCCAGCAGTCTTGACGAGCGTCGACTTGCCCGCGCCGTTGCGGGCCGAGCAGACCGACGCGGTCGCCGGACGCAGCGACCAGCTGCACGTCGCTGAGCACCGGCGGCCGTCATAGCCGGCCGTCGACGTCCTCGAGCGTCAGCAGCGGGTCCGGAGCGCTGCGGCCGGCTCGGCGAAACTCGAAGTCGAACGGCGTAGTCGACGTGCGCCGGCGCTGATGCGCTCCATGCGCTCGAGCGCCTTCATGCCGGCTCTGTGCCTGCCGCGCCTTGGTCGCCTTGGCCCGGAAGCGATCGACGAACGCATGCATGTGGCGCGATCTCGCGCTGCTGCCGCGCGTGCATCGCCTGCTGCAGCGCGAGTCTGCGCCGCGCGCTGCTGCTCGAACGCCGAGTAGTTGCCGCGTGTAGAGCGTCGAGCCTGCGTGCCCTCGATGCTGCACGATGCGCGTCACGCAACCGATCGAGAAAGTCGCGATCGTGCGAGATCGACGCAGCAGCGTGCCGCGGATAGCCGCTGAGCCAGTCGTTCGAGCCAGACGACGGCGTCGAGGTCGAGGTGGTTGGTCGGCTCGTCGAGCAGCAGCAGGTCGGAGCGGCACATGCAGCGCGCGCGCGAGGTTGAGCCGCATGCGCCAGCCGCCGGAGAACTCTGGCGACGCCGCGCTCGAGGTCGGCGTTCTCGAACCAAGTCCCGCAAAGCAGGCTCGCTGCGCGGGCCGGCGGCGCCGTAACCATCGAGCGCCGCGTAGCGCTTCGTGCAGCTCGCCGAGCGTGCGCCATCGTCCGCGCGTTCGGCGTCGGCGAGTGCCTGCCTCGATCGCACGCAGCTCGTCGTCACCATCGAGCACGAAGTCGAGCGCGCTGCGGTCGAGCGCCGAGGTCTCCTGTGCGACCGTGGCGATGCGCCAATGCGTCGGGACGGAGCACGGTGCCGCCCTCGCCGACGAGCTCTCCGCCGAGCAGGGCACAGGGACTGGACTTGCCGCTGCCGTTCGGGCCGACCAGTCCGGTGCGCCAGCCCGCATGCAGCTGCAGCGGAGACGTCCTCGGAGCAGCCAGTCGAGCGCCGCGCGCGAGCGTGAGGTTGCGCAGTTGCAGCACAAAGGAGTCCAGGGGTCGGCGGGACGCGCATTCTACTGGCGGTCTGGCGCAACGCATGCGCACGAGCCGGGTTTGCGGCACAATCCGCGCGCCTTGACCCCGGACGCCGGGGTACCGTCTCCGGAGTTTGCCCCCGATGCCTGCGACGCTGCGCCGTAGTTCCCGCCGATTCCTGTCCTGGTTCCCGTTCGCGCTGGCGCTCGATGCAGTCGCCCGCGTGGGCGCGCCGATCCGGCCGTCTCGACCGTGCTGTCGCTGAGCGGCTCCCACGCTGGGCGGCGTCGTGCTCGGTCCGGGCGAGGACCTCTACGGCGCCTCGTCGGTCACGATCGGCGGCCAGGCTGGCGGCATCATCTTCAGGTCGAGCCGGACGCGGCGGCAGTGTCGAGACGCTCTACCAGCTCGGCGACAGCGACGGCGTGAGTCCGCAGACGGGGCTCGTGCTGGGCAGCGACGGGATCCTCTATGGCACGACCCATTTCGGAGTCACTGCGACTGGCGGCGGTCCCGGCACGGTGTTCAGCATTCGTCCCGATGGCACGGACTTCACGACGTTGCGCACGAGTTCGTGCGTGGCGACGACGAGAACCAGGACGCGAGCCCGATCAACACCGGTGGCGCATTCCCGGACGCAGCGCTGATCGAAGGCAGCGATGGATTCCTGTACGGCGTGACGCGCGGCGGCGGCGCGGAGCGGCACGGGCACGGTATTCAAGATCGCGCGTGACGGCTCGGGCTTTGCGACGCTGCACGTCTTCGGTCCGATCACGTCCGACGAGGCCGAGAACATCACCGAGAACGCCGACGGTGCCTATCCGGCCGGCAGCCTGCTCGAGAGCAACGGCTATTTTTATGGCACCGCGAATCGCGGCGGGGCGAGACGCGGTCGCGGCACGGTCTTCCGGCTGCGCTTCGACGGGTCGGAGTTCGCGGTGCTGCGCATGTTCCACGAACATCGTCACGCCGACCGGCGGCACCGTGGCCGTCAACGAGGACGGCGCCACGCCCGTGGCGGCGCTGCTCGATGGCGAGGACGGGCTGCTCTATGGCGTGGCGAGCGTGGGTGGTGCGAACGGTATCGGCACGGTGTTCTCGATGACGCCCGACGGTACGGTCTTCACGACGCTGCACGATTTCGAGGCGAAGAACGGCTCGCAGCCTACGGCCACGCCGGTACTGGGCGCGCATGGCAAGCTCTACGGGACGACGTCGGCAGGCGGCACGAACACGGCGGGCGATACGACGACGTTCGGAACGATCTGGTCGATTTCCGCGACGGCACCAAGCTTCACCAAGATCTACAGCTTCGACGGTAATGCGGGCGCGAGCCCCAAGCAGCGCCATGCTGCAACTCAGCAGCTCGGTGTTCGTGGGTACGACAGGGGCCGCCGGGCGCTGCGGCGAAGCGCACCGTGTTCGAGGCTGAGCCTCACGGGCGAGACGATCACTGCGGCGAGACCTCGTGCGGTCAGAACAACAGCAACAACAACAGCGGCGGTGGCGCGGTCGATCCCACCTGGCTGACGCTGCTCGCACTGCTCGGTTGGTTGAGCATCATGCGAAGGTGTCGCTCCGATAGCTGAACGCTATGCGGCCACAGCGCGCCGGCCTACGCCGGTCGCGCGGGAGTGGTGGAGGCGGCGGGAATCGAACCCGCGTCCGCAAGCCCTACGTTCCAGGACCTACATGCTTAGCCGGCTCTTTGATTCTCGTCGCGCGCTACCCGAGCGGCAGGGAAGACGCTGCGACCAGCTCAGGCACGTTTTAGCGATTCCGGCCCTCAGCACACCGGCACTCGCGAGCTTGTGAGCGCGTCCCCGGGTCTGGATGCACAAGCACATGCCAGTCGGAGGTTAGGCGGGGTTAAGCCGCCAGAGCGTAGTTGTCGTCGTTGGCAACTAAAGTTTGCAAGCGGTTTAACGAGGAATCCTGCACCTCGGCATGCACCTGAAGTTTCGCGACCCACGTCAAAACCGGTCGCCCCCAGATGTGAGCGACCCTAGTGTAGGGCCAAACGCTGGCACCGATCAAGGCGAAAATGTCCTACAGGCCCGCAGAATCAACCGCTCGATGCGACTAGCGCGTGTGCGCCTTGAGCACGCGCGATTTCTCGCGTGCCCAGTCGCGGTCCTTCTCGGTCGCACGCTTGTCGTGAGCCTTCTTGCCCGTGGCGAGCCCGATCTCGAGCTTCGCCTTGCCGTTCTTCCAGTGCAGCCGCGAGCGGCATCGACCGTGTAGCCTTTACGCTCGACCGCGCCGACCAGGCGGTCGAGCTCCGAGCGCTCTGCAGCAGCAGCTTGCGCGTGCGGGTCGGATCGGCGACGACGTGCGTCGAAGTCGTCGGTAACGGAGCCACGTGTGCGCCGAGCGATGAATGCCTCGCCGTCCTTGACGAGCACGTACCCTTCGGTGATCTGGGCGCGCCCCGCGCGAGGCTCTTGACCTCCACAGCCCAGCAACGACAATCCCGCGTCGTACGTATCCTCGATGAAGTGATTCGTAGCTGCGCGCTTGTTGAGCGCGATCGGTGGCGGAGTCGAGTCCTGGCTGGGCTTCGCCAGCTGGATGCAGCCACACGCCGGGAATGCCCCGGCGCACTCGCGTCAGTATCGCTCGCTGCCCGGGCGCGGAGTGTCCGGCTGCGGCGTGCTGCACGGACGGAGCGCGAGCGGCGGCTCACGCGCGGCCTTGCGCTCCCCTGCGCGACATCCGGCGATTGCCCGGGACCGACGTCGTATCGGGCAGGTCGAGCTTGTCGACCTTCGTGACCTTGTCCTCGGCGAAGTACACGACGAAGTGCAGCGATCGATCTTGCGGTGATGACCGTGCTTCGAGCGTGTAGATGTAGTCCCAGCGCTGCGCCTCGAACGGATCCGAGATCATCGGCGTGCCGAGCAGGTAGCGCACCTGGCTGCGCGTGTCGTGCCGGTGGTCACCTGGTCGACATCGCTTGACCTCCGAAAAATTGCCCTGCTGGATGTCCGGCCGGTAGACGCAGCCACGGCGGGACGCACAAGGACCGCGAGCAGCCCGGCGGCACGCGAGGCAGGTGTCGTGACGGTGAGGACGGACTCATTGCGTATGGAGTTGCCGGCACCGGCCGGACGCATATGGCCGCGGATCATACAGGAACCGCGCCGCCGCGCACCGCACCGGACGTTCGCACCGTGGAAACCTCGCAACTACGCCGTGCTGGCCTGAAGATCACGATCCAGGGTCAAGATCCTCGAAATCCTCGCGAGCAGCGAGCAGCGCTTGCGGCACATGAGCGCCGAGGATCGTATGCCACCGTCGTCTGCTCGACCTGCACGAGGACATCGGGCTGGCCACCGCTGATCGGGTGCTTACGCAGTTCGAGGTCAGGCGCGGCATCGTCGCGCGCGCCATCATTTCGAGGGCGGTACGGCGGTCTTCGAAGCTCAACGAGGGCGTCCACCACGACCACATCGTCTGCTCGGGCTGTGGCCGGGTCGAGGAGTTCAGCGATGACAGCGTCGAAGAACGCCAGGAAGAAATCGCGCCACGCGGCTCGGATTCAAGCTCGCCGACCACTCGCTGACTTTGCACGGCCACTGCGTCCGCGCGAACTGCCTACCGCGCGGCGGCTGGGAAGTAGCGGGCGCGGCCGCGGTCGCACGCCGCTCGCGGCACTGACCGATTCAGCATTTCGCGGGCGTGCGCGCGCGTGCGTGCGGTCACGGTCGCGCCGCCGAGCATCCGTGCGATCTCCTCGACCCTTGCTGCATCGTCCAGCCGTTCGAGCTGCGTACGGGTCCGGCCCGTCTCGCTGAGTTTCGTGAACGCGCACCTGGTGCCGCCTGGGCTGCAACCTGCGGCAGGTGCGTGACGCAAAGAACTTGCGCCTGCGTCGCAGCTGCGCGAGCAGGTGACATGCGACCTGGCGGCGACCGCGCCGCCGACGCCTGCGTCGACCTCGTCGAAAGACGAGACAGGGCAGGTGACCGCCCTGCAGCGTCGCCACCTGCGGCGCGGGGCGATCCGCGACAACTCGCCGCCCGAGGCGACCTTCGCAAGCGGCCGTGGCGGTTGTCAGGATTGGCGCTGACCGGGAATACTCGACGTCGTCGTTACCGCTTTCGCTGAGCTCGGGTAGCTCGTGCGCGTCGCGCGTAACGAATTCGCCGCCGACCATGCCGAGCTCCTGCAGCAGGCTCCGCGACGCGACGCAGTCGAGTTGTGCGGCGCAGGCGCGGCGGCGCTGGGTCAGGTGCGCGGCGCGCTCGACATACTCGCGATGCGCGGCCTGCGAGTCGCGTGTCGAGCCCGGCGAGCGGCTTCCGCGACGTTGCGCAGCTCGCCGCAGCTCGGCCTGCAGCGCCTCGCGCAGCGCCGGCAGCTCCGCCGGCTCGCAGCGGTGCTTGCGCGCCCACGGCTTCCATGGCCGCCAGCCGCGATTCGAGCCACTCCTGGCGCGTCGGATCAGTGTCGAGATGTTCGATGTAGCGATGCAGGCCGGAACAGCCTCGCGGCACGCAATCTGCGCCTCGTCGAGTGCCGCGGCCGGTGCTCACCGAGCGGCGTCAGGTAGCAACAACCCGCGCAGCACCGACTGCGCACGCGCGAGCGTCGCGAGGGCGCCGTCGTCCTCGGCGTCCAGCAGCTGCGTGACGCGGCAGATCCTTCCGCAAGCCGGGCGCCTGCGGCACGCACGGGTCGTTCGATGAGCAGGGCAGCCGCCTCGTCGGGCCCGGCATCGAGCGCAGCGAGCTCCGGCACGTAGTGCGTCGAGCAGGTCGAGACGCGTGTCGCGGTCCTGCAGCCGTGCTTCGAACTCGCGGCGCTCCGCGTCGAGCGAGCGCCACCGCCGACACGCCTCGGCGACTCGCGCCACGTCGGCCTCGAGGTTGCCGCTCGTGTCGAGGGTCTCGCGCTGATGCGCGCGGCGCACGAGTGACTGGAACTCGAGCTGACCATGTACGTCGACCAGTCGCTCGCCCAGCGCGCGCAGCGGCATTGCGCCGGCACTGTCTGGCCGTTGATGTAGGCACGGCCGCGGCCATCGGCCGTCACGACCGCGGCGCAGGATGCGCGTTCGCCGATCGTGCTGGATCGACTGTTCGTCGAGCCACGCGCGCCGCGGGTGCGTTCAAGGCCAGTGCGAACGTGGCGGAGATCTCGGCGCACGCTCGGCACCGTGGCGCACTGCGAACCACTGTCGCCGCGGCCGCCCGTCGCGAGCAGCAACGCGTCGATCAGGATCGACTTGCCGGCACCGGTTTCACCGGTCAGGACGGTAAAGCCATCCGACCACTCGAGCTCTGCGGCGACTCGACGATGGCGAGGTCGCGGATCTGCAGATGCGTGAGCATCGACCCGGCGTCAGGCGCGGCGCGGCTGTCCGTCGCGCGCGCGCGTCCCCAGTGCGAGCTTTCGAGCGCAGGATGCGGTAGTAATCGTGGCCCGGGCGGATGCAGGAACGTAGCGGTCACCGGCGCTCGTTCGATGCGCAACCGCGTGCCCGGCGTCGAGCTCGCAGAGCAGGATCGCCGTCGCAGACGATCTGCGCGTGCGTCTCGAAGCGCTCGGCCAGCTCCGAGCTCGACGACGCTCGTCGCGGCAATGACGATTGGCCGGTCGGACGAGCGTGTGCGGGCAGATCGGCACCAGCACGAGCGCGGCGAGACTCGGCTGCACGATCGGGCCGCCGCACGAGAGTGCGTAAGCGGTCGAGCCGGTCGAGCGTCGCGACGATGAAGCCGTCGCCGCCGTGCGTATTGACGTAGACGCCGTCGATCCATGTGCGCAGGTCGACCATGCGGCCGGTATCGCGCTTGGCGATCGCGACGTCGTTGAGCGCAAGCGCATGCAGCTCGCTGGCCATCGACCGGCGATCGTCGCGCTCGAGGCAGCATCCGTGGGTCCGGCTGGCAGCGGCCCGCGAGCGCGTCCTCGACGCTCTCGAGCATGCGCTCGGGAGCTCACGTCGGCCAGGAAGCCGAGGCTGCCCGCGATTGACGCCCAGCACGGGCACGCCGGCCATCGCGGCGGCGCGGGCGGCGTGCAGCATCGTGCCGTCGCCGCCGATGGCGACCACGAGAGTCGGCGCCGCGCACGAGCGTCTCGTCGTAGCGCCAGTCGGACAGTACCGTCCGACGCGTTGCCGAGCGGCAGGCAGCTCGGCACCGTGTGCCGCCTGCCGAGCAGGTGCGTCGGACAGCGTCGCATATCGCCTCGCCAACGCGCGGCATCGGTGGAGCCGGCCGGCGATCGCGATCGGTCTTTCTTGCGGAGATGCGCGGGCATGAGTGGGCTGCGTTGTAGCACGCAGGCGTCGCGGCGAGCCAGCGGGATTCGCCGGTGTCTTGCCGCTGACAAAGTTCCCTTGACTTCGGCGAAACGCGCGTTGCTAGCGTGCGCGCGCAACGATCACGTAAATTACATTCTGCGACAGACGCTTAAGCGAGATGACGCCTGACCCGGCACGAACCAGCTGAGCGAGCGCGCAGGCACCTGCTGCGGGTGCTGGTCGAGAAGCTATATCCGTGAGGGCCTGCCGGTCGGCTCGCGCACCGCTGTCGCGCGACTCCGGCCTCAGCCTGAGCTCGGCCACCGTGCGCAACGTCATGGCCGACCTCGAGGAGCTCGGCTTCGTGAGCTCGCCGCACACGTCGGCCGGGCGTGTCCCGACCGACAAGGGCTACCGGTTCTTCGTCGATTCGCTGCTGCGGCGCCGGCACCGCCGAAGCCGAGGACGAAACCGTGCGTCGAGCTGCAGCGTCGGCTGATCGACGACCAGGCGCGTGACCCCAAGGCGCTCGTCGCCGTCCGCCTCACAGGTGCTGTCGTCGATCACGCACCTCGCGGGCGTCGTGACGCATGCCGCGGGCGCCGTCGCAGTCGCTGAGCCAGATCGAGTTCCTGCCGCTGTCCGACAACCGCGTGCTCGCGGTCATGGTCGTGAACGGCGCGACGTGCAGAACCGCATCGTGCAGCTCGACCGAGCTACTACTCGCGCCGACGAGCTGCGCCGCGCCAGCGACTTTCTGAACCAGCAGTTCGGCGGCAGGACGCTGTCGCAGATACGCGACGACATCGTGCGCGAGCTGCAGGAGACCGGCGAGCGGCTGAACCAGCGCTGATGCTCGATGCGATCCGCGTGGCACAGCAGATGGTCAACGCAGACGCTCGCAGGGCGCACCGAGAGCTACGTGATCGCCGGCGAGACGAACCTCATGGAGTTCGCCGAGCTCTCGAACGTCGACAAGCTGCGGCGCACTGTTCGAGGCGTTCACGGCCAAGCGCGACATTCTGCATCTGCTCGACCAGAGCCTGCAGCGCCGAAGGCGTGCAGATCTTCATCGGCCAGGAGTCCGGGCTACCGATCGCTCGACGACTACAGCCTCGTCGCCGCACCGTACATGCTCGACCGCGAGACGGTCGGCGTGCTGGGGTCATCGGGCCGACCCGCATGGCCTACGACCGCGTCATCCCGATCGTGCGACCTGACGGCGCAGGATGCTCGGCAGCGCCTTGAATTCCGCCGCTAGCCCCATCATGCCGCCCGGCTGCGGGTCCTGCCCGGGCAGCGGCCACGCGCCAGGGACGAGGTCGCTTCACCTTCTCGAGACAGCCGAGCATGAATTCGACTGCAGACGACGATCGGTATCGGACCCCGCAGCGACCGAGCCGAGCGACCCGGCGGACGAGGTCAGGCGCTCGAGGACGCACTTGCGGACGTGCAGGCCGCGCGCAGGAGCATCGCGACAACTATGTGCGCGTGGTCGCGGAAATGGACAACCTGCGCAAGCGCACGCGCCCGCGAGATCGACTCCGCGCCAGCGCTATGCGCGTGGAGAAGCTGGCGGGCGACCTGCTCGAGGCGCGCGACAGCCTCGAACTGGGCATCGCGGCGCCGCCAGGAGACGCGGCGAAGCAGCCTGACTCGAGGGCATGCAGGCCACGCTGCGGCTGATCGACAAGGCGTTCGAGCGCGCCGGCATCAGCGTGATCGACCCGCAGGGCCAGGCGTTCAACCCCGAGCGCCACGAGGCGATGGCAACCCAGGACGCGCCGGAGCTGGCGCCGCGGCACGGTCGCGGCGGTCGTCCAGAAGGGCTACCTGCTCAATGGGCGGGTCCTGCGCCCGGCGCGCGTATTGATCGCGCGGCAGCCGATCCGACGGTCGCCCCGCGGCCGATCGAGCTGAATCGACGGTCGCCGGCCCCACCTAGGCATCCAGCGATTTCTAGAACTTACGGAGCACGATATCCATGGCGAAAGTGATCGGCATCGACCTCGGCACGACGAACTCGTGCGTCGCCGTCATGGACGGCGGCAAGCCGAAGGTCATCGAGAACAGCGAGGGCGATCGCACGACGCCGTCGATCGTCGCCTTCACGAAGGACGGCGAGGTGCTCGTCGGCCAGACGGCCAAGCGCCAGGCGGTCACCAACCCGACCAACACGTTCTATGCGGTCAAGCGCCTGATCGGCCGCCAGCTACGAGGACGACGTCGTGCAGAAGGACGTCGGCATGGTGCCGTACAAGATCGTCAAGGCCGACAACGGCGACGCCTGGGTCGAGGCGCACGGCAAGAAGATGGCGCCGCCCGAGATCTCGGCGCGCGTGCTCATGAAGATGAAGAAGACCGCCGAGGACTACCTCGGCGAGACGGTCACGGAAGCCGTCATCACGGTGCCGGCCTACTTCAACGACTCGCAGCGCCAGGCCACCAAGGACGCCGGCCAGATCGCGGGCCTCGACGGTCAAGCGCATCATCAACGAGCCGACGGCCGCGGCGCTCGCCTACGGTCTCGACAAGGCGGGCGGCGACCGCAAGATCGCCGTGTACGACCTGGGCGGCGGCACGTTCGACATCTCGATCATCGAGCTCGCGGACGTCGACGGCGAGCGCCAGTTCGAAGTGCTCGCGACGAACGGCGACACGTTCCTCGGCGGTGAAGACTTCGACAAGCGCGTGATCGACTACCTCGCGGCCGAGTTCCAGAAGGAAAGCGGCGTCGACGTGCGGCGCGATCCGCTCGCGATGCAGCGCCTCAAGGAAGCGGCCGAGAAGGCCAAGATCGAGCTCTCGTCGAGCCAGCAGACCGAGGTCAACCTGCCGTACATCACGGCGGACGCCTCGGGTCCGAAGCACCTGCACGATGAAGCTCACGCGCGCGAAGCTCGAGTCGCTCGTCGAGGACCTCGTCAGAAGACGATCGACGCCGTGTCAGCATCGCGCTCAAGGACGCGGGACTCTCGAAGGTCAGCGACGTCGCCGAGGTCATCCTCGTCGGCGGCCAGACCGCGCATGCCGCTCGTGCAGAAGATCGTGCAAGGACTTTCTTCGGCAAGGAGCCGCGCAAGGACGTGAACCCGGACGAGGCCGTGGCGGTCGGCGCGGCCGTCGCAGGCGGGCGTGCTGACCGGCGAGGTCAAGGACGTGCTGCTGCTCGACGTGACGCCCGCTGTCGCTCGGCATCGAGACGCTCGGCGGCGTGACGACCAAGCTGATCGAGAAGAACACCACGATCCCGACCAAGGCGATCGCAGACGTTCTCGACGGCGGACGACAACCAGACGGCCGTCACGATCCACGTGCTGCAGGGCGAGCGCGACCGCGCCGCGCGACAACAAGTCGCTCGGGTCGGTTCGACCTGACGCGACATTCCGCCGGCGCCGCGCGGCATGCCGCAGGTCGAGGTCACGTTCGACATCGACGCGAACGGCATCCTGAACGTGCTCGGCCGAAGGACAAGGCCACGGGCAAGGAGCAGAAGATCGTGATCAAGGCCTCGAGCGGGCTCGAGCGGAGGACGAGATCAAGCGCATGGTCCGCGACGCCGAGGCGCACGCCGAAGAGGACCGCGAAGTTCCGCGAGCTCGCGGACACGCGCAACCAGGCGGACGCGCTCGTGCACGCGACCGAGAAGGCGCTCGAGGACCTGGGCGACAAGGTCTCCGGCGAGGAGCGCGCGAAGGTCGAGTCGGCGCTCGGCGACCTGCAGGGCGTGCTCGAAGGGCGACGACAAGGACGTGATCGAGACCAAGGCACGCGCGCTGGCCGAGGCGTCGGCCGCGATCGCGCAGCAGGCCTACAGGCGAGTCAGCCGGGCGGCGGCGACGCCGGGCGGCGGCAGCTCGGGCGAGTGAGGCGCGGCGCCGCGCCGGTGGCGCGGGCAAGCGATGAGGTGCTCGACGCGGAATTCGAGGAAGTCAAGGACAAGGATCGCGAAGGATCCTCGTAACCTGCGAGAGGTTTCTTCGGGGTAGCGAGCGACCGCCGCGGCCACACCCGCGGCGGTTGCGCGTATCGAGGGCGCCGGTACAGGCGAGCTGAATGTCGAAACGCGATTACTACCAACTCCTCGACGTGCCGCGCACCGGCGACCGAGGCGGAGATCAAGAAGGCATACCGCCGTCTCGCGATGAAATATCCACCCGGACCGCAACCCCGGTGACCACGAGGCCGAAGGACGCTTCAAGGAGATGAAGGAAGCGCTACGAGGTGCTGACCGACGCACCGAAGCGCGCTGGCCTACGACCAGTTCGGCCACGCCGGTGTCGACGCGGCCTCGCGCGGCGGCGCCGGCGGTGGATTCGACCCGCGCGATGCGTTCGGCGACATTCTTCGGCGACGTTTTCGGCGACATCTTCGGTGGCGGTCGGCGCGGCCGGTCGCAGGTCTTCCGCGGCGCCGACCTGCGTTACGAGCTCGAGCTCGAGCTCGAGCGGGCGGTGTTCGGAGCGACCGAGAACGTCTCGTTCTCGACGCTCGCCGAATGCGAGGAGTGCAGCCGGCAGCGGCGGCGCGCAGGGCGCACAAGCCGGTCAGCTGCGAGACCTGCCGCGGCGCGGGCCAGGTCCGCATGCAGCAGGGCTTCTTCACGGTGCAGCAGAGCGTGTCCGCGCTGCCAGGGCCGCGGGCAGGTGATCGGCGAGCCGTGCGGCAGCTGCCGCGGCCAGGGCCGCGTGCGCAAGCAGAAGACCGCTCGTCGGTCAAGGTGCCCGCGGGCGTCGACACCGGCGACCGGATCCGGCTGACCGGGCGAGGGCGAGGCTGGACGCAACGGTGGTCCGAGCGGCGACCTCTACGTCGAGATCCGCGTTCGCGAGCACGCGATCTTCGAGCGCGACGGCAGTCACCTGTCGTGCGAAGTGCCGGTGACGTTCGCGACCGCGACGCTCGGCGGCTACGATCGAGGTGCCGACGCTCGAGCGGCAACGCGACGATCAAGGTGCCGCCGAGACGCAGTCGGGTCGCGTGTTCAGGCTGCGCGAGAAAGGCATCCAGTCCCGTGCGCGGCGGACCGACAGGCGACCTGTTCTGCCGCGTCGTCGGTCGAGACGCCGGTGCACCTCACGCGCGAGCAGAAGGACCTGCTGCGCGCGTTCGAGACGCTCGCTGCAGGACGATTCGCGCCACGCATCATCCGCGCGAGGAGTCGTGGCTCGACGGCGTCAAGCGCTTCTTCACGAGCCTCGGCGAATGACGCGACCGCTGCAGGTCGCGATGCTGGGCGCGTCACGGATCGCATGGGCCGTCACGATCGTGCCGCTCGATCCTCGCGGCGACCGGACCTGCGGCTCACGGGGGCACTCGCCGGCGCGAGCGATGCCGCGATCGGCGTCGATGCCGGTGTCGCACGGCGGCGCAGCCGCAGCCGCGGGCGTCGCGATCACCGCGGATCGCGGCGCGTGCGCTCGAGGCTGCCACGGTCGCGATCGAGTTCACGCTGCCGCAGGCGTCGGTCCGGCACGCGGGGCTCTGTGCGGAACGCGCTCCTGCGCGCATGGTGATCGGCACGACCGGTCACGACGCCGCCGTGCGACGGCGCGAGATCGAGGCGGTCGCGCGAAGTCGATCCCGATCGTGCTGGCGCCTGAACATGAGTCTCGGCGTGAACGTGCTGCTCGAGGCTTGCCGAGCTGGCGGCGCGCGCGCTGGACGAGGACTACGACGCCGGAGATCCACGAGGCCCACCACTCGCCAGAAGGTCGATGCTCCAAGCGGAACCGCGCTGGCGCTCGGTCGTGCGGTCGCGGCGGCGCGGCGGCAGATCCTCGAGTAGGCGTCGCGATCCTGACGCGGCAGGGTCAACACCGGCCCGACGGCCGCGGCGGCGCGATCGGCTTCAGCGTCGTGCGAGGCGGCGATATCGTCGGCGATCACCGCCTGATCGTTCGCGGGTCCACGGTGAGCAGCTCGAGCTTGCGCATCACGCGCAGGACCGCTCCGGGTTTCGCGCGCGGCGCGCTTGCGGCGGCGCGCTGGGTCGGACGCCCGCCCGGCGCTTTACCGATGCGTGATGTGCTGGGCATCTGATAGGCCGGCCATCGTCTCCACGCGCCCACTGAGGTGTGGCGTTTCTGTCGCATGGCGCGCGGTGCAGCTCGTCGCGTAGAATCTCCGCCCCGACCCGTGTGACCCATCTGATCGAGGCGAGCTGAGGCTCGTCGCGCCGGTGGGTGCACGCGCGAAATGCGCCCGCGGCTGGGTCAGCGCGGGCGATTTCACCGGAGGGCCGCTGCATTGACGACACCTGCTGTTCTTGCGCTCGAGGACGGCACCGTGTTTCGCGGCGTGTCGATCGGTGCCGCCGGCACGGCGACCGGCGAAGTCGTGTTCAACACGGCGATGACGGGCTACCAGGAGATCCTGACCGACCCGTCCTATGCGCGGCAGATCGTCACGCTCGACGTACCCGCACATCGGCAACACCGGCACGAACTCCGATGACCTCGAAGTCCAGCGCGTCGATCCATGCGGCCGGGCTCGTGATCCGCGATCTGCCACTGCAAGCACTCGAGCTGGCGCGGCGATGGACTCGCTGGGCGACTTCCTGACTGCGCGGCAACGTCGTCGCGATCGCCGATATCGACACGCGCCGGCTGACGCGCCTGCTGCGCGAGAAGGGCGCGCAGGCGGGCTGCATCGCGAGCGGCGAGGCGCCGCGGCACGCCGGATCTCGCCATCGCGCGCCGCGAAGCGCTTCCCGGGCCTCAAGGGCATGGACCTCGCCAAGGTCGTCGTCGGTCCGGCGGCGCCTACCAGTGGAACGAGGGCACGAACTGGTCGCTCGAGCAGGGCCCGAACGCGGCGCCCGGCCAGCGGCTGCACGTGGTCGCGTACGACTTCGGGCTCAAGCGCAACATCCTGCGGCTGCTCGCCGGATCACGGCTGCCGCATGACGGTCGTCCCGGCGCAGACATCGGCCGACGACGTGATGTCGATGCAGCCCGACGGCGTGTTCCTGTCCGAACGGTCCCGGCGATCCTGAGCCGTGCACCTACGCGATCGAGGCGATCCGAACCGATTCGCTGAACGTCGGCATCCCGGTGTTCGGCATCTGCCTCGGCCACCAGCTGCTCGGTCTCGCCCGCGGCGCGACGATCCGCTGAAGATGAAGTTCGGTCATCACGGCGCGAATCACCCGGTGCATCGAGCTCGACGAGCGGCCGCGTGTTCATCTCGAGCCAGAACCACGGCTTCGCGGTCGACGAGTCGACGCTGCCGGCCGAACGTGCGCGCGACGCACCGGTCGCTGTTCGACGGCTCGCTGCAGGGCATCGCGCTGCACCGACCGGCCGGCGTTCAGCTTCCAGGGCCATCCGGAGGCGAGCCCCGGCCCGCACGACCTGCGCGCCGCTCGTTCTCATCAGTTCGTCGAATCGATGCTGCGCAAGCGGCGTCGTGCCGATGCGCAAGACAGGTCTGAGTGCGCCGCGACCGCCACATGCCAAAGCGCACCGACCTCAAGAGCATCCTGATCATCGGCGCCGGCCCGATCGTGATCGGCCAGGCGTGCGAGTTCGACTATTCCGGCGCGCAGGCCTGCAAGGCGCTGCGCGAGGAGGGCTACCGCGTCATCCTCGTCAACTCGAACCCGGCGACGATCATGACCGACCCGGAGATGGCGGACGCGATCTACATCGAGCCGATCAACTGGCGCACGGTCGCGCGCGATCATCGACGAAGGAGCGCCCCGACGCGCTGCTGCCGACGATGGGCGGCCAGACCGCGCTCAACTGCGCGCTCGACCTGGTGCGCGAGGGCGTGCTCGAGAAGTACGGCGTCGAGCTGATCGCCGCATCGCGCGAAGCGATCGACATGGCCGAGGACCGCGAGCGCTTCCGCAACGCGATGCGCGAGATCGGCCTCGAATGCCCGCGCTCGAAGATCGCGCACAGCATGGAGGAAGCGCTCGCCAGTGCAGGCCGAGATCGGCTTCCCGACCGTGATCCGGCCGTCGTTCACGCTCGGCGGCACCGGCGGCGGCATCGCGTACAACCGCGAGGAGTTCGAGCAGATCGTCGCGCGCGGTCTCGACGCGTCGCCGACCAGCGAGGTGCTGCTCGAGGAGTCGGTGATCGGCTGGAAAGAGTTCGAGATGGAGGTCGTTCGCGACAGCAACGACAACTGCATCATCATCTGCTCGATCGAGAACCTCGACCCGATGGGCGTGCACACCGGCGACTCGATCACCGTCGCGCCCGCGCAGACGCTGACCGACAAGGAATACCAGCGTGATGCGCGACGCGTCGATCGCGGTGCTGCGCAAGATCGGCGTCGAATGCGGCGGCTCGAACGTGCAGTTCGCGGTCAATCCCGACGACGGCCGGCTGCTCGTGATCGAGATGAACCCGCGCGTGTCGCGCTCGTCGGCGCTCGCGTCGAAGGCGACCGGGTTCCCGATCGCCAAGATCGCCGCCAAGCTCGCGGTCGGCTACACGCTCGACGAGCTGCGCAACGACATCACTGGCGGCTCGACGCCGGCCTCGTTCGAGCCGACGATCGACTACGTCGTGACGAAGGTGCCACGCGCTTCACGTTCGAGAAGTTCCCCGGGCGCGAACGATCGCCTGACCACGCAGATGAAGTCCGTCGGCGAGGTCATGGCGATCGGGCGCACGTTCCAGGAGTCGCTGCAGAAGGCGCTGCGCGGGCTCGAGACGGGCATCGACGGCCTGACGCCGATCGTCACGATCCCGTTGAGCGACGACGCGATGAAGGCGTTGCGCGAGGAGCTCCGCATGCCGGGGCCGCACCGCATCCGCTACGTTGCCGACGCGTTCCGCGCCGGTCTCGACGCTCGTGGACGTGCAGCGTCAGCTGCCGCATCGATCCGTGGTTTCTCGCGCAGATCGAGGACCTCGTGCGCGGAAGAGCGCCGCATCGCACGCGGCTGGCTTCGGCGCGCTCGATGCGCCGCGGCATGCGGCGCTCAAGCGCAAGGGCTTCGCCGACAGCCGCATCTGCTCGGCTGATCGGCACGAGCGAGGCGAGGATCCGCGAGCATCGCATGCGCTCGGGATCGCGACCGGTCTTCAAGCGCGTCGACACCTGCGCGCGCCGAGTTCGCGACCTCGACCGCGTACCTGTACTCGACGTACGAGGAGGAGTGCGAGGCCGCTGCCGACCGATCGCCGCAAGATCATGATCCTCGGCGGCGGCCCGAATCCGGATCGGCCAGGGCATCGAGTTCGACTACTGCTGCGTGCACGCCGCGCTCGCGCTGCGCGAGGACGGGTTCGAGACCATCATGGTCAACTGCAACCCGGAGACGGTGTCGACCGACTACGACACCTCCGACCGGCTCTATTTCGAGCCGCTGACGCTCGAGGACGTGCTCGAGATCCTGCACGTCGAGAAGCCGTTTGGCGTGATCGTGCAGTACGGCGGCCAGACGCCGCTCAAGCTCGCCCGGCGCGCTCGACGGAGCTCGGCGCGCCGATCATCGGCACCAGTCCCGATGCGATCGATGTGGCCGAGGACCGCGAACGGTTCCAGAAGCTCGTCGACCGGCTGCAGCCTCAAGCAGCCGCCGAATCGCACGGCGCGCAACGAGGACGAAGCGCGTGAAGCTCTGCGACCGAGGTCGGCTTCCCGCTGATCGTGAGGCCGTCGTACGTGCTGGGCGGGCGCGCAATGGAAGTCGTCTTCAACGACGACGACCTGCGCGCCTACATGACCGACGCCGTCAAGGTCTCGAACGACAGCCCGGTGCTGCTCGACCGGTTCCTCGACCTCGCGATCGAGGTCGACGTCGACGCGATCTGCGACGGCAAGGACGTCTACATCGGCGGCATCATGGAGCACGTCGAGCAGGCCGGCGTGCACTTCGGGCGATTCCGGCTGCTCGCTGCCGCCGAACAGCCTGAGCCGCGAAGTGCAGGCCGAGATCCGCGACCAGACGCGCCGGCTCGCGCTCGCGCTGAACGTCATCGGTCTCATGAACGTGCAGTTCGCGATCCAGAACGGCGTCGATCTACGTGCTCGAGGTGAACCCGCGCGCCTCGCGCACCGCGCCGTTCGTGTCGAAGGCGACCGGCGTGCCGCTGGCGAAGGTCGGCGCACGCGTCGATGACGGGACGCACGCTGCACGAGCTCGGGCTGCAGAAGGAGCGCGATGCCGCGTTATTACTCGGTCAAGGAAGCCGGTGTTCCCGTTCGCGAAATTTCCCGATGCCGATCCGATCCTCGGCCCGGAGATGAAGTCGACCGGCGAGGTCATGGGCACGGGCCGCAGCTTCGGCGAGGCGTATGCGAAGGCGCAGACGGCCTCGGGCGTCGTGCTGCCGACGCGCGGCGTGTGCCTGATCAGCGTGCGCGACCGCGACAAGCCCGGTGCGCGTCGATCTCGCGCGAAGCTGCTGATCGCGCGCGGCTTCGAGATCGTCGCAACGCACGGCACGGCCGACGCGATCGAAGCCGGCGGCGTGCTCGTGCCGACGCGCGAACAAGGTCCGCGAGGGCCGGCCGCACATCGTCGACATGATCAAGAACGACGAGATCAGCCTGATCGTCAACACCACCGAGGGCAAGCAGGCGATCCTCGAATCGCGCTCGATCCGCCGCGAAGCCGTCGCTCGCAAGGTCACCTACTACACGACGCTCGGCGGGCGCGTTCGCGACCTGCGAGGCGATCGACCACCTGCAGGAGGTCGAGGTCAACCGTCTGCAGGATCTTCACAAAGAAGTTCGTGTATGAGTCGTAAGCCATTGACTCATAAGGGGGCCGATAAGCTCAGGATCGAGCTGCGCCGGCTGAAGACCGAGGAGCGCCCGCGCGTCATCCAGGCGATCGCCGAGGCTCGCGCGCACGGCGACCTGAGCGAGAACGCCGAGTACCACGCGGCGCGCGAGCAGCAGGGGTTCATCGAGGGCCGCATCAAGCGATATCGAGTACGAGCTTTCGCATAGCCAGATCATCGACGTCGAGCGGCCTGCCGCCGGCAACCGCGTCGTGTTCGGCGCGACGGTCGAGCTCGAGGACCAGGACGACGGGTCGAAGTCGTGACGTTACCAGATCGTGGGCGAGCTCGAGGCCGATGCGCGCTGAGCCTGATCTCGATCACCTCGCCGATCGCGCGCGCGCTCGTGGGCAAGAGCGTCGGCGACGTGGTCGACGTCAGCGGTGCCCGGCGGGCTGCGCGCGTTCGAGATCGTCGCGGTGCGTTTCGGCTGAGGGACGCTACCCCTTTCTCGGCTGAGGGACGCTACCCTTTTTCTGATCGCGCGCGCGTTCGCTTCTGCGGCAACGGAAGAAAAAGGGTGGCGTCCCCCAATCGGGCAGGACGATGCCCGGCTTGCGGGCGATGTCGGCGGTAGTAGAGCGCAACGTTGCCGACGCGCTGCACGAGCTGCGAGTTCGTGCTGCGCGGCAAGCGTTGTAAGTATTTCAGTTGCGCGCATCCCGGTCGCCGACGCGCGCCTTCGACCTTCACGAGCTCGTGATCGTCGAGCGCTCGCTCGAGCTCGGCGATCGACGGTGGCACTGACACCGGTCTGCCCGACCAGCACGACGGGCTTGCGATCGTGACCGAGCCGGCGCAGGTGCTTGCGCTGGGCATCGTTGAGGGTCGGCGTTCGGTGGCGGCATGAAGTTACGGAACCGTTGACGGGAGGCAGCGGTGCTCCGGAGACTAGATCAAATCGTGCGAGCCTGACAGCGCACGCGTGCGCGGCGTGCGTCGGCCATGAGCCGACGTGCAATAAGGGTCCTGAGGATCATGAGCACGCGCAGCAGCTCGAGCCGCTGGCTCGCCGAACACGAATCCGACCCGTACGTGCGGCAGGCGCGGGAACGAGGGCTGGCGGTCGCGGGCCGTGTTCAAGCTCGACGAGATCCAGCGCAGCGACAAGCTGATCCCGCCCGGCATGGCGATCGTCGATCTGGGCGCGGCACCGGGCGGCTGGAGCCAGTACGCGGCCGGGCTGCTGGCGGGTCGCGGCCGCATCATGGCGCTCGACATCCTGCCGATGCCGGACCTGCGCCGGCGTCGAGTTCATCGAGGGCGATTTCGCCACCGACGAGGTCATCGAAAAGCTCCGCGTCGCGTTGGGACCACAGAAGGTGGACCTTGTGATGTCGGACCTGGCCCCCAACATGATGGGCATCGCGGACGTGGATCATGCGCGCTCGATGAATCTTGTCGATCTCGCCGTCGACTTCTCGATGCAGGTGCTCAGGCCCGGCGGGGACCTGCTGCTCAAGGTGTTCCAGGGCCGCGAATTCCAGCCGCTTGCTCGCCAGGTTGCGACCGATATTCGAATCCGTGAAGTTGCGCAAGCCCAAAGCTTCCAGGGGCCGCAGCGCCGAGGTGTACGTTCTGGCACGGGGTTGCGATTGGTGTAGTGTCGATCGCGTCTGCACTGCAGGGATATCCGCGTGCTGCGGTCGCATTCGAGGTTCAGGAAATTGAACGATCTTGCGAAGAATGTCGTCCTCTGGATCGTGATCGCCGTGGTGCTGGCGACGGTCGTCAGCAACTTCAATGGCCGGTCGGCGGTCCTCCACGAGATGCCGTACTCGTCGTTCCTCGAGCACGTCAAGGACGGCAGCGTGCAGCAGGTCACCTTCAGCGGCGACAAGATTTCGGGCGTGCGCTCGAACGGTGAGACGTTCGTCGTCTACAACCCCGAAACGGACAACTCCGCCTTGATCGGGACGCTGCAGCAGAACGGCGTGACGTTCAGCGCGGCGCCGCCCGAGCGTCAGGGCATCCTGATGCAGCTCCTGATCTCGCTCGTTCCCGATCCTGTTGCTGATCGCCGTCTGGGTCTACTTCATGCGGCAGATGCAGGGCGGGGCGGGCGGCCGCGGCGCCATGTCGTTCGGCAAGAGCCGCGCGCAGCCTGCTGAACGAGGACCAGGTCACGGTGACGTTCGCCGACGTCGCGGGCGTCGACGAGGCCAAGGAGGAGGTCGGCGAGATCGTCGACTTCCTCAAGGACCCGGCGAAGTTCCAGCGGCTCGGCGGCAAGATTCCCGCGTGGCGTGCTGATGGTCGGCTCGCCCGGCACCGGCAAGACGCTGCTCGCCCGCGCGATCGCCGGCGAGGCCAAGGTGCCGTTCTTCACGATCTCGGGCTCCGACTTCGTCGAGATGTTCGTCGGCGTCGGCGCCTCGCGCGTGCGCGACATGTTCGACCAGGCGAAGAAGCACGCGCCGTGCATCATCTTCATCGACGAGATCGACGCGGTCGGCCGTCATCGCGGCGCCGGCCTCGGCGGCGGTCACGACGAGCGCGAGCAGACGCTGAACCAGCTGCTCGTCGAGATGGACGGCTTCGAGGGCAACGAGGGCGTCATCGTCATCGCCGCCACCAACCGCCCGGACGTGCTCGACCCGGCGCTGCTGCGGCCGGGCCGCTTCGACCGCCAGGTCGTCGTGCCGCTGCCCGACGTGCGCGGCCGCGAGCAGATCCTCAAGGTGCACATGCGCAAGCTGCCGCTGGCCGAGGACGTGCGAGCCGTCGGTCATCGCGCGCGGCACGCCCGGCTTCTCCGGCGCCGACCTCGCGCAACCTCGTCAACGAGGCGGCGCTGTTCGCCGCGCGCGCGCAATCGCCGCACCGTGACGATGGACGAGTTCGATCGCGCCAAGGACAAGATCATGATGGGCGCCGAGCGCAAGCTCGCATGGTCATGGACGAGAACGAGAAGAAGCTCACCGCCTATCACGAGGCGGGTCACGCGATCGTCGGGCTCAACGTGCCCGACCACGATCCGGTCTACAAGGTCACGATCATCCCGCGCGGCCGCGCGCTCGGCGTCACGATGTTCCTGCCGGAAGCGGATCGCTACAGCACCAGCAAGCGGCGTCTCGAGAGCCGCATCGCGACGCTGTTCGGCGGCCGCGTCGCCGAAGAGATGGTCTTCGGCCCCGAGTACGTCACGACGGGCGCCTCGAACGACATCGAGCGGGCCACCGAGATCGCGCGCAACATGGTCACGAAGTGGGGCCTGTCGGACCGGCTCGGGCACGCTGACGTACGCCGAGGACGACGGCGAGGTGTTCCTCGGCCGCTCGGTCACGCAGCACAAGCAGGTCGGCGGACAAGACGCGCGACGCGATCGACGAGGAAGTGCCGCAGCGTGATCGATTCGAACTACCAGCACGCCGAAGGGCATCCTCGAGCGCGAAGCTCGACAAGCTGCACCGCATGGCCGAGGCGCTGATCAAGTACGAGACGATCGACGAGCGTCAGATGCCGCGACATCATGGAAGGCCGCGAGCCGCAAGCCGCCGCAGGACTGGGAAGACCGCGACACGCCCGAGCCAGGGCAATCGACCGCGTGAAAGAAGCCGATGGCGAAGCGCCGACCGGCAAGCCGGCGACGCAGCACTGACGATGAGCACGCCGTCGCCCGGCATCGCCGGGCGCTTTCTATTGCGCCATGAATCCAGGACCGCGGGCGCTCGCGCTGCCGGACGCGCACGCTCGATCTGATCCGAGCCGGTCGTGATGGGCGTGCTGAACGTCACACCGGATTCCTTCTCGGATGGCGGACGCTTCGCCGACGCCGATGCGGCGGTCGGCACGCGCCGTCGCGATGGTCGAGGCAGGGCGCCGCGATCATCGACGTGGTGGCGAGTCGACGCGACCGGGCGCGGCAACCGGCAGCCTGTCGACGAGGAACTGCGACGCGGTCGATGCCCGGTGATCGAGCGACTGCGATCACGCACGAGCGCGCCGATCTCGGTCGACACGAGCAATCCACGCGTCATGACCGCGGCGGTCGCTGCCGGCGCCGAGATCATCAACGACGTTCGCGCGTTGCGGCGCGACGGCGCGAACTCGAGGCCGCGGCTGCGACCGGAGCCGCGGTGGTGCCTGATGCACATGCAGGGCGAGCCCGCGACGATGCAGCAGCGACCCGCGTACGCGGACGTCGTGCGCGAGGTCGCCGGGTTCCTGCGGGAGCGCGTAGCCTGCTGTCGAACGTGCAGGCATCGCTCGCGAACGCATCTGCGTCGACCCCGGCATCGGCTTCGGCAAGACGCGTCGCGCAGAACCTGGCGCTGCTCGCGAGCCTCGAGCTTACTGTCGCCTGCGGGCGTGCCGGTGCTGATCGGCGTGTCGCGCAAGTCGCTCGTAGGTATCATCACGGGACGAGCCACCGGGTCGCGCGCGACGCAGCCAGCAGCGTACTGGCGGCGCTCTGCGTCGCGCGCGGGGCCAGCGATCGTGCGCGCACACGACGTGTCTGCGACCGTCGATGCAGCTCAAGGTCGCCGATCGGCGCTGCGCGCGCCGCGAGCGAGGTGTAGAGAACGATGGGACGAAAATACTTCGGCACGGACGGCGTGCGAGGCCGCGTCGGCCAGCATCCGATGACGGTCGAGTTTGCGCTGCGGCTTGCGAGTGCCGCGGCGCGCGTGCTTGCGCCCGACGGCGGAACCGCACTGGTCGGCAAGGACACGCGGCTCTCCGGCTACATGTTCGAGGCCGCACTCGAAGCCGGGTTCGTCGCGGCGGGCGTCGACGTGCAGTTGATCGGCCCGTTGCCGACGCCGGGCATCGCGTACCTCACGCAGAAGTTCGGCTGCATCGTTCGGCGTCGTGATCAGCGCTTCGCACAACCTGTTACGACGACAACGGCATCAAGTTCTTCGATGCGACCGGCAGCAAGCTCTCCGACGAGCTCGAGGAACAGCATCGAGCGCTATCTCGACGACGCCGCCGGTCACGCGCGAATCCAATGCTCTCGGTCGCGCGGCGCGCGTCGACAAGTCGCGCGACGACCTACCAGGAATTCTGCGCAGGCGACGCTGCCCGCGGGCATGGACCTCGCCGGGCTCAAGATCGTGATCGACTGTGCGAACGGCGCCGCGCTACAAGGTCGCGCCGCGTGTGCTCGCGGACCTCGGTGCCGGAGATCGTGCCGATCGGATGCTCGCCGAACGGCCGCAACATCAACGTCAACTGCGGCTCGACCGCGCCCGATCTGCTGCACGATGATGGTGCCGGGCGTCAGGCGCGACGTCGGCATCGCGCTCGACGGTGACGGCGATCGCCTCGTGATGGTTGACCACACCGGCGCGCTCGATCGACGGCGATCGGCTGCTGTACGTCGTCGCACCGCGATCCGCAAGGCCTGCGGCGAGCTGCATGGACCCTGTTGTCGGCACGGTGATGAGTAACCTGGGTCTCGAGCATCGCGCTCGCCGACGAAGGGCATCGCATTCCGGCGTGCGAAGGTCGGCGACCGCTACGTGCTCGCGATGCTGAAGGAGCACGGCGGCGGTGCTCGGCGGCGAGACCTCAGGGCACCTGCTGTGCCTCGACCGCACGACCACTGGCGACGGACTGGTCAGCGCGCTGCAGGTGCTCGCCGCGATGAGGCGTACCGGACGATCGCTCGCCGATCTCGCGGGCGGGATGCCGCAGTATCCGCAGGTCATGGTCAACGTGCGCGTCCGCGACCGGGTCGACCCGTCGCAATCGCCGTCGATCCGCGACGCGGTCTCGCGCGTCGAGCAGCGCACTCGGCGGCAACGGGCCGCGTCGTGCTGCGTGCATCGGGCACGGAACCCGTGATTCGCGTCATGGTCGAAGGACGCGACGCAGGCCGAAGTGGGCCAGCTGGCGAACCAGCTCGCGGATGTCGTACGCAAGGCCGTCTGAAGCGGCGGACGCTACCCTTCGAAGGGCAGCGTCCCCTCGAGGGTTGCTTCCCCAGTCACGCCGCTAAGATCGCGCGCCTTTCACAGGCCGGCCCCCGGCCGCGCGCGTACGCAGGCGGGGTCATGGAGCGCCGGATGCGTCAGCCTCTCGTTGCAGGCAACTGGAAAATGCATGGTTCGCGTGTCGAGAACGCGAGCCTGGTCGAGGTCGCTGCTCGACCTGCTGCGTCCCGAGCGCGGCATCGAAGTGCTCGTGTGCCCGCCGTTCCCGTACCTGTGGGAGACGGGCCGGCTGCTCAAGGACAGCGACGTGCGAGCTCGGCGCGCAGTCGGTGTGCGCGGAATCGCAGGGCGCCTTCACCGGCGAAGTATCCGGCTGCGATGCTCGCGCGACGTCGGCTGCCGCTACGTGATCGTCGGTCACTCGGAGCGCCGTCATATCTACGGCGAGTCCGACACGCTCGTCGCGCGCAAGTTCGTCGCGGCGCAGGCGAGCGGCCTGATCCCGGTGTTCTGCGTCGGCGAGACCCTCGACGAGCGCGAGCGCGGACGCACGAGACGAGGTCGTCGCGCGCGCAGATCGAATGCGGTGCTCCGAGTGACGGGCGTCGCAGGCGTTTGCGAAGGCCGTCGTCGCGTACGAGCCCGTCTGGGCGATCGGCACTGGCCGCAACGCGTCACGCCCGAGCAGGCCCAGGACGTGCACGCGATGATCCGCGCGCAAGCTCGCCGGCGCTCGATGGTATGATTGCGCAGTCCGTGCGGGTCCTGTACGGCGGCAGCGTCAAGGCGTCGAACGCCCGGGATCTGTTCTCGATGCCAGACATCGATGGCGGTCTCGTCGGCGGGCGCCTCGCTGAAGGCCGACGAATTCGCGCGGATCTGCGCGGCCGCGGACTGATGACGGAGATCGTGTTGACAATGAATCTGGCTGCAGCAGCTGGCTGTCGTTTTTCACCTGCTGCTGCGCGTTCGGCGATCGTTGCGCTCGTGCTGCTGCAGCGCGGGCGCGGGGCCGATGCCGGCGCGGGCTTCGGTGCAGGCGCCTCGGGCACCGTGTTCGGTGCGCGCGGGTCGGCTTCGTTCCTGTCGCGCACGACGGCGGTGCTGGCGACACTGTTCTTACCTGAGCAGCCTCGGGCTCGCGTACCTGCTGAGCCGCGGCAGACGCACCGACCAGTGTCATCGACACGCTGCAGACCGTGCCGCAGCAGACGACGAGCGTGCCGGCCGCCGGTGCGCCGGCCGGTGAGCCTGCTGCAAGCGTTCCGGCGGATGCGGGCGCACCTGCCGGCCCCGCGTCGACACCGCCCCCGGCCGCGCTCCGCAGGACAGACGCACGCTTCGCAGTGACGAGGGCAACGAAAGACGAGCGGATGTGGTGGAACTGGTAGACACGCTACTTTGAGGGGTAGTGCCGTAAGGCGTGAGAGTTCGAGTCTCTCCATCCGCACCAGATGACGACGTAAACAGGCGAGCTTCAGGCTCGCCTTTTTGTCGCCGTGTTTACTGCGACTGCAGCAGGCTCTGCTAGAATTGCGGCCCAGCCGGGGCTCTCCCAACGCACTTCGCTGCGTCATGATGCTCGCAGAATACCTCCCGATCCTGATCTTCCTGGCCGTGGCCGGCGTGCTCGGGCTTGGTGCTCCTGACGCTCGGCTTCTCTGCTCGGTCCGCGCCGCCCGGACGCCGAGAAGCTGTCGGCCGTACGAATGCGGCTTCGAGGCGTTCGAGGACTCGCGCATGAAGTTCGACGTGCGCTACTACCTGGTCGCGATCCTGTTCATCGTCTTCGATCTGGAGATCGCGTTCCTGTTTCCGTGGGCGGTCGCGCTCGACTCGATCGGCACCGTCGGCCTCGCGGCGATGGGTGTCTTCCTGCTCGTGCTCGTCGTCGGCTTCATCTACGAGTGGAAGAAGGGAGCGCTCGAATGGGACTAGACGCACCGACGCGCCGAGCGATCGCAGGCGCCGGAGCGCGGCTTCTTCACGACGACCGTCGACGCGCGTCGTCAACTGGGCGCGCACCGGCTCGATGTGGCCGATGACGTTCGGCCTCGCGTGCTGCGCGGTCGAGATGATGCACGCCGGCGCTGCCGCGTTACGACCTCGACCGCTTCGGCATCGTGTTCCGCCCGAGCCCGCGCCAGTCCGACGTGATGATCGTCGCCGGCACGCTCGTGCAACAAGATGGCGCCGGCGCTTGCGCAAGGTCTACGACCAGATGCCGGAGCCGCGCTGGGTCATCTCGATGGGCTCGTGCGCCAACGGCGGCGGCTACTACCACTATTCCTATGCGGTCGTGCGCGGCTGCGACCGCATCGTGCCGGTCGACGTCTACGTGCCGGGCTGCCCGCCGACGGCCGAGGCGCTGCTGTACGGGCTGATCCAGCTGCAGAAGAAGATCCGCCGCACGCCAGCACGATCGCCCGGTGAGATGACGCATGACGTGCAGCGCCTCGAGAGCCTTGGCGCGACAGCCGAGTCGCCGCGTTTCGCGCGAACGGCGTGCAGCGCGCTGCCGTCGCATTGCCGGCGAGCGTCGACCTTCGAGGTCGCGGCGATGCCGACCTGCGCTCGCGCGTCGCGTTGCGCGACGAGCCGGCGTTGCGCGCTTCGAGCAGCTGATCGACCTCTCGCGGCGTCGACTATCTCGACTTACGGACGCGACGAATGGAACACGCCAGACCGCGACGAGCTACCGGGTTCAGCCGCGGCGTCGAGCGCCGGCGAGCCGGCCGAGCGCAGCCGGTCGCGAGCGCCGCTTCGCCGTCGTCGTATCACCTGCTGTCGATCACGCACAACCGGCGGCTGCGGCTGCGCGCGCTTGTGCGAGCGCACGGCGAGCCGCCGCTGATCGATTCGGTCATCGACATCTGGAAGTCGCGCGGACTGGTACGAGCGCGAGGCGTTCGACCTGTACGGCATCCTGTTCCGCGGCCATCCCGACCTGCGCCGGATCCTCGACGGACTACGGGTTCATCGGTCATCCGTTCCGCAAGGATTTCCCGCTGATCGGCAACGTCGAAGTGCGCTACGACCCGGCGAAAGGTCGCGTCGTCTACGAGCCCGTGTCAGCATCGAGCCGCGCACGCTCGTGCCGCGCGTGATCCGCGACGACAACCGCTACGAGGCGCGCGCTCAAGGATCGTCGCCAGACGGCCAACTGAGCTGAGATCCGCAGCTACACGATGAACTTCGGTCCGCAGCACTCCGGCGGCGCACGGCGTGCTGCGCCTCGTGCTCGAGATGGACGGCGAGGTCGATCCAGAAGGCCGATCCGCACATCGGGCTGCTGCATCGCGCGCACCGAGAAGCTCGCCGAGTCGAAGCCGTACAACCAGTCGATCGGCTACATGGACCGGCTCGACTACGTCTCGATGATGTGCAACGAGCACGCGCTACGTGATGGCGATCGAGAAGCTGCTCGGCATCGAGGTGCCGCTGCGCGCGCAGTACATCCGCGTGATGTTCGACGAGATCACGCGCATCCTGAACCACCTGATGTGGCTCGGCTGCGCACGGCCTCGACATCGGCGCGATGACGGTGTTCCTGTACTGCTTCCGCGAGCGCGAGGACCTGATGGACTGCTACGAGGCGGTCTCGGGCACGCGCATGCACGCGACGTACTATCGCCCGGGCGGCGTCTATCGCGACCTGCCGGATTCGCATGCCGCGCTACCAGCCGTCGAAGTTCCGCAGCGCAGAAGCGACGCCGACCAGCTGCAACGAGCGCCGCTCGGGCACGCTGCTCGACTTCATCGAGGACTTCACCGAGCCGCTTCCCGGCGTGCGTCGACGAGTACGAGACGCTGCTCACCGACAACCGCATCTGGAAGCAGCGCACGGTCAACATCGGCGTCGTGACGCCGGAGCGCGCGATGCAACCTCGGCTTCACGGGCCCGATGCTGCGCGGCTCGGGCATCGCCTGGGACCTGCGCAAGAAGCAGCCGTACGAGGTCTACGACGCGAGATGGACTTCGACATTCCGGTCGGCGTCGAACGGCGACTGCTACGACCGCTATCTCGTGCGCGTCGAGGAGATGCGCCAGTCGAATCGCATCGTCCGGCAGTGCATCGACTGGCTGCGGAAGAATCCCGGCCCGGTGATGATCGACAGACCACAAGATCGTGCCGCCGACGCGCGAAGAGATGAAGGGCGACATGGAATCGCTGATCCATCACTTCAAGCTCGTTCACGGAAGGCTACTGCGTGCCGGCAGGCGGAGGCCTACGCGGCGGTCGAAGCGCCGAGAGGCGAGTTCGGCATCTATCTCGTGTCCGACGGCGCGAACAAGCCGTACCGCGCTCAAGTGCCGCGCGCCGGGCTTCCCGCACCTCGCGCGCTCGACGAGATGGTGCGCGGCCATCATGCTGGCCGACGTCGTCGCGGTGATCGGCACGCAGGACATCGTGTTCGGGGAGATCGACCGATGAGCGAGCAGCAGAGTCGCGCGCAGTGACGCACCGAGCTGCTCACCGCAGCACGTGCGCGACGGAGATCGATCACTGGGTCGCGAAGTTTCCGCCGGACCGCAAGCGCTCCGCGGTGATCGCGGCGCTGCGCGCGGTGCAGCACGACGCAGGGCTACCTGACGCGCGAGACCGCCATGGACGCGCGTGGCCGAGTACCTCGGCCTGCCGAGCCGATCCAGGTCGTACGAGGTCGCGACGTTCTACTCGATGTTCGAGACGAAGCCGGTCGGCCGTCACCACATCTCCGGTCTGCACGAACATCTCGTGCATGCTGTGCGGCGGCGAGGAGCATGCTCGCGCACGTCGAGCGCAGGCTCGGCATCAAGGTCGGCGAGAGCACGCCCGACGGCCGCTTCTACCTGAAGCAGGAAGAGGAGTGCCTCGCCGCGTGCAACGGCGCGCCGATGATGATGGTCGACCACGTTTACTACGAGAACCTCACGCCCGAGAAGGTCGACGAGGATCCTGGACGAGCACAAGTAGGACGCGCCGCGGCGACTGGAAGGACAATCGCGAACCTCGGTCTGTTTCGAGCCGCTCAGGCATGGAGCAGCCGTGGACGCTCGAGACGTATTCGCAGCATCGGCGGCTACGAGGCGTGGCGAAGATCCTGCGCGAGAAGCCGCCGCGCGAGCAGATCATCGAGACGGTGAAGGCCTCCGGGCCTGCGCGGCCGCGGCGGCGCGGGCTTTCCCGACCGGGCATGAAGTGGATCATTCATGCCGCGCAACGCGCCGAGCAGAAATACGTCGTCTGCAACTCCGACGAGAGCGAGCCCGGCACCTGCCACGACCGCGACATCCTGCGCTACAACCCGCACGCGCTGATCGAGGGCATGGCGATCGGCGGGCTACGCGATGGGCGCAACCGTCGGCTACAACTACATCCGCGGCGAGTTCCTCGACGGAGCCCGTGCCGCGCTTCGAGGCGGCGCTGCGAGGAAGCCTACGACGCGCGGGCCTGCTCGGCAAGAACCATGCTCGGGCTCGGGCGTCGACTTCGATCTGTACACGCTTCGTCGGCGCCGGCGCCTACATCTGCGGCGAGGAAACCGGCGCTGCTCGAGTCGCTCGAAGGCAAGCCGGGCAAGCCGCGCTTCAAGCCGCCGTTCCCAGCGAACTTCGGCCTCGTACGGCAAGCCGACCACGATCAACAACGCGCAGAGCTTCGCCTCCGTGCCGACGATCCTGCGGCAAGCGGCGCGGAGTGGTTCGCCGGTCTCGGCGCCGCAGAACTCCGGCGGCACCGATGATCTTCTCGATCTCCGGCCACGTCGAACAAGCCGGGCAACTTCGAGCTGCCGCTCGGCATCCCGTTCAAGGACCTGCTCGAGATCTGCGGCGGCGTGCGCGGCGGCCGCAAGCTCAAGGCCGTGATCTCCGGGCGGCGCGTCGGTGCCGGTCGTGCCCGGCGAGCATGATGATGACGGCGAACATGGACTACGACTCCGCTCAAGAAGGCGGCGGGCTCGGCGATCGGCTCGGCGGCCGTGATCGTGATGGACGAGACCACCTGCATGGTGCGCGTGCTCGAGCGCATCTCGCGCTTCTACTACGCCGAGTCGTGCGGCCAGTGCACGCCGTGCCGCGAAGGCACCGGCTGGCTCAACCGCATCGTCGCGCCGGATCATGGCGGGGCAGGGCCGCAAGCAGCGACATCGACATGCTGGTCGACGTCGCGAACAAGATCGAAGGGCACACGATCTGCGCGCTCGGCGACGCCGCGGCGTGGCCGGTGCAGAGCTTCGTCAAGCATTACCGGCACGAGTTCGAGTACTACGATCGAGCACGGCCACAGCATCGTCGGCGCAGCGCGCGACGCGCGCCGCGTGACGGCATGAGCGAAGAGCTGGTCAACGTCGAAGTCGACGGCGTCGCGATGAAGGCGCCGCAAGGGCCAGATGGTCATCCAGGTCGACGGATGCGGACGGCGTCTACGTGCCGCGCTTCTGTTACCACGAGAAGCTGTCGATCGCGGCGAACTGCCGCATGTGCCTGGTCGAGGTCGAGAAGGCGCCGAAGCCGATGCCCGCCTGCGCGACGCCGGTCGTCGAGGGCATGAAGGTGTTCACGAAGTCGCCGAAGGCGATCGTCGGCGCAGAAGGCGACGATGGAGTTCCTGCTGATCAACCATCCGCTCGACTGCCCGATCTGCGACCAGGGCGGCGAGTGCGAGCTGCAGGACCTGGCGATGGGCTTCGGCCGCGACATCTCGCGCTACACCGAGCGCAAGCGCGTCGTCAAGGACAAGAATCTCGGCCCGCTCGTCGTCGACCGACATGACGCGCTGCATCCACTGCACGCGCTGCGTGCGCTTCGGCCAGGAGATCGCCGGGCATCCAGGAGCTCGGCACGATCGGCCGCGGCGAGATGACTGCAGATCGTCGACCTACATCGAGAAGAGCGTCGATCACGAGCTGTCCGGCAACATCATCGACCTGTGCCCGGTCGGCGCGCTGAACAACAAGCCGTACCGTTACCGTGCGCGCGCGTGGGAGATGACGCAGCATCCGCTGGTCTCGCCGCACGACTGCGTCGGCACCAACCTGTACGGGCACGTGCTGCGCGGGCGCGCTGATGCGCGTCGTGCCGCGCGCCAACGAAGCGATCAACGAGACCTGGATCGCCGATCGCGATCGCTTCAGCTGCGAAGGCCTCTACAGCGATGACCGTGCGCGCGCAGCCGCTCGTCAAGCAGGACGGCGAGTGGCGCGAGGTCGACTGGGAGACCGCGCTGGAGGCTGCCGCCGAAGGGCTTGCAGAAGGTCGTGCGCAGAGCACGGCGCAGCGCAGCTCGGTGTGCTCGCATCGCCGATCTCGACGCTGGAAGAGCTTTACCTGACCGGCCGCGATCGGCGCGCGGTCTCGGCACCGAGCACATCGACCACCGGCTGCGCCGCGTGGATTTCCGCGACCAGGCGAACGACCCGCTCGTCGCCGACGCTCGGTTGCAGCCATCGTCGAGCTCGGTCAGGCGAGCTCCGATGCTGCATCGTCGGCAGCGAACCTGCGCAAGGAAGTGCCGCTGATCGCGCACCGCGTGCGCAAGGCGGCCGTGCAGCAGCGGCGCGACGTCGCATTGATCAACCCACGCAGCGCTACGAGCTCACAGTTCCCGACGCATTGCGCAGTTGACGAGCAACGGGCTCGGCATGGCGCAGCACCTCGCGCGGTGTGCTGCTGGCCGCCGTCCGCAGGCCGGCCGCAGCGTGCCGGCGAACCTATCGCAGCGCGGTCGCAGCGCATCAGCCGATCGCCAGAGCACGCGCGCATCGCGGAGGCGCTTGACGCGACGGCGAACGGCGCGTCGATCCTGCTCGGTGCGATCGCGCAGAACCACGTCGGCGTATTCGAGACCTGCGCGCTCGCGGCGCGCGGTGGCCGACTGCGACCGGTGCGACGCTCGGCTACCTGCCGGAAGGCGGCAACGCCGTCGGCGCGTGTCTCGCCGGCGTGTCGCCGCATCGCGGCGTCGGCGGTCGTGCAGTGCAGTACCCGGGGCTGACCGGCGGCCGAGATGTTCAGCGGCACGGCTTCGACGAGCTACGTCGCTGGTCGGCGCGCATCGAGACTGCGACGACCTGCGCCGCGCCGGTCGCGCGGCGAAGCGCCTTGCGGTGCGCCGAGTGCGTCGTCGCGCTGACGCCGTATGCGACGAGCAGGTGCGAGCGCGTCGCGCACCGTGATCCTGCCGATCGCGCGCGTTCGCCGAGACGTCGGGCACGTGCGTCAATCGTCGAAGGCACGTGGCAGAGCGTGCCGGGCGCCGCGCACGCCGGCGCGGCCGCGTCCGGGCTGGAAGGTGCTGCGCGTGCTCGGCAACCTGCTCGAGCGTGACCGGGCTTCGACTACGCGAGCTCGAGGAGATCCGCGACGAGCTGCAAAGTGCTCGGCGGAATTCAGGAGCGAGCGCTGTCGCCGCGCCGAGCGCGTACGCGGGCGGGCCACGTCAACGCGCGTCGACACAGTCCGCGAGGTCGGCATTTACGCACGTCGACGCGATCGGTGCGCCGGTCGCGGCCGCTCCAGGAAGCGACGCGCGAAGCGCACGACTGGCGGACATAGCGACGGTCGAACGCGGTGAGCTGGACGACCGGCTGATGCTGTCTGTCGCAACCTGGGACAGCTTCGCCGGACTGGTGCCCGGACCGTTCTCACGTCACGGGCAGATCGCGCGATCGCGATCGATCGCTGATCCTGTGCGTGGCCTACCTCACGCTCGCGGAGCGGCAAGGTCATCGGCTACATGCAGGCGCGCATCGGCCCGAACCGCGTCGGTCCGTTCGGCCTGCTGCAGCCGTTCGCCGACGTGCTGAAGCTGCTGATCAAGGAGGTCGTGATCCCGGCCAAGTCGAACCGCTTCCTGTTCGTCGGTGCGCCGCTGCTGTCGCTGACGCCCGCGTTCGCGGCCTGGGCCGTCATCTCGCTGTGGCCGGGTTTCTCGGTCGCGAACATCGACGCCGGTGTGCTGTACGTGCTCGCGCTCGCGTGCTTCGGCGTCGTACGGCATCATCCTCGCCGGCTGGGCCGCCAACTCGAAGTACGCGCTTCTCGGCGCGATGCGCTCGCGCCGCGCAGATCGTCGCGTACGAGATCGCGATGGGCTTCGCGCTCGTCGGCGTCGTGATGGCGTCCGGCACGCTGAACCTCGGCGAGATCGTCGCCGCGCAGTCGCGGCGGCATCAGCTGTCGTTCTACTGGTTCTGGCTGCTGCCGCTGTTCGTCGATGTATTTCATCTCGGGCGTCGCCGAGACGAACCGCGCGCCGTTCGACGTCGTCGAAGGCGAATCGGAAATCGTCGCCGGCTTCCACGTCGAGTACTCGGGCGTCGCGTTCGCGCGTGTTCTTCCTCGTCCGAATACGCGAACATGATCCTGATCTCGGCGCTGACCTCGACGTTCTTCTTCGGCGGCTGGCTGTCGCCGTTCGAGGGCTATCCGTGCCTCGGGCGGCATCGGCTGGCTGGCGGCGCCGGCGCTGCACTGGTTCGCGCTCAAGATCGCGTTCTTCCTGTTCTGCTTCCTGTGGTTCCGCGCGACGTTCCCGCGCTACCGCTACGACCAGATCATGCGTCTCGGCTGGAAGGTGTTCATTCCCGTGACGCTGGTGTGGCTCGCGTGGAAGCGGCGTTGTGGTACCAGCGCATCGGCCCATGGGCCGCGTGAGCGAGTAGCACCTGCGCAGCGTTCTTCAAGACGTTCTTCCTCGTCGGAGCTGCTCGTAGGGCCTCTGGGTGACGCTGCGGCAGTTCCTTCCGGCCGAAGGTCACCGATCCAGTACCCGAGGAGAAGACGCCGCAGTCGCCGCGCTTCCGCGGTCTGCACGCGCTGCGCCGCTACGCGAACGGCCAGGAGCGCTGCATCGCCTGCAAGCTGTGCGAGGCGGTCTGCCCGGCGCTGGCGATCACGATCGAATCCGACGTCGCGCGCCGACGGCACGCGCCGCACGACGCGCTACGACATCGACCTGTTCAAGTGCATCTACTGCGGCTTCTGCGAGGAGGCCTGCCCGGTGGATGCGATCGTCGAGACGCGCATCCACGAATACCACATGGAGAACCGCGGCGAGAACATCATGACCAAGGACAAGCTGCTCGCGGTCGGCGAGCGCTACGAGGCGATGATCGCGGCGGACAAGGCCGCGGACGCGCGCTACCGCTGAGCCGACGCATCATGCATCGTCAACATCCTGTTCTACGTGTTCTGCGGCCGTGCTGGTCGTCGCGGCGCTCGGCGTCATCACCGCGCGCAACCCGGTGCACTGCGCGCTGTTCCTCGTGTTCGCGTTCTTCAACAGCGCCGTGATCTGGCTGCTGCTCGAGGCGGAGTTCCTCGCGATCACGCTGCTGCTCGTCTACGTCGGCGCCGTGATGGTGCTGTTGCTGTTCGTCGTGATGATGCTCGACGTCGACGTCGCGGCGCTGCGCGAAGGTTTCACGCGCTACGCGCCGCTCGGCGCGCTGATCGCGCTGATCGTGATCGCGCAGATCGGCGCTCGTCGTCTGGGTCCGGCGCGCTCGGGCTCAGCTGCCGAGCCGGTCGCCGGTGCCGAAGCCGGAGGGCTATCGAACACCGCGGGCGCTCGGCGAGCTGCTGTACACCGAAGTACCTGTATCCGTTCGAGGTGGCGGCCGTGATCCTGCTCGTCGCAATCGTCGCCGCGATCACGCTCACGATGCGGCGTCGCGCGGGCTGAAAGGCGCAGGACATCAGCCGGCCAGGTCGCGGTGCGCGCCACGGACCGCGTCCGCATCGTCAAGATGGATGCGGAGACGGCGAGCAATGATCCCGCTGTCCCAGCGTGCTGCTGCTGTCGGGCGTGCTGTTCAGCCTGAGCGTCGCCGGCATCTTCATCAACCGCAAGAACGTGCATGCTGCTGCTGATGTGCATCGAGCTGATGCTGCTCGCGGTCAACTTCAACTTCATCGCGTTCGCGTACTACCTCGGACGATCTGCACGGCCAGGTGTTCGTGTTCTTCATCCTGACGGTCGCGGCGGCGGAGTCGGCGATCGGGCTCGCGATCCTGGTCGTGCTGTTCCGCGAGCGGCGCAGCATCAACGTCGAAGACCTCGACATGATGAGAGGCTGAGCGTGATGCAGGAATCGATACTGCTCATCATCGTGCTGGCGCCGCTCTTGCGCGGCGATCGTCGCCGGGCTCGGCGGCCGCTGGATCGGCCGCGCCGGTGCGCACACGATCACGATTCGCGGCGTGGCGCGTCTCGTTCGCGCTGTCGTGCAAGGTGCTGCTAGGAGCTCTGCTGGCACGGCGCGCCGACGTTCGACGGGCCGCGTCTACACGTGGCTCGTCAGCGACGGCATCCGCGATGGAGAGTCGGGTTCCTGATCGACCGCCTGACGCGCGCTGATGATGGCGGTCGTGACGTTCGTGTCGCTGATGGTGCACGTCTACACCGATCGGCTACATGCACGACGATCCGGGCTACACAGCGGTTCTTCAGCTACATCTCGCTGTTCACGTTCGCGATGCTGATGCTCGTGATGTCGAACAACTTCCTGCAGCTGTTCTTCGGCTGGGAGGCGCGTCGGCCTCGTCTCGTACCTGCTGATCGGCTTCTGGTACACGCGCCCGACGCGCGATCTTCGCGAACCTGAAGGCGTTCCTGGTCAACCGCGTCGGCGACTTCGGCTTCGTGCTCGGCATCGCCGCGACTCGTCTACTTCACCGGCTCGCTGCACTACGGCGACGGTCTTCGGCGCAGCGCGACGCTGATCGCCGGCAGCACGCTGCAGCTCGTTCCCGGGCGTCGCGTGGTCACGCGATGACGCGTGATCTGCATCTGCCTGTTCATCGGCGCGATGGGCAAGTCGGCGCAGGTGCCGCTGCACGTCTGGCTGCCGGATTCGATGGAAGGCCCGACGCCGATCTCGGCGCTGATCCACGCGGCGACGATGGTGACGGCCGGCATCTTCATGGTGGCCCGCATGTCGCCGCTGTTCGAGCTGTCGGAGACGGCGCTGAGCTTCGTGCTGGTCATCGGCGCGACGACGGCGCTCTTCATGGGCTTCCTCGGCATCGTCAACAACGACATCAAGCGCGTCGATCGCGTACTCGACGCTGTCGCAGCTCGGCTACATGACCGTGGCGCTCGGCGTTTCGGCCTACGCCGGCGCGATCTTCCACCTGATGACGCACGCGTTCTTCAAGGCGCTGCTGTTCCTCGCGCGCCGGCTCGGTGATCATCGCGCATGCACCACGAGCAGGACATGCGCAAGATGGGCGGCCTGAAGAAGTACATGCCGATCACGTACTGGACGTGCGCTGATCGGCTCGCTCGCGCTGATCGGCTTCCCGGGTTCTCGGGCTTCTTCTCGAAGGACGCGCTGATCGAGGCGGTGCACGAATCGCAGCTGCCGGGCGCCGCCTACGCGTACTGGTGCGTGCTGCTCGGCGTGTTCGTCACGGCGTTCTACTCGTTCCGGCTGCTGTTCGTGACGTTCCATGGCAAGGAGCGGCTCTGACGACATCGGCGACACGAAGCGCATCCACGACGATGACGCACTGGCCACGACGAGCACGGTCACGGTCACGGCGGACCGCCGCACGAGAGCCCGTGGGTCGTGACGCTGCCGCTCGTCCTGCTGGCGATCCCGTCGATCGTGATCGGCTGGTTCACGATCGAGCCGCTGCTGTTCGGCGGCTACTTTGGCGATGCGATCCGGTGGCGCCGACGCACGACGTGCTCGGGCACCTGCGCGAGGAGTTCCACGGCCCGGCGGCCGTTCGTGCTGCACGGCCTTCAGGCTCGCCGGCGATCTGGCTCGCGGCGGCCGGCGTGGTCGCTGGCGTGGTTCCTGTATCTGAAGCGGTCCGGAGCTCGCGCGCAGCGTGCGCGAGCGTGCCGGCGCCGCTCTACACGCTGCTCGACAACAAGTACTACTTCGACGCCTTCAACGAAAAGGTGCTGGCCGCCGGCGGCCGGGCCTCGGCATCGCGCTGTGGCGCGGCGGCGATGTGGCCGCTGATCGATGGCGCGGCCGGTCAACGGCTCGGCGCGCGTGGTCGGCTGGGTCTCGCGAGTGCTGCGCAGCCTGCAGACGGGCTATCTCTATCACTACGCGTTCGCGACGATCATCGGACTTGTCGGCGCTGCTCGCGTGGCTGCTGCTGCGAACCTGAACCATGCCCGCTCGACTGGCCCATCCTGAGCATGCTCGATCTGGCTGCCCGATCGGCGGCGGGCATGCTGCTGCTGCTGCTCGGCGACGAGCGCGCGGCGCTCGGCCGCTGGCTTGCGCTGCTCGCGACGTCGGTGGCGTTCGTCGCTCGAGCGCGTGCTGTGGCGCGACTTCGACCGCACGCACGGCCGCGATGCAGTTCGTCGAGCGCGAGCCGTGGATCGGCGCGTTCAGCGCCTGCGTACTACCTCGGCGTCGACGGCATCTCGATGCCGCTGATCGTGCTGACGACTTTCATCACGCCGCTCGTCGTGATCGCCGGCGTGGACGGTGATCGAGAAGCGCCGTGCGCAGTACCTGGCCTCGTTCCTGATCCTCGAAGGCCTGATGATCGGCGTGTTCGCCGCGCTCGACGCGCTGCTGTTCTACGTGCTCTGGGAAGCCATGCTGATACCGATGTTCGTGATCATCGGCGTCTGGGGCGGCCCGCGGCGCGTCTACGCGACGGTCAAGTTCTTCCTGTACACGTTCCTCGGCTCGGTCGTTGATGCTGGTCGTCGCTGATCTACCTGTACCTGAAGGCGCGGCAGCTACGCGATCGCCGACCTGCAGGCGCTGCCGCTCGAGCATGCACGAGCAGGTGCTGATCTTCGTCGCCTTCCTGCTCGCGTTCGCGGTCAAGGTGCCGATGTGGCCGGTGCACACGTGGTTGCCGGACGCGCACGTCGAGGCGCCGACCGGCGGCTCGGTGATCCTGGCGGCGATCATGCTGAAGATGGGCGGCTACGGCTTCCTGCGTTTCAGCCTGCCGATCGCGCCCGACGCGAGCCGCGAGCTCGACTGGCTGATCATCTCGCTGTCGCTGATCGCGGTCGGTCTACATCGGTTTCGTCGCGCTGGTGCAGCAGGACATGAAGAAGCTGATCGCGTATTCGTCGATCGCGCACATGGGCTTCGTGACGCTCGGCTCGTTCCTGCGTTCGCAGATCGTTGCGCGCGACCGGCGGGCTCGCCGGGCGCGGCGATGGGCCTCGACGGCGCGATGGTGCAGATGATCTCGCACGGCCTGATCTCGGGCGCGCTGTTCTTCTGTATCGGCGTGCTCTACGACCGCGTGCACAGCCGCGCAGATCGCGCGACTACGGCGGCGTCGTCAACACGATGCCGATCTTCGCGACGTTCATGGTGCTGTTCGCGCATGGCGAACGCGGGCCTGCCGGGCACCTCCGGGCTTCGTCGGCGAGTTCCTGGTGATCCTCGTCGAGCTTCCAGCGCGAGCTTCTGGTACGCGTTCCTGGCCGGCGACGACGCTGATCCTCGGCGCGGCCTACACGCTGTGGCTGGTCAAGAGCGCGTCATCTTCGGCCCGGTGGCCAACGAGCACGTCGCGGCCCTGGAAGGACCTGACGCCGCGGGAATTTCTGGTGCTCGGAGTGCTGGCGGTCGGCGTGCTCGCACTCGGCATTGCTCCGGCGCCGCTGCTCGATGTAATGCGCCCGACGATCGAGCAACTCTCGTGCAGCATGATGGTGACGGTCGAAGCCATGAACCGGCATCAATCAGGCTGAGGTTCATCTGCGCCCGCGGCGCCGAAATCGTTCTGCTCGGCGCGACCTGCGTGATCCTGCTGATCGACCTGTTCCTCGACGACAAGAACTCGCTGGGCATCTCTGTGCGTGCCTGCTGGCGCTTCTCGCGTGGCCGACTTCCTGGGTGACGGCCAAGACGGCGGTCGGCGTGGCACGCGGCTGGCATCGGCACGGACCTACGTCGCTGATCCTATGGGCAGCGTGCTCAAGGTGGTGGCCTACGGCGGCCGTGGCCATCGCGTTTCTGTACAGCTATCTACCTGCGCAAAGCGTCACCTGCTGAAGGGCGAGTATTTCGTGCTCGGCCTGTTCGCGCTGCTCGGCATCATGGTGCTGATTTCCGCCAGCAACCTCGTCACGCTGTATCTCGGCGTCGAGCTGCTGGCGTTGTCGCTGTACGCGATGGTGGCGTTCAATCGCGACTCCGGCGGGTCGCGGAGGCCGCGATGCAAGTACTTCGTCTTGGCTCGATCGCCTCCGGCTGCCTGCTGTACGGCATGTCGATGGTCTACGGCGTCACGGGCTCGCTGGCTCGGCAAGGTTAGCGCGGCTGCCGCAGTGATGGGCCCGAACCGGATCGGACTGCTGTTCAGGCTCCGGCGTTCATCGTCGTCGGTGTCGCCTTCAAGTTCGGCGCGGTGCCATTCCCACATGTGGGTGCCGCGACGTCTATCACGGCGCGCCCATGCGTGACTCTGTTCCTTCAGCTCGGCGCCGAAGGTGTCGTTGCGCTCGCCGTCCGCCTTCTGGCGGAAGGCCTCGGGCCACTGCACGCGACGGGGTGGGGTGGCATGCTCACTGTATCATCGCGGTCCTGACGCTGGCGATCGGCAACGTCGTCGCCATCGCGCAGACACGAACCTCAAGCGCATGCTGGCGTACTCGACGATCTCGCACGTCGGTTTCATCCTGCTCGGCATCCTCGCGGGCACCGGCCAGGGCTGCAGGCCGCGCTGTATTACTACGCATCGCCTACGTGGTGATGTCGCTCGGCGGCTTCGGCATGATCATCCTGCTGTCGCGTGCCGGCTTCGGAGGCCGACCGCCTCGGAGGATTTCAAGGGCCTCAACGCGCGCAGTCCGTGGTTCGCCGCGGTGATGCTGACTCACTGATGTTCAGCATGGCGGGCGTTGCCGCCGTTCATTGGCTTCTGGGCCAAGCTGTCGGTGATCCAGGCGGTGTTGAATGTCGGCGACACCTGGCTGGGCCATCGTCGCGGTGCTGTTCTCGGTGCATCGGCGCGTACTACTACCTGCGCGTCGTGAAGCTGATGTATTTCGACGAGCTCGTGGAGCGGGCCCGGCTCGAGGAGGCGCTGATGCTGCATCGTTTTGAGCGTGAATGGGCTGCGGTGCTGGTACTCGGGCTGTTCCCGGACTGCTGCTGGCGCTCTGCGCCCGGGTCATTCGACAAAAGCGCCGTTTGCGTACGGCATGACCGTGCCCGTATAATGCACGGCTCGATTGCGGGGTGGAGCAGTCTGGCAGCTCGTCGGGCTCATAACCCGAAGGTCGCAGGTTCAAATCCTGCCCCCGCTACCAAATTATTTGCTGACCGCTGACTGCATTGACGAGGGGGCCGCTTCAACGCGGCCCTCTTCGCTAGAAGCTGATTTCCTCGGCATTTGCCTCAATCCTAATCTTCGGGCCGATGAGCTTGCAGCTCCGCCCTGGCGCGATCCACATTGGCACCCTCAAGAACACGCTCAAGGTTCGCCACCAAGTCGCGGTACTGGTCGGCGAGCCGAGGTAGTAACTTGCTCACCCTGGCCACAGGGGCAGCCTGAGCGGCTTTCAGACGTTCAAGCTGGCTTCTGCGGTCGCAGTCGATTAGCTAGGGCAGGAGAGGGACTTTAGCGCGCCCCGGCCGCGATGGCCTCCACGGAGTTCTGGATCTCGGTTTCAAGGGCGGCTGCTGCTTTCCGTCACCGTCTGGCGCGCGTCCTGCTCTTTGAGCAACGCAACGGCATAGGCGGACGGCTGCCCTAGACCGCTGGAGACAACCAGCTCGTTTGATACCCGCCAGGAGACCAGATTCGACGACAGCGCGCTTGACGCGCACGTCGCTGTCGCAATAAGTGCCCCCGTTGACTCGACTGGCGCAGCAATAGTGGAAGCAGGGCCCTCGCCGAAGCGCGGGTTGTCGTTCGCGCTCTACAAAAAAGCTGGATGAGCCTTAAGCGGTAGAAGCTTGCCCCTCACCCAGCCGAGCACGCCAAGCGCCGAGCCGAGCAGCCAGAGGGCGGAGGGGTGGGGACGGTGGCACGGTCCCGCTAACGAATCTAACGCCGTACGGAGGAGCCCGTCACCTCCACTTAGAGCGGTCGCGTCCGAGCAGTCAGGTGCAAGTTGATAATGAGTCTAGACATCGCCAATAAATAAGACTTGACGTACTAAGGTTCAAAGTGCCGCCGGTGTCAGTTAGAAGACCCTCCCAATCCAATTCCCAGAACCTCGTTGAGAGGTGGACTCCACCGGGAGCCATCAACACCCACATTTAGTTGTAAAGGCTAAGGTGATGGGATCTGAGGCAGCGTTTTTGAACGAACGGCCACATCCCATGTGCGTGATGGCAGATAGGTTGCACCAGAGTTCTGACGAGATGTCGACGCTACTCCATTGAATGGAATACTAGGGGCATCAGCGTCGAAGACAAATGAGCCGGTTACTGTCTGGCCATCGCTCAATGTGCCGTTCAAGGTCAAGTGAGAGCGGCGTCGATTGTGCGACCAGTGAATACCAAATGATTCCCGGAAGGATTCGCTGGTGCATGGCCGGTCCTCCAGTTGATCGCAACGCGGCGGCGCTTGAGCCAGCCGATCACACACCGAACGCGGGACCAAGCAAGCAGCCAGCCGACGGCGGGCGCCGGTAGCGCCACTGCGCCAGGTCCTGAAGCGGCACAAAAAGATGTTAGCTGCCAGTTGCCCCGTCGTGATATCCGGGACCTGAATGCCGAATCGGAACCTGGTATTGGGGCGCCGTGAGCCTCAAACGGAGGCATGAGCGCATCGGAGACGATGTCTCCCCGATACTAATGAAATAGTAGATTTCGTATTGGTCTGTTAGCAGGCCTGACAATGTATCGCAGTCAATACTGCCGGGTGTCTTGGTATTGACGCCGATGGTGATGGCGTTGGAAGGTAAAGGCGGCATTGCCTGATTACCGATCGGAGCGTAGACGGGTAATTGCACCTTGGTAGTGGCCAAGGAAAGGTGTTTCCTGGAGTCTGCCGTGTCACTCTGATGAGCAAAACGTAATCGTGAAGGCGTCGTCAGGCTGCTGTGGCCTGCTGAATTGGCAGCAGACTTTGCGGATCGTTCCATTCAAGTACGGGCATGCTAATGGCGGTCACGGTGATGCTGGCGGCGGAGCCGTGGCCGTGAAAACTACCTGTGGTCGAGGAAGAGCGACTACCGCAGGACTCGCTGGCGCATGACATCAGGCCTCTGCACGTCGTCGCCGCGCTTCATAGCACCCCGAGCGCCGAGCCGAGCAGCCAAGCAGCGGCGGGGATAGAACAGGCTGAACAAATGCGAAAACTCCCAGTCTGTGTCAATCTGCAGGACCGGATCCTCCATAGCGGCTCGGCCGTTATAGAAATGATCGAAGTACGTTCAGTTGGAAGGGGTTTGTAGGCAAATCATAAAGAATGATGTCTGCGCTCAGCGCCGAAATAACTTGGTTCGGTACTACATCACCGTTCACGGCGTTGTATCTGAAGATATTTACGGCTTCTTCAGAGGTAGATTGGGCTGACTTAACACCGTGTTGAATACGAATTCGATTGACCATTAGCCGACCTTAGGGAACCAACCGGTATCGAAAGAGCAAAGATAGATTAAGAAGTCTTGGCTAACTGACGACGGACTCGCGATGACGGTGTGATGACCTCTGATGATGATTCAAACCATCGCTGAGGCCCAGCGCATGGGTGTTACCGAAACAGCTTCCACTTGTGCAGGGGAAACGGAATATCCCCATCTACAGATTCATCGAATGACGCCGCGTTCGTGGTCGCCGCGATCAGGCCGAGGATGACTCCCGCAAGGATTCGCTGGCGCATGACTTAGCTCCGCGACGGGCGACGCCGCGTCCAGCCAAGCCACAACCAAAGACAGGCGCGAGCAGCCACTGCAGCCGACAGCGGGCAGAGGCGCGGGTCCAAATGTGCGCGGAACGCTCGACGCCGTCGGGGTTAATCGCGTCACCTACGGGCCATCGTCCGTCGGAAATGTCCCTTACATACCGAGGACGCCAGTTTTCAAGGCCCGTTGCGCCCTGCGCGAGGAACGATCCAGCAGCTTCTGTGTTCCGGTCTCCGGAGGTCCATATCCAGGCGATACCGTCATCGTTAGAATCGCTGCTGATACCCGCGACAGAGTGCCATCGCCCGGACACTGCACTCGCCGAACCTCCGTTGGGCGGCGAGAGTGCTGATGAGGACCATGCCCCCGGCCACGGTCCACCGGAATGCCTGAGAGTGCCGTGCAGTGGGGGCCAAAACCCACGATGACGCTGCCGTCGGATGACGCATCCAAAGCCGCTGAAATGCTGCCCGCCGGGTAGGTCGCCCAAACCGACCATCCGTCCTCCGCTGTCCATCGGAACGCTAGCTGGGGGCAGTGTTCTGAGGCGGTCCCGGGTCCTCACCGTAGCTACGCTAATGAAGATCACCCGGCCGTCGTCCGGGCGCGCCCGTAACCTGGCTGTCAGAAGAGCCCGCCGGGGGAGGTCTCCGAGTCCGACGAAACCAGTGCCAGCGGTCCATCGAAATGCCTCAAATGGATCGGCCTCTGCGGAGCTGCCAACGCCGACGATGACGCTGCCATCTGCCGAGACACCGGTCGCAATGCCCTGCACGACACCGCCTGGGAGATCGCCAAGGCTCGTCGTGCCGCCGTCCAACGTCAGACATAAGCTTCGGCCAACGTCAAACTGGCCTGGGCCGGCCCCGGCCGACGACCACATTGCCGTCGCTCGCCACGCCATCTGAAGAATTCAGTTGCCCTGAAGCCCCGGCAGCGCCGCAGTTTCGTACCTCCGTCCGCCGGTACGCACGGGCGAAGTCGGTCCCGACGACGACCGAAACTCCATAGGCATGACTGAATATGGCGCTTTCATAGTTGCCTAGCGGGGTAAAGTCCGCAGCAGGCGGTGACTGTTTGTAAAATGAGAACAACGACCGCAAGGATTCGCTGGCGCATGAAGGTCCTTTCTCGTTATCCCCGGTGACCGTATCGGCGGTGTGCGCGTCCCGAACGAGTCCGAAAGCAGTCAGAAAAAGTAATTCGGCGGTCGGGGCTGGCGCAAAAATCGGCGATGTATCAGGAGAAAATATCATGTTGGCACCAAAGGCCGCACCCGGGGCGTAACCAACCGTCGGATGAAGGCTCCTGTATCTCCCCGGTAGCTCAGGATGTCGCTACCAGCGTTGTAATCCTGACCACCGCCGCGACGTAAGAGATTTCCGTCAGCACCGAAGGCCAGATCGAAGGGTGCAGTCAGCAGTCCCCGGATGCGACCAGGCACCCATAGAAGCCCCGGAACTGCCGTCGAATCTGAGTATCTGATCGGTATCCCAACTGCTTAAGTACAGGTTTCCGTCAGGCCCGAACGCCATGAAGTTGGATGCGGCGGAAACCGCGTCGCTTCCGACGAAGATTGCCTTGAATGCGCCAGTAGTGCCGTCGAATCTGTACACCTGACTTGCCTTGTAATCTGCCCTCGTTAAGACATACGGGTCTCCATTCGGACCGAACTGCATGTCGACTGGTTGATCGAGTCCTCCGCTTCCCGAACTTACGAACGTACTGGGAAATGCACCCGAGTCGCCGTTGTATCGGAGTATCGCGTATGAATTTTGGCGTCCGATAGATAGAGATTGCCGTCGGACCAAGTCATAGCGGGGCCCGTCCAGTTTTTCGATGCGCCACTGCCCTCAGGGCGAATGTACCGAGAAGGTGCCATTGACGCCCGCTAAAGCGGAGGACATCGTTACCGCCGTTACCAACGTACAAATTCCCGTCGGGGCCGAGCGCTAGGGAATATGCGCCAATGGTACGAGATTTGCATCGTGGGGACGCGAAAACCTGGGCGTATAGGTACCGCTGATTGCGTCGAATCGCTCGACGCGATCGCTGTCAGAACAAGAAGATCGGCACTCCACGTGAAAGTAGAAAAACGGCCACAGCGCCAGAAGGAGAGCAGTTTTGATGCAACGTCACTGGTGCCCCGAGTCAGCGGTCAGCGAGATTCGCTGGCGCATGGTCAATCCTCAGTAGCACTCGCCGCTTGCGATAACCGAGCATCCCGAACGCCGGGCGAGCAGCCAGCCGACGGCGGGGATGGGAGACAGGTGCGATGTTTGCGAAAAGCCTCATCTCCGACACCAGGGCGAAAGCCGACACCTGTAACCCAAAGTTGCCGTCAGCCCGGAAATGGCGTGTACCTCCTCGAGAATCAGTCGTTGTGACTGGTGACGCCTCGCTCAGTAAGCAGATCGGAAAGAAAACGCATCCCATCCAGCTGCGTCCAGACAAAGGCCCGGACTCCGGACGAGTCCCGCCCTCTGCCGACTACGGTAGCGCCGTCACCTGAGACGGCGAAGGCGTGGCTATCGGGCAGACCTCCTCCGGAGAAATCTCCAAGACCTACCATTCCAGTACCGGCCGTCAGCGGAACGCATACCTGCCCGACCCGCCCGTGTCGGTGGTCCCGACGACTACTGCCCCGTCGGCGGGAAACGTCCCAAGCCTCAGCTGTGCCCACCGAATCCCGCCGGAGGTAGATGGCCGAGCGAAACCATGCCCCCGGCACTAATGAACATCGAAGGCTTCACTCAAGGTCGTCGTGGGCCTGACCCACCACCACTGAGCCATCGGCGCTTGTTGCACGCGCGTAACTGTTGACGCTGCTGCCGGCAAAACCGCCGAGCCCGACCATGCCGGCGCTGGTCCACCGGAATGCCTCCTCGCCATTCTGGAATTTCCAACTCCCACAATCACGGAGCCATCTGTGGAAATCCCACCTTAGCCTGACTCTGCCGAGCTCCGTTAGGAAGGTCACCGAGTCCGACAAGGCCATCGGCTTCGGTCCACTTGAAGGCTTCGAACCCGGATCCATTCCGGCTCCAGCCGACGACCGCGACAGAACCATCGCCAGAGATGGAGCTTCCATAGCTGAAAAACTGCTGCTCGAAAAAGCGCCTAAGCCGACTATGTCAACCGGCAGTCCACTAAATGCTTCCAGTCTTCCATCAGTCCGAGACGCGCCAGTACCGATTACGGCTTTGACCCATCGTTGGACATGCCGTTGCCCTGAGCTCGAATAACTCCGCCCGGGAGATCGCCCAACCGATGAAGCTTGCAGCATGGCACTTAATCGCGGCCCCACAGAGCGAAACAGCTAGGAGGATTCGCTGGCGCAATGGCTCCCTGTTCTTGTTCTGCCGCCAATCCTACCCGGCTTCGCATCGCTTCGGGCTGCGGACTTTACATACCGCTTATGTCTTCACCCATTTGGGTGAGGCGAGAAAAAGAAACCCCGCCGAAGCGGGGTTCATCTGGTGGTGGGCTGAGAAAACTTGAACGCGTCAGGCGATAGCTCTGCGCCTCACTCCATCCGAGCACCCCCGAGCGCCGAGCCGAACAGCCAGGCGGCGGCGGGAAGCGGGTTTGAAGGAGTGAAATGTCCCCCATCGCGAACGGCCCATGCCGTAGATGGTGTAGCCGCTCTCGCTGATGGCGTCTGAGCTCCTTCATAGAAGGCGAAGTACCACGCGACACCGGGATCACCGGGATACTCCGTGCCACGTCCAGTAGTTAGAGGGCTGGAGATTGGAGAACGGACCGTCGTTGGTCGGGCAATAGGGCGGCATGCCACTGCAGCCCGTCGGGTTGCCACGCGTCGAAATACACGCGGCAGCCAACCCAGATGAGCGTAGTAGAGATAGGCCATTTCGTTATAGACCGTGGATCCCCTATTGTCTGCACGTTGTAGCCGCAGTCCGTGCCGCTGTAGCTGAAGTCGCACCCCGGCGCCCGTATCTACCATCATCGGCAGCGCCAATTGCTGACGCCAAGGTAATTCGCTGTGTTCATCGCTGCGATCCAATGCTGGGCCACGTGCCAATCCATCAGCCCCCTGCGACCTCGAAGGGAGAGGGATCTAGGATGATGCCGGACACGCCAAGGTGTTGGTATCACCGTAGTTGGCATCCGCCAGCCAAGTAATATTCAGTACGTCGTCGTAATACGCCGATAGTCGGTGCCGCCCAGGTGTGAGGCGGAACGCGACCGAGCAGCAGCAATACGTAAC
>ERZ1370068.10397-contig-910_pt1 | contig 81113 bp, 101 predicted proteins | sample MGYA00561227_ERZ1370068 | MGnify/ENA primary metagenome ERZ1370068 (study PRJEB38410, sample SAMEA6850437) | metagenome | study: Metagenomic assessment of the ecological functions of the soil: analysis of the soil microbiota associated with the...
CCGTAACTTCGGGAGAAGGGGTGCCCCTATTAAGGTGTTGAGCCTGAAGGGGTCGCAGAGAATTGGGTCAAGCGACTGTTTACTAAAAACACAGGACTCTGCCAACTCGTAAGAGGAGGTATAGGGTCTGACGCCTGCCCGGTGCCGGAAGGTTAAGGGGAGAGGTTAGTGCCGCAAGGTGCAAAGCTTTGAACCGAAGCCCCGGTAAACGGCGGCCGTAACTATAACGGTCCTAAGGTAGCGAAATTCCTTGTCGGGTAAGTTCCGACCTGCACGAATGGCGTAACGACTTGACCGCTGTCTCCACGAGAGACCCGGTGAAACTGTAGCGCCAGTGAAGATGCTGGCTACCCGCGTCAAGACGGAAAGACCCCGTGAACCTTTACTATATCTTGGTATGGAATTCTGGCAGGGTCTGTGCAGGATAGGTGGGAGGCTTTGAAGCCGGGGCGCTAGCTTCGGTGGAGCCGTCGTTGAGATACCACCCTGATCGTGCTGTGGTTCTAACCTGGGCCCGTGATCCGGGTCGGGGACAGTGCCAGGTGGGTAGTTTGACTGGGGCGGTCGCCTCCTAAATGGTAACGGAGGCGCTCAAAGGTCGGCTCAGCACGGTTGGAAATCGTGCGTCGAGTGCAAGGGCAGAAGCCGGCTTAACTGCGAGACCTACAAGTCGAGCAGGTGCGAAAGCAGGACCTAGTGATCCGGTGGTTCCGAGTGGAAGGGCCATCGCTCAACGGATAAAAGGTACTCCGGGGATAACAGGCTGATCTCCCCAAGAGTTCACATCGACGGGGAGGTTTGGCACCTCGATGTCGGCTCATCGCATCCTGGGGCTGGAGCAGGTCCCAAGGGTTGGGCTGTTCGCCCATTAAAGCGGTACGTGAGCTGGGTTTAGAACGTCGTGAGACAGTTCGGTCCCTATCTGACGCGGGCGTAGGAGGTTTGAGGGGAGCTGCCCCTAGTACGAGAGGACCGGGGTGGACGGACCGCTAGTGTGCCAGCTGTTCCGCCAGGAGCACCGCTGGGTAGCTATGTCCGGCAGGGATAAGCGCTGAAAGCATCTAAGTGCGAAACCCGCCTCAAGATGAGACCTCCCAGGGCGTAAGCCCTCTGAAGGCCCCTGGAAGATTACCAGGTTGATAGGCCGCAGGTGTAAGCGCTGTAAGGCGTTCAGCTTAGCGGTACTAATCGGCCGTGCGGCTTGACCACGTTGCACTCATAAATTGATCGCGACATCGCTTGGCTGCACTCGAGAATCAACGTATTCAATTGCCACTAGATTCCCGGTGGCGATGCCGGAGGGGCCACACCCGTTCCCATCCCGAACACGGAAGTTAAGCCCTCCAGGGCCGATGGTACTGCGCTGGTAACGGCGTGGGAGAGTAGGTCGTTGCCGGGGTAATTTAACGCCCGGATCTAGCGCTAGATCCGGGCGTTTTCGTGTTTCCAGCAACGCTGGCCGCCCGTCATACTCCGCTGAGGTGGCCGGTGGACGTGATGGCGCAGGCGAGAGACAGGAACCGAGGAGGGCCCTGGCGCAACGAGTCGGCTGTCGAGTAGAATTCGCGAGACTTCACCGAATGGCGGCGTGGGTGGAGCGCAACGAAACGACCGGGAAGGAGAGGTCATCATGAAGGACGGCCTTCGGTTCGTCGACTGCGACATGCACATCATGGAGCCACCAGACCTGTTTGAACGGTACTTGGACCCTCGGTACCGGAGCCGGGTCATTTTGCCGATCGGAGTGGATGGCCGGCCGAAGCGAGGCACGATCGTCATTGACGACTTGCCAACAACCATGGACGCCGAGCTCCAGCAGTACCGGAAGCGGACGCGGCCCGGCGGCACGCATAGCACACAGCCATTATCCGGGTCCCGGATGGCTGAGTCGGGGCGTCTGGATTTCGCGATCGAGCGCAACTACGATCCCGAAGCTCAGATCATGGGCATGGAGATGGAGGGCGTCGACATCGCCGTTCTCTTCCCCACGACGGGCCTGAGCCTCATAGCGCGCGACAATCTGGACCCGCATCTATCGGTGGCGCTCTGTGAGGCGTACAACAACTGGATCCACGAGTTCTGCCAGGCCAGCCCCGACCGGCTCAAGTGGGTGGCCATGCTGCCGGTGCACGATGTCAGCCTCGCCTGCCGGGAGCTCCTGCGCTGCGTACAAGAGCTCGGTGCCGTAGGTTCATTTGTTCGGCCAAATCTCGTGAATGGACACTACTGGCACTCGAACTACTGGGATCCCCTCTACAGCCTGCACGAGGATCTGAACGTCGCCTGGGGGTTCCACGAAGGCACCGGTGCGTGGTACTCGCACATGAATGTGCTCTACGGCGAGAATCGATTTTATCGCCACGTCGCCAGCCACTGGATCGAGATGCAGCAGGCGCTGATCGCCATGATCATCGCAGGCGTCTTCGAGTTTCACCCGAGACTCCGGGTGGGTTTTCTCGAGGCCCAGAACTCGTGGGTGCCCGGAATTCTGTCCCGGATCGAGTGGGACTATTCGCAATACCGCGACTCCCACGCACCCTACCTGACGCTCACGCCGAAGGAATACTTCCGACGCAACTGCTGGGCGGCGGTCGAGGGAAGCGAGCCGGAGATCGAAGCCACGGCACAGCTCATCGGTGCCGATCGCATGTGCATTTCGACCGACTACCCCCATTTCGATTCCAACTTTCCGAACGTGTCGACCAATCTGCTCAAAGGTGTCCCGAGGGACGTCGCCGCCGACATCTTCCTCGGAGGCGCAGGCCTCTACGGGTTCACGGAGACGGAATTCGCGAGGGCCGAGATCGCAGCGAGGCGGACTCTAGCTGCGGTTGCCTCGGGCTCCTGACGCTCGCTGGCGTGGGACCCGTCAGGGGCGCCGGCGGGTCTCTTCCGATCAGGAAGCCGGGCGGCGGAGGCCGTGACCGAAGAACCCGCCCTTGGGACGGCCGTGCGCGTGATAGTGGTCGGGAATATTGCGCATGTGATCGTCCACGTAGATCTCGCCGAGCTGACGAGTCGCGATCTCGCGGAGCCTCTCGTGCATGTGCGTCAGGTGCTCCGTGGGAGGTTCCGTGCCGTGGAAGCGCCACACCACCATCGGCACATCGCACACATCGCACTCGGCGACCCAGCAAATATCGTCTTCGTGGTACCAGCGGCGTGATGCGGGCTGCCCGACAGAGATCACATCCGTCGACCTTGACGAAGGAAGGCTCAGGAGCTGTCACGGCGACCTGAGAATAGACCGGGAGAGGGTGTCGCGTCAACGAAGACATGGTGCGCGATCGGGGCATACCGGAGATCCTAGCTGCGCACGGACCAGTCGGCCAGCCGCTCGCACCGCCGGGTTGGCGATCGCCGGTCCGTCCTCGAGCTCGATGGCGCGAGCGAGGCCAAAGGCCTCGTCGAAATCGGGCCCGCGGCCTTCGCCCACGGCCAACCGCTCGTTCGATGCGGCCGATCACCTCGTTCTTCCAGCTCGGCGTCAAACGATTCCTCGCGTACGAGGATGTGCTGGGTGCGCGCTGTCGCGGCGCGCTCGCTTCCGCGGCTGATCGCGCGAGGCCTGCTGGTCATCGGAGGGCTCGAAGTTCAGAGCTCCTCGCCAGTGCCCCAGAACCGAGCTCGCGTACAGAGGTCCGCGGCCATCGCGATGCTTCGGACTTGACAAGTGATCGGTAGCAGCCGAGTGTAAGCCGAGCCGGGAACGACATCCGTCGAGGAACGCCATGCCTTTGGAGATGCGGGAACATTGCGAGAAGTGCCGCGTGGCTTTGCCGCATGAGGCCACCGCATGCATCTGCAGTTACGAGTGCACATTTTGCCCGGCCTGCAGCAATGCGATGGCGACGACGTGTCCGAACTGTGGTGGTGAGCTCGTGGCGCGGCCGCGGCGCCGCCCGAAGCGGTGAGGCCCGCCCGTGGACTTCCTCACGGACGAAGTGCCCTCGGCGGTCGGTCTCATCGTCATCGCGGCCCGGGACGAGCGCCTCGTGAGCCTCGACTTTGGCGATTGCCGTGGCCGCATGCTCGCCGGGCTCGCCGCGCGCTATGGCCCCGCGCGACTCAAGCCGGCCCGCGATCCTTTCGGCGTCAGCCGTCGGATCAACGCCTACCTCGCGGGTGACCTCGGCGCCGTGGACGACATCTTGGTGGAGCCGGGCGGCACTCCCTTCCAGCGCGATGTATGGATGGCGCTTCGCCGCGTGCCCGCCGGGACGACCGTGACCTACGCCCAGCTCGCGCGGACGGTCGGGCGGCCGGCCGCCTCACGCGCGGTTGGCGCCGCGAACGGCAGGAACCCGGTGTCGATCGTCATCCCCTGCCATCGGATGATCGGGAGCGACGGTTCGCTGACGGGCTATGGGGGCGGCCTGCACAGGAAGCGGTGGCTGCTCGGGCACGAGGGCGCGATCCCTCGCGCGACCGACGTCGACGTGAGCGCCGGAGCCCGGCGACCACTCGACGCTCGCCCCGTTTAGCGCCCCTCGGCAAGCGCCGTGTATCCTCATCAGACCGAGCGACTGACCGAGGCCCTGACGCGCGGTCGTCTCGGTGCGCTGGTCGCGACCTCGCCCGACAACGTCGCCTACCTCACGGGGCGAAGTGGCTTCACGGAAGGCCTCCACGATGCGCGGACGTTCGCCGTCTTCACGCCCAAGGCTACCGCGCTCGTGGTGCCCGCGATCGACGTGCCGGCTGTCGTTGCGGAGGCCGTCGATGTCGATCACGTTGTCTGCCATGGCGAACTGGCCGCGGCGTTCCCCGAGCGCCAGAGCGCCGAGGTTCGGCGAATTCAGGAGATCGTGTCAGCGACCGCATCGAGCCCGGCCGATGCCCTCGTGGCGGCCCTCGCCCTGACCGGCATTCGCGGGGAGTCGGTTGGTCTCGACGAGAGCCGCCTCGGCCCTGCCGCGTGGCAGGATCTCGTCGGACGCCTCTCCGGGCTCGAGGCTGTGCCCGCCGCCGAGCATCTCGCGGAGGCGCGGAGGGTCAAGAGCCCGTACGAGATCGAGTGCCTCGATCGGGCCCTTCGCATCGCCGAGGAGGCGCTGGATGTGGTCATCCAGGCGCTCGAGCGGGGCATGACCGAGCGCGATGCGGCCATGCTCTATGCGGGCGAGATCGTCAAGCGCGGGGCTACGCCGTTGCGCGCCGTCGTCGCCATGGGAGACCGGACGTGGATCCCAGCGCCACGGCCGACGGATCGCGCGCTGCGGTCGGGCGACCTCGTGCGCTTCGACGTGAGCGCGACGCATAGGGGCTACTGCGGAAGCGTGGCGCGGACGGCGGTGTTCGGCGAGCCCGCGCCCCAGGCGGAGCGGGCCTACCTCGCCCTCCAGGCGGGCCTCGAAGCGGCAAGTGACGCCGTCCGCCCGGGAGCCAGCGCCGGCCAGATCGTCGAGACGGCCGCCCGCGTCATCATGGCCGAGGGCCTTCCTCGCGACGCGTGCCGCCTCCTGGGCCATGGCATCGGTCTCGCCTCCTCGAGCGGCCCGAGCTCGCCTCCGGCGGCGGGGCGATCATCGAGGCCGGTGAGGTCCTCCGTGTCGAAGCGCCGTACTACGACATCGGCTCGATGGGGCTCGCGGTCAGGGATACGCTTCTGATCACGAGCGCGGGGGCCCGTGCGATGAACCGATCGCGCCACGACCTCGTCGTCCTGGATTGATCGGGATGCGCGTCGCCATCTCCCTCCGACTCGCCAACGAGGACTGGGCGGCGGCGAGCGCGTATGTCGTGGAGGCCGAGCGCCTCGGCGTCGACTGCGTCTGGGCCGCGGAGGCCTGGGGCCATGATGCCGTGACGCCGCTTGCCTTCATGGCGGCCCGCACCTCGCGCATCCGGCTCGGGACCGGCATCATGCAGGCGGGCACGCGCACGCCGGCCCTGATCGCCATGACGGCCATGAGTCTCGCCGCGATGTCCGACAACCGCTTCATCCTGGGACTCGGCGTGAGCGGACCCCAGGTCATCGAGGGTTGGCACGGCCTCCGGTTCGAGCGGCCGGTGCTTCGCATGCGTGAGACGGTCGATATCGTGAGGCGGGCCATCCGCGGCGAGCGGCTCGAGTACCACGGAGCCGTCTACGAGCTGCCGCTGCCCGGCGGTGAGGGGAAGGCTCTCCGCTCGGCGGCCAAGCCCCGGCCCGACATTCCCGTGTATCTCGCGACGCTCAGCCCGCGAAGCCTCGAGCTCACCGGCGAGATCGCCGATGGCTGGCTCGGCACGTCGTTCATGCCCGAGCACGCCGATGTCTTCCTTCAGCACATCGCGGCGGGCGCCGCCCGCGCGGGACGATCGATCGCCGACCTCGACCTGCACGCGGGAGGCACCGTGGCGCTTCGGCGACGATCTCGCATCGCTGATCGCGCCCCGAAAGCCTGGCCTCGCGTTCAGCCTGGGCGCGATGGGCTCACGCCAGCACAACTTCTACAATGACGCATACCGGCGCGCGGGTTACGAGGACGCCGCCGCCGAGGTCCAGCGGCTCTGGCTCGACGGACGGCGCGACGAGGCGGCGGCACGCGTGCCCGACGAGATGGTGCTCGCGACCAACTTGCTCGGCACCGACGCCATGGTCCGCCAGCGCATCCGCGCCTACCGGGACGCCGGCATCACCACCCTGCGCGTCGAGCCCGCCGGCACGACCCTCGACGAGCGCATCGGGACGCTCGCCCGCCTGATGGACCTGGTCGAGAGCGTCGGCGACGATCGGCCGACCGCCCGCCTAGAAATCGGAGGGTCCGCCCCTTCCGATGCCTCCCCGAGCATCGGATTGCTCGGAAGCCGGCGCTGCAGGCATGCTTACTTCAGACATCCGGCTAGAAGAGGAGCCGCACGAGCCAGAGGTAGAAGCCGTTGATGATCGCCAGCGCCGGCCCCATGATGTAGCGGGTGGCCCCCGTCATCACGAGCAGAATCAGGATGAAGGGCCCGTACTGCTCGAGCTGGTGCACGAACGTCCACGACGCGCGAGGGAAGATGTACGGCAAGAAGTGGCCCCCGTCGAGCGGCGGCAGCGGGATCAGGTTGAAGATGCCGAGGCCGAGATTGAACCAGTAGACCCAGAAGAGCACACCCAGGATAGGCTCGCCGAGAAACGGTGTCTCGATGCTTCGGTTTACGATCTGGAAGGCGATGAGCCCGACCAGGGCCACGGCGAAGTTCGTGAGCGGGCCCGCCACCGCAACCATCGCCATATCCCGGCGCGGGTTGCGCAAATTGTGGGCGTTGACCGGGACCGGCTTCGCCCAGCCGAAGCCCGCGACGACGAAGGCCAGCGCCCCGAGCGGATCGATATGGGGCAGCGGATTGAGCGTAATGCGCCCTTGGAGCCTGGCCGTCGGATCGCCGAGGCGATCGGCGACGAGGGCATGAGCCAGTTCGTGCAGCGTCACGGCGATCAAGAGCGCCGGAATTTGCAGAATGAGCCGCTGGATGAAGGCGGCGGGATCGCCGCCGAAGAGATCGCCCATCAGCTCCTGGAGGAGACGCGCTTGTCGGGAGGCGACTCGTCCGGAGCCGACTCGTCGGGAAGCTCGGGACCGGGGATGCGGTAGCGCTCGTCGAGCCACGCACCGAGGTCGATCAATCGGCAGGTGAGCGAGCAGAATGGGCGATTCGGATTGCCGGCCCAGGCGACGGCGGTACCGCAACGAGGGCAACGGGCACGGCGCGCGCTCGCGGACCCGCTCGGATTCACGGCGCCATCGTAGCCACGGGTCTGCACCCTGTCAACCGGTGGGGCGGCCGGGTCGCCGTCGCGTTGACATCCCGATGGCCGTTCGCTAGAGTCGGCTCAGTGGCGGGCATCGTTGCCATCGTGGACGGGCCAAGAGCCGTCCTCCCCCGGTTGTACCGAGGAGGTAGTCACCGCGTGTTCAGCCTGCTGCCGCGCGAGGAGAAATTCTTCGACCTGTTCGAGCAGCAGGCCGGGCACATCGTGTCGGCGTCTCGCGTGCTCGAAGAGTTGACCCTCGATTATCCGGACGCCAAGGCAAAGGCCGAGCGAATCAAGGACATCGAGCACGCCGGCGACACGCTCACCCACGAGATCGTGCGCCGGCTCAACACCACCTTCGTCACGCCGATCGACCGCGAGGACATCTACGCGATGGCCAGCCGGCTGGACGACGTGCTCGACCTCATCGACGCGGTGGCTGATCGGCTCCTCGTCTACAAGATCGACAGCCCGACCGACGGGGCCATCGCGATGGCCAAGATCATCGTGAAGGCGGCGGAGGAGACGGATCGCGCGGTCCGCTGTCTGCGCACGCTGTCGCCCTTCTACCACAAGCACGCCGTCGAGGTGAACCGGCTCGAGAACGAAGCCGACCGCCTGCTTCGCGACCAGCTCGCCGCCCTGTTCGAGGGCACCACGGACGCCATCGAGGTGATCAAGTGGAAGGAGCTGTACGAGACGATGGAGGCGGTCACCGATCGCTGCGAAGACGTGGTCAACGTGATCGAGGGCATCGTGTTGAAGATGGCCTGACGCGGCGGCCGCCTCCTCGCGCATGACCCTCGCGGCGATCGCCTGGCTCGCCCTGCCCCACGGATGACGGAGGCGCGCGTCACGCGGAGCTCCGTGGTCGCGGGGCTCGCCCTCGCATTGCTCCTCCCGCTCGGCTGGCTCCTCGCTCACCTTCCCATCGGGGCAGGACTCTGGCTCGGCCGGCGGCTGGGTAACCTTGGATGGTGGGTGCTCCCGCGCCGCCGTGCCGTGACCCGCGACAACCTCGCGCGCGCCTTCGGGAACGAGCTCCGCCCGTCCGAGCTCGAGGGCCTCGCGCGGCGGTCGTTCGAGCACCTCGGCATGAACCTCGCCGAGGTCTGCGTGCTGCTCTTCCGTCCGCGGTCCGCCGTGCTCGCCCGCCTGGAGCTGGCCGGCCATGAGCACATCGACAAGGCCGCGGCGGAGGGCAAAGGCGTGCTGCTGCTGAGCGCGCACCTCGGCAACTGGGAGCTGTTCGCAGCGGCGCATGCGCTCACCGCGTTCGAGCTGTCCCTCGTGGTCCGGCCCCTCGACGAGCCGCTGCTCCACCGGCTTGCCGAGCGCTTGCGGCGGCGCAGTGGAGTCGAGCTCATCGCGAAGCAGCGGGGTTGCGGGAGGTCCTCGAAGCCCTCCGGCGCGGCCGGCTGGTCGGCGTCCTCCTCGACCAGAACAGCTCGCGCGCGGAGGGGGTGTTCGTGCCCTTCTTCGGGGTCCCCGCCTCGACGTCGAAGGGGCTCGCCGTGATCTCCCTGCGCACCGGGGCGCCGGTGGTGCCCGTCTTCATCCGCCGGATCGGTGGCGGCCGGCATCGCGTCGAGTTCGACGCGCCGGTGCCGCGTCCCGACGATGGAGACGTCCTGAGCTACACCGCGGCGTTCAACCGCGCCATCGAGTCCGGGATCCGCCGCGCGCCGGAGCAGTGGTTCTGGATGCACGAGCGCTGGCGCACGCGGCCACGCCTGGAGACGTCGTGACGCGCCGGACGCTGCTTGCCTTCGCCTCGGCCCTCGCCGCGCTCGTCGCGGCGGGCGGCGTCCCCCGGCGCCGAGGACCGGCGCGAGCAGGTATCCCCGTACCTCCGCGCGCTCGAGGCGCGTGCGGTGGGCGAGATCGACGGCCGCGCGTCTGGAGAGCCCCGCCGGCCGAGCGCCCCGGCGGCGCCGTACGAGGGCGTATCCCTGCTCGCATTCCCGTATGCCGCCGACGTCGACGCCCATCTCGACGCGATCAAGCGGCAGCAGCGTGACTCGATCGCCAACTACACGGAGGCGCATGCGGATGTGACGGCGGTGCGCGAGGCCTACGAGCGAGAGTTGCTCGCGGCGGGAGCGGGCGAGCTGATTCGCGGAGCCGTGTCGGACGCGACGGGGAGGCTGCGCCTCGAGGGCGTGCCCGCCGGCGAGTGGCTCTTGCTCGGATGGCGCGAGGAATCGCATGCAGTCAAGGCGGCCAGGACACCGGCCAAGGACGCGGGCCGCTTTGCCACGGCGCCGACGATGACGGGATACGGCGCCGTGAGCTATTGGCGCATGCGCGTCTCGCTGCGCGCGGGCGAAACGACGGAGGTGAGCCTGAGCGATCGCAGCGTCTGGCTCACCGCGGTGCGCGAAGAGCTCACGTACCCCGACGAGGGGTCAAGAAGCCCGGGTCGTCAAAAAGCGCCGTTAGGGCGCCACCCTCTCGGGTGACGCCCTAAGCGGTTTCACTCGCGGCGGCAGCGCAGATCGGCTACTTCTTCTTGGCGGCGGCGGCCTTCTTCTCGCAGTCGGCCTTCTTGGCGTCGTCGGTGCCCGCCTTGGCCATGCAGTCGGCCATCTTGTCGGCGGCGGTCTTCTTGGCGGCGGCGGCCTTCTTCTCGCAGTCGGCCTTCTTGGCGTCGTCGGTGCCCGCCTTGGCCATGCAGTCGGCCATCTTGTCAGCGGCGGTCTTCTTGTCGGGCTTCTTCTCCGTCTTCTTCTCGGCTGCGGGCGGCGCGCGGCGCCGGGGTCTGGGCGGCGGCAAAGCCGACCATGCCGAAGGCGAAGGCAATGCTTGCTACGAGCGCAATCATCTTCTTCATGAGCTTTCACCTCCTTTCCGTGTCTGGATTCGAACCACCATGATAAATGCCTTTCTTTCGAACGGGTTAGAATATGAAGCGGTCGAATCCGCTGTCAAGTTCTATCTCCGCGCAAGGCCACCCGGAGGCCTTATCGAATTGACCCGGGCGCCCCTGCCGTGATACAACCTCCGCACTGCCCGAATTCCATGCTGATCCCGTTCAGGTCGATCCTCGTAGGAGCGCTCCTGATCGCGACCCACCTGGGAGTCCCAGGCGGAGCGACAGGCGAGTCCCCCATTGCTCGTGACGCCGGCGGAGCCGCGCGCGACCCCGAGTGCCCCAGACGAGTTGGGCAACTGGCGTGTCGACAGCGCCATTGGCCTTCCGGGCGACCTTGATCCCAACTCTCCACCCGTGAAACAGCCCGAGTTGTCAGATGGTTCCGCGGGCTTGCCGGACCCGGGTCTGCCTCGGACGCCAACGCCCACGTACGTCCTGGCCCCACGCCGCTGACCGAGCCAGAGTGCGCCGCCGGCCGTCGCCGTCGCTATCTCGACCGTCAGGAAGTACGAGGTCGAGGAAAACCATCACGTCCGCGAGTTCGTCGATCGGTTTCAGACCGGCTACCGGCGTGCGGTGGTCGAGAAATGGCTGACGCGGTCCGGGCAGTACCTGCCGATGATCCTCGACGTATTCCGTCAGAAGGGCCTGCCCGACGAGCTGGTGTTCACCGCGATGATCGAGAGCGGCTTCAACCCGGTGGCCGTCTCGCGCGCGGGCGCAAAGGGCCTGTGGCAGTTCATGGCGCCCACCGCGCGGCGCTATGGCCTTCGAATCGACGACTGGCTCGACGAGCGCCTCGACCCCGAGAAGTCGACGATGGCCGCGGCCCGTCACCTGCTCGATCTCTATGCCGTCTTCGGCTCCTGGAACCTGGTGCAGGCGGCCTACAATGCCGGCGAGATGAGGGTGCTTCAGGCGATCCGCGCGATGGGAACGAGCGATTTCTGGACGCTCCGGGGTGGACAGGTCCTCAAAGATGAGACCAAGGACTACATCCCCGCCATTCAGGCGGCGACCCTGATCGCCCGCGAGCCGGAGCGCTACGGATTCGTGTTCACACCGGCCGAGCCGCTGTCCTACGACGTGGTCATGGTGCCGCGCGGGACGAGCCTCAAGCGCCTGGCCGCTCGGTCGGACATTCCCATCGACGAGTTCGAGCGGCTCAACACCGAGCTCAAGCTCAAGCAGACTCCACCTGACGGCCCCTATCCGCTCAAGGTGCCGGTCGGCGTGGCCAAGCTGGTCCGGGCGGCCCTCGAGCGCGAGGCACCCGCTCGCCATGCCACCCCGTCATTGCGCGCGCCCGACGTTCGTCTCGCCAAGGCAACCCAGCCGCCGACGGTGCACGTCGTCAAGCCCCACGAGACCGTGGTCGTGATCGCGAAGCGCTACGGCGTGTCCGTGGCTGATCTGTCCCGCTGGAATGACCTGGACGCGACCGCGCGCATACGTCCGGGGATCGACTCCGGGTGACCGCCATCTCACGCCGCGAGGAGGGCCAGGGCGGCTTCAAGTGAAGGTGGAGGTCTGCCTGTTCGCCACCCTCGGGCGCTATCTCCCCGGGAGTGTCCGGCGACCGGGTGACCCTCGAGGTGCCGGACCGTACCACGGTCGGCCAAGTCATGACATCGCTTCACATTCCGGATGACCTCGATCGCCTGCAGGTCGTCAATGGCCACGACGCGGTGCCCGAGCACATCTTGAAAGACGGAGACGTCCTCTCCGCCTTCCCGCCGCTTGCCGGCGGCACCTAGCTCCCCGCAGCCCGCCGGGTCCGTGACCCGCTACATGAGCGGGACGTCGCGGTCGAAGATGACGAACGCGGACCGCCGCGTTGCGTCCAGTGCCTCGCGGATCTGCGCGTCTCCGTCGCCCGCGCCGCTGTCGAGGAGGGATTCGAAGAACCCCGTGTAGAAGTGGTCCGGGAACACCGTGACGCTCACGCGGAGACGGAGTCCCGGGCGATCGAGCCGACGAGCATAGTCGAGCGTGAACCGCCCCCGGCGGGAATCCGCGTATCGGCGATCTCGCGCGAGAGGTCGAGGGGCACCTCGCGTCCGATGGCCCGCTCCTCCAGGCTTCCCGGAACCGGCTCGCCCGCGGCATCGAGGAGCTGCGCCCGCACGAGCACGCGCGGCGTGACGTAGGTCGGAAAGTCGTGCCCCACCCCGGTGCTCGTGATGGTGAGCCGTGCCGTGAGCTTCTCACCCGGCCGGTAGCGCGCCCGTCCCGTGACCAGCTTGATCTGGACGCCGGACTTCACCATCTCCGGATCGTGGATGCCGCGCCAGAGATGGCGGCGATCCGGCATATGGCAGTCCTGGCATTGCCGCCCGCGCCGCGCCGCCGGGCTCGCCCGCCACTCCTCGAACGTGTTCTCGAGCAGCTTGCCGTTCAGCGCGAGGCCGTTCGGGGCGAACTGGTGGCAGCTCGCGCAGAATTCCGAGCGGAGAAAGGCCGTCGTCCGCGTGAGGCCATTGTGCGGGAGGCTTTCGCGCGGGGCACGGCTCGCCACTGTCCCATCGCGCCGCGGTGGGCCGAAGCGCTGATGCCCTCGCACGTGGCAGCTTGCGCAGACGACGCCCTGGGACTGAAGATGCGTGTCCAGATCGGGGTTGGGCACGAGCCCCTCGCCGCCGCGGATCAGCGGGGCCTGCTCGGCGAGCGGGGCATGGCAGGTAAAACAGGAGCGCGCGCCCGCCGGCTCGCTCTTGATCATCTCGGCGAGCTGGCCCGAGATGCCCGGCCCCATGCTCTTGGCGTGCACAGCTCGACTGCCAATCCCGGAACTGATCGGGATGACACGTGCCGCACGAGACGGGCGAAAGCGAGCGCTCGAGCGGTGAGAAGCGCGGCGGGGCCGGCCCCTGCGGCGGGATGGGGCGTCGCCAGTGGTCGCGGATGAAGTCCTGCTCGGCGGGCGAGATCCTCGCCGGCCGTCCTCCGGATTGCCAAGGGCGGGCCGGTCGGAGGACACGAGCAGGAGGAGCGCGGTCAACGCGAGGCACCGCCCGAGCGTGCCGCCCATGAATGCGGAGGGCATCATGCGCGCACAGGCGCTACTCCGCGGCGCGTCCCTTGGTCGCGAATTGACCCTCGTAGAGCCGGCGAAGCTCGTCGAGGCTGGTCGCCTCGGGGGCGCCTTGTCGTCGCGAACGCGCGTGATGCGCGCGAACCGCAAGGCGAATCCCGACGGATAGGACGGGCTCTTCTGGATCTCGTTATAGGCGACTTCGACGACGACTTCGGGCCGCACGCGCACCGTGTAGCCATCGTCGGCGATGGCGAGGGCGCCCAGCCGCTCGGTCATCTCCGCGAACTGCCGGTCGGTCAGGCCCTTGAAGGTCTTGCCCACGTCGGCGAAGCCGTCGCCCTGCCGCACGGCCAGGTGATAGTTCGACAGCCAGCCGCGGCGGCGCCCCGATCCCCGGTCGGCGGCGATGATCACGCAGTCGACGCTCTGCGCTTCCTTGACCTTGAACCAGCGCTTGCCGCGGCCGCCGGGCTCGTACGCGCTGCGCAGGTCCTTCGCGATCACCCCTCGTGGCCATCCGCCACCGCGCGAGCGTGAAAGGCGTGCGCGGCCTCCGCCGAGTCCACGACGAGCCGCTCGGCCAGGTAGCGGCCCCCGGTGATCTCGGCCAGGGCACGCCCGCGCGCCTCATACGGCTCATCGACGAGGGGCGGCCGCCCGCGACCAAACAGTCGAAGAAGAAGAGCCCGAGCGGCATCTCGCGCACGAGCGCCTCGACGCCGTGCACCCGCCGGAAGCGCCGCATCAGCTCCTGGAACGGCAGCGGACGTCCGGCGGGATCGAGTGCGACGACCTCGCCGTCCAGGATGAAGGGCGCGCTGCGCAGCTCAGTGCGCGCGACCATTGCCACGTCCGGCAAGCTCGGCGTCACGTCGGACAGGCGGCGCGTCCAGACGCCGACCCGGTCGCCGTCGGAGTGGAGCTGAATGCGCGCCCCGTCGTACTTGTACTCGAGCCCCGTCCGGCCGCCGTGCGCGGCCAGAACCTGATCCCAGTCGGTCGTGGGCTCGGCGAGCATGGGCGACAGCGGCACGAAGAGCCGGGGCGCGGCCGCAGCCAGAGCCGCGGCGCCGCCGGCGCGCGCGGTAGTGGCGACCAGGGAGAGGTCGCCGAGGAAGAGCGCGGCCCGCCTCAGCGCCGCGGGATCGGCGCCGGCCGCCCGGCCGATCGCCTCGAGCACGAGCCCATCCGACACGCCCGTGCGCATCTCGCCCGTGATGATTCTGCGGAGCCAGGCCTGCTCGGGGCCCGTCGCGCGCGCGACCAGCGCGGTGAGCCGTTCCTCGCGCATGCGGCGCGATCCGGTCCCGGTCGCCGTCGCGACGGCGGCGAAGGCTAGGTCCACGTCGGCGAGGGTCAGGGATGACGCGGCCGCAGGCCCGGCGGGCGGCAGACCGCGCACGCCGAGCACCCGAGGATCGGACGCGGAAAACGCCCGTCCCGTGAGGTACGCCACCGCCCCGGCCGCTTCGTCCGGGCCGAGGGCGCTCAGAAAGTCCGTCACGAGCCGCAGCTTGTCCAGCCGGCCGGGCGTGGACTCGAGGCCGAGGCAGAGCGTGACGAGGGCGGACAGGCTGGTCATGCCGTCACAGTGTACCGGGCCCGTCTCCTCCTCCGGCCCGGGCGCCGATCGTTTCCGGAAAGGCGGGAATCAGTCCTCGTGCAGGCGCATGAGACGGAAGGACTCCGCCGCGGCCAGCCCGCGCTCGGCCCCCTGAAGGCCGGCCCATCCCGTGATCATCTCCGTGGGATCCCACTTGCCCATCTGCGTCCGGTGCTCCTTGAGGGCAGCGAGCTTGGCGCCGAGCGTGTCGGCGATGTCGATGAAGGTATCGGGCCGCTCGGCGCCGTGGATGAACACCCACCGGACCTTGTGCGGCTCGAGGCCCTCGGCGAGCAGCTCGGGGAAGATGAGCCGCGTCTCCGCGGAGGGGAACACCGCGTCGAGCGTCACGTCGGCCGCCGCGCGATGGTCGGGATGGTTCAGGTAGTTGGCGCCGTAGTAGCGCACGGTGGGATCCCCGCACAGCACCGCGTCGGGACGGTGGCGGCGGATCAGCCGCGTCAGGTCTCGCCGAAGCGCGATCGACGGCTCGAGCATCCCGTCTTCATAGCGGAGGAAGATCACCTCGGGGATCCCGAGCACGCGGCAGGCGTTCGTCTGCTCTTCCTCCCGGATGGGCGCCAGGGCCTCGCGCGTCATGCTCGCCGGCGTGTACTCGTTGGAGCCGGCATTGCCGCTGGTGATGCACACGGTCACGACGGCGCTGCCCGCGCGCGCCCACTTCGCCAGCGTGCCGCCCACGGTGAATTCCTGGTCATCGGGATGCGCGTGGATGCTCATGACCCGCGCGGGGGCGGCGGCTCCACCGGGGCGGGCGGGCTTTGCGGCGGGACGTCCGGTGCTGCGCCTTCAGACTCGGGATTGGTCGCCATGGCTTCCGATTATCCACCAATCGCGCGCTCGCCGCCGCGCCTTGACATTTCTGGCGCGCTGGCCGAAGGTGGCAGCCGTGATCGAGTTCTTCAATCCTCCGGACGCGCCGGCTCCCGGCGCCTTCTCGCGCGCGACGCGTGCGGCGGGCCTGGTCTTCGTGTCGGGGACGGGTGCGGGCAATGACGTCGGCGGCCACGCGCCGGCCGGCTCGGCGGCGGAGCAGACGCGGCAGGCTTTGAAGAACGTGGAGGCGATCCTGAAGGCGGCCGGATCCTCGCTCGACCGCGTCGTTCAGGTGACGCTTCTGATCACCGACCCCGCCGACTACCGCGAGATCAATGCCGAGTACGTCACGCACTTCCCGAATGGCCTGCCCGCCCGGCACACCGCCCGCTTCGGAGTGCCCACCACGGCGAAAGTCGCCTTCGCCTGCATCGCCCTGGCGGGCGACTGAGGAATAGGCCGGGCGGGCTACTGTCCGCCCGGTCACGTCGATGGTGACGCCGGTGACGAAGTCGGCGTCGGACGAGGCCAGGAAGCAGATGACCCGGGCCTGATCCTCCGGGGTGGCCACCCGACCCAGCGGGGTGCGCTCGATCTCGGCGGCCTTGCCCTCGGCGGACCGCTGCTCGCCAATGGGGCAGCAACCGCTCCGACAAGGTGAGGCTGGGCGCGATGGCATTGACCGTGATCCCGTGCGGGCCCAGCTCGAGGGACAGCTTCCGCGTCAGCGCGATGATGCCGCCCTTGGCCGTGGCATAGGCGCTGCTGCTCGACCGCGAGACCCCGCGCCCGGCGATCGACGCGAGGTTGACGATCTTGCCGCTCTTCTGCCGCTTCATCACCGGGATCACGGCGTGCGAGAAGAGGAAGGTGCCGGTGAGGTTGAAATGCAGGAGCTTCTGCCACTCCTCGAGGGTCAGCTCGTCGATGTTGGCGGCCGGGCGGGGAATGATGGTGCTGCCGCCCACCGCATTGACGAGGATGTCGATGCGGCCGTGGGTATCCACGGCCCGCCGGACGGTGTCCTCGACGGAAGCGGCGTCGAGCGCGTCGGCCCGGATCCCGAGTGCCCGGCCGCCCGCGCCGGCGATCTCCGTGGTGAGCCGGTCGAGCGCGCCTTGGTCCACATCGACCGCCACCACCGTGCCACCCTCACGGCCGATGATGCCCGCCGTGGCCCGGCCGATGCCCGCTCCGGCCGCCGAGATCAATGCGACTTTGCCTTCGAATCTCATCGGGGGTCCCCGCTTTCTTCGGCGATGAAGGGTTTGAAGCCGCGCGATGCGAGCTCGCGAAGGTTGGAGGTGGCTTCGGCGCGGTCGGCGAATGGTCCGACGCGCACCCGCGCCAGGGCGGGGCCCGGTTCCATGACGACGGCCCACCGATCGGGCGCCACCGACTTCTCCCTCGCAGGAGGGATGCCAGGCGCATCGCCGCCCTGAAGCTCTTGAACGCCGCGACCTGTACCCAGTAAGACCGGGGCCGCGATAGCTCTGGCCGCCGGAGATGCCGAGGCCATCGTCTGAGGTCGGGTCGGCCTGGCTCACATTCTCGCCGGGTGGCGTCGCCGGAACCGGCCCGCCCGGGATCATCGGTCCGCTCGAAGCGCCGTTGGCCCCGCCTCGCTTTGCATCCGTCCGGAGGGTGGCATCGGTATCGCGGGTGACGCTGCCACAGGTGGCAGCGCAGGGTCCGGCCGCTCCGCGCCGCTCGCTCGAGAACCATCGGCACCATCCCCGCCTCCGGCACCAGGGACTCGGCGGAGGCGATGACCGCCGGCGGCGGCGCCGCGACCTTGTCCCGCAGCTGCTGCACCAGCGTCGGATAGGAGGAGCTCTGGATGACCCTGGTGAACTGGGCGCGGTAGTTGGCCGCCAGGCTCACGCCGTCGATCACGACGTCGCGCACGGCCCAGCGATCACCGCGCTCGACCATCCGATACTCGAGCGGCAAATCCCGGCCGTTGCGGCCGAGCACGGTTGTCCGCACGGTGGCCTGACCGCCTCCCACGGACTCGCCGAGGTAGCTCACCCTCGGACCGCCGTCAATCTGAGCCCGCGCGGCGATCCAGGCGATGAACGCCCGCTCGAGGAAGTCGCCATACAGGTGCGCGAACTCCTCGCGCTCGGCCTCGCTGCGATCCCGCCACGCGGGTCCGAGCGAGAGCTTCGCCGCCTCGCGGATGTCGAAGACCTGGCGGGTGATGGCGCGAATGGCTCGCCAGACGCTCCTGCGTGCTTGCCGTCCGTTTCGGGATCCGTGAGGATGAGCGTCGCGTCGGCGAAGAACGCTCGGAGCTCGGCGGTCGGCGTCGTCGCCCAGGCCTCGTGAAAGAGACAGCGAGACCACGGCGAGGGCGATGGGGATCAGGCGGACCATCCTGACGCCACGATAGACCGGGCCGCAGCCTCATCGGGAGCCTTTTTCGTGGCACCGAGCGCCCGTGGGCCGAAGGCGGCGTGATAGGATACCGTCCAGTCCGGACCGAAGGATCCCCAATGACGAGGCCCCGTGCATCGCCCACTCCGGTCGAGCTGAGCGACGCGCCGTCGTGACCGCTCTTCACCAGCCCGTTCGCTACACCGACCTGGTCCTCGACGCGTTGCGCCGATTCCCGGAGCGAGTGGCATTTCGGCAGGACGGCCGGGACCTGAGCTATGCGCCCGAAGTCCATCGAGCTGCTCGACGCCCTGCCCTTGACGCCGGTGGGCAAGCCCGACAAGAAGGTGCTGCGCGCACGGTACTGGGCCGGTCACGAGCGCCGAGTCAACTGAAGGTGCGGCGGGCGACCCGGTCGCCCGGGAAGGACTGATTCATGTACGATCGCGGACGATTGTTCGATCTCACCGGCAAGGTGGCCGTCGTGACCGGTGGAAGCCGGGGGCTTGGGCGCGCGATGGTCCTCGCGTTCGCCCACGCCGGCGCCGACGTCGTGGTGGCGAGCCGGAAGCTTCCAAGCTGCGAGGCGACCGCCGACGAGGTCAGACGGCTCACCGGCCGCCGCGCGCTGCCCGTCGCCTGCCACGTCGGCGACTGGAAGCAGGTGGAGGCGCTCGCGGCTGCCGCCTACCGCGAGTTCGGCACGATCGACGTCCTCGTCAACAATGCCGGCATGTCCCCGCTCTACGACCGCATCGACGGCGTGACCGAGGAGCTGTACGACAAGGTCCTCGACGTGAACCTGAAGGGCCCCTTCCGACTCACCGCGCTCGTCGGCGCGCGCATGGCGGCGGGTGACGGCGGGTCGATCATCCTGGTGTCGAGCACCTCGGCGGTGCGGCCGACGCCCGACACGATTCCATACTCCGCGGCCAAGGCCGGCATCAATGCGATGACCGTGGGATTCGCCCGCGCATTCGGCCCCAAGGTGCGCGTCAACTGCATCCAGCCGGGCCCGTTCCTCACCGATATCTCCAAGGCCTGGGATCTCGAGAAGTTCCGCGAGCGCGCCCGCGCGACGATCGCGCTCGGCCGCGGCGGGGAGCCGGAGGAGGTTGTGGGGGCGGCGCTCTATTTCGCCTCGAGCGCGTCGAGCTTCACGACAGGGTCCGTCCTCGCGATCGACGGAGGCGTGCCCTGACCGGCGCGGCGGCCCCGGGAGACGCGCCGCCCGAGGTCGCGCCGGTCCGCGCAGGTGAGCGCCTGGACTGGTCGGCGCTCGAGGCCTGGATGCGCCCGCGCCTCGCCGAGCGTATTGCCCGCCGTCGCCGGCCCCTGACGGTGCTCCAGTTCCCGAACGGCTCGGCCAACCTGACGTACCTGCTGCGGCTGGGCGATCACGAGCTGGTGCTTCGCCGGCCGCCCATGGGCCAGATCGCTCCCGGCGCCCACGACATGAAGCGCGAGTACAAGGTGCTGTCGCACCTCTGGCGCCAGTTCGACCGGGCGCCGCGCGCCTATCTCTTCTGCGACGACCCCGCCGTCCTCGGCGCCGACTTCTTCGTCATGGAGCGGCGGCGCGGCGAGGTGGTGCGCGAGGCTCTTCCCGAGTCGATGCGCGCGCATCCCGAGGTGGGCCGTCGCATCGCCTTCGCCCTGGTCGACGCGATGGCCGACCTGCACGCCCTCGACCCCTCGGCCTGTGGCCTCGCCGACCTCGGCCGGCCCGAGGGCTTCGTCGAGCGGCAGGTCTCTGGCTGGGCCAAGCGGTGGGAGCTCTCGAAATTCGACGATTCGCCTCCCGCGATGGACGAGATCCGTCAGCGGCTCGCCGGCCGCCTGCCCGCGATGAGCCGCGTGTCCATCGTGCACAATGACCTGAAGCTCGACAATTGCCAGTTCGACCCCGCCGATCCGGACCGCGTCGTGTCCATCTTCGACTGGGACATGACGACGCTCGGCGACCCCCTCATCGACCTCGGGACCCTGCTCAACTACTGGCCCGACCCGGGCGACTCGGAGGCGACGTAGCGCGGGACGCGGCCGGGCCTCGCCCGGATGGGCTTGCCGGCCCGCGCCGAGATCGCGGCGCGCTACGCCGCGAGGAGCGGCGCCGATGTGGCGGCCGTCCCCTGGTGGGAGGCGTTCGCGCTGTGGAAGACCGTCGTGGTCGTCCAGCAGCTTCACCGCCGCTGGGTGCGCGGGGAAAGCACCGATCCCCGCATGGCCCGGATCGCCGACCGCATCCCGTCCATGATCGCCGCCGCCCGCGCCGTCCTCGACCGCGGCGGATTGTGAGCCGCCCCGCCGCCAAGATCATCGAAGGGCCTCGACGGCCCCTCCGAGCCTCCCCGGAATCTCGTTGCGCCGCCGAAGCCGGCGCTCGAACGGCGGTTACTCCGACACGCGTCTCGCCGTCGCATGCGGCCAAGGAAGCCGTCGCGTCCTCTACCTGGTATCATGCGCAGGGCGTGGAGCGCCGTGATGGATGCGCTCCCCGGAGCGCTGCTCATCTCTGCCGAGGAGACGGACAATGGTGTCACGTCGAGAGTTCTTGACCATCGGAACCGGCGGCCTCGCGGCCGCTTCCCTGATCTACCCGTGCCTGGGCGCAAGCCCCCGCGCAGACGCCCAAGCGCGGCGGCACGCTGTCCCTCCGGACGTGGGATCCGCCCCACTTCGATCACATCCTCGCCCACGCCTACAAGACGCACGTGGTGATCAGCTTCACGCACAGCCGGCTCCTCAAGCACAAGGCGGGGCCGGGCGTGCGGCCTGGCGCGTTCCCGATCGAGGGCGACCTCGCGGAGTCCTGGCAGCAGACGAACGACACGACGCTACGTCTTCAAGCTCAAGAAGGGCGTGCGCTTTCACGCCAAGCCGCCGGTCAACGGCCGCGAGCTGACGGCGGAGGACGTCCGCTACACGTACGAGCGCATCCTGACCGACAAGGGCAGCGTCAACGTGTCGATGTACCGCGCCATCGCGAAGGTCGAGGCGGTCGACAAGTACACGGTGCGGTTCACGCTGAAGGAGCCCTTCGCCTGGTTCCTCGACATGGTCGCCAACCCGATGGCGGGCGCCATCATCGCCAAGGAGTGCGTCGAGAAGTTCGGCGACCTGAAGAAGCCGGAGGCGGTGATCGGCACCGGCCCGTGGATGCTCGACAGCTACAAGCCGAACGTCTCGATCACCCTGGTGCGCAATCCCACCTACTTCGTCGCCGGCCTGCCGTATATCGACCGGGTGGAGATGCTCGTCGACGAGGACAATGCCTCCCGCATCGCCGCGTTCCTCGGCGGCAAGTACGATCTCGGCTGGGAGTTTCCGGGCACGATCAACCGGACGGACTGGGTGCAGATCGCCGAGCCGCTGAAGAAGCGCCGCCCCAATCTGAAGACCCTGGAATATCCCTCCAACGTGATGAACACCATCGACATGCGGACGGACAAGCCGCCGTTCAACGACGTCCGCGTGCGGCAGGCCATCTCGCTGGCGATGGATCGCAAGGGCATGATCGACGCGGTGCTCGAGGGGCAGGGCGCGATCAACGGCCCGGTGCCCGCCGCGCTCTCGGAGTGGGCGCTGCCCATCGGGGAGCTCGGCGAGGGCGCCAAGTACTACCGGCACGATCCCGCGGAGGCCAAGCGGCTGCTCGCCGCCGCCGGCCACCCGAACGGCTTCTCGGCGAGCGTCTGCTTCTCGACCTACGGGTCCACGCGTCCTCGTCGACACCATGCAGCTCCTGCTGAAGGACTTGAAGGCGGTGGGCATCGACGCCAAGCTCGACCAGAAGGAATACGGGGCCTACCAGGCGACGTGCCGGGTCGGGAAATTCGACTCCATGGTGTACGGTCCGCTGACGCCCTTCGTCGAGCCGGACAGCTTCCTCTTCGGCCAGTACTACACCGGCGAGCCGCGCAATCGCAGCCACGTGAACGATCCGGTGCTCGACGACCTGCTCGTCCGCCAGCGCCGCGCCAGCCGATCCGAAGGCGCGGCGTGAGGTCATCAACCAGATCGAGCGGCACCTCGCCAAGCAGCAGTACTACGTCCAGTCGCCGTCGGGCACCTACATCGCCGTGTGGGATAGCGCGCTCAAGAACTACGGGCCGAACCTCGGCTACGACTACGGCGGGCGGCTCATCACCGCCTGGCTCGATCGGTGACGCCGCCACCACGCGTTCGGCATGAGCGGCGCGCATTGACAGGGTGCGCTCATAGGGTAGGATTCGGGCGCGGTTTTCAACTCCAGGGTCGGAGGGCATGTCGATGAGCGGATGGGCGGGGCGTCGGGTCTTTCTCAAGCAGGCGGGAGCGGCCGCGCTCCTCGCGGCGGGCGGCCCCTTCGTCCTTCGCTCCCGTGCCTCGGCGCAGAGCGATCGGCTCGTCGTCGCCGTCGGCCAGTGGGGCACCGAAACGCCGCTGCCCTGGCGGAACACGCAGGCCGAGAAGCCCCTGTGGGATCACGTCTTCGATCCGCTCATCCAGCGCGATTCGAAGACCTTCGCGTATCAGCCCGGCCTCGCCACGGAGTGGAAGCCCTCGAGCGAAATGCGCACGTGGACGTTCAAGCTGCGCTCTGGCGTGATGTTCCACGAAGGCTTCGGCGAGATGACCTCCGAGGACGTGAAGTACACGGTCGAGCAGAGCTTCAAGCCCGATGCCATCGGCGGCTCCGCCTATTTCTTTCGCAATCACCTCGACAAGATCGAGACGCCCGACAAGTCCACGGTGGTGATGCGCTTCAAGAGCCCGCAGTGGATGGTGCCGTCGCTGTTCTCCCAGTACGTCGGCTACCAGAACGTCGTCCCGAAGAAATACGTGGAGTCGGTCGGCGAGCAGAAGGCGGCGATCCATCCCATCGGCACCGGCCCCTATCGCCACGTCGAAGGCAAGCAGGGCGACTATCACCGCTTCGAGGCGGTGCCGGGCCACTGGCGGAAGGCTCCCGCGTTCAAGGAGCTGCTCATCCGCCGCATTCCCGAGCCGGCGACTCGGCTGTCCGGCGTGCGCGCCGGCGAGATCGACATCGCCCAGGTCTTCGGCGACTTCCTCGAGCAGGCGCAGAAGGCCTCCCTGCGCATCCACGAGAATCCCAATGCCGCGCAGTACTGGGTGATCATGACGGGCCAGACCACGCCGGACCGCGAGGACTACTGCCCGACCTGCCCCTGGGTGGGCGATCCCGCCAATCCGAAGAGCCTGGAGAACGGCCGGAAAGTGCGCCAGGCCCTCAATCTCGCGGTGAACAAGAAGGCCATCATCGGGGGCCTGTGGAAGGGCAAGGGCAGCGAGACGCCGTACTCGTACTACTACTATCCCTTCCACAAGGGCTACAACGCCGAGTGGAAGGTGCCGCCCTATGATCCCGAGCGGGCCAAGAAGCTCCTCGCCGAAGCCGGGGTGGCGGGCGGCTTCGAGGTGCGGGTGAACCCCTATGTCCAGCTCGTGGCCCAGGACGGCCCGGACGTCATGGAAGCGGTGGCGCTCGACTGGGAGAAGATCGGGATCAAGGTCAAGCGCGTGCCCGAGTCGACGTCGAGCTTCGGCCCCAAGGGCCGCATGCGGAAGACGGGCAAGACGTTCTCGGTCTATGGCGCGCCGCCCTTCGACGAGCCGGTGGCCGGATGGGAGCGCGTGCTCACGGCCAAGTCCGCCTTCAACCTGCTCCTCGATGGCGCCTACGACGCGGAGGTCGAAGCGGCGGTGAAGGAGATGGACGCGGACAAGCGCGCCCGGCTCACCCGCGACATCGGCCAGAAGCTCTACGACGGCTACCACGGCGTGATGCTCGGGACGAGGGCGCTGACGTGGGCGGTGTCGAAGAAGGTCGGTCCGCTGGCCGACGCTCGCCTACACGGTGGCCGAGACCAACTACGAATACATCACACCTGCCGGCTGAGGCGCCAGAGGCGGTCTGAGCTCGTGTACCGCTACATCGCCGGGCGGCTTGTCCAGTCGCTGGTGTCGCTGTTCGTGGTGTCGGTCATCGTGTTCGCGCTGGTGCGCCTCTCCGGTGATCCCATCGCGATCATGGCCCCGGCGGAAGCGACGGAGAAGGACATCGCCGCCCTTCGCGCGCACCTCGGCCTCGACCGCCCCTGGGCCACGCAGTACTGGTGGTTTCTGACGCGCGCGCTCCACGGTGACTTCGGCCAGTCGATCCGCTTCCGCCGTCCGGCGATCGACCTCGTGCTCGAGCGCTACGGCGCCACGCTCGAGCTGGGCGGGCTCGCCGTGCTCGTGGTCATCGTCATCGCGCTGCCCGTCGGGGTGTACGCCGCCGTGTGGCGGGGAGCCGGCTCGACTATGTCGCCCGCACGTTCGCCGCGCTCGGCCAGGCCGTGCCGCCATTCTGGCTGGGCCTGCTGCTCGTGCTCGTCTTCGGCGTGATCCTGCACCTGCTCCCCACCTCCGGCCGCGGCACGCCGCTCCACGTCATCCTGCCCGGCATCACCCTCGGCTGGTTCGCGGTGGCCGGGCTCATGCGCCTCACCCGCTCGGCCATGCTCGACGTGCTCGGCACCGAGTACGTGAAGCTGGCGCGGATCAAGGGATTGCCCGAGCGGCAGGTGATCTGGAAGCACGCGTTCAAGAACGCCGCGCTCCCCGTGGTGACCTTCGGGGCCCTCGTGTTCGTGGCGCTCCTGAACGGCTCGATCATCACGGAGACGGTGTTCGGCTGGCCGGGGCTCGGCCTGCTCGTCATCGAGGCCGTCGAGTCGCGCGATTATCCCATCGTGCAGGCGGTGGTGCTCTGTCTCTCCGCCATGTACATCGGCGTGAACCTCCTGGTCGATATGCTCTACGCGTACTTGAACCCCAAGATCCGCTACGCGTCGTGAGCGTGCCCGCCCTGGCCTCGACCGGCGCGGTGGATGCGCCTCGCCGCGACCGGCGCTGGCCGCCCTCGATTCCCCTCGCCATCGTGAGCATCCTGATCGTGTGCGCGCTCGGCGCCCCGGTCCTGGCGCCGCGCTCGCCCGTCGAGGGATCGCTCGGCGAGCGGCTCATCCCCCGATGGGAATGGAGGGATGGAAGGCCGAGCACCCGCTCGGCACCGACCGGCATGGCCGCGACGTGCTGAGCCGGCTCGTGTACGGCGCGCGCATCTCGCTGTCGGTGTCGGTGGTCGGGATTCTCCTCACGGGCACGCTCGGCAGCCTGATCGGCCTCATCGCCGGCTTCTACGGGGGTGGACCGAGGCCGTGCTCATGCGGCTCGTCGACGTCTCGCTCTCACTGCCCGGCATCCTGATCGCCGTGCTGCTCTCCGTCGCCTTCGAGCCGTCGTTCACGAACGTCATCATCGTGGTGATCTTCCTCCTGTGGCCGAGCTATGCCCGCCTCACCCGCGGGGAGACCCTCGGGCTCAAGCAGCAGGACTTCGTGGCCCTGGCGCGCACCGCCGGCTGCTCGAACGGGACCATCATGTTCCGCCACATCGTGCCCAACCTGATCCCGTCCATCCTCGTGCTCGCCACGCTCCACGTCGGCTACGTGATCGTGCTCGAGGCCGCGCTGTCCTTCCTCGGCGTCGGCATCCCGCCGCCCACGCCGTCGTGGGGCGTGATGGTGGCCGATGGGCGCGGGCTCATCGAGCGGGCGTGGTGGGTCTCCATTCTTCCCGGCATCGCCATTCTCGTGACCGTGCTGTCGCTGAACATGCTGGGCGACTGGGTCCGCGACCGCCTAGACCCCAAGCTCCGCCAGGTCTAGCAGGTCGACGATGAGGGCCCATCTGCTTCGTTGGCGAGGGGCCGCGACCCTCAACGTACAGAAAGTACGCCTCGGGCCGCGGCCCCTCGCCGCCTCGCATCTGGACCTCCTCGTCAGCCTGCGGCGGTTACCTCGTGGCTGACGCGTTGCTGGAGCCTAGTAGGTCGACGATGAGGGCCCATCTGCTTCGTTGGCGAGGGGCCGCGACCCTCGACGTACAGCAAGTACGCCCGGCCGCGGCCCCTCGCCGCCTCGCATCTGGACCCTCCTCGTCAGCCTGCGGCGCGTGAGCGACGCCGTGGCTGACGCGTTGCTCGAGGTGCGGGAGCTGCGCACGCACTTTTACACTCGGCGCGGGGTGGTGAAGGCCGTCGACGGGGCGAGCTTCTCCGTGGGTCGCGGGGAGACGCTCGGGATCGTCGGGGAGTCGGGGTCGGGGAAGTCGATGACGTGTCTGTCGATCTTGCGGCTGGTGCCGGAGCCGGGCGGGCGCATCGTCGGGGGCAGGTCTTGTTCGAGGGCGAGGATCTGCTCGCGAAGAGCCGCACGGAGATGCGCGAATTGCGCGGGTCGCGTATCGCGATGATCCTGCAGGACCCGATGGCCTCGCTCAACCCGGCGCTGACCGTGGGCGATCAGATCGCGGAGACGCTGTCGCTCCACCGTGGGCTCCGCGGCCGCGCGCTCGACCGTCGGGTCGTCGAGCTCCTGCACCAGGTGCGGATCAGCGATCCCGAGCGGCGCGTGCACGCCTACCCGCACCAGATGAGCGGCGGGATCCGCCAGCGCGTTGCCGGCGCCATCGCCATCTCGTGCCAGCCGAGCCTGCTGATCGCCGACGAGCCGACGACCTCCCTCGACGTGACGATCCAGGCGCAATACTTGCGCCTCTTGAAGGACATCCAGCGCGAGACCGGCCTCGCGATGATCTTCGTCACCCACGACCTCGGCATCGTGGCCAAGCTCTGCGACCGGGTCGCCGTCATGTACGCGGGCCGCATCGTGGAGACCGGGCGGACGCGCGATATCTTCGACCGGCCGCGCCATCCCTATACCATCGGGCTCCTCAACTGCCTGCCCACGCTGCGTCGCGGGCGCGAGCCGCTCGCCGCCATCGAGGGCCAGCCGCCGGACCTCGCCAATCTTCCCGCGGGCTGTCGCTTCGCCGCCCGCTGCCCCCTCGTCGAGCCCGCCTGTCTCGAGGTCGTCCCGCCGCTCGAGGCCGTGGAAGATGGTCACGAGGTCGCATGCTTCCGCACGGCGGTGACGGCGGTGACCGGCCGTCGCGACGCCCGCGCGGCGGCGGTCGCCTCTTCGGGCGTCGAGGTGGCGGCGCGGGGCGCGATACCGGTGTTCGCGCTCCATCCGAAGGACCGAGATGACGTGGTGCTGGAAGCCCGAGCGCTCACCAAGCATTTCCCGGTCACCCGCGGAGTGATCCTGAGCCACACGGTGGGCACGGTGAAGGCGGTCGACGGCGTGGACTTCGTCCTGCGGCGCGGGGAGACGCTCGGGCTGGTGGGCGAGAGCGGATGCGGCAAGAGCACGACCGCGCGCCTCGTCCTGCGCCTCGAGCGGCCGACCGGGGGAGCATTCTCTTCCACGGCCGCGACGTGACCGGCCTCGGACGCCGGGAGCTGGGCGAGTATCGCCGTGCGGTGCAGGCCGTCTTCCAGGACCCGTACAGCTCGCTGAACCCGCGCCTGTCCATCCGCACGACGGTCGGCGAGCCGCTCGCGGAGACGCATTCGGGGCTGACCCGCGCCGAGGTCACCGCGCGGATCGCGCAGTCGCTCGAGCAGGTGGGGCTCCCGCGCACGGGTCGCCAACGACTATCCTCACGAGCTGTCCGGTGGCCAGCGCCAGCGCGTGGCGCTGGCGCGCGCGCTCACCACCGGTCCCGAGTGCATCCTGCTCGACGAGGCGGTGTCGGCGCTCGACGTGTCGATCCGCGCCCAGGTCATGAATCTCCTGCGCGATATCCAGGACCGCCTGGGGGTGAGCTATCTCTTCATCGCCCACGACCTCGCGGCGGTGAAGTACGTGAGCACGCGGATCGGCGTCATGTACCTCGGCAAGCTCGTCGAGACGGCGGCGAGCGACGAGCTGTACGCGCATCCGCTGCATCCCTATACCCAGGTGCTCCTGAGCAATGCGCTGCCCGGCCATCCCGACGACGCGCGCGAGGAGGTCATCCTGAGGGGCGAGGTGCCGAGCGCGTTCAACCCGCCCGGCGGCTGCCGCTTCCACCCGCGCTGTCCGCACGCCATGCCACACTGTGCCGAGATCGAGCCGGCGCTCGTGGAGCGGGCGCCAGGCCATCGCGTCGCCTGCCACCTGTACGACACATGATCTAGGAATGATTCGGCCGCCGCTTCGATTCGGCGTCGTGTACGACTTCCGCAACCCTCCGGACTCGGGCATCGCCACGCCGCGCCTCTACGAGGAGATCCTCGATCAGGTGACCTGGCTCGACCAGATCGGGCTCGACCTCGTGTGGTTCACCGAGCATCACTTCGTGGACGACGGGTATCTGCCGTCGTGGACGCCGGTGGCCGGCGCCATGGCGGCGCGGACCCGGCGGGTGCGCTTCTCCTCCGACATCTGTCTCTTGCCGTTCAGCCATCCCGTGCGCCTTGCCGAGGATCTCGCCGTCCTCGACAACCTGAGCGGCGGGCGGATCGAGATCGGCGTGGGCATGGGCTATGCGCCGCACGAGTTCCGCGGCTTCGGCATCCCGATCGCCCAGCGGCTGTCCCGCACCGAGGAGGGCCTCGAGGTGCTGCGGCGCTGCTTCAGCGGCGAGCGGTTCAGCTTCCACGGCAAGCGCTACGACTTCGACGACGTCGTCATCCGGCCCGGTTACGTTCAGCCCGGCGGCCCGCCGCTCTGGGTCGCCGCCATGTCGGAGGCGGGCGCCCTGCGGGCGGCGCGCCTCGGCTGCCACCTCCTGCCGCAGGGACCGCGCGACGAGGTGCTCGAGCCGTGGCGGCGGACGCTGGCGGCGTCCGGCCGCGACCCGGATGCGTTCCGCGTGGGCATCATCCGCGCCTGTCTGGTCACCGACGATCCCGAGCGCGACTGGCCGCCGGTGCGTGCCGCCGAGCGGTATCGCGGGCAGCTCTACACGCGCTTCTTCGCCGAGGCGGGCCGTCACGTGTCCTTCGCGCGGGAAGGGCCGCGCATTCCCCAGACCTGGGTCGTGGGGGACGTCGCGCATTGCGTGCGGGAGCTGTCGGCCTTCATCGCCGAGCACGGGATCACCGACCTGGTCACCTGGGCGGTGCCACCCGGGCTCCACCCGCAGCAGATGAACGCGAGCCTCGAGCGCTTCGCGCGCGACGTGGTCCCGAGGCTGCGCGCGGCCATCGAGTCAGGACCGGGCGAGCCGCTCCGCGCCTGACGCCACCAGGGCTTTACCGAGCCGTCGCTTTGATCACGGAGCCCGGTCCCGGTGTAAGCTCGCCGAGGAGGTCACGGGCGCGAGACGCCTCGTATCGAGATCGGTCACAGCCAGGAGGTCGTCGACATCACCTGCAAGGACCAGTTCCGCTTCGGCACATGGCAGGCCATCAGCCTGGCGCAGTGCGACGGCCCGCGCGAGCGCGAGATCGTCGTGGACCTCCGCTGACGAGCAGCCCGCTGCATGGCGAACCCCTCGACAGGCCGCGAAACGCTTCTGAAGATCATCTCTGGCGGTCAGACGGGCGCCGACCGCGCCGCACTGGACTGGGCCATCGAGCGCGGACTCGAGCACGGCGGGTGGTGCCCCCGGGGGCGAAGAGCGGAGGATGGCGCCGTTCCGCTGCAGTACCGCCTGACCGAGACGCCGACCGAGCGCTGGGAGCAGCGCACGGAATGGAACGTGCGCGACTCGGACGGCACGGTGATCTTCACCGTATCGGAGACGCTCACCGGCGGCTCGCTGACGACGGTGGAATTCGCCCGGGTCTTCGGGAGGCCCTGCCTGCATCTCTCGCGGCGCGTGGATGGCGACCTGGCCGCCCCCAAGCTGCGCCGCTTCGTGGGTGACCATGCGATCCGCGTGCTGAACGTGGCGGGGCCGCGTGCGTCCGGGGAGCCCGGCGTCGGACAATTCGTCAGGATGACGCTGGACGCGGCCCTCGGAACACCCTGATCGCGACATCGTCCGTGCCTGGAGTCACCGCTCGTGCGTCACAGGCGTCCGCTCGGGACCCCGATCAGCAAGGTGGTCGCCGGGGCAAGCGCGCCATTTCGGAGGTAGCGCCGGCGAGTGACGCGGCGCAAGACCGCGACACGTTCTCCCGGGATCGCGACGCCTCGAATCCCGCCGGCTCCCCAGGCGTCCGCTCAGGACCCCGATCAGCAAAGGTGGACGGCGAGCGATCCCGCCGCAAGCCCGAGCGACCGCGACGCGCGAAGGTACGCGCTCTGTGACGACGTGCCGCAGCTCGCGCCAGGATCGTGAGGAAGCGCGGCCGGCGGTGGCTGCCGGCCGCGCTTTCGCCCCGACTACAACGGGCGCGCGCTCACGGAGTCATAGGTGGGGAGCCGCGGGGATGATCCATCCACGGCGGTGGGCGACGACACCAGGACGGACCACGTGAGCGCACAGAAGCCCAGGAAGTCGAACAGGAAGTGCAGCGCGTGGCCGTACTCCCACCGATCCCGCCATAGCTTCCAGTTCTCGGGCGGCGCCTCGACGGCCATCATCTTCAGCGCGGCATTGGCGGGCTCGACCTGGGCGAAGTAGGTGAGGAGGCCCATGAGCGAGGCAACCGGCGCCGATCAGCGTCGGCCAGAAGCCGGCGCGGCGGCGAACCAGGAGGACGAGCACAGCGCTGCTGAGGATGGCGCCCATCTCCACGAAGACGCCGATATTGGGAGGGCCGAAGGCGACGTAGAGGGTGCGGTGAAGCGCCAGGTACATCGAGGCGGAGTATTGAAGCTTGGCGGGCATCTCGAGGACGTGACAGAACGTCATGCCCGCGAGCAAGGCCGCGAGCACCAAGGTCGGGAATCGCCAGATCCGAATCAGCATGGCTGCCTCCTCGCCGGCGCTCGTCCGCCGGCATCCTCGCTGAGGAGAGCAACTGACATGCCTCCCGGCGCGCACCGGGCGTGCCCGAGAGATGGCCGCGGATCACACAACTTGGACGCGCCCGCCCGCCGAGCGCTCGCCCGGACGAAATGCGGGCGTGCATTTATTACACGCCGAGGGCCACGCGTGCACACGGTACAATGGCCGCCATGCGTGTTGGCCTGTCCATCGATCCGCCGCTCGCGACCATCCCTGCCACGCTCGCCGAAGAGGGCGTGGACGCCTTCCAGACCGTCCTCCGAGATCCGGGCCGCTTCGGCAACTACGGGGTGCCCGACGCCGCCGACCGCACCGCGCTGATCGAGGGCTCGCGCGGTCGAGGCCTCTGGGGCGTGGCCCACGGCTCGCTCCTCATCAACCTGGCGAGCCCGGAGGGGCGCATCCGCAATTCGTCGGTCTCGAGCCTCCTGGCCGATCTCAAGGTCGCCGCCGAGATCGGCATAGAAGGAGTCTGCTTTCACGTCGGCTACGCCAAGGGCCATCCGAGCCCGGACGCGGCGCTTCAGCTCGCCACGCGCAAGCTCGGCGAGCTCGTCGCGAAGATGCCCGACGGGCCGCGCCTCTTCATCGAGAATTCCTGCGAGGGCAGCGAGCTCGGCCAGACCATCCCCGAGATCGCGCGCCTCGTCCGTGACGTGGGCGCGCCGCCCGACCGCCTCGGCCTCCTCATCGACACGTGTCATCTACACGCCGCGGGCTTCGACCTCTCCGGGCACGATGCGGGGAGCGGCTCGCCGACGCCCTCGCCGCCGAGGGGATGCTCGATCGGCTCGCCGCCTTCCACCTCAATGATTGCCAGCTTCCCTGCGGCGCCCACCGGGATCGCCACGCTGCTCCCGGCACGGGCACCATCGGGATGGGGGTCGTCTCGGTGGCGACGCACGCCGCGTTCGCCGCCCTGCCGGGTGTGCTCGAGCTGTCGATGGACGAAGCGCGGACGGGCCTCGCCTTCCTTCGCGAGCACCGCGCGCTCTCGCGCGAGTGACGGGCTAGAGCGATGATAAGGGCCCATCTGCGGCGTTGGCGCCCTCGACCGCACGCTCAACGTACAGAGAGTACGCCTCGCGTGCGGCCATCGGGCGCCGCCTCGCAGCTGGACCCTTCTCATCGCTCTAGCCGGGTTTCTCCGACAGGCTCTAGATAGCAGGATGCTTTCAGCATCCTGCTATCAGCAGCTCCTGCTAGAAGAAGAACGTCAGGTTCTTCACGAGCAGGACGCTCTGGTCGAGGATGATCTTGCGCCGGGCGATGCGCCAGGCGCCGTCCACCCGACGGAGGAGGTCCTCGCGCTTGCCGACCAGGATGTCGGTTTCCGTCTCGACGCGGTTGCGGTAGATGAGAAACCGGCTCTTGACGGCGACCTCGGCGGGCGATGGGCCGTCGGGGCGCGCCCAGGAGCTGGACGTTCGAGACCATGTGGCAGATCCGCGAGGGCGGCTGCTCCGCCCAGTGCACGCCCGTGCGGATCTGCTTCACGCGGCGGGTGAGCGTGTCCTTGCCCTCGTCGAACCAGTTGACGTCCACGCCCTCGCGGGTGAATTCCCGCTCGGGCTCCTCCGCGCGGCACGTTGCGGCGCATGGGCATCCAGTAGCGGGCGTCCTCGGTGAAGAGGTCGAGCCAGTCCTCGAAGCGCCGCTCGTCCAGGAGCTCGGCTTCCCGGTAGAGGAGCTCCTCGATCTCCTCCTTGAGCAGCAGCCGGGCGAGCGAGGGCGACTCGGCGCTCACCGGGGCCCGAGATCCTTCCAGCTTCCGGCCTCCATGAACTGGCGCCAGCGCGTGTAGAAGCCGCGCTGGTTGTTCTCGCTCGCCGCACCGGTCACGACGCTGATCCGGCCGGGGAGCTTGAGGCCGTGGTCCTCGAAGCTGTCCGTCGCGCGGCCCAGGCCCATCTCGTAGTTGTAGGGATACTGGCGGGCGATGGTGCCGCGGCTGGCGGCGTGCGCGTAGTTCCAGTTCTCCATGTCGTCCTGCTCGGTCAGGCCCGACGGGCCCGAATAGCGGATGTAGTAGTGGCGGAGGAAGTCCTTGACCTCGGCCGGCGCATCGGCGTCGACGAGGTACCAGCGCCACACTTCCGTCTGATGCGGGCCGCGGGGATGCCAGGCCGCGATGGTTCGGGGCTGACGGGCGAGGGCGAGGCATTGGGAAAGACCGTGCCGGGCCCGCCGAAGAGCCGCCACTCGGCGCCGCGGCGGCGCTTGCGCTCCTCCTCGCAGTGCCGGAAATAGTCCGCCACTTCCGGCGCGTCCTGGTAGGACGGCGCCAGCGCGGCATCGTGCGGGCGGAGGAAGGCGATCATCGAGTGGCCGAGGTCGGGGAACGACACGTCGAGCCAGCTGCGATTCGTTGCGCTCCTGGTTGTCGCGGCGCCCCTTGCCGCTCGGACCGATGCCGACCATGTCGACCGACCGGTGGCTGACGCCGTGGTAGCGGTCCCCGGAGAAGTTCTCGGCCGGGAATTTCCAGTTGCAGGGGATCAGCCACTTGTGGACTCCGCCGATCACCTCGGTGCCGCCCTCGCGCCCGTCCCACGCGTCGAGCAGGAGGTCGAGGTAGAGCTTGTAGCCGCCGATATACTCGGCGAACGAGGGGCGGCGGGGTCCCACGTGGCCCAGATCATGCCCTTGTAGTTCTCCATCTGCGGGACCTCGATGAGGCCCCAGCGGGACCGGTCGAGCTGGGGGCCGTAGGCGTCCCTCGCGAAGGGCACGCCCACCAGGGCCCCGTCGGTCCCATAGCTCCAGCCGTGATAGGGACACATGAACTCGACGGTATTGCCCTCGTCGTAGCGGCAGACCTTCATGCCGCGGTGGCGGCACGAGTTCAGGTACACGTGGATGCGGCCCGCGGCGTCCCGGCAGAGGATGACCGACTCCTCGCCCATGGACGTGACGAAGAAGTCGCCCGGCCGCGGGATCTGGCTCTCGTGGCCGAGGAAGAGCCAGGCGCGGGCGAACACGCGCTCGAGCTCCTGCCGGTAGATCTCGTCGCTGACGAAGATCTCGCGGCTGATGATCCCCGGTCGACGTCGACCAGGGCTCCGAGGCTTCCGAGATTCGCGTCGAGCATGGCCACGCCCTCCCCTGCCGTCGCTTGCGCCGGCGTGCCGACCATAGCGCCACCCGGACCGAGCTCGCAAGCCGTGACGGCACTGCGGTCGTTCGCGGAGCGTATCGTAGGGCCGCGACATGGTGACGCTCGTCCTGCTCAACGGCGCGGCCGCCCTCGCCGCGATCCTGGCTCGCCCTCGCCGCGCCGGGCCCGGGCGGCACCGCTCAGCTCTTCTTCGCCGCGATCTGCGCCTACGTCATCGTCGTCCATTCCGCCGTCTTGCTGGCAGGGCTCGCCGGACATCTGACCGTGGGCGGTGCGGCGGTCCTGCTCGCGGTGGCCGTGGCCCTTGCCGCCTGGCGAGCGCGCCGCGCGCCACGGCAATCGGCGGTCCCGCCGGCGGCGCAGGCGCGCTTCGCTGCGGCGTCGGTCTTTCGCTGCTCGCCGCCGCGGCCGCGGGCGTGGTGTGGGCGTGGCCCCATCTGTTCGAGGCCACGCGGCTGTGGATCTGGGACGACTACACGTACCACATGATCTATCCGGCGCTCTGGCTGCGGGATCACGCGATCGCCGCGCCGTCGCCGTCGCACGCCTTCACGATGCAGGCCTGGTATCCGCTTGCGGCGAGCGCCGTCGCCGCCTGGTTCATGCTCCCGTTCGACGGAGCGCGCGGCGAGGCGCTCGCCTGGGTCAGTCTTACGGGTCCGCTCTACGCCGCCATGGTCGCCGCGGGCGCGGCCGCGCTCCTGGGCCGGCTCGGATGCCGCCCGGGATCGTGGGCGCCCGCCGTCGTGCTGTTCCTGACGTCAGAGCGCATCGGCATCATGGCCTCGAGCTTCTCGGACGCGGATCTCGCCCAGGCAGCCGCGCTCTTCGCCGCCTTCGCGTTCGCCATTCCCCGTGACGGCGAGCGCCTCCGCGACGCGACGGCCGAGGCGTGGTACGCGGGCCTGCTCACCGGCATCGCGCTCGGCATCAAGATCAGCGCGGCGGTGCCCGCGCTGATCATCCTCGCGATCTCGGCGCTCCGAGCGGCGGCGCCGGCTCCGGGGAGCGGCTCCGCGCGGTGAGCCGCACGGGTCTCATCTTCGCCGCCTCCTGGGTCGCGACGGGCGGGTACTGGTATCTGCGGAACCTCGCGCTGACGGGCAATCCCGTCTATCCCGCCGCCTTCTTGCTCTGGCCCGGCGCGCGCTTCCCCGAGACCAGCCTGGCGGAGTACGGGCGGCGCTACGGCATCCGCCGGGCCGTCGCCGACGCGGTCGAGGTGTACGCGAACTGGCCGCGCTTTCACGCGGTGATGGCGGTCGCCGGCCTCCTCGGCCTCGCGGGCTGGCTCGTGTGGAGGCGGGCCCGCCTCACGCGCTCGCAGGCCTACTTCGGCTGGGGCGCGCTCGCCATCGTCTCCGCGATGCTGCTCCTGTTGCCCTCGACACCCTACTCGGCGGGCAATGCGATGACCTTCCGCGCGGGCTTCGTCCACTGGGACAGCATGCGCTACGTGGCGCTGGCCGCGCTCCTCGGCTGGGTTGCGCTCGCCTTCCTCGATCGATGCGGGTGCCGGCGCCGGGCGCGCCCGGGCCATGGCCGGCGCGCTCGTCGCCGCGGCCGCCCTCGTGAGCGCGCCGGACCCGCTGCTCCGCTCGCCGGGGTTCCTCATCGGCATGGCGGTGGTTGCGGCGGTCGTCGCGCGCATCGAGCACTGGTGCCGGTGGCGAGCGGCCGTCCGCCCTGTCGCGCTCGCCGCGTGCGCCGCCGCGCTGATCGGGGCGCTCGTGCTCTGGCGACACGACGCGAAGGCGGGCGCGACGGCCGCGGCCATCTACGGGGAGCGGTTCTTCGGCGGGGCCGCGCGCGTCCTCGACGGGCAGCCGCCGGGCACGCGCGTCGCCGTGTACGGCGATCAGTCGGTCTTCCTCACGGCCGGCGCGCGCAATCATCTCGAACCGGTGCGGCTCGACCGCGACGGCAAGGTGGCGACCGCGCCGATCGCCGACGCGATGGAGCCGGGAGAGCTCGGCGTCGATCCGCCGACCTTCGTGTCGAACCTCCAGGCCGCCGGGGTGCGGCTCGTCGTGGTCGTGCATCTGCCGCACCCGGGGCGATCGGTGGAGCGGCCCTCGCAGGAGCGCGCGCTCGAGGCCTCCGGGGCGGCCCGTCTCCTGTCGAGAGGGAGGCCGTCGCGGTGTGGGCCCTCGGCGAGGCGCGCATGGATCCGAGCCCGCGGGCGCGGACGACCCGAGTCGGCGAGAGCGCCTTCGGTGACGTCTCGCTTTCCGGGTATGATGGACGGGCGGCGCTCACTCACGCGCGGAGACGCCGCGATCACAGGTGACCGGGGAGGCTTCGATGAAGAGGTGGCTGTCGACGATGACGGCATTCGCGGTGGCCGTCGCGATGGGCTCGGCGGCGACCGCGCTCGCGCAGACGCCGAAGCACGGCGGCGTCCTGAACGTGATGCAGCGGGAAGAGCTGCCGCAGGGCCTGTCGATCCACGAGACCTCGACGATCGCCACGGTGTGGCCGGCCTCGCCGTGCTTCAACAACCTCGTCTACTTCGACCCCATGAAGCCCGCCGGAGACCGTGGACACCATCGTGGGCGAGCTCGCGGAGCGGTGGTCGTGGCAGGACGGCTATCGCAACCTCGTGTTCTTTCTCCGCAAGGGCGTCAAGTGGCACGACGGCCAGCCCTTCACGTCGAAGGACGTGAAGTTCACGTTCGACATGGTCCGCGAGGCGCCGGAAGCGCAGACCAAGCTCCGGCTCAATCCGCGCAAGGACTGGTACGCGAACATCGAGGCCATCGAGGCCGCGGACCCGTACACGGTGGTCTTCCGGCTCAAGCGGCCCCAGCCGTCGATCATGATGATGCTCGCCTCGGGCCAGTCGCCGGTGTACCCGGCGCACGTGCCGGTGGCCGAGCAGCGCAATCGCTGCGTGGGCACGGGCCCCTTCAAGTTCAAGGAATGGCGCCGGGGCGAGTTCGTCGAGTACGTCAAGAACCCGGACTACTTCGTGAAGGGCCGGCCGTACCTCGACGGCCTCAAGTACGTCATCATCAGCGAGCGCGGCACGCGGACGGCGGCGCTCCAGGCCGGGCGGCTCGACGTGGCCGGGCCCGGCGAGACGACGAAGAACATCGCCGACCAGCTCAAGGCGGCCGTCCCGACGCATGGTCATCACGCGGGTGGGATCGCTGACCTCCCCGAACCTGCTCGTCAACCACACGCGCCCGCCCTTCAATGACGTGCGCGTGCGCCGGGCCGTCGACCTGGCGATCGACCGGGACGGCTTATATCAAGGGCGTCCTGCAGGGCGCCGCGGTGCCGGGCGCGGCGCTCGTGCCGAAGCCGTTCGGATCGTGGGGCCTCAGCGAGGCGCGACCTCGTGCAGATCCTCGGCAAGCCCGAGGGGCGCAAGGCGGCGGCGAGGAAGCTGCTCGCGGAGGCGGGGTACGGCCCCGGCAATCCCCTGCGCTTCGAGACGCAGACGCGGGCCATCGCCACCTACGTCGATCTGGCGTCCTACGTCGTGAACGAGCTGAAGCAGGTGGGCGTCGAGATCACCGTGAAGTCGCTCGACAGCGTGCAGTGGTACGGGATCACGACGCGCAAGGAGTTCCAGCTCGGCATCAATATCTCCGGCTTCGGCGTGGACGACCCCGACGCCATCCTCTTCGAGAACTACGGCTGCGCGTCGAGCCGGAACTACACGGGCTATTGCGACGAGGGCGTGGGCAAGCTCATGGACCAGCAGTCGCAGGAGCTCGACCCGAAGAAGCGGCTCGCCCTCGTGCACCAGATCCAGAAGAAGCTCACGGAGGCCGGCGCGCGGCCGACCGTGGGCTGGGGCATCGACCACTTCGCGCAGTGGCCGCACGTGAAGAACCTCGTCCCCACCACTCGCTCTACAACTTCGGGCGCATGCAGGAGGTGTGGCTGGACCGCTAGGTCCAACGCCGCGCCGCCGAGGAACCCGCCGAACGGGAGGCCGACCATGAAAGTCAGCGCATTCCATCTCATGCCGCACCGCGAGCTGCCCCACGACTTCGAGCAGCGCTACGAGAGCGTGTGGGTGACGCCGCCGTGGTGGGAGCTGGCGGACGCCCGCCGCGTGGGCCAGTACTACAACTGGACCCTCGACGAGCTGCTCCACGCGGCGCGCGCCGGGTTCGACGGCATCTGCACCAACGAGCATCACCAGAACGCCTACGGGTTCATGCCGAGCCCGAACCTGATGGGCAGCGTGCTCGCCAAGCAGACCAATGACCTCGACGTGGCCATCGTGCAGATGGGCATGACCCTGCCCACCACCTCGCCGCCCATCCGCATCGCCGAGGAGTACGCGATGCTCGACTGCATCAGCGGAGGGCGGCTCGTCGCCGGTCTGCCCCTCGGCAGTCCCATGGACGTGAACCTGGCCTATGGCATCACGCCGATGGAGCACCGCGAGCGGTATCGGGAGGCCGTCGAGCTGGTGACGAAGGCCTGGCAGGCGAAGGAGATCTTCGCGTGGAACGGCAAGTACTTCCAGCTCGGGACGGTGAACCTGTGGCCCCGGCCCATCCAGCAGCCGCACCCGCCCATCTGGATTCCGGGATCGGGGAGCATCAGCACCTTCGACTTCGCCGCCGACCGGAACGCCTGCTACTGCTTCCTGAGCTATTCGGGCGCCCGGTCCGCGAAGGCCATGATGGACGGGTACTGGCGGGTGGTGGAGAGCAAGGGGCTCGAGCACAATCCGTACCGCGCGGGGTTCCTGCAGCTCGTGGCCGTCTCCGAGACGGATGCGCAGGCGGAGGCCGACTACGCGCGCCACGTCGAGTACTTCTATCACAAGTGCCTGCACGTGCCGCCGCAGTGGGGCGCGCCTCCGGGCAACCAGGACTATCGCAGCCTGCTGGCCGCCAACCGCAGCCCGGTGCGGCGCGTGGAGGATCCCAAGACGCTGCGCTATCAAGGATTTCGTGGACAAGGGCTACGTCATCGCGGGGAGCCCGGCCACCGTGCGCGAGCGCCTCGTCGAGGAAGTGATCAAGGGCCTGCACGTCGGGCAACCTGATGGTGCTGGTGCAGATCGGCTCGATGCCGCACGAGCTGACGCTCAAGAACATCGACCTGCTTCGCGCAGGAGGTCCTGCCCCATCTGCGGGACATCTGGGACGAGGAGGGCTGGGAGAACCACTGGTGGCCCGAGCGGCTGCGCGGGGGCGCGCCAGCCCGTCGCCGTGGGCGCGGGGAGGTAAGCGCCGCGCATGGCCTCGCCAGACGTGCAGCAGCAGGCCGCGACGGTGTGGCAGGGCCGGGTCCCGCTGCGGGTCCACGTCAAGGGCGCCGGCCCGGCCGTCGTGTTCTTCCACGGGCCCTGGGGCCTGACGTGGGGCCCTTCCTGGACGCGCTGGCGGAGCGCTTCACGGTCTACGCGCCGGAGCATCCGGGGACGGCGCCGGGCGAGCCGGACGCCATCCGCGAGGTCGACAGCCTCTGGGACCTGATCCTGTGCTACGACGAGCTGCTCGAGCACCTGGGCCTGTCGGAGGTGATGCTCGTGGGGCATTCCTTCGGCGCGATGATGGCGTGCGAGGTGGCGGCGCTGCGCCCTCGCGCATCCGGCGCCTGGTGCTGATCGATCCGATCGGGCTGTGGCGGGACGAGGCGCCGGTGATCAACTGGATGCTCCTGTCCCCGCAGGTGCTGCCCGCGCACGTCTTCAAGGATCCCGACGGCGCGGCGGCGAAGGCCCTGTTCACCATCCCCGACGATCTCGAGGCGGCGGCGCTGGCCAAGACGCGGCTGACGTGGGCGATGGGATCGACGGGCAAGTTCATCTGGCCGATCCCCGACAAGGGGCTCAAGAAGCGCATCCACCGGATCACCGCCCCCGCGCTGTTGATCTGGGGCGAGGACGATCGCCTGGTGCCGCGGGTCTACGCGGACGAGTTCGCCCGGCGGCTGCCGCGGACCACGCTCGAAGTGGTGAAGGGCGCGGGCCATGCGCCGCATCTCGAGCAGCCGGAGGCGACGAGCCGCGTGGTCCAGGCGTTCCTGAGCCGCCCCGCCGATCAGTGAATCAGTGAGCCCGGCTGCCGGCTGCCGGTCATCACCACCTACGTAGGGTTCGCGATGGCGGCGGGGATCGTCGAGGGCGCCTGCTACTCGAGGACCGAGGATCCCGATCCGATAGACCTTTGCGCGCAGGCTGGCGGGGCAGCGCGGGGCGCCAAGAGGGTCCCGAAGGCGCGGCTGCACATGAAGGCGCGCCGGTCCATCACTCGATGACCTGGTCCGCGCGGAGCAGGAGCGACGGCGGGATCGGTGAGGCCGAGCGCCTTCGCCGCGCGTCAGGTTCACGAGCAGCTCGAACTTCGAGGGCTGCTCGACGGGCAGGTCGGCGGGCTTGGCGCCCTTCAGGATCTTGTCGACGAAGACCGCCGCGCGCCGCCAGATCTCGATGAAGTCCGCGCCATAGGAGATCAGCCCGCCGGCCTCGACATACAGCCGGAATGCGTACATGGCGGGGAGCCGACTCTTGGCGGCCAGCTCCGCGACTCGCCGGGCGTGCGGGACCAGGGGCGCGGACGCGATCACGAGGAGCGCGCCCGCGCGCGCGTCAGTCGCCGCTTTGAAGGCCCGCTCGATCCCGCCCGCGTCTCGAATCTCGAGCGACAGCAACTTCCATCCCCGCTCCCGGGCGGCGGCTTCGGCCGCCTGCCAAGACAGGAGGCTATCCCGATCCCAGAAGACCGCCACCGTCGCCGCGGCCGGGACGAGCTCCTTGAGCAGCTCGAGTCGCTTCCCGGTCGTCTCTACCGACTGATTGCTCAGGCCCGTGAAGTTCCCGCCCGGGTGTCCGAGGCTCTGAACGAGCCCCAGGCCCACCGGGTCGTCGGCGGACGCCATGACGACGGGGATCGTCGAGGTCGCCTGCTTGAGCGCGGGCAGCGTTGGCCCAGCGGCGACGATCACGTCCACCTGGAGACGGACCAGCTCGGCGGCGAGGCCGGGAAAGCGCTCGGGCTTGCCTTCGCCTCCGCGTGGCTCGGTCACGAAATGCTCTCCATACACGTAGCCGAGCTCGCGCAATCCGCGCAGGAGCGCCTTGGTGGACGAGCTTGGCGGCTGGGGCCCGACCAGGTCGGAGGTCACCCCAAGACCGAGGATCCCGATCCGATAGACCTTGCGCGCGGGCTGGGCGGCGGCGGCGCGGGGCACCGCGAGGGTCCCGAGGGCGAGGCTGCCGATGAAGGCGCGCCGGTCCATCACTCGATGACCTGGTCCGCCCGGAGCAGGAGCGACGGCGGGATAGTGAGGCCGAGCGCCTTCGCCGCGCGCAGGTTCACGACCAGCTCGAACTTCGAGGGCTGCTCGACGGGCAGGTCGCCGGGCTTGGCGCCCTTCAAGATCTTGTCGACGAAGACGGCGCCGCGCCGCCAGATCTCGTTGATGTCGGCGCCATACGAAATCAGCCCGCCGGCCTCGACATGCTGCCGGAGCTCGTACATGGCCGGAAGCCGGCTCCTGGCGGCCAGCTCGGCGAGTCGCCGGGCTTGCGGGAAGAAGAGCGGGGTCGAGAACACGAGGAGAGCGCCGGCCCGAGCGTCAGTCGCCGCGCTGAAGGCCGCCTCGATCTCGCCCGCGTCACGAATCTCGATCGACACGCAGCTTCCACCTCGCGCCCGGGCGGCGGCTTCGGCCGCCTGCCAGTACAGGAGACCCGGCCGCTCCCAGAGGACCGCCACCGGCGCCGCGGGCGGGACGAGCTCCTTGAGCAGCTCGAGTCTCTTCCCGGTTGTCTCTATCGACTGAAGGCTCAGGCCCGTGATGTTCCCGCCCGGATGTCTGAGGCTCTGGACATATCCCGACGCCACCGGATCGCTGGCGGCAGTCATGACGATGGGAATCGTCGAGGTCGCCTGCTTGAGTGCGGGCAGCCCTGGCCCTGAGACGATCACGTCCACCGGGAGACGGACCAGCTCGGCGGCCAGGCCGGGAAAGCGCTCGGTCTGCCCTCGGTTCCGCGTGGCTCGGTCACGAAGTGCTCGCCATACACGTAGCCGAGCTCGCGCAATCCGCGCAGGAGCGCGCTGGCGGATGGGTTTGGCGGCTGGGGCCCGATCATGTCGGCGGTCGTCCCGCCCCGAGATCCCGATCCGATAGACCTTGCGCGCGGGCTGGGCGCGGGCGGCGCGGGCCTCGCGAGGTCGCGAGGGCGAGGCTGCCGAGCAAGGCGCGCCGGTCCATCAGGGCAATCACGTGGCTCACTGGATCAGCTCATCCGCGCGGACCAGCAGCGCCGGTGGGATGGTGAGCCCGAGCGCCTTTGCGGTCTTGAGGTTGATGACCAGCTCGTACTGGCTCGGCGACTCGACGGGCAGCGTGGCCGGGCTGGCGCCACGGAGGATCTTGTCGACGTAGACGGCGGCGCGGCGGAACTGCTCGGTGAGGCGCGCCGAGTAGGACATGAGGCCGCCCAGCTCGGTGAGCTCCCGCCACGAGTAGATGCCCGGCAGCCGGTGCTCGCGGGCCAGCTCGGCGATGCGCTGCCGCTCCGTGAACAGGAACGTGTCGCCCGGCACCAGCAGGCCGTCGACGCGATCCCGGGCCATCGCCGTGAACGCGCGCCCGAGATCGTCACGGCTCTTCACCTCGACGAACTGGACCCGTAGCTCGAGGACCTGCCCGGCCGTCTCGTATTCGCGCAGGCCCACTGTTGTCGAGGGGCTGTGCAGCACGGCCACGCGCGCGAGCCTGGGCAGGGTCTCCTTGAGGAGCTGGAGCTGCTTGGCGCAGATCTCGGGGGTGAGCTGCTGGCTGAGGCCGGTGACGTTGCCCCGGGCCGGGCCAAGCTGGCGACGAGCCCCGCCTCCACGGGATCGGTGGCGTTGATCATGACGATCGGGATCGTCGTCGTCGCCCGCTTGGCCGCGAGCGCCGGCGCCTGGGAGGAGGCGACGATCACGTCCACCTTTGCCGCACGAGGTCGGCGGCCATCTCGGCGAGGCGCTCGCGGCGGCCCTCGGCCCAGCGGTACTCGATGACGACGTTCTTGCCTTCGACGTGACCCAGCTCTTTCAGGCCGTCGGCGAACGCCGCGACGATGTGTGCGGCGGCCGCCGGCGTTGTGGTCATCAATACCCCGACGCGACGAGTCTTCGGCGGTGCCTGGGCGTAGGCGGCCACAGGCGACAGCACTGCGGCTCCGGCGAACCCTCTGATGAACGCGCGCCGGTCCATCATGGAATCATCTCCGTGCTCCCTGGAAACCGTTCGACGGGCCGTCATTCGATCACCCGGTCTGCCCGCTGCAGGAGCGTGAGGTGGGATCGTCAAGCCGAGGGCCTTGGCGGTCTTGAGATTGATCACCAGCTCGAAGGTCGTGGGCTGCTCGACAGGCAAGTCACCAGGCTTGGTGCCCTTGAGTATGCGGTCGACGTAGGCTGCCACGCGCCGGAACAGAGCGTTCTGGGTGCTGCCGTACGACATCAGGCCGCCGTCTTCCACCTGCTCGGGCCACTCATACATCGCGGGCAGCTTGTGCTTCGCGGCCTGCTCGATGATTCGCTTTCCGTCGCGAGCTAAACTAGGGGTCGCGCCGACGAAGAGCGCCGCAGCCCGCTCGGCGGCGATCGTGGCGAAGGCGCGAGGGTAGTCGCCGCCCCGAACCTCCACGACCACCAGCTTGATGCCCAGCGCCGCTGCCGCCTTCTCGGCCTCCTGAACGGCAGGCCGGAACCTTGGATTGTCGGCGGGAGCGAGGAGAGCCATCCGCGCGGCCTGCGGGACCGCCTCCTTGAGCAGCTCGAGCTTCTTGCCGGACAGTGTGTCCCCGGGCAAGATCAGGACACCGGTGATGTTCCTCCGGGTCGAGCGAGGCTCGTCACGAACCCCGCTGCGACCGGGTCGGACCCGCCGAACATGACGATGGGAATCGTCGTCGTCGCGGCCTTCGCCGCCCGGATGGCCGGCCCGCCGACGGCGACGATGACATCGACCCCGAGTTGCACCAGCTCGCGCGCCAGCGCAGGAAGCCGGTCGAGCTTGCCCTCGGCGTAGCGCCGTTCGATGACGAGGTTCTGGCCTTCGATGTAGCCCAGCTCGCGCAAGGCCGTCGCGATCCCGGACGTCGACGTCCTGCCGTCCGTCGGCAGGGGGATGCCTCGTGGAGCAAGCCCAGGCGGTAGACCCGTCCCGCCTCGCTGCGCACTCGGCGGCAAGCGGCACGATGAGGAGGCCCAGGCCGACGGCGCCGATGAGCTCCCGGCGGTCCATCACTGGATGACCTCGTCGGCCCTGAGCAAGAGCGACTGCGGGATGGTCAGGCCGAGGGCCTTGGCGGTCTTGAGGTTGATGACCAGTTCGAACCTGGTTGGTTGCTCGATCGCCAGATCCTGGGCCTTGGCGCCCTTCAGATCCTATCGATGTAGCTAGCGGCGCGGCGAAAGTTGTCGAAGAGAGACGGCCCGAAATTCATCAGGCCGCCTGCCTCGGCGAAGCCGGTCTCCCGTGACAGGGTGGGCAGGCGATACCGCAACGCCAACTCGGCGACGCGCTTACGCTCTGCGCTGAAGAGCGGATCCTGGGCGAGGATCACCGCCTGCGTGCCAGATCGAGCCAGGGCCGGGAAGACCCGGTCAAGCTCGGCTGCGTTCCGAGTCTCGAACACCTGAAGGGTCAGGCTCAGCTTGCCTGCGGCCGCCCGGTAGATGTCAGGACCGTCTGCGCCTGGCCGCGGATTCCACAGAAGCACCAGACGCGTTGCCCCAGGCACGACCTCGGAGAGAGTCTGCAGCCGTTTGGCGAGGAAGTCTTCGCTGGCCAGTGTCAGCCCCGTGATGTTGCCGCCAGGACGGGCGAAGCTCTTCGCGTATCCGTCTCTGACGGGATCGCGCATAGTCGCCGCGACTACCGGGACGTCCTTCGTCGCCCTGCTGAGCGCTGGGAGCGCGGCTATGCTGAACGGGACGATGACGTCAACAGTTAACCGGAGAAGATCGGCGACGAGTTCCGGATACCGCTCCGCTTTCCTTCCGCCGAGCGGTACTCAACGACGACAGTCCGGCCCTCCACATAGCCGAGATCGCGCAAGCCCTGCCTGAAGCCATGCATCGCAGGCGACTCAAACATAGAGTCCGCAGCGACCAGGACACCGATCCGATACACCTTCCCCGCCGGGCTGGCTCCACCGACGCCAGGCGCCGAGAAGAGCCCACCCACCACCGTGCTGAGGAACATCCGCCGCGTGGTCACTGATCACCTGGTCCGCGCGCTGCAAGAACGACGGCGGGATCGTGAGGCCGAGGGCCCTGGCGGTCCCGAGTGCCGATCACGACCGGCCGCGCCTGCTCTTTGAGCATCTTCCGAGAATGCCCGGTCGAGGTCTTCTGGGCCCCGGGCCTCGACCGCGTGAAGCGTCAGTCCCAGCGATCGGGCAGCGGCCTCAGTCTGGCGCCTCCCCGAGGCGGGAGCCTCGGATTGTCTGGATTCATGAGCAAGGCGACTCGAGTGCCCCCGTGAGAAAACGCTCCGCCGGTCCATCATTCGATCACCTGATCCGCCCGCGCCAGCAGCGACGGCGGGATCGTCAGGCCGAGCGCCTTGGCGGTCTTGAGGTTGATGACCAGCTCGAACTTCGTCGGCTGCTCGACTGGGAGGTCGGCGGGCTTGGCGCCCTTGAGGATCCTGTCCACGTAGAACGCGGCGCGGCGGTACAGCGTGAGGCATGTTCGGTCCGTAGGACATGAGACCTCCGGCCTCCGTGAACAGCCCGCGTGCTCGAACATGGCGGGCAGGCGGTGCTTCGCGGCGAGCTCGACGAGGCGTATTCGCTGCATTGCCGAAGATATCGGCGGGCAGCGACGATGAGCGCGTCGGCCCGCTCTCTCGTCATCTCCGCGAACGCGCCCTCGAACTCGTCGGGGCCGCGCGCGTCGCAGGGTTGAAGCTCGCACGCGCAAGCGACCGGCGCCGCCGTCGCGCCTGGCGTCCAAGAGCGGCCATGGCCGGGTCGGTCGGGTTCACGAGCACCGCGACGCGCGCGACCTCGGGATCGCCTCCTGAGCAGCTCTAGCCACTTCGCGCTGAACGCGTCTGCGAAGGCCGTCGACAGACCCGGTGACGTTCCCGCCAGGCCGGGCCAGGCTCGCGACCAGACCAGTCTCGACGGGCTCGGATGATGCCGCAAAGACGACGGGAATCGTCTTGGTGCGCTTGGTCAGCGCCTGCGCCTCCAGCCCCGCCGCGCGCCACGAGCACGTCCACGCTCGAGACGGACCAGCTCGGCGGCGCTGCGTCGCTGAGCGTGCTCGCGCCTCCCACCTGCGATCCGAAGCTCGATGACGAGGTTCTGGCCCTCGACCCAGCCCAGCTCCCGGCAGGCCGTCGCAGCGAACGCCGCGCGACCGTGCGGATCGGGCCCGGCGCCTGACCGCGAGGATAGCCGATCCGCGGCAACCTTCCCCGCTCGCTGCTGCGCCTCAGCGGCGAGCGGCCCGCGCAATGACGCCGACGGCCAGCGAGATCAGCAAGAATGTCGCGCCTGGTCAATCACTGGATCACCTCGTCCGCCCGCAGCAGCAGCGACGGCGGGATCGTGAGGCCGAGCGCCTTGGCGGTCTTCGAGGTTGATCACCAGCTCGAACTTCGTGGGCTGTTCGACGGGAAGATCGCCGGGCTTGGCGCCCTTGAGGATCTTGTCCACCATGACGGCAAGGCGTCCGAAGACTTCCCGAAGGTCGGAGCCGTACGACATGAGACCTCCCGACTCCACGAAGCCCCGGTACTCGTAGATTGCCGGGAGCCGCATCGTTACCGCCAGCTTCACGAACCGGTCCTTCTCCGCGTGGAAGAAGGGATTCGACAGGACCAGGAACGCGTGCACGCGCTCCCGGGCAAGGGTTGCTGCGGCATGGTCGATGTCGCCCGCGCTGCGCACTTCGATGGGCACGAGCTGTACGGACAGGGCTCGGGCCCCGCGCCCACGACCGTCATGGCCTGTCGTTGAACGACGGTGGGCTGATGGAAGACACCCACTCTGGTGATTCCCGGCACCGCATTGCGAAGCACCTCGAGCATCTTCACATTGAGCATCTCGTTGCCCAGCGACGCGATGCCGGTGAGATTGCCGCCGGGCCGCCCGAAGCTCGCGACGAACCCCTCTCGACAGGATCAGTACCAACGACGAACACCACGGGAATGGAGGCGGTCGCCCGCTGGCCGCCGCGGCCCGCACCGGTGCCGATCGCGACAATGACGTCGACCTTCGCTCGGACGAGATCAGCCGCAAGGGAGGGAAGCGTTCGCCCTTGCCCTCGGAGTACCGCTCTTCCGTGGACACGTTCTCGCCCTCGATCCAGCCGAGGGCGCGCAATCGCTCGCGAAAGGTCGCGACATCGGATGGGACTCGTGCCAGCGCGAGCCATCCGATCCTGACCCCTGCTGGCGTGCTGCGCCTCAGCGGCGAGTGGCGCGGCGAGGAGACTGCCGCCCAATGCGGCAAGGAACGCTTGACGGTTCACTGATCACCTCGTCCGCCCGCAGCAGTAGCGACTGCGGGATGGTTGGCCCAAGGGCCTTGGCGGATCCAAGGTTGATGACCAGCTCGAATTTCGTCGGTTGCTCGACCGGGAGGTCGGCGGGCGTGGCGCCTTTGAGAATCTTGTCCACATACACCGCGGCACGACGGTACAGGTCCAGCGTCTCCACTCCAAACGACACGAGTCCCCCCGCGTCCACGGATTCCCGGAATGCGTACATCGCCGGCGGCCGACGCGCAGCCGCGAAGTCGACGATGCGCTGGCGGTGAACGAAGTTCAGCGCGCCTTCGGCGGCGAGGAGCGCATCGGCGCGCTCCCTGGTGATGGCGGCGAAGGCCTCGGCGTACTGGTCGGGCGTGTTCACCTCCACATGGATGATGGTTATCCCGAGCGCTTGAGCTGCGACCTCATCGTGTCTGCCCGGAGTAGGCCCAGTGGGCCTTTGTCGTCAGGATGGCGACGCGCGACGCCTTCGGGACCGCGTCCTTCAACAACTCAAGCCGCTTGCCTACGATTTCGGGGCCGGTGTCGCGGCTTACGCCCGTGATATTGCCGCCCGGCCGAGCCAGGCTGGCGATGAGCCCCAGTAGATCTCGATGATGCCGTTGGCGAGGAGCGCTCCCGTGACCACGGCCACGAAGAGGACGACGTACTTCCGGAACAGCTTGCCGCGGCGCTTCACCCGCACAGTTGTCGGCGCCGGCTCCACGCCCCCAACATAGCAGACACGCGAGGGAAAGCTTGTCCGCGTTGCATCACGCCCCTGGGATGGCGTGAAGTCGGCGTCGGGGGCGGCGCGGATCTGCATCCACGTGTCCGGCACCGTAGAGCCGTCGAAGAGCCCGGCTGGCTGCTGCAAAGGATGGTTGCGGAGGCGCTGACCGCTGGAGGCGGCCGGCAGGCTGCATGTTCCGCACCACGGCCAGCCGGTCTGGCGCGGGCCGTGCTCCGCCCCTTTTCTCGCTTCCTCACACCTCCTACCGATTGACGGCGATGTCGGATCCGACGATACAGTCGATAGCGGTGGGCCGGAAGGACAAGCCTCTTGTCTGGCTTCACGGCGAGGTCAAGACGCCGCCCTTCTCCCAGGCGGCCAGGAGTGGAAGCCGGCTACCTCCTCCGGAGGCTCCAGAACGGCGAGTGGCTCCGGATGCCCCATTCGCGGCCGATGCCGGCCATCGGTCCTCGTTGCCATGAACTGCGAATCCAGGATGTCGGCATCACATGGAGAATGTATCGGGTTGACCCTGACGCCATCGTGATTCTGGGGGTGTTCGGCAAGAAGAGCCGGACGACTGCAGCGACTATCATCGAGGCCTGCCGGAGAAGGCTCAAGGAGTACGACCGTGCGTGATGACAAGAGGAAGCGGCTCGAAGCCAAGGGCTGGAGCATCGGCAATGCGCGCGAGTTCCTCGGTCTCACCGACGAGGAAGCGGCGTATATCGAGCTGAAGCTGCGCCTTGCCTCAAGCCTCCGTGTTCGGCGCCGGCGGCGTCGCCTCACCCAGGCGGACCTGGCCTCAGCTCCTGCGATCAAGTCAGTCGCGTGTTGCCAAGATGGAAACCGGCGATCCGTCGGTGTCGCTGGACCTGCTGGTGCGCTCACCCTGGCCCTGGGCACATCCACCGTCGAGCTCTCCCGGATCATTTCCGCCCGCCGACCCGCTCCTGCCACGTAACGCAATCGATGATGATGGTCGGGCACGTCGTGCGCGGAGAGCTGCGGAGCGTTCTTTCCGCAGAGCGCGGCTGGACCGCCAGCCAGCCCAACGGATGCGATGTGGAGGGCGTCGAGGTCCGCAGCCCGAACTGCTCGAGGGCTCGCGCCCGCTCGACCACCGGATCGGACATTTGATCCGGCGTCCGACGAGCTCAGAAGCCCGGCTCGCCGGACGCGCTCGCGGTCGGGTCTTGACCGATCTCGAAGTCCAGATACTCCGATCCAACCCACTCCAGCACGCCGTCCTCGATAGCCGCCGGGACCGCCACGACGGCCTCGAGCCGGATGCGCTCGGACGAGGGCGATGCTGCAGGGCGAACAGCGCGGCGATCGTCAAGGCGGCGCGCCGCGTAACAGCGGGTGCACCGTCACGTCCACCACTCGCTCGCCGCCGAGCCAGATCTCACGCCCGTCGCGCAACGATTCGACAAATCCGGACGCGGTGCGAAGACTCACGGCGGAACTACTGCGACATCGCCGCCAACCCGTCAAGGAGCCTCCCGCGGAGCGCGCGTAGGGAGCACACCGCTGCCATGGCCGGTCGAGGCGGATACCTCCGCTCGGTCTCGCGCCAACGCCAGGACTGGCGCTGGCATTTCATTCAGTCAAGGTGCCCGTGGCGAACCAGGGGTGACGTCATGCGATTCCTTCTCTGTGCCCCGCTGATGCTTGTCGTGGCATTCACCGGTTGCACGCGACCCTCGCAGATCCAGCCCAGTGATCTGCGGGCCTTCACGACCGATGGGTGCAGCGGCGGGTTTCCCGAGGGGCCGCCCGGCCATCCCAACCTCTGGTGCGACTGCTGGCGTCGTGCACGACCTGACCTACTGGAAGGGCGGCACATGGGAGCAGCGAGTAGCGGCGGACGCGAAGCTCAGGGAATGCGTGACGGAGAAGCACCAGGCGTTGACCGGCATGGCGATGAGGCTGGGGTGCGGGTGGGCGGAACTCCGTACCTGCCGACCAGCTATCGGTGGGCATACGGCTGGCCGTTCCTGCGCGCGGCTACATGCCTCTGACTCCAGAAGAGGAGCGAGTCGTCAATGATGCAAGGGAAAAGACTATGAGAAGGCGCGAAAGGCCCGATGCGGCTAGGATGTGCTCGTGGCGCGTTAGTCCAGACGTATCTTCAGGATGACGTCCTGGGCGCCGCTTCCGCCACCGCCTTCATCTGCGCCAGCCCCTTCTCGAATTGCCCGCCGATCATCCTGTCCATGTTCATGACGAGGTGGATGGCCTTGGCCATGAAGTTGTTCCTGCCCTCCATGCTCCACGTCACGACGGTGTGATCGCCATCAGGCCTGAAGGTGAACTCCGCGGTGCTGGTGCCGGCGAAGGGCTTGAGGAACTCCATCTTGATCCTGATCAGGTCGCTCGGGCGGCTCTCCGTCAGCGTCATGCGGCCTTCTCCCACCTGGGAGTTGCCGCGCCCAGGTATAGACGGCGCCGGCTCCGGCCGGAGCGCCCTCGTAGCTCTGCTTCATCGCGGGATCGAGCTTCGCCCACGGATTCCAGGCGTCCCACTTGTGGAAATCATTCACCTGGGCGAACAGCGCCGGCGGCTTCGCCGCGATCCTGGCCGTCCGAGCGACGTGGAACCCGGCCGGCCGCGAGGCCACGACGACGACGACCGCGACAACGACTCCTGCGAGGGCGATCAGAGTCTTGACGAGCATATCCCTCTCCTGACTACTTCGTCCGCCGGCAGTGCGCGGCCATGAACTCCGTCCACTTCCCGTCATCGCGCAGCACGCGCGATGTCAGCGCCCGATGGTCGTCGCTCTCGGATCGTGATCATCTTCATTCAGGATCGCCTCACAGGGAGGAGCGCCTTGAGGCGATCCTCCCTGAGGTAGATGCCGAGCCAGACGAGGATGCCGAGCGCGACCTGGATGAGGAACGGGTCGCCGACTCGCCAGTGCGTGCAGATCGCGCCCCCGATGTAGCCGGTGAGGAGGATCGCGCCGAGGACCGCTGTCGCCGGGATCAGATAGACCACGGTGCACCTGAGCTCGAGAATCGAGAGCGGCGTGAGCATCGAGTCCGGCAATCCCAGGTGCGCGATTCCTTCCTTCACCTCGGCGCCGCCCACCAGCTTCATGACCGCGCTGACCGCGAAGCCGAGTGATACCAGAACGGAGATCCCCCGCCCGACCCACACGATCTTTCCGCCCGCGGCCACTCTGTGCCTCCTCGAGAAGTGATGGAACGTTCCCCGCTCGCTTCACGGTCCGCTCTACGCCGGTCCGCTCCAGGAGCTGGATCGAGGTTCCCCTCGGGATCCTTCAAGGTCGCGATGCGGTGCTTGCCATGAGTCGGTCGGGTCCGCCGATGAACTCTCGACCCCGGCATCTTTCAGGCGCGTTCGAGTCCGCCCGGACGTCGTCGGTCGTGAGGCCCACCATGTGGCGGGCGGGATCGGCATTGCGCCCGCGCACCGCGCGGCGTGCCCAGTGCGAGGCACGGACGGCGCGTCGAGGTTGCCTGAACACGACGAACCCCGGGTTTTGGATGCCCACGGGGGGCCCAGCACGTCGCCGATAGAACGGCAGCAGGTTGCGCAGGTCCTGGCTCCAGATCGTTGCCCCTGACAGCCCTTCGATCATCGTGGCTCTCACTTCATGCGCTTGACTCGTTCAGAGATCGCGTAGGAACGCGTGACGTTCTTCGCCGCTCCTTCACAGGTTAGTCGAGACGGAGCGGGGCGAGATCGACAGGCCGGCGAAATTCCTCGAGGCGGTTAACTCTGCATCGGCGTACGCGATTCGAGCCGCGGTCGTGCGTTCGGGATGACGACGCCAGAGGCGGAAGGCCGGCATGACCTCCCGGGCGAAGCGGGTGAGCTGCTCGATCATGAGGTCTCGCGGCGTCCCGATCGCCCAGCCGATCATGATGTGGTCCAGCCCGGGGTATTGCCGCTCGACCTCCTTGAGGTAGGCGACGATGTCGCCGGGCGGCCCGCAGAGCCAGGAGCGGTTGCGCACGCCGTTCTCCAGGAGTGGCGGCGGTCGGCGACTGCGGCTGCCGGGCGGCCACCGCCCGCGCGTGCTCCTCGCTGTAGCGCAGCATGCCGAGCGGCGCCATGACCTTGGCGTGCTCCTCGAAGTACGGGCGCGCGCGCTGCGATGGCGCGCTCCGTGGTCTCGTCGATGCACATCCGGAAGCCGAGGATCAGGTCCTCGCCGAGCTGGAGCGTCGCGGCCGTGGCGGCGCGCCGCCTCCTGATAGTCGCGGACCCAGCGCTGGACCAGCTCCTCGGCGGTGGCGGAGATGACGCCCTTGATGCCGTTTCGGGCCATGAAGTCCAGGCCCCGCGCGCTGCCACTCACGATCGGCTGCCAGACCTCGACCGGCTGATGCGTGGGACGCGGCACCAGGGTGATCTCCTTCAACTGATAGCCGCGATAGGGGACGTCCGGGGGAATGGTGTAGTGCTTCCCTCGGTGCGAGAACGACTCCTCGCGGAGGGCCTTCAGGATGATCTCCACCTGCTCCTCGAAGAGCTCGCGATTGGCCTCGGCGTCCAGCATCGGGTTGCCGAACGTCTCGACCTCGCGGGAGTGGTAGCCGCGCCCGACGCCGAACACGATCCGGCCCTCGGTGAGGATATCCGCGGTGGCGTAGTCCTCGGCGAGGCGGAGCGGATGCCAGGTGGGGACGACGTTGAAGGCGCAGCCGATCTTGACGCGCTCGGTGCGATGGGCCAGGTCCACCGCCAGCATGGGGATGTTCGGGATGCACTCGTATCCCTCGTGCTGGAAGTGATGCTCGGCCAGCCACAGGGTCTCGTACCCCAGCGCGTCGGCGGCACGGGCCAGGGCTGCCGCCGCGGTGTCGAACACCTCGATCAGGCCGCTCGTTGGGATACCGGCGGTCATCGGCGGGCGTGCCCGACGAGCCCGCACCGCTCCAGCTCGATGTGGCCCACGTAGAGCGTCGAGAAGCGCGTGATCATCGCAGGCCTCCGGCCGCGTCTGGTAGTACACCGAGCGTCCAGCGCCGCCCGTCGCCACGATCAGCTCGCCCGAGATCGCCCAGGCCTTGTCCGAGGCCAGGAAGGCCGTGACGTAGGCGACCTCCGCCGCGTCGACCATGCGGCAGATGGCATTGCCGCGCGGCGGAGTCGTGGGCGAAGTCCGCCTTCTCCACGTCCGCGGGCGTCGATGCCCAGCTCGCTCGCCGCGGGCGGCGAGCAGGCGCGGCGTGCGCTCCGTGCGCGTGATGCCGGGGTGGACGCAGTTCACCGTGATTCCGAAGCGGCCGAGCTGCACGGCCAGCGTCTTGCTGAGGTGGACGAGCGGAGGTGTTGCGCGCCCGCCGCTGAGATTGCCCGCGTTCCGCGCATTGGTCCCGCTGATATTGATGATGCGGCCCCAGCCCTGCTCCTTCAGATAGGGAATGGCAGCGCGGGCGCAGCGCAGCGCCCCACGTACTTCGCGTTGAAGTCGTGGAGCAGGTCCTCGTCGACCACGGTCTCGATGGGGCCGGTCGCGGTGGCAGAGCCGCCCGGCGGAGAGCCGCTGTTCACCAGGATGTGGAGCCCGCCGAGCTGCGCCGCCGCCTGGGCCACCATGGCGTCCACCTGCGCCCTTGCTGGTCACGTCGGCGACCAGCGGGATCACGCGCGCCGGCCGGTCTCGGCGGCCAGCTCCTTCGCCGCGGCTTCGAGCGTCTCCTTGGTGCGGGCGACGATGGCGACGTCCACCTCAGCGGGCGAGCTCGCCGCGCGATGGCCGCTGCCGATGCCGAGGCTACCGCCCCGTCACGATCGCCCCGCTTGCCCTGAAGCCCCGAGATCCATGTGCCGTCGCCCTCCTCAGGCCTTCGCGTAGTGGAACCAGATCGCATTGCCCTGACGCGCGCACCATACGGCGCGCACGTCCGGGTGTCAACGATCGCGGATGCGATTCTACCTCAGCCGCCATCGACATCATCCTCGCGCCTTGGTTCCAGCGGCGGCGGGGCCTCGCCGTCAGCCTGGCGTTCAACGGGGCAACCCTGGGCGGCGTGCTGATCGCGCCCGCGCTCATCTTCCTCATCGAGGGAATCGGCTTCACGCGCGCGCTGAGTGCCGCGGGCTTCGTCCTCCTCGCGGTGATGCTCCCCTCGCCGCCGCCGTCATGCGGCGAGGTCCCGCGACGCTCGGCCTCGGCCCCGACGGCGATCCCTTTCCACTGTCGCCGATTCGTCGGGGCCGGCGCTTCCCGCTCGCGGACCGACGCGCTGCGGACCTGGCGCTTCTGGAGCGTGTCGGCGCCCTTCGCGCTCGGCCTCGCGGCGCAGGTCGGGGTGCTCACGCACCTGGTCTCGCTCGTGACGCCGGCTCTCGGATCGGGCGGCGCGGCCCGGGCCGTGAGCGCCACGACCGCGGCGGCAGTGGTCGGGCGCTTGTTGACCGGCTTCGTCATCGATCGCGTGAACCGACGACTGGCCGCAAGCGCTACCCTCGTCGTCCAGGTCGCCGGCCTCGGCCTGCTCGCGTGGGCGCCGTCGGCCGCTGCTCGTCTATGCGGGCTGCGCGCTCTTCGGCCTGGGGGTCGGCAACCTGACGACGCTGCCGGGGCTCATCGTGGCCGTCGAGTGGCCACGCGAGCGCTTCAGCGCGCTGGTGGGCCTCGTGGTCGCGATCAATCAGTTCACGTTCGCGTTCGGGCCGTCCATCGTGGGAGTGCTGCGCGACTGGGCCGGGCACCTACGGGCCGGCGCTCGGCGTGTGCGCGGCCCTGCAAGCCATCGCGGCGGGGATGATCCTGCTTGGGCCCGGGGCCTCACCCGAGCCGAATACCCGCGCCGTTGCCGTAGAGCCACTTCTCCTTGAGGACGCACGCCGGCCACCTCTGAGCCGCGGCGAGCGCACTCGCCCGCGAGCGGCACTTGACCTCTCGAGGAGGCAGGGCTATTGTGCGTGGCCAGTGCTGCTCGGTCCCTTCCTGAGCCCGACCAAAGGCCGCTCGATCCGGAAGGAGGGCACGTCATGGAGACTCTGCCTCGCAATCTCCGCACGATTCGAGAGTTGACCCGCCGCGACCTGCTGAAAGCCGGCCTCGCCGCCGGCACGGCCTTGTCAACGGGACCGCTCATCGCGCCGGGCCGCCTGCGGGCGCAGGGCAAGCGCGGAGGAATGCTCCGCGTCCGGGGCTACGATCCGCCCCACTTCGATCCGCACCTGACGCTGAACTTCAAGACCAACACCACCCTGTCCTTCGTCCACAGCAAGCTCGTGCGCCACCGGGTCGGCGCCGGCGTGCCGCCGGGGACGCTTCGCGGTCGAGCCCGACCTGGCCGAGCGGTGGGAGGAGCCGGACGACACGACCGTCGTCTTCTACCTGCGGCGAGGGGTACGGTGGCACAACAAGCCGCCCGTGAACGGGCGCGGAGCTGACCGCCGAGGACGTCAAGTTCACCTACGACCGCTTCCTGACCGAGAAGGGCAATCCGCTGAAGTTCATGCTCGACCCGGTGGACCGGGTGGAGGTCGTCGACCGCTACACGGTGAGGTTCCGTCTGAAGGAGCCGTTCGTCTGGCTCGTCAACATGCTCGCGAATCCCACCGGCACCTGGATCGTCGCCCGGGAGCTGGTCGACAAGTACGGCGATCTGAAGCGGCCCGAGTCGGCCATCGGCACCGGCCCGTTCGTCCTCGATCGCTACGAGCCGAACGTCAAGACGATCTTCCGGCGCAACCCGGACTACTTCCGGCCGGGCCAGCCGTGGGTCGATGGCGTGGAGTGGCTGGTGCTGGAGGACGACTCGGCCGGACTGGCCACCTACCGCACGGGACAGATCGACTGCGGTCCGTGGCACTGGTGGGTCGTCCGCCAGCAGGACTTGCGCCTCGCTCAAGAAGAGCGCGCCCCACCTCGTGTACCAGGACTTCCTGTCCAACGTGACCACGGGCATCTACATGCGGACCGACAAGCCCCCTTCAACGACGTCCGCGTGCGCCGCGCGATCTCCCACGCCATCGACCGCCAGGCGGTGATCGACGCCGTCTATCTCAAGGGCGAGCCGACGCCCGGCGATCTCCCGGGGCCTGCCCGAGTGGTCTCCGCGCATCGACCAGCTCGGCCCGGGCGCGCAAGTACTACCGCTACGATCCGCAAGGAGGCCCGGCGGCTGCTTGCCGAAGCGGGCTTCCCCAGGGGCTCAAGACGCAGCTGAACGTCACCGGCGGCTACGGGTCCGATGCCATGGACTCCTTCCAGCTCGTCCAGCGCCATCTCAAGGAGAGCGGCATCGACGCGGAGCTGAAGGTGCAGGAGTACGGCGCGTACATCTCGACGACCTTTCTCGGCAAGTACGAGGGCCTCGCCATGGGCCCGTTCAGCATCGCCTGGGAGCCGCACACGACCCTGTACGGCATGTACATGCCCGAGCAGGCCGCAACTCGAGCCACGTCAGCGACCCCAGGATCATCGCGATGCTGCGGGAGCAGATGCGCACCAAGGACATCGAGGCGCGGCGCCGGAGCTCATCTTCGACATCCAGCGATATGCCGCCGAGCAGCAGTACTACGTCTATCTCTACTGCGGCCGGCCTCACCGGCTCCTGGCAGCCCGTACGGTGAAGAACTACGCGCCGAACCCGAGCTTCGACTACGGCAACCGATCGGCGGCGCTCTGGCTCGACCGCTAAATTAGACTAGTCTCCGGATCCTCGTGATCCGGCACAACCGACCGCGCGCGGGGGCGCGAAGGGGCCCATTGTCACCGTCCCCGATCCGGGCCAGTATGCACTCGCGCAATGAAGCGGCCCGACGTCCTCCTCCTCGCCAACGCGATCATGGGGCAGTTCCTCTCCGGCTTCGCCTCGCGGATCTTCATCGTGTCGCTGCCGACGATCGCCTCCACGCTCCACGCCGACATCATCGGCATCTCGTGGGCGCTCATCGCCTACCAGCTCGCCGGCATCAGCCTGTCGGTGGTGTTCGGGCGGCTCGGCGACGTCCACGGGCGATACGCGATCTACGGCGGCGGATTCGCCGTCATGGCGGCGAGCTCCTCCTCTGCGGCATCGCGCCAAACGTGCTTGCCCTCATCCTGTCCCGGGCGTGCAGGGAATCGGCGCGGCCATGATCGCCTCCACCGCGCGCGTGCTGGCGATCGAGGCCATGCCCGAGGGCGCCGAGGGTCGAACGAGCGGATACATGACGATGGCCTTTCACTCGGGCCTCCTGCTCGGGCCGCCCGTCGGCGGGGTGCTCATCGATCTCGTGGGCTGGCGATGGGTCTTCTTCCTCTTGATCCCCATCGCATCGGCCGGGATCGCGCTGACCATCCTGGGAGCCCGGGGCCGGCACACGGCGCGGCGGCGGGGCCCGATCTCCATCGACTACGTCGGCGCGGCGCTCCTGATCGCGCTCACCATCATGCTGACCGTGCTGCTCGACGAGCGCGCCGCCCGGCTGGTCGGCGCAGGGCGAAAGGCAATGATGGCGCTGGTCTTCGCCGCCACGCTCGCGGGCTTCGTGGTTCACGAGACGCGGGCCACCGACCCGATCGTGAACCTCTCGCTGTTCCGGATTCGCATGTTCACGTTCAGCGTCGTGAGCCTGCTGCTCGTGGCCACCGCGACCAGCATGGCCACGTTCCTGATGCCGTTCTACCTCCAGGACGTGCTCCGGCTGTCCCCGTCGTTCATGGGCCTCGTCTTCCTGGCGGCCCCGATCTTCACCATTGCCTGCGCGCAACGTGAGCGGGCTCTTTGACCGACCGGATCGGGCCGCGCGTGCCGGCGTCGATCGGTGTGCTCGTCACGCTGGCCGCCTTCACCGTGGGTCTTCTCCTGAAGGCGGACTCGAGCTGGCTCTGGCCCGCCGTGCTGCTGGGACTCACCGGCCTGGGGGCCGGGTTCTTCAATGCGCCCAACCAGACCGCGATCATCGGCTCGGTGCCACGGCACTATCGTGGCTTCGCCACCGGAATGGTCCAGACGCTCTTCGGGATCGGCTCGCTGCTCGGGATCTCCCTCGCCGGCGTTCTCTTGACCGTCCTCTTCCGGTATCACTCGGGAAACCCCGACGCGCAGCCGGGAGCCGGGGACCCGCCTGCCTTCGTGTCCTCGATGAACGCCGTCTACGTCGTCTGCGTGGCGCTCATGGCTTCTCGCCCTGCTGGCGTCGCTCATGCGCGGGCGCGACAAGGTCGCTGCCTCCGAAGTGAAGGGCTGAAACGCACGCAGGAGCGCCTGACTGCGTGGCGCACCTAGGCAGGGATGGCACCTCGCGTCATGGGTAGAACGCCCGGGCATCGGGAACGATGCGTCCGATCCGGGGGACCCGCGCTCCACAGGTCCAGTCACTAGTCCATACATTTCGCGCTTCTTCCTCCGGCACGACTTCTGCCTGTCAGTCCCCGAGACGATGGTCGCTTTCCGAGCGCCACGCCCAGAAGTACACATACCCGCGAGATCCAGGAAGGGAGGGATGTCGTCATGGAATCGACAGTGCCGAGAGTGACCAGAGCGCGATCGACGGGGCGGAAGCTCACCGGCTGGGTCATCTGGCGTTTTTTGACGGTGGCGGTCGTGGCCGGCGCCGCGGTGATCGTGTGGGCGCTTCCTCATGCGCATCGAGCCGTGGAGCCGCGGGCTGAGCTGCCCGTGAGCGGTGGCCACACGCCCTCGGCGAACTCCATCGCCGAGCGCATCACGGCGATCGGCGAGGCCGTGCAGCGAGGCGACCTCGCGACGGCGCGCGCGGCGTGGCACGACGCGTACCGGTCGCTGCGGCGCACGCGGGACTGGCAAGGCATGGCCGCCCTCGGTGACACCGCGCTGGGCATCGCGGGCGCCTCCGGAGCGCGCCAGCCGTGGGAGGCGGACGCCCGGCAAGCCTACCTGGGCGCCCTGTTCCGCGCCCGGGCCGAAGCCTCGCTGGACGGCGTCCTGCGCGCGACCGAAGCGTTCGCGACACTCGGAGACCGTGATGTCGCGGAGGAAGGCCTGCGGATCGCCGAGTCGATCGCGTTGCGCACGGGCACCGCCGAGGCGCGCGACCGCATGCTGCGCACACCGAGCGCGATTCGAAGGACGGGACGCGACGTTCCACGCCGACGGGCCCTTGAGGGTGACCAGCTGGGACGCAGGTCCATAGCCGCGTGATTCGCAACGCGCATGCGGTGACGGAGCGGGGGCCGGGGAATGGGCCCCGCCCCCGATTACGACGACACGGCTCAGAGGCGCCACGGGTGACCGGACGAGGTCGGCCCGGTGCTGGCAGGGCGGATCAGCCGAGGACGCCGGCCTTGCGAAAGGTGTCGATCTCGTCCGGGGTATAGCCGGCTTCGGCGAGCACCGCGTCGCTGTGCTCGCCGAGGCGCGAGGCGAAGGGCCGGGCCGCGGCCGGCGCGTCCGAGAACCGGAACGGCGGGTTGAGCGTCCGGAACGTCCCGGCGGCGTCGCGCACCTCGGTGAAGGCCTCGCGATGGGCGAGCTGGGCGTCGGTCATCGCCTCCTCGACGGTGCGGTAGCGCGAGGACGGCACGCCGAAGCGCTCGAAGGCCGCCTGGCACTCGTCCGTGGCGAGCTGTCGTGACCAGTGCTCGAGCTCGTCCATGAAGAGGTGCCAGTTGAGCCGGCGGTCGGCGTAGACCGCGAAGCGGGGGTCGTCGATCCAGTCCGGGCGGCCCGCCGCGCGGGCCAGGTCCTGGAAGGTGCGCTCGCTCGCCACCGCCAGCATCAGATAGCCGTCCCGGGTCTGCAGCGGCCCGAACATCGGCCGGCCGGGAGGCGCCATCGGCGAACTGCGCCCGCTGGACCTCGGAGAGCGTCATGGTCAGCATGCTCTCGAGCATCGACACGTCGACCATCTGCCCCCGCCCGGTGACGCGCCGGTGATAGAGCGCGGCCGCGATGGCCCCGAAGGCATAGGTGCCGGTCAGCACGTCGGCGATGAAGACGCCGTTGTTGTCGGGCCGCGTGCGGCCGTCCTGGTAGGACAGATGCGCGAGATCATAGCCCGAGGCGGCGTGGATGACGGGCGCGTAGGCGGGCAATCCGGCCGAGGGCCCGGTCTGGCCATAGCCGGACATGGCGCAGAACACGAGATCGGGACGGACGGCGCGGAGGCGACTCGTAGTCGAGGCCCGAGCCGCTTCATCACGCCCGGCCGGAAATTCTCCACCACGAGATCAGCATCGGCGACCAGGCGCTTGACGATGTCGACGGCGGCGGGCTGCTTGAGGTCGAGCACGAGGCTCCGCTTGCCGGCATTGAGCTGGCCGAAGTAGCTGCTCACCCCGTCGCGCAGCGGCGGGCGGGTGCGCATCAGCTCGCCGTCAGGGGCCTCGATCTTCACCACGTCGGCGCTCGAGGTCGGCCAGCAGTCGGGTGCAATGCGGGCCGGCGATGGTGGTCGTGAAGTCGAGGACGCGCACGCGGTGCAGGATGTCGTTGTCCATGTCAGTGGCCGGGCGCCGCACCCGGTTCCTCTCGATACAGGCGGCCAGCGCCGCTGTCACAGGCGGCCGGGCGGCGATAAGGGCCCATCTGCTTGTTGGCGCCCTCGATCCGGGCGCTCAACGTAGAGCGACTACGCCTCGCGCCCGGCCTTCGGGCGCCGCCTCGCAGCTGGACCCTTCTCGACCGCCTGGCGCTCTATCATCGTGCCAGCGGTCTCCGCGCAGGCCGGCGATAAGGGCCCATCTGCTTCGTTGGCGCCCTCGACCGGGCGCTCAACGTAGAGCGACTACGCCTCGCGCCCGGCCTTCGGGCGCCGCCTCGCAGCTGGACCCTTCTCGACCGCCTGGCTCCACGCTCGGCCGCGCTTGCTCCGGCGCAGGCCGCCGATAAGGGCCCATCTGCTTCGTTGGCGCCCTCGTCCGGGCGCTCAACGTAGAGCGACTACGCCTCGCGCCCGGCCTTCGGGCGCCGCCTCGCAGCTGGACCCTTCTCGCCGCCTGGCTCCCGCTCGGCGCTTGCCAGCGGCTCGCGCGGCCCAGGCCGGCGATAAGGGCCCATCTGCGTACGTTGGCGCCCTCGACCGGGCGCTCAACGTAGAGCGACTACGCCTCGCGCCCGGCCTTCGGGCGCCGCCTCGCAGCTGGACCCTTCTCGCCGCCTGGCTCCCGCTCGGCCGCTCTGCCAGCGGCTCGCAGCTCGGCGGCGATAAGGGCCCATCTGCGTAGGTACGGCGCCCTCGACCGGGCGCTCAACGTAGAGCGACTACGCCTCGCGCCCGGCCTTCGGGCGCCGCCTCGCAGCTGGACCCTTCTCGCCGCCTGGTCCGCTCGGCGACCACTCGCGCGGCTTCGCCGCAGCTCGGCCGGCGAGAAGGGCCCATCTGCGGAGGTACGGCGCCCTCGACCGGGCGCTCAACGTAGAGCGACTACGCCTCGCGCCCGGCCTTCGGGCGCCGCCTCGCAGCTGGACGCTTCTCGCCGCCCGGCTCCCCGCTCGGCCGCTCTTACCACCTCGCGCGGCTTCGCCGCGGCCCGCCCGGTCCCGGCTGTCGCCGGGCGCGCACGATGGCCCGTGGCGGACGGGCGCGTCGTGCGCTACGCTCACGCCCGGCGCACAGGCGACGTCATTCAATCGAAAGGAGCGAGAGCCATGAAAGCGATCCGTGTCTCGGCCTACGGCGGACCCGAGGTCCTGAAGCTGGAGGAAGTTCGCCACGCTGAAGCCCGGGCCCGGCCAGGTGCTGGTGCGCAACCACGCCGTCGGCGTGAACCCGGTGGATACCTACCTGCGATCGAACACCGACAACCGCGGGCCCAAGCTGCCCTATACGCCCGGCAGTGACGCGGCCGGGGTGGTGGAGGCGGTCGGCTCGGACGTCACCGGCGTGAAGGCCGGCGATCGCGTCTACGTCGGCGGCACCGTCACCGGGGCGTACGCCGAGCTCTGCCTCTGCGCGCCCGCCCAGGTCCACGCCCTTGCCGGCCCGGTCAGCTTCGCCCAGGGGGCGGCGGTGAACGTGCCGTATGCCACGGCGTACCACGCGCTCTTCAATCGCGGTCACGGCGACGCGGGCGAGACCGTGCTCGTGCACGGCGCGAGCGGGGGCGTGGGCATCGGCGCGGTGCAGCTCGCGCGGGCGCGCGGCCTCACGGTGATCGGCACCGCGGGCACCGATCGGGGCCGGCGGCTCGTCCTGGAACAGGGCGCCCACCACGTCCTCGACCACTCGGCGCCGGGCTATCTCGACGAGCTGATGCGCCTCACGGACAACCGCGGTGTGGACATCGTTCTCGAGATGCTCGCCAATGCCAATCTGCAGAAGGACCTCGGCATCATCGCCATGCGCGGGCGCATCGTCGTCATCGGCAATCGCGGCACGACCGAGATCAATGCCCGCCACGCGATGAACAAGGACGCCGCCATCCTCGGCATGGCGCTCACCCACGCCTCACCGGCCCAGCTCGCCGGCATCCACGCCGCCCTCGTCGAAGGGCTCGCGAACGGTACCCTGCGCCCCGTCATCGCCCAGGAGCTCCCGCTCGCCCAGGCCCCGCGCGCGCACGAGGCGGTGATGGAGCCCGGTCACCACGGCAAGGTCGTCCTTATCTCCTAGCGCTCGGTCACGGGACTCGGGGCCTCGTGGCGGCGGCTGGCCGCTCCGAGGCTTTCAAGAAGAGGGGACGCCAGGCGGATCGATCGGGGCGGCGTGGTCGGGTGCGGCACACCAGACCACGCCGCCGACCGCGCCCTCAGGTGATCAGGCCGTAGAACCTTCCGGCGTTCTCGCAGGTCATCTTGCGGGTGACGTCGGCCGGCAGGTGCGCGAACTGCTCGTTGATGTACTTCTCCGACTCGGGCCACACGCCGTCGGGGTGCGGGTAGTCGGAGCCCCACATCAAGCGTCTCGACGCCCATCTCGTCGATGAGCTTGGTGCCCACGCGGTCGTACTGGAACGTGGCCTTGCACTGCCGGCGCCAGTACTCGCTCGGCTTCAGCTTGAGCGGGAGATCCTTGTACTGGTCCTCGTACTCGAAATCCATGCGGTCGAGCACGTACGGGATCCAGCCGATGCCGCTCTCGCCGAAGCGCGATGCGGAGATTCGGATAGCGCTCGAAGACGCGCCCGGCCCATCAGCGCGGTGAGGATGTTCGCCAGCGTCATCTGGAACAGGCACAGGCTGCTGTACATCAGCGCGCGCTGCGTGAGCCCGGTGTACTGCTCGCGCAGCTTCGGCGACACCGACGGGAAGGTGTGGAAGTGCAGCGGTAGCTCGACCTCGTTGACCGCCTGCCACAGCGGCTCCCAGACGGGATGCCACATCGGCTCCATGTCCCAGGAGCAGGACAGCTCGATGCCCTTGAAGCCCAGCTTGGCGACCCGATGGACTTCCGCGACCGCGGCCTCGATGTCGCCATAGGGCAGGCACGCCAGGCCGATGTGGCGGTCGGGATAGTGGCTGCAGAACTCGGCGAGCCACGTGTTGTAGATGCGCAGCATCTCGTTGGACGCCTCGCGGTCGTTCAGCTTCGCCGCCGCGGCGAGGATGCCGTAGATCACCTCGGCGTCGACGCCGTCGCGATCCATCTCCTTGACGCGCAGGTGCGGGTCGCCCGGCCGCCGGATGCCCTTCTTGCCGTCCTCGTACAGGCCGGTCTCCGCCATCTTGTCGACCCGCAGTTGCTTGCCGGGAACGTGCTTCGTCCCCGAGGCGCCGACGCCGCCCGCCAGCCCGAAGGTCGCGCCGTTGTTGGCGACCCACCGCCGCCCGTCCGGCCCGTCGGCGACGTACGGCATCCGGTCCTTCATGTCCCGGGGCGCCTCCGACACGAACAGGTCGGGTGGCAGCCAGATCAGGTCGAGATGACAGTCCGCCGAAATCCGGTTGTAGTGCATGACGTCCTCCCTCTCTCTAGGAGTTTTGCTGATGCTTCCCGCAGGATGCTCAAAAGGTCCAGATGCGAGGCGGCGCCCGACGGCCGCACGCGAGGCGTAGTCGCTGGTGGCTCGCTCGCGCTCGCCAGGATTCCGGATTCGCTCGCCTCGCCTCCGGCTTCGGCGCGCCCAGCGTGAGCGTGCGGCCGACGGACGCCGTACCTCCGCAGATGGGCCTTTTTCAGCATCCTGCCGTCAGTCCGGGACCTTCGTGGACTGCCAGGCGATCATCCGCCATTGGTCGCCGCTCTTCGCGTAGACCGCGAGGTAGCGCACGGTGAAGCGCTGTTCCTTGCCGGCGTTTTCCACATGCATCTCGGAGATGCCATTGACGACGCCGGTGTTGCCGTACACGCGCGCCTTTCGGTCGCGGGGTGCAATGCCGCGATAGTGCGGCTTGCCGGCGCGGAGGTTCCCGATGTGCTCGGCCTTCGACTCGAGCCGCGCGGTCGAGTGCACGTACGTCAGGTCGTCGGCGAGCGCGGCGTCGAGGGCGTCCCAGTCGCCCTTCCGCATGGCCTCGAAACGGTTGTCGTCGGCGCGAAGGACATCGGCCTCAGGCCCAGTCGTCATGACACCCTCCTGGGGAAGTCTCTGCCAGGAACCCGCTGATCCTAACACGGCCCAGGCGACATGCGCCGTGGCCGACCGTGCCGGCCGAACGCCGGCCGCCTCGCCGGGGCCTCGTGGCGGCGGCGGGCCGCTACGAAGCCTTCGCCGTCGCGGAGCCGCTCGGCGGATAGCGGATCGTGCCGTTGAGAGCGGACACGGTCTCCGCGGGGAAATCGGGCATGTACAGGGTCCCCGCCTCGCGCCACTCGCGGACGCGGGCTTCCGCCGCGGCGCGCTTGGCCTCGTCCACCCCGACATCAGGCTCGGTGTACGTCGTCTGGGAGGGGAATGCGAGGCGCGTGCCGCTCTGCGCCACGATGTCCATGATGCGCAGGTAGATGTCCTCGCGCACCGCGAGGAACTCGTCGTAGTCCGCGGTCGGCACATACGCGAAGATCTCGAGGTCGAGGGAGGACTCGCCCAGCTTGACCGAAGCGGACGCGCGGGTTGGCGGCGACCATGGCGAGGTGCAGGGAGACGCTGCTGGGGGAAAGGCTACACGCCGCGGTGGCCCGCCACAAGTCGGCGCGATCCGGGACCGCTGCGGGTTGACACGTCGGCTCGCGGCGCTCATAGTCCCGAGCCATGAAGCGCGCGCGCCCGGCCCAGGGCGCCACGAGCATCCGCGCGAGCAATCGGTCTACGCGGCGGCGATGTTGGAGAAGAGCGCGCATGGAGATCCCACATGGAGCCCAGTACCGGTCGCGCAACAGCCAACGGTGTGACGTTTCACTATCTGGAAATGGGGCGGGGTCCGCTCGTTCTGTGTCTCCACGGGTTCCCCGACAACGCCTACACCTATAGCGACCTCCTGCCCGTCTTGGCGGACGCCGGTTTTCGCGGTGTCGCGCCGTTCATGCGGGGATATGCGCCCACCACGCCCGCGCCGGACGGCCGGTATCAGTCGGTCCTGTTGGCCCAGGATGCGGTGGGGCTCATCGCTGCGCTGGGCGCCGAGCGCGCCTTCCTGGTCGGTCACGACTGGGGGCCGCGGCCACGTATGGCGCGGCCGCGCTCGCCCCCGAGCGCATCGAGCGCATCGTCACCATCGGCGCGGCCCATCCCGCGGCCTTCCGCGGCGACCTCGCCTCGAGCTACGAGCGCCACAAAGGCATCTGGCACGCCTACTTCTTTCAAATGCCGAACGCCGAGCAGGTCGTGGCCGCCAACGACTTCGCCTTCCTCGAGCACTGGTGGCGAGACGCCTCGCCGGAGTTCGATCCCGCGCCCGTCATCGAGCGCGTGAAGGCGACGTTCCGTCAGCCCGGCGTGGTGACGGCGGCGCTCAGCTACTATCGCCACACGTTCCATCCGGCGAATCGCGATCCGGCATTGCAGAGCCTGCAGGAGCGCATCAGCACGACCCCGACGCCCGTCCCGACGCTCGCCGTGCACGGCACCAGAGATCGGCCCGGACGGCTCGAGGCCTTCGAGGGCATGGACGATCTCTTCCCGAAGGGCCTCGAGAAGGTCGTGTTCCCGGGCGCGGGCCACTTCGTTCACGTAGAACGCCCGAGCGAGGTCAATCGACGAATCGTGGCGTTCCTCCAGGCGGCAGGCGAGCCACGCGGGCGGTAACCGCGAATCCCCGAGGAGCGTGTCGGAGAAACCCAGCTAGAGCGATGAGAAGGGTCCAGCTGCGAGGCGGCGCCCGATGGCAGCAGGCGAGGCGTACTTTCTGTACGTTGAGCCTGCTGCCGAGGGCGCCAACGAAGCAGATGGGCCCTATCGTCGCTCTAGCGGAGGGAGACGGGCGCTACGTGTCGCGGAAGTGCGGCATGACCTCGGTGGCGAACAGCTCCATGGAGCGGCGGATCTTGTCCTGGGGCAAGCCCGCCGAAGTTCATCCAGCACAGGACGTGGCCGATGCCGAGCTCGCGCATGCGCTCGATGTGGCGGGTCACCGTCTCGGGCGAGCCGAAGGCGACCGTCTCCTCCACGAGCTTTTCCCACGTCACCTTCTTGAAGCGCTCCGCGGCCGCCCGGAAGCCGGGCTGGAGGCTCGGATGCGCGTCCTCGATGCGCTCCGGGACCTGGAAGCGCTGCAGCGAGTCCTGGTACCACATCTCCGCGTCCTTGGCCTCGGCGAGCGCCTGCGCGTCGGTCGCGGCCACGTAGATCTGGCGCGACACCCCCAGTCCTTCATGAGCGCGGCGATCTCCGCCTCCGTGCGCCCGTGCTTCCGGAGCGCGGTGAGGTAGCTATTGCGCCGATTGACGAGCTGATCGACCGGGCCCGTGAGCAGCGAGTTCAGCATGGGCCAGCCGCGCGCGGCCGAGCTCTCGATGCCGTCCTCGCTGCCGCAGACCTGGTAGATGGGCGGGTGCGGCTTCTGCCAGGGCTTGGGGATCACGCGGGCCTCGGGGATCGGTGTAGAAGCGGCCCTCGTGGGTGAAGCGCTCCTCGGTCCACGCCTTCAGGATGATGTCGCATGGTCTCGTCGAAGCGCTCGCGGTTTTCCTGCTGCGGGACGTGGTACCCTTGAACTCCGCCGGGCGATTGCCGCGGCCCACGCCGACGTCGAGCCGGCCCCTGGAGATGATGTCGATGAGCGCCATCTGCTCGGCGAGGCGCAGCGGGTGATGGAAGGGCAGGATGGCGGCGGCGAGCCCGATCCGGACGCGGCGCGTGCGCGAGGCGGCCGCGGCGGCGAGGCTCGCCGGGTCGACGGCGAGGCCGTAGTCGATGAAGTGGTGCTCGGTGAGCCAGATCTGGTCGAAGCCCAGCTCCTCCGTCCACTCCATCTGCTCGAGCTCGCGGTGGACGACGTCGGCATGGGTGAGGCCGGGAGCGGCCTGGAAGAAGAAGAAGGTCCCGAAGCGCATTCGTCAGCTCCTGATCCTCACGGCGGTCATTGCTCCACGGGCGTGTCGGGGTGGCCGCCCCACTCGCTCCACGAGCCGTCGTAGACGGCCACGGCCTTCGCGCCGATGGCGTGCAGGCCGAGCGCGAGCATCGGACGCCGTCACGCCCGATCCGCACGTGGTGACGACGGGCCGCTCGAGGTCGAGCCCGCTCGACTCGAAGCGGCGGCGCAGCTCCTCGCGCGGCAGGAGCGTGCCATCGGGCCGGTACATCGCGTCATAGGGCAGGTTGAGGCTCTTCGGGATATGCCCGCCGCGAAGCCCCGCGCGGGCTCCGGCTCCGTGCCCGCGAAGCGTCCCCGCGAGCGCGCGTCGAGGACCTGCTCGCGCGCCGCCTCGAGGTTGTCCCGCATCTGCTCGAGCGTGCGCACGAGCGCCGGGCGCAGCCGCGCCTTGAAGCGCCGGGGCCGCGCCGCGCGGTGGGCGCTCTCCACCGCGCGACCCTCGGCGCGCCACAGGGCAGCCCGCCGTCGAGCACCGCGACGCGGTCGTGGCCCATGGCGCGGAAGGTCCACCACACGCGCGCCGCGCTGATCACGCCGCGCGTGTCGTACACGACGACCAGGTCGCCCGTGCCGATGCCGAGGGCGCCCACTTGCTCGGCGAACTGGGGCGCCGCGGGCAGCATGTGCGGCAGCGACGTCTGCTGGTCCGCGATCGCGTCGATGTCGAAGAAGCGCGCGCCCGGAAGATGCGCAGCATCGAACTCCTCGCGCGCGTCGCGCTTGAGCTGGGGCATGTGCCAGCTCCCGTCGAGGACGACCAGGCGCGGGTGGCCGAGGCGGGCCGCGAGCCACTCGGTGCTGACGAGGGCGCCGGGCGCGCGCGGCGCGGGGAGGTCTTTGCCCGTCCACGGGTACCGCTGGTACCGCGGGCCTTCCGCACGGGAGCCGGTCGCTCGGCGCGCGGCACGCTTCGCCTTGGCCTTAGGCGCCGCGCGCCGCGATCGGGCCGCGGCGGGCTTGGCGCGGCGAGCGGACGGAGCGCGGCGCTTCGGGGACGGCGACGGGCGGGTCGGCTCATGAATGCACCTTGTGATGCCGGGATTTGTGATGCCGGGATGCGATCCCCGGCATGATAGGCGACCAGCCGCTGCCGCGCGCAAGGCGGATCACGTGGGCAGTGGGGCACACATGCCGGCTCCGTGCGATGATGCCTGGCAACGGCTCAGCTCAGGAGGGATCAGATGGCCGACATCTACGGATTCACGGCGAAGACGATCGACGGCGCGAGCCAGCCGCTCGCCGACTATCGCGACAAGGTCCTGCTCGTCGTCAACGTGGCCTCGAAGTGCGGTCTCACGCCGCAGTACGACGCGCTTCAGAAGATCCACGCGGAGTATGCGGACAAGGGGTTCGCCGTGCTGGGCTTCCCGTGCAACCAGTTCGCGGGCCAGGAGCCGGGCAGCGATGCCGACGTGAAGGCGTTCTGCTCGACGCAGCTACGGCGTCACGTTCCCCATGTTCTCGAAGATCGACGTCAACGGGACGGGCAAGGCGCCGCTCTACGCCTGGCTCACCGAGCAGGCGACGCAGCCCGACGGGCCCGGCGACATCAAGTGGAACTTCGCCAAGTTCGTGGTGGGCCGGAACGGCAGGTGCTGGCGCGCTTCGCGCCCCCACGTCACCCTCCGCGCCCGAGGTCCGTCAGAGCATCGAGAGCGCGCTCGGCGGCTGAGCGACCGGCGCCCCTGCGGATGCGAGGGCTTGCGCGTCGGCGAGGGGCGCACTACCATCGCGCGGGAGCCAGGAGACAATCCATGACTGAGGCCGCGCGTCAGCCGGACCGGGCGACGGTCGCCGAGCTGCGGGTGCCCGTTGCCCCGGGCGTCGCGCTCCACGCCGAGCGGCGCGATGGCGATCCCGCCGCCATGCCGTTCGTCCTCGTCCACGGGCTCGCTTCGAACCTCCGGCTCTGGGATGGCGTTGCCGAGGACCTCCATGCGCGAGGTCACACGGTGGTGGCCGTCGACCAGCGGGGCCACGGCCTCTCCGACGCGCCGGAGTCGAGCCATGGCCTGGACATCGCGGTCGGCGACCTCCTGGCGCTGATCGAGGCGCTCGGGCTCTCGCGCCCCGTCGTCGCCGGGCAGTCGTGGGGCGGCAACGTCGTGCTCGAGCTGGGCTGGCGGCATCCCGCGGCGGTGCGAGGCATCATCTGCGTCGACGGCGGGATCATCGAGCTGGCCGACTGGTTTCCGTCGTGGGAGGCCTGCGTCGCCGCGCTCACGCCGCCGCGCCTCGACCACCTCACGCCGGCCGAGCTCGAAGCGCGGATGCGCGCGTGGAGCCCGGAGCTGCCGGACCGCGCCATCGCCGCCGCGCTCGCCTGCTTCCGCGTCCGTGAGGACGGGCGGGTCGAGCCACGCCTCGCCCGTGACCGGCACCTCGAGATCGTGCGCTCGCTCTGGGAGCATCGCCCGTCGACGCGCTACGCCACGCTCGAGACGCCCACGATGCTCGTATTGGCCGATACCGGGGACGAGGCGCGCACGGCCGCCAAGCGCCGCGCCGAGGCGCAGGCGCGGGCGGCCACGCGGCGGTTCCGGAGCCACTGGTTCTCGCCCGCCCACCACGACGTCCACTCGCAGCATCCCGATCGCGTGGCCGAGCTCTTCGCCGCCGCGGCCCGCGACGGCTTCTTCGGATGAAGGCACCCCGGCTCCTCGTCATCATGGGCTCGGGCGAGACCGCGCCCACGATGGTGACGCCCCATCGCGACATCGTCGCGCGCTTCGGCGCCGCGCCGCCCGAGGCCGTGCTGCTCGACACGCCGTATGGCTTTCAGGAGAACGCCGCCGAGGTCTCCCAGCGCGCGGTGGAGTACTTCGCCCAGCGCGTCCAGCTCGCGATCGAGGTCGCCGGCTTTCCGGCCCGCTCGCCGCCGATCCCCGCGAGCGCTCCGATCAGCCCACGCCCGCGACGCTCGCGCGGCTTCGCGCGGCCGACCTCGTGTTCTCCGGGCCGGGGAGCCCGACGTATGCGCTCTCGACGTGGCAGGGCTCGTCCGTGCCCGAGGCCATCTCCGACAAGCTCGCCCATGGCGGCGTCGCGATCTTCGCGAGCGCCGCGGCCGTCACCGTCGGCCGCTTCAGCCTGCCCGTCTACGAGATCTACAAGGTCGGCAAGCCGATCCACTGGCTCGATGGGCTCGATCTCCTGAGCCCGCTCGGATTCGGCGCGCATTGCGTGGTGGTGCCGCACTTCGACAATGCCGAGGGCGGCACGCACGACACGCGCTTCTGCTACATGGGCGAGCGCAGGCTCGCGGTGATGGAAGAGCTCCTGCCCCGGACGCCTGGGTGCTCGGGGTCGACGAGCACACCGCGCTCGTCTTCGACCTCGACGAGGGGACGCGACGGTGACCGGGCGCGGTGTCGTCACCGTGCGCCGCCGCGGCGTCGCGGAGCGGTTTCCCGCGGGGACGCGCATGCCCATGACGTCGCTCGTCGCCGCCGCGCGAGGCGCACGCGAGTCCGGCGGAGCCGCGGCGCGGCCCCCGACACGGCGCGCGATCCCGCCGAGAGCGACGCACCGCGCCCGAAGCGCTCGGCGCTCCTCGACGAGGTCGCGCGGCTCGAGCAGGCGTTCGTGGCGGCGCTTGCCGCGCGGAAGGCGGGGAGGCCGCGGAGGCGATCCTCGACCCTCGACCGGACGATCCTCGACTGGTCGGCGGACACGCTGCAAACAGACGAGCCCGACCGCGCACGGGCGGTGCTCCACTCGCTGGTGCATCGGCTGGGCGAAGCCGCCTCGGTCGGCCTGCGCGATCCGAAGGAGGTCCTGGCGCCCTCGTCGAGGGGCTCATCGTCCTGCGCGCGGAGCTTCGCACCGAGAAGGCGTGGCAAGTCGCGGACCGGCTCCGCGACCGCCTGGTTGCCGGCGGGATCGAGCTGCACGACACGCCCGGGGGCACGACCTGGACGCCTCGCGCCTGACGGGCGCCCGGGCGTGACGGTCATCTCTCGCGGCGCCCGGCCGGGGTCCGGCTGGTCGGCGTCCCGCCGATTCCCTGAGCGGGTTGTGATACCGTCGGGTCCGATGCGCGTGCTCGTCCTCTCCAGCCGTCTCACCGACCGCCGGCGCGCGGCCTTTCAGGCGTTGGCGCAAGGGCTGGCCGAGCTCTCCTTCGTCCAGCCTGACGATCTTCTGCCGAGCCTCCCCGAGCACGACGCGATCGTGGTCGACGGGCGCCCGTCGGCGCAGCCCATCGAGGCCCTGGGCGCGATCCGCGCGGCCGTGGAGCGGGGCGTTCCGCTGGTCGGCATCGGCGCCGCGCCGGCCGAGCGCAATGGTTTCTGGGCGGACCTTCTGGGCGTGATCGGCGGCGCCGAGCCGCCCGCGGGGAATACTTCGCGACGGTGACGTCGGCGCACTCCCACATCTCCGACCGCGCGCCGCGCGAGTTCGCGGTGGTCGACGGGTTCGTGCCGCTGGTCCCGCTCGGCGCCGGCAAGGCCATCGTCAACGTGCGGGTGGCGCTTCGCGACCACGCCGCCGTCGTGGAGACGACGCGTCGGTGCCGGCCGCGTGGTCGCGTGCGGCCTCGGCAACACGGACGACGCGCTGCGCACCCCGGCTCTCGTCCAGCTGCTCGCCCGGGCGCTCCGCCCCGATCTCCACTGCTGCGGCCGCAATATCGGTGTCGGGATCGTCGGATACGGTCCGCTCGGCGGCATGGGCTATCACCACGGGCTCGGCGTGACCGAGACCGAGGGATCGAGCTGATCGCCGTCGCCGATCCGAACGTCGAGCGGCGGAAGGCCGCGGAGACGGATTTCCCGGCGTGCGGAGCTACGCGTCCGCGAGCGAGCTCGTGACCGACGACGACGTCGAGGTGGCGTTCGTGGCCGCGCCGCCCGCGCTCCACGCGTCGCTGACGCTCGACCTCCTGCGCGCCGGCAAGCACGTGGTCTGCGAGAAGCCGCTCTGCCTGACCGTGGCCGAGGCCGACCAGATCATCAGGACGGCGGCGGCGAACGACCGGGTGCTCTCGGTCTATCAGAACCGCCGCTGGGACCCCGACTTCGTGGCGGTCCGCCGCGCCGTCGAGACCGGCCTCCTCGGGGACGTCTTCAACGTCGAGACGTTCGTGGGCGGCTTCGAGCATCCCTGCCGCACCTGGCACTCGGACACGGCGGTCTCCGGGGCGCGGGCTACGACTGGGGCTCGCACCACGTCGACTGGGTGCTATTGCTCCTCGGCGGGACGCCGCGGGTGGTGCAGGCGCACGCCCACAAGCGCGTCTGGCACGACGTCACCAACGTCGACCAGCTCCGCGTGCGCATGACGTGGGGCGACGGCCGCGAGGCCGAGTTCTTCCAGAGCGACATCGCGGCCGTCCGGCGCCCGAAGTTCTACGTGCAGGGGACCGCCGGGACGCTCGTCGGGCGCTATCGCACGGTGACGTTCGAGCACATCGAGCCGGGCCGGGGCTATGTCGCGCGCGAGGCGCACCACGCGGAGGCGCCCGCCGAGCTTCCTGCTCGCGCGCTACGAGAGCGGCTACGGGATCAGCGAGACACGACTGCCCCCGCGGCCGGGCATCCGTTCGCGTTCCACCGGAACCTCGCCGACCACCTGCATCTCGGCGAGCCGCTGGCCGTCACGCCGGCGTCGGTGCGGCGCGTGATCGCCGTGCTCGAGGCGGCCCAGCGCTCCACCACGCTGGAGGGGCACCCGTGGTGATCGAGGGCGAGGAGATGTGACGTTGGCCGACCCGGCGCCGCTGCGGTGGGGCGTCATCGGCGCCACCTCCTGGGTTGCCGTGAAAGCCGTGATCCCCGCGATCGTCGGGAGCCCGAGGGCCCGGTTGGTGGCGGTGGCGAGCCAGAGCGCGAACGCCCCTCCCAACGCCGACGGTCGTCGCACCTATCAGAGCTACGCGGCCCTGCTCGACGATCCCGACGTCGAGGCCGTCTACGTTCCGCTGCCCAACAGCCTGCATCGCACCTGGGTGGAGCGCGCCGCCCTCGCGGGCAAGCACGTCCTGTGCGAGAAGCCGCTGGCGCCCACGGCTGCGGACGCGGCCGCGATGGCGTCGGCGAGCGCGGCCGCCGGCGTGACGCTCCTCGAGGCGTACATGACGCCGTTTCACCCGCGCGCGGCGGCCATCGATGCCCTCGTCCGCGGCGGGCGCCTCGGCGACTTGCGCTTCGGCCGAGCGGCCTTCACCGGCGTGCTCGACCGGCCCGATGATCATCGCTGGCGGCCGGACATGGGCGGCGGCGCGCTGCTCGACGTCGGGATCTACTGCGTCGCGCCGCTGCTCGTGGCCGCGGGCCGGCCGCCGGTGCGGGTGGAGGCCGCGGCCTCGATGGCGACTTCAGGGGTCGACGCGTCGTTTTCGGGCTGGCTCGATTTCGGCGGGGGTTGACGGCGGCGATCGAGTGCTCGTTCGATGCGCCCGAGCGCCAGTCGCTCGAGCTCGTGGGGACGGAGGCGGCCGTGCTCGTCGACCGCGCGTTCACCCCGGGGCCCGAGGACGTCGCCTTCATGCTGCGCGGGCGCGACGGCCGCGTTCAGGAGGTCGTCGGCGGCGGCGACGATCCCTACCGGGCCATGATCGACCACTGTCACGAGGTCGTGCGCGACGGCGTGACACCGCGCCGCTCGGTCGCGGACGCGATCGCCGTCCTCGCGGTGCTCGACCGCCTCCGCCGCGCGGCCGGACTCGGCGTTCAGTGCGGGTGCTCGTGATGCACGTCTGGGAAAGCCTTTGGCATCTCATTCCCGCAGGAGAGCGGTGACTGCCTCCTCAACAGCCGCGAGCTTGTTGCTGATCACGTCCCACAAGATGTCTACATCCACCCCAAAGTACGCGTGGATCAGAATGTCCCGGAGCCCGGCGATCTTTTGCCACTCGATCTCGGGACGGCGAGCCCGGAGATCGGCGGGGAGGCGCTTGACGGCTTCTCCGACGACCTCGAGGTTCCGCACCACTGCGTCGACCGTCTTGTCGTCCGCCGCGAACGCATCTTTGGACAGGCCCTCGTGTATCGGCGGATTCGCGCGCTGGCCCCCAGGATGTCTTCGAGGTAAACCCTAGAGTCCCGGGGCATGGAGAGCTTCGCTGAGGATCCTCTCCTGTAGTTGGGGCTTGATGGTGTCCTTCAGGACCAAGTCCACCCGGCCACTGAACAGCTGCTCGAGGAACGCCTTGAGGTTCATGTACGCATCGAACGACTTCGTCTCGAATTCGACGACGAAGTCGAGGTCGCTCTGCTCTGCAGCAGTGCCCCGAGCGTGGGATCCGAACAGACCGAGGGAGCGGACCCCGTGTCGCCGGATCGCCGGGGCGTTCTGCTCGAGCGTGCGGAGAATCTCGCCGGTCGTGATGCCCATTGATGGCTCCCGTCTTATGGTATCCCAGTCGCGATTCTCAGGGCTCCGGGAAAGTCCGGGCGGCGGGACTCGGCGTTCAGTGCGGGTGCTCGTGATGCACGTCTGGGAAATGCAGGTGGCGATGGGTGAGCCGGTCATGGACATGGCGATGGGCATGGGACGCGCCGCCGGGCTCGCCGCTGCCGTGCTCATGTCGGTGGTGCTCGTCGTGAGCATGTGAAGTGGTCGTGCTCGACGTCGAGGTGCTCGTGCTCATGCTCGTGGCGCTCGGTGAGATGGAGCCACACGCCCAGTCCCATCAAGAGGCCGGCCGCGACGAGCCGGATCGACAGCGCCTCCCCGAACAGCGCCACCGATAGAGCGCCGCCGAAAAACGGCGCGAGGGAGAAGTACGCCCCGGTCCGTGCCGCTCCGGCGGCGCGGAGGGCTCGGACGAAGAGCACGAGGCTCGCGCCGTAGCCGACGAGCCCCACCAGGGCCGCGGCGCCGATCTTCCCCGCGGACGGCACGCTCGCGCCCGCCGACAGCGCGAGGGCGACGTTGACCACGCCGGCCACCGCCGCCCTTGAGCGCGGCGATCTGCACCGGGTCGGTGAGCGCGATCTTCCGCGTGAGGTTATTGTCGACGGCCCAGCCGAGGCAGGCCAGGGCGATCGCCGCGAGGGCAAGGGGACTGCCCACCGCGTTTCCAGATTGCCAGGAGAGGACCAGCGCGCCTGCCGCGATGGCCGTCATCCCGAGGGCGATTCGCGCGCCGATGGCTTCGCCGAAGACGAGCCAGGCGAGGAGCACCGTGAAGATCGGCTCGAGATTGAGAAGCAGCGCGGCCGCGGCGGCCGAGGTCGTGGCGAGCCCGTACATCAAGAGGCCGGGCGCGGCGACCCCGCCGAAGGCGATCGCGAGCCCGAGCCAGAGCCACTGCCGGCCTCGGAGCGGCGCCTCGCCGAGGGCGCGCCGACGGCGGAGCCGGGCGACCATCTGGACGAGCGAGAGCCCGATGCCGGAGCCCAGATAGAGGAGTCCGGCCAGAAGCAAGGGGTCGATGCCCTCGAGGAGGAGCTTGGCCAGTGGCGTGCTCGCGCCGAACAGGGCGGCCGACACGAAGCGCGGGGGCGGCGCCGGAGGGAGCGCTCACGATGGGCTCCTTTCGGAAGGCTCGGGCGAGTGCGCGCGGCGGTTTCAACCCGGCGTGGGCCCGCCTCGATGGTACACTCCGGCTGCCAATTTGACGCACCGATCACCGTGTCGACCTGCCTCAAATACGGGCCGCGACGTCCCGAATGACCCGAGCCCCACGATGGGGCAGAAAGCGAGCGACGAGCATCACCAGCCTGCCCGTGATCGTGCTGGGTTTCCTCCTCGGCATGCGACATGCGACGGACGCCGACCACGTGATCGCCGTATCCACGATCGTGAGCCGGCAGCGGAGCGTCGGGGGTGCCGCCCTGATCGGAAGCTTGTGGGGCATCGGGCACACCGTGACCATCATGGTGGTGGGCGGCGTGATCATCCTCTTCGACCTGGTGATCCCGCCGCGGCTCGGCCTCGCCATGGAGTTTTCCGTGGCTGTGATGCTGATCCTCCTCGGCATCGCCAGCCTGTTCGGCTTCACGACGCGGGTGACGACGGCGCTGACCGAGAGCCATCACCCCGACCGTGGCACCCACGCGCACCCGCACGTCCACAGCGATTACGTCCACACGCACCCCCACGGACACCAGGCGGGCTCCCATGGGCACGAGGAAGCCGAGACGCCGCTCTCGCGGCTCGATCGGGCGCTCGGCGGAATCGGGCTCTACCAGGCCGCGCGGCCGCTCGTGGTCGGCCTCGTCCACGGGCTCGCCGGATCGGCTGCGGTCGCGCTCCTGGTGCTGGCTACGATCCGTGATCCCCTCTGGGCGGTCGCCTATCTCTTCCTCTTTGGCCTCGGCACCGTCGTGGGGATGATGCTGATCACGGCCGTGATCGCGCTGCCGTTCGCCTACTCCGCGGGTCGGTTCGCGATCGTCAACCGATACCTGGGGCTGGCCGCGGGTCTCTTGAGCCTCGGCGTCGGGCTCTTCCTCGCCTACCAGATCGGCCTCGTGGATGGGCTCTTCACGGCGAACCCGCAGTGGTCGCCGAAGTGACACTCGAGCGCCGGGCGGGCTCGGTAGGCCGTCAGCCGGGGAGCTGCATGAGCTGGATCAGGTTGCCGTCAGGGTCGAGGAACGAGGCGACCTGACCGCCCCAGTCCTCCGTCTCCGGGGGCGCGTGAAGGCGACGCCCGCGCCCGCCAGCCGCGCGTGCACCGCGCGGATGTCGTCGACGGCCAGGTTCACCATGATGCGGAACGGGTCCTGGCTCGCGCCCGTGACCCGGTCGTGCACGCTCACGCTGAGCCGCACGCCGCCCCAGTCGAAGTTGATGAAGTCGGGCTTCGAGGTGCGCGGCGTGAGCCCGAGGCGGTCGCGATAGAATCGCGCCATCGCCTCGAACCGCCCTGCCTCGGTCCAGATCAAGACGCCCGCGATGCCCTGGATCTTTCCGGCATCGCATCGCGCTCCTCCGTCGAGGTTAGGAGCCTGTGGGAGAAACCCGGCTGAGCGATGAGAAGGGTCCAGCTGCGAGGCGGCGCCCGATGGCCGCACGCGAGGCGTACTCTCTGTACGTTGAGCGTGCGGTCGAGGCGCCAACGAAGCAGATGGGCCCTTATCATCGCTCTAGCGCGTCGGGGTGCTCGGGCCGCCCCAGCGGGCTTCCTGATAGACGCGGCGTTGCTCATCCGTGAGCGCGTCGCGCCATCTTCACGTGAAACAGCAGATGGACGAGCCGGACGTCCGCGCGCGCCGTCTCGACCTCGCTCACCGCGGTTCGCACGGCGGCCTCGTCAGGTCGGCTCCCGGCGAAGAGCTGCCGCAGCCTGGCCTCGGCATTCAGCAGCCGCGCGCTCTTGGGTCGCGACTCCGCGAACATCGCCGCCAGGAGCGCCTGAGCCTTTGCCTCCTGATCGCGCGAGAGTCGGAGGCGGTCCTTCAGCTCGAGCACGTGGAGCGGGCCGGGATAGCCCTGCTGATCGGCGACGAAGGCCATGCCGAAGCCCCGGCCGTCACGCGACGTTCTCTTCGAACGCGCCGTCGCAAGTCTGCGCCAGGGCGTGGTGAGGCGTGCCGCCCTGTGCCCCGGGCGCCCGTGATGCGCGGGCCCTGGGCGAACGCGACACCGGCGAGCCCGCGGCGAGTGTGAAGCTCAGTACGATGGTGACTGGTCTCAATGTCGGCCTCCTCCTGTGAGCACGATCCACGCGGATTGAAGCGGCTCCACTCCTCGCACGTGTGATTCTCATGCGGAGTATCGCGCACGCGACCTCCGCGCGCCTATGACCTAAGTCAAGGTCGGGAGCTTCTCAGGATCCCCAGGTCATAGAAGAGCTCGTACCGGCTCGGGTTGTCGTCGAGGGATACGTGGAGTCCCGCCTCGACGAACACCACGGCCGCATTGGCGAGGATCGCGAAGCCGAGAAGGCCCAGCACCAGCCGGGCGTCCGTTCCCCATTCGATTCGGCGTCCCTCGAGGCCTCCAGCGAAGGTGAGGTTCAGGCCGGCGGCGATCAGCTCGGCGACGAACACCAGCAACGCCCACGTGCACGTGCAGCCCCAGGACGGTCCCGCCATAGCCAGGATCCGGCGGCACGATGTGCAGGAGGATCTGGCGAACGGAGACGCTGGCACCGGCCACGGCGGCGAGCACGGTCAGGCCGTATCCCGTGGCGACGTCACGGTACTGCATCTCGCCAGTGGCGCGCTCGGGCGATGAGGAACGCGGGTCCCAGCGCGCACAGCATCATCGCGTGGCGCTGCAGCATGCAGAGCGGGCACGGCAACTCGCCGGAGACGAACTGGAATGCGAAGCCCCCAGGAGCACCCGCACAGCACTAGAATGTTCAGCTGGGCGGCCCGGAAGAAGAAGGTCGCCCGGCTCATGCTCAGAAGTTGAGCTTGAGCGGATCGCTCACGTGATACCGGAACCACAGCAGGACCGGCGACCAGCGACACGGCGAACAGAGCCAGGAACAGCGGACGGCTGTCCCGGCGAAGCGACCAGAGCGTGGCGAGGATCAAGAGGCAGAGGAAGGCGTCCATGCGCACCCGATTATACGGCAGGCTGCGCCGAGGCCAGTCCGCGGAGGAAACACGCGTCACATTTTCGATGCGCTGGTTCTGGCGCTACGAGCTCGAACACCTGCTGCACCGCACGGGCTTCACGAACGTCGAGATGTTCGGCGACTTCGATCGCAGCCCGATTCGCCGCGACTCACCAGCGTTCCTGGTCGTGGCGCGTTACCCGGGATAAGGCCCTCGGCAGTTCCGGATGGCACGCGGTAGCCCTGCTGAACGGAGCAGGGCCGCGGATGAGGCTCCGCGCGGGCCTCGGGTTGTGGGTCCCGCACCGGGGTGCTAGCATCGCGGCACACGAGGCGGGGCATCGCCGGCCTGCTCGCGGATTCGTCGCGGCGCCGTCGACCGTCTCTGGGCGCAGTCAGCATCATCGCGAAGGAGCGACCGCCATGTTGAAGAGCGACTCGCGTATTCTCACCACCCACGTGGGAAGCTTGCCACGCAACCCCACACTCACCGATCTGCTACTCAGGCAGGAGCAAGGCCAAGCCTTCAATGCGCCGGAGCTGGAGTTGGCGATCGAGCGGGCCGTGCAATACGTCGTCGGCAAACAGCTCGAGGCGGGCATCGACATCGGCAACGACGGAGAACAGCCTCGGGTGGGATTTCAGACTTACGTTCCGCAGCGCATGCGGGGTTTTGGCGGGGAGAGCAAGCGGCCCATCCCACGGGACATGCGCGAGTTTCCCGACTACGAACGGTTGTTGCAGAAGAAGGGCATCGTCAGGGCCAAGGTCTTCAATGCCCCCAGGCGGTGGCCGAGCTTCGTTACGAGGACCTGAGCGCGGTGACCAAGGAGTGCGAGCTGTTCCGTCGCGGCACGGAGAGCGGGTCCCGGAAGTTCAGCGAACGCTTCATGACGGCGGCCTCCCCGGGGATCATCGCGACGACCATGTTGAACGCCCACTATGACTCCCACGAGAAGTACGTGTTCGCCATCGCTCGCGAGATGAAGAAGGAGTACGAGGTACATCCATCGCCAGGGATTCGTCCTGCAGCTGGACGCGCCGGACCTGGCGATGGAGCGCACGTTCCTGTTCCAGGATCGGTCATTGCGGGAGTTCCAAGATATCGTGGAGCTGCACATCGCGGCTTTGAACTCCGCGGTCGAGGCCATCCCCGCCGAGCGGATCCGTCTCCATGTCTGCTGGGGCAACTACGACGGGCCCCACGCCTACGATGTGGCCCTGGAAGACATCCTGCCGCTCCTGTATCGAGCCAAGGTCGGGGCGCTGTCGATAGAAATGGCGAATCCGCGGCACCAGCACGAGCACAAGGCTTTTGAGAAGCATCGGCTCCCCGACTCGATGGTCTTGATTCCGGGGGTGATCGACTCGACCACGAACTACGTCGAGCACCCGGAGGTCATCGCGGACCGCATCGGCCAAACGGTGCGCGCGATCGGAGATCGCACCCGCGTCATCGCGGGAGCGGACTGCGGGTTCGGCACCTTCGCCGCGTGGGAGCTGGTGGCCGAGAGCGTGGTCTGGGCCAAGTTGAAGGCGCTGAGCGAAGGCGGCCGCAGAGCGACCGAGAGGCTGTGGTGACGCTCCCGCTGTCGAGCGCATCGCAAAGACTGCCAGACAGGCGTGACTCGCCCTCGGATCGAACCGACTTCAACCTCCTCTCCCACTGATCCTCGAGCTCTTCGAAGGGGCGACCGCCTCCGGATGTCGTTCATGTTGCCTAGCGCCGACCGCGCTCTGGAGTGGTGTCCCGACGCTTCGGCACGGGCCGG
>ERZ1370068.8251-contig-7120_pt1 | contig 81112 bp, 127 predicted proteins | sample MGYA00561227_ERZ1370068 | MGnify/ENA primary metagenome ERZ1370068 (study PRJEB38410, sample SAMEA6850437) | metagenome | study: Metagenomic assessment of the ecological functions of the soil: analysis of the soil microbiota associated with the...
TTGTACTTCGTTCAGTTACGTATTGCTCCCTGCGCGGGGTGGCCGTTGCCGGTGCTCCAAGATGGGAGACTCGTCGGGGCCATTGGCGCGAGCGGCCGCCGCCAGCGGAACAGGATGAACAGTGTGCTCCAGGCCGGCGCCGCCAGCTCTGTAACGGGGAGCTGATTGCGCGTGTGAGGTGGCGCTCCAGTGGCGCGCCCAAGCCAAGGTCGCACGCCCGGGAGCAGACGCAGGCGAGGCACGCAGCGCAAACTGCCTGTTGGCTTCCAAGAGTCGTTATGAGGCAAATCTGGCTCGGCAGGTGGTTTCTGCAGCGCTTCCGGGAGGGTCTCGACCGGGCGGGGTTTCCTGGGGAAACGCTTTTTCATAGCACAAATGGTGAGGTCTTGTACCAGCTCTGTAAGACCCCGGAAGCCAACAGGAGCCCCGTTGTGATGATGGGCCCCCACAGCCAGCAAGGCGCTCTGCGGCACCGAACGACGATGACCGTTGTCTGTGGCCCTGAACTCTGGCGGCCGAAGATGCCCCGTGAGCCCACGTTACTGAGGAGACCCCTGATGAAGCAGCAGGTGGGAATCTTCTCTTCGCTCCCAGCAGCCCCTACACGTCTGTGCAGGACGAGGACTCCGGCCCAGTACCCCTCCGGTCGTCTCCGACTTTCCCAACCGCTATTTCAACTGCGACGCAGGCACATCAGCTGCTTATAACCAGTACCATGAACGGTATGCCTGGGCGGATGAGGTGGGCGTCGACAGGTATCCGCCGACGAATGAGCATCACGCGTATATGATAAAAGCCAGGCGTCCTTTTTTATGATGTATCCCTGCATACTACTCATGACCTGAACAAGAAGAACAGCTTATACCTGACAGCTTATATGAGCAAGGATCATTTCAATCTTAACAATGACACTGCTTACGAGTACAGCAACAGAAATGTAAATCTTCAATGGAAGCACACATTCAATAATAGATTGAATAATCTTACCGGGGTTGGTTATGATTATTATCAGTATGATATCAACAGCGATGCCAATAAAATAAACGCTTACAATCTACAGTTCAATATAAGCCAGGCAAGCCTGAGATCTGATTTTAATTATTACCTGAATACAAAACATACAATTGAGTTTGGTATAAATTCCATTTATTATAAACTTCATCCCGGTTCATATACTCCTGTCGGCTCTGAATCACTTGTCAAACCTGATATTGTACCGGCAGAGCAGGGACTTGAATCAGCGGTGTATTTGGGAGATCGCTTTAATGTTAGCCACGGCCTTCTCCGTGAACTATGCCATTCGATATTCATTTTATCAATATCTCGGTGCTCATTCTGTAAGCTACTATGCGGACGGGTTTCCGAGGGACGAATCAAGCCGGACCGAAACAAAAAGAATATAAAAAGGGAGATATCATTAAAGACTTATCATGGTCCTGAATATCGTTTGGCTTTACGTTATGCTTTTTCACCAGATTTTTTCAATTAAGGCAGGAGTTAATTCGTTGAGACAATATATACACATGTTGTCAAATACAGCGGCTATAGCTCCCACTGATATCTGGAAATTGAGTGACCCTAATATCAAACCGCAGGAAGGAGAGCAGGTTTCCCTGGGATTCTATAAAAATTTCAGATCAAATACGATTGAAACATCGGTTGAAGTCTATTACAAGCGAATGAGGCATTACCTAGATTATAAAAGCGGGGCAATACTTGGTGTTGAACCATAACATTGAAACGGATGTCATCAATACAAGGGGAAAAGCTTATGGTATAGAATTGCTGATAAAGAAAGTAGCTGGAAAATTAAACGGCTGGATAGGGATATTCTTATTCGCGCACTCTTCCTGAAGCAGGGATGATCCGATAGCCGGAGAGGTGTATTAATCACGGTGAATACTATCCCAGCAATTATGATAAGCCTCATGATTTCAGCCTGGTGGGTAACATACGATTATCGCATCGCTTCAGCGTTTCATCTAACATCGTGTACAGCACGGGCCGGCCGATCACGCTTCCTTTTGGAATGTATTATTACGCAGGAGCGCAGCGTGTGTTATATTCTGACCGAAACGAATATCGTATTCCTGACAACTTTCGCATTGATCTTTCCATGAACATCGAAGGAAATGCTAAGGTGCACCAGAGAACGCATAATTCCTGGACGGTCGGAGTGTATAACCTGACCGGCAGGAAAAATCCATACTCGGTTTACTTTTATTACGGAGAATGGAACAATAAAAGGATATAAACTTTCCATATTTGGAAGCATTATTCCTTTCGTGAATTTTAATATCAGGTTTTGATGACAAATTATCTTTCAGGTTAACGATAGGTAGCAATCTTGATATTGTTGTTTGCGAAATGCAAACAAGAGTATAGACCCGGAGGTCGAAGCAAAGACTACCGGGCTGCTGGTAGTGGAAGGATTCATAAATAGCGGCCAGGTAGTCACTACCACACTCACTTGTCACGTTCTTCCGATTTGGAGCATACCACATTAATACCTGAATTTAGTGCACAGGTAAATGTAGAAGGCGACGACGGAAGCAGGTTTCCGCTAGTTGACAGTGGGAACGGGGAGTATAGCATTGCCCAGCTAACACTAAATGATGGCATCGGATATCGTGGTACATATAAGAACAACAGATGGCTAAAGAATATGCTTCCGATTATAGTCCGGTCAAACATACGCCTGTCGATTGACAGCATTACCTGGCAAAGAGAGAAAGCGATGGGGTCAGACTTTATGCGAATACACGTGGATCACGTTAGACGCCTCCAAGTCTATTACCAATGGAAATATGAAGAAACCTGGGAAATTCACTCAGCTTATTATACTTCAATCGAGTATGTAAGGGACTACGATAAGAACCAATGCTGTTACCGGACACTGGTATTCCAGGATGCCTGATCGTAATCCGGATACATCTCTCCACAAATGCTGGAACACGTTGAATTCGATCTTCGATCATTTTAGGCTCTACCAGCAAACTCACTGCCTGATCTTGTTTTTACCTGCCTGTTCAATACATCGAGCCGAAATCATGAAGTTAAGTGGTGTTGTATACAGCATCAACCACGAGACAGTATGGCAATTAGTCACGATAATTATTTTGTTTCTGCAAAAGATGAAAAAGAATACAGAACGGTTGGAGAACCATTTTCGAGTCCCCAGCCTTCGGAAGTATACCGGTAACATTCCATTTGTCCTCGACCGATCCCGGTGCCGAAATTATAGTTACAGGATTTGTTGAGACAACCCGGAGGAACAGGTGCAAAGAATATTTATTTATTTAATAGACGGTGCCCGGCTGGGGGTTCTATGGTGGTCACGGTTGTGCTCAGACGAAGGCTCGTTGATAATAATCTTGATAGTATTGCACAAAATATGGAAGTGACCTGTATCACCTGCCACAAAGCACCGATCCTTTTGGGAGCATCCTTAAATTTTTTGCAACAAATGACATGAATTGTATGAATTGCACTTTTCGCGGAGTAAGTCAAAAACCTGATTTCTGGCCATGAAATAGTTTTTATAAAACGATATTTGGTTTTTGATCATGGCGTGCACAATACCGGTACTGTTGTTTGTACGGCCACGAAACTGGGAATATGATCCACAGATCCGGGGACAGAGCAGCGATCTGCTTGTAGTTGAAGGTTTTGAATAGTGGCCAGGGGCCAGCAACCGAATTCGCTTAATAGCGTTCATCAGATCTCAATGATACGCATTGAGAGCGAATTCGGCGCACAATTAAATGTGCAGGAGAAGATGGAAGCAGACTTTCCATTATTTGATAATGGAAACGGCGAGTACAGTGTCGCACTGCTTAACACTCAATAACGGTGTAAAATATGCGTGTGCATATCAGAACGACGCGGATGGAAAGGAATATATGCTTCCGACTACTACGGCCGCTGAAATATACACCGGCGATTGACAGTATTACCTGGCAAAGATGGAAACGATGGACTCGGAGACTTTGTTCCAATGCACGATGATCCGCAAAATAACGACTAAGTATTACCAATGGAAATTCGAAGAGACGCGGGAAATTCACTCGGCTTCTACACTTCAACCTGGAATATATATACGAGATACCCTACGCGTACCAATGTTCCGTAACAGGCGCTGGCGTACAGAGATGTCCCGATCAGCATGATGAACACGACTATCTGCACAAATGCTGGAACACTCTTAATTCTTCAACTATCATTTTAGGTTCTACAGAAAAACTGACCTCAGATATTGTTTATTTGCCGGTTCAATATATCGAGCCTCAATTCTGAAAAATTAAGAGTGTGTTATATAGTATAAACCTGAGACAGTATGCTATTAGCCATGATGAATATTTATTCCTTCAGAAAATGAAAAGAATACAGAGCAATTGGGTACAATATTCGATCCGCAGCCTTCAGAAATATCGGGCAATATCCATTGCCTCACAGATCTCAAATGAAACCGTTATAGGACATTTGGAAATAACACCAGGAACAGGTGAAAAGGATGCTTTATTTCCAATAGCCAGGTCCCGGCTGGAATTATGATCCGGGTTTGTCATTTATTGAGCTTGACTAATAACCTGACTAGTATTCAGCCAGCATGGGGTGGGTTAATGCCGACTACTCGCTGCAAAGACGGATCCTTTTGGAGAAATCATTTCATTTACGCATCAACGCCACAATGTGTCGATTGTACATTGCGGGGTGTCAGTCAAAGACCGGATTTTTGGCCGTGAAATTATTTTTATAAAACGATATGTCGGAGTGATCGTAGGCGTGCGCGATGCCGATGCTGTTGTTTTGGCACCGCGATGCAAGCAGGAATATAACCGCCCGCAGATCGGGGCGCGGCAGCACCGTGAGCTACCTGGTGGTGGAAGGTTTTTTGAATAGCGGCCAGGGACCTACAACAATTCGCTTGTCGCGTTCCATCAGATCTGAATGATACCGCGCTAAAACCAGAGTCGGGCGCACAGTTAAATGTTGAGGGCGAGGATGGCAGTAATTTTCCATTATTTAGTAATGGAAATGGCGAATACAGTGTTGCACAGCTAACACTAAGCAACGGTGTAAAATATCGTCTGCAGATATCAGAACGTCTGATGGGAAAGAATATGTTTCCGAATTACACGTCCTGTAAAATATACACCTCCTATTGATAGTATTACCTGGCAAAGGGAGAATGATGGACTCAGACTGTATGCTAATGCAAATGATCCGCAAAAATAACACTAAGTATTATCAATGGAAATATGAAGAAACATGGGAGTTCCATTCTGCCTACCATAATGACCTAGAATATATAGTAGATCCCTGTAACTAATAGTCCGACAGGAGTTAGTGTACAAATATCCTGATAAGCATACTGACACAACGATCTATAAATGTTGGAATACCTTGAATTCATCGACGATCATCCTAGGGTCTACTGAAGAAGCTGACATCAGATGTTGTTTATCTTGCCGGTTCAATATATCGAACCTCATTTCTGAGAAAATTAAGTGTATTATATAGTATAAACCTAAGACAGTATGCAATCAGCCATGATGGAATATTTATTCCTTCAGAAAATGAAAAAGAATACAGAGCAATTGGGTACAATATTCGATCCGCAGCCTTCAGAAATATCGGGCAATATCCATTGCCTTACAGATTCAAATGAGATAGTGATAGGACATGTGGAAATAACACAGGAACAGGTGAAAAGGATCTTTATTTCCAATAGCCAGGTTCCTGACTGGAATTATGATCCTGGTTGTGTTTTTATTGAAATTGATCAATAACCCTGACTAGTATTCAACAGCATGGAGTTGGGCTAATGCCAACTTTTGTTGCAAAAACGGATCCTTTAGGAGGAATCATTTCATTTTATGCATCAACGCCACAATGCGTCGATTGTACATTGAGGGGTGTTCATCAAAAACCGGATTTTTGGCCATAAGATTATTACATTGAAACCTGATATTTTTAAAATGCAAAACCTGATCAAAAGAAATTTATCCCGTGGCAATCTACATGTTCACTCGTATTGCAGGTATTCGGGCACGCAAGATTTGAACGACATCCGGGCTGCTTTCAGTGAATACAACAATAGTTTGTTAACAGAAAAGGTATTTACACATACAGATAAAAATTTCTACCCTGGCCGGTGAGATCATTTGGTTTAAGTTATACCTGGTGAATGGAGACGATAATAAGCCGCTCGACGTGAGTAAAAGTAGCGTATGTTGAGGATTCTTGACAGGGACCAGAAATCCGTGTTACAGGGAAAGATAGCATTAGACAAAGGAACGGGTAGTGGCTCATTGTACATACCTCTTTCATTTAATTCAGGGGTCTACAGGTTAAGGGCATATACCAATTGGATGAAAAATTTTGATCCTGGTTACTACTTTTGAAAAGCCTGTTACTATTGTCAATTCATTGAAGAATCTTAATAAGCAAGCAGAGCTGCCCAGGAATTATGATCTGCAATTTTTCCCAGAAGGGAGGCAATCTTGTGCAGGGAATACAAAGCAAGGTTGGCATTTAAAATTGTTGATCAGTCAGGGAAAAGGAATTGATTGCAAAGGATTTGTTGTAAACAAAAACAATGATACAGTAGCAACCTTCCAGCCCTTCAAATTTGGTATTGGCAATTTTGTCTTTACGCCTGAGGCAGGAAATAATTACAGGGCGATAGTTAAATTGCCGGATACAACATTTCACCAGGCGAACTGCCAGCCGTCAGCTTGAGCAGGGATATGTTCTAAGACTGAATTCAACCAGTGGATCACAGCTGCGTTTAAGTGTTACTACCAACATCAAGTGCTGCAGGTGTTGTTTATTTATTTGTCCATACAAGGCAAATTTCAAAGATATCGGAGAAAGGAGTCCTGGTAAATGGGACCGTTGAATTTAATATTGATAAAAACAAATTCGAAGATGGTATTTCACATATCACCATTTTTGACCAGAGATAATTTGCCCGTATGTGAACGATTATATTTTATGCAAGCCAGGCAAAAACTGATCATTCAATCGACATTAGAAGAACAGGAAATTACTTCGCGAAAAAGAGTAAAATTGACTGTTAATTCAGCAGATGAATCGAAAAAGATCGGTGCCTGCCGATATCTCTGTTTCGGTCTACCGCGTGGATTCCTCTCCAGTCAAACTCAAAGCGAAGCAATCGATAGTTACTTATGGCTTACTTCCGATTTAAGGGCACTATAGAATCGCCGGGTTATTATTTGTCAGAAAGAAATCCTGAAGTAGATGAAGCAACAGATAATCTCATGTTGACACATGGATGGAGACGATTTACATGGCAAAATGTTTTGAAGCCGGCAAAACCCGTTTTATTCGTTTGTACCTGAGTATAAGGGCATATTATTTATGCGAAGGTTACCAATACTAAAAATGCGCTCTGCCGGCTGCTGATGTACTAGCTTATCTTTCAGTGCCCGGCTCCAGGGTACAACTGTATAATTCAAAAAGTGATTCAACAGGAATGGTTCGTTTCTATACAAAAGATTTTACGGGCCTAACGAGATCGTACTGCAAACTGATGCAACAGACAGCATATATAAATAGAACTTGTTGATCCTTTCTCAGATAAAATTTCGCCGAAGTCGTTACCGGCATTTGAACTTTCTGAAAATATGAAAAGCATTGTTTCAGATTATAACCTGAGCATGCAGGTTCAAAATAGTTTTGTATCGGAAAAATTAAAAGCAATTTGATGCGCCGGTCATTGACAGCAATGCTTTTTTGGTAATCCGGATATTCAATATTTGCTGGATAATTATACCCGGTTTTCACAATGGAAGAGGTATTGCGGAATATGTCTATGAGGTACTTGTCCGCAGGCAAAAAGAAAACTTTCACCTGAGTCGTATCTCGACGTTGACAATAAAATATTCCTTGATGATCCACTTACCCTTATTAATGGGATCCCTGTTTTTGATCCGAATAAAGTAATTAAATATGACCCGCTAAAGGTTAAAAAATTGATATCGTCAAACGAAAGTATTTTTTATGGCCCTTCATATTCAATGGGATCCTGAACTTTGTTACTTATCAACCGGATCCTTCAATATTATCAGATTTGCAAACCAGTGGTCCTGGAGTATGAGGGCTTACAATATCAACGTGAATTTTATTCGCCGGTATACGAAACCACAGGACCAAATTTCCAGTCGCTTGCCTGATTTCAGAAACGTTTTATACTGGTCGCCTGATATTCATACGAACACACAAGGAAAGGCAGAGATCAACTTTTTTACCTCTGATTTGAAAGGCAAATATATCGCAGTATTGCAAGGAATGAATGTCGATGGGAGAGTCGGTGAAAGATCTGTTTCATTTGAAGTAAAATAGCGCCAGGTAAAATTCCACTGGAAAGATTTTGATTTGCTTTTTCGCCTTGACAAGACCTTCTTATCTATTATCGTTCAAAGTTCCGTTTAATCCAATTTCATCAACAGGGGTTCATGCAGGTCAGCCTCTTTTTCACCTATTGGCCAATACAGGCGGACAACGATAAAAAAGGGTGCGTTTGAGCGCCGGTAACCAATTGCATTCTTTGTCGGGTCCCGGGAGATTTTTCTGCATGTAGAATTGTTAGGCCTCCATCAGGATCTTTTGCAGGCCGGGGAACATTGGTGAATTGATCAAATATCTTTTTATCGGATTGTTTACCAGTAAATGCTCCGGCAATTTATACATAGTAACACCCAGAAAACATTTGATGGCGGTAGGTAGTTTCTATCAAATTTTAAAATATAGCAGTGTCTGCTGCCGTCGAGGTATTCATTGTCGGAATCTTTTTTGTAAGAGGTGTAAACCGGTACATCGAGATAAGTCGTTTCTATCATAAGCCAGGAATTTTTGCTGAGCCTGTCAATAATAAATAAAAAATGAATCGCATCTGAATTTCTATTTTGACGCGACATATCTCTTAGAACCTGCGGTCAGTATGGGAGCCGGTGATACCCGGCCCCAAGGCTCCCTATTGCCACAATACCGACCTTTGATGCTAACTAAGAATCCGTCCAATGTTTAAGACTTATCACCACTCATGTCCAGTAATCTCTTGAATGTAATCAACAGCTCTCAAAGGGCAGGGATCAAACAATATTTTTGAAATGATATATAACATCGAATGCCTTTTTCTTTTTAATGTCAACGATTTCAAATCCGGCGACCAACACATCTTGCAAGTATCACCGCTCAAAACCACATGGTAAATTATGATACTTTCATTGATGACTTCCACCGACCGAAATCGCTGTTTAGCTCAAAGTCTACTCATTTCGACTCCCCGTCCGTAGCTGATAAAGAACAGTGCTATTTTTTATTTTCATTTAGTCGGGATCAACACTCAGATCTGTCGCTCGTCAATTTCCAAACCCTGCTGGAGATAATAAGAAACCTGCCGTGTACCTTTATATAATGATTTCTAAAAAATTGTAGGTTTAAAAATATATACTACCGCCAGGGTATTACAAATTTTTAGAACTAAAGCTTGTCAATAGTTTTAAAGTTATACAGGATTGCAGGTAAAGATTTTGAAATCTTTATCATTGAAGCCAGAATTGATAAACTGCCCAAAAACTAACGGAGAATTAATGAAAGCGGGCTCTCTGTTAAATTTCAGCAAAGAAAGCTCCCGTCACTGTTTCTTCATTGCAAAAATAAAGTATTTTCTCTATTTTTTGCGCAAAAAGCGGCGCTGGTCAATAAATATTGATCTTTTTGGGAGATTATTTGTCACCAATCCAACCGAAATTATCATTCAATACCCGCTGTTGTTTCTCGTTTGACTTTTTGTACCACGAAGCTTCTTAATGTATTCGGTCAGGAGTAGTGCCTGTAAATTTTTGAAAGCGGTCAAAAATGTTATTCGATTATTAAAAGCCTGCTTTCCCGCCAATTGCTTCAAGCGTCAGCGACTCCCATTTTTATTTGTCTAAACCATCTTCGATATATTTTATCCTGTGTAGATTAATAACATCATTGAAATGCATCCTGTATACATGATTGATGAAAGTTGAAAGAACATAAGGTTGTGTGTCCAGCTGGCTGGGCGACTTGTTTCAGGTTGGTATGTTGATGTAAATAATATTGCTTTGTAATGTAAGTTTCGAAGAGCTGCTGCAACTCACTGTATCTTTTCTTCAGGCAAATTGAGCTGTTTATGCTTCTTAATGTTTTCATTTCCTGAATACGTGGCATTAAAATATCTTCCGTACAAGAGATAAGGCTCAGAAAATAAAAATGAGGCTAATTGTAAAAAATATCACCATAATACAAATTGTAGTTAGCAACCATTGGTTGGAGGGTGCGAACAGGAATATGATCAGGCTGGCTGATCTTCCAAAAGAAAGTACAACGAAGTAGCCGTCACCAACCAGCGCAGTATTCCCAGTTTTTTATTATGTTCGATACTGAAACGGTAATAATGCAGAAGTATTTTAGCCGCGAAAAATGAGATACGAGACCGATAATGACAGGCGCTAAAAAATGAACGCTTGCAGGCATGATCCATCCTTCACCAAACTTCAGTAAGCTTTTTCATCATTGCGCAATAAGTGTATTTATCAATTGAAGTTTGTATTCGGGTGTACTCAGAAAAGAGGTATATAATCGATAAAATAAATAATGGCGGGCAAAAGATGTAAAGCGTCTGTCCAATGAAGGCGATTACGTTTTTTCAACACGAATACTAAGTACAGGTAAAACGAAGGAACAATAAGGTAATAAAGCAAGGGCGCCGTTCTGAAAAAGAAGGAACATAGAGTATATACCTGCTTTCAAACAAGAATATCAGGAGCACAGCATAGTTAAGTAGAAAATAATGAAAAAGGCAAACAGACGGGAAGGCAGATCTTTGGCATTGTAAAACACAATTGAGATTAACTATACAGCCGGTTATCTAACACGGCAAATGAAAGCAGAGCGTTAAGGTTCATACCAATGGCTTTTCACCGGTTTCGAATGAACATCATTTTCTCGTCTTAATATCACCGATTCACTGGCCTGGCTGTCAGCAATGTCGTCCAGTTTCGACAACTGGTAACTGAAAGTTGGTCTGAAGAAACTAATCAGAGGTTTTTTGATTTGACTGCTTTGCGACAATTAAAAGTTACTAAAACTCTTTTGATTTGGCAAGCATGTTATCTCGACCTGGCAATTTCAAAAAGCAAAAAAATCACCAAAACTCAGACAAATTCTTATGGGACTTCGTATTTATTCTATGTAAACTTACCGCAGACGGTCAAATAAAAGAAAAGACCTGGAGAATTGCGAAGTATTCTAAGTGAACTTTCAAATATTGAATTAACAGGCGCAAGAGTTATAAATATTGTCAATTCAATGTAACTTTAATTTTGTTTCCCGTTTATTGAAAATCAATTTGCATAAGAGGCCCCTATTCAATTTTCCATCTGAATCAGGTTCCTATGAGTATGTGCACTGCTGGTTGCCGCGGGATAACAATTCTTATTCATCGTTCTGCTATCGGAAAGTCGTTCATTTTCTCAACCTTCGGCTGCTCTTTACAGCCACCCCAGTCTCGGGCTGTTCGCCGATCGTTGTTCAATTCACAGATCAATCCACCGGAAGTCCCTTTACAATGGAAATGGGATCTTGGCAATGGTGTTATTTCTTTTTGCAAAACCTCTACAACTTATTTTAATGCCGGAACATATAATGTAAAATTGGTGGTTCGCAATGCCAGCGGAGCGGACTCCATTATAGCAAAATCAGTTTATTACTGTTTATCCAAATCCTGTTGTTGACTTTTACTGCTTCAGATACATCGGGGTGTTTTCCTTTTCCAGTTCAATTTTCTGATCTGAGTACTACGCAAACCGGTTCTATTACCAATTATAGCTGGGATTTTGGTGATGGGGATACTTCATCATTGCCCAACCCTTTGCATACATATATTTCAGCCGGTAATTTTTCAGTAACGTCTGAGAGGTTACTAATAGTTATGGTTGCACAAGGACATTCAGTAAGACCAGGTACATAAAGAATACCTGGAGGCGTAACAGCTGATTTTACAAATACCAATCCACGGCGATGTATAGCTCCGGTTACCGTAAACTTTTACTAATGCTTCTACCGGTCCGGCATCACTGGCGTATACATGGAATTTTGGCGATGGTACAAACAGTGACGCCAGCTGATCCTGTGCATACGTATTCTGTTCCCGGCTCTTATTCTGTGACCTTGATAACGACCAGTTCCGAAGGGTGCAGCGATACGATTGAAAAAGTAAATCTCATTACTATTGGAACCATTACTTCACAATTTAGTATCCCTGATAGTGTTTGCAGGAACCAGGAATATAATTTTGTCAACACTACTGCTCCACCTCCCGCTAATTCATCATGGGACTTCGGCGATGGGACTACTTCTACCGAGATCAGCCCCGTAAAAAAATATACTTCAGCGGGAACATACATTATAAAGCTGGTAAATCATTTCAGCGGTTGCATTGATTCAGTAAGTCGCCCAATTTTTGTAAAAGACGCGCCACTGCCTGACTTCACATCATCAGATAATACTCAATCTTGCAAGACTCCCTTTACAGTCCAGTTCACCAATCTCACTCCGGGTGACAATACTTATATATGGGAATTTGGGGATGGCGCAAATTCTACAGATATAAATCCCACTCATACTTACACGGACACCGGCAGTTATACAGTAACACTTATTGCCGCAAGCAACAACGGATGTGTTGATACAATTGTAAAATCGCAATATATACAAATTGGAAAACTCTGTTATCACTCTCAGTGATTTACCACAAATGGGTTGTGTTCCATTGACAATCTCTCCTTCCTCAGCAATAACAGCAAGCGAGCCGGTAACAAACTATTTATGGGATTTTGGTGATGGCACCACGAGTACTGCTAAAAATCCAGCGCATACTTATTCGATACCTGGCACTTACGCCGTTTCGCTGATCATAACGACTACAAGCGGATGCACAGACACACTAACAATGCCTGAAGCGGTGAAGGCAGGCAGTAAACCCCATGCGTCCTTTACCGCAACTCCAAACGATGTTTGTGTGCTTTCCAACCCGTTCAGTTCACAGATAACAGCACAGGCAATGTAGATCAATGGCTATGGCAATTTGGTGATGGAGGAACTTCAACCTCACAAAACCCATCATATCAGTACCAGGATACAGGGTATTTTTCTGCTACCCTTATTGTATGGAGCAATACATGTCCGGATACCATCAGGGTTAATGATATAGTACACATAAAACCCCCGATTGCGGCATTTACTGTTAACAGGAATTGCGGTGATAAATTCAGAATTGATTTTCTCAACCTTTCCATTGGTGCAACATCATGGTCCTGGGATTTTGGTGATGGAGCAACCTCAACTCAACAAAACCCTTCACATGTTTATAGCGCTGCCGGTAACTATGAAGTAACTCTGACTGTTACAAATGGAACGTGTAATCACATGACAACGCAGGCGATCCAGGTCATTCATGAGAGTGCGGGTTTTGCTCCGGATAACCCCACAGTGTGTAAAGGAAGCACGGTAAATTTTACGGCAGTAAATATAAATGCAGCATTAATAGCCAGCTGGCAATGGGATTTCGGAGACGGTCATGTCTCGACAACTGCGGCAACGGCATCCCATGAATATGATGTTACGGGAATATATACCGTTTCATTAATTATTACCGACGTATTAGGTTGTTCAGATACAAGTAAACTCGATATCACCGTATTTGGTCCAACAGCGCAATTTTTTCCTTCTGTGCCCGCGATTTGTCTTTACGACAATGGGCCGATTTCATTTACCGATTCGTCTGCAACAGACGGCACCCATTCACTGGTAAAATGGATATGGAATTTTGGTGACGGAACGATTGATTCTACAACACGTCCACCGTATACTCATCTATATACAGCTGCCGGTAGTTATGATGTTTCCTTAACGGTTGCTGACAATTATGGCTGCAGGGATTCTATTGTCAAATATGCATCTGTAGTTATTTCAGATCCGATCGCTGATTTTTATTCTCCAGACACAGCTACCTGTATTGACAAGCCGGTAAGGTTCATCAACACGTCTTCACGGTAACGATTTGCAATATCTCTGGAGTTTTGGCGATAGCCTGCACTCAGTGGACAAAGACCCGGTACATCCCTATGAAAAAACAGGTGCTTACATTGTCAGTTTGCTTGCAACCGATCAATATGGATGTAAAGATTCAGTTTCAAAGAATACATATATTGATATCAGTATACCCAGGGCCTTGTTCTTTGTTTCAGATTCTTTCAGTACCTGTCCTCCGCTGCTGGTAAAATTTACTGACTCATCGTCAAATTATCGGAGTGTGAAATGGGATTTTGGAGATGGTAATAGTTCCACACTGGAAAACCCTTCTCACTATTACACATTACCTGGGATCTATTTTGCGAAATTAATTGTTACTGGTCCCGGTGGCTGTGTAGACAGCACAAGGCAAAGGATCAATGTGCGTGGTCCACGGGGAAGTTTTAGTTATGTACCATTGCAAGGATGCAATCCTTTTAACGTAAAATTTATTGCTACTACTCTTGATCGTATTTCATTTACGTGGGATTTTAGTGATGGCACCACGATCGCTACAAACGACTCGATTGTTTCTCATACTTACACGTCAGCAGGTGACTATGTGCCAAAAATGATATTGAGCGATATAACAGGGTGCACAGTTCCAATTGTTGGAACAGACACTATAAGAGTGAAGGATATTTCTGCAAACTTTTCGTCTGAGTCAATCTATGTTTTGCGATTCGGTTTCGTCAACTTTCATGATTCGACGATCAGTAATGATCTTATTACCGAATTGGCATTGGGATTTCGGAGATGGCGGATCCAGTAGTGTTCAGAATCCTTCTATCAATACAGATCACCAGGTACATACGACGTTAGACTTATTGTAACAACAGAAACCGGTTGTAAAGATTCAGCAACGTTAAAGGACAGTGTGAAAGTTTTTAAAGGTCCTGTTATTGATATTGTTGGCGACACTGCTGCATGTGTTTCTTCTCAATTGATATAGAAGCCCGGGTGATCAGCGGAAACGCAGGTCTGCTAAGCTGGCAATGGAATTTTGGCAATGGAAATAGTTTCCAGGGTGAAGATCCTCCGCTCGCAAGCATACACTTCCGCCGGTTCTTATTTAGTCACATCTTTAGTTACGGATGAACACGAATGCCGGGATAGTGTAACAAGAACAATAAATATTTACCCTCTTCCAAATACGGATGCAAAAACCTGATTCGATAATATGTTTTGGTAGCTCCATTCAGTTGAACGTAACAGGAGCCAATACCTATTCATGGAATGCGTCGCCAGGGCTAACCTGTACAGCGTGTGACAACCCCATTGCTTCTCCTGCCGAGAATACAATTTATACTGTTACCGGTATCGAATCAATATGGATGCACAAGTAAAGATTCGATATTGGTTAAAGTGCAACGGCGACTTCCCTTGCAGGTAAATCCCGGCGATACCTATTTGCCTCGGGGAATCAGTGCGCTTAGTTGCATCGGGCAGTCAGCGATACTCATGGCAACCTTCAACAGGATTGAATGATCCGAATAGCGCGTCTCCGCAGGCTAGTCCGGTAAGCAGCACTTTGTATACGGTTACAGCTACTGATAGTGCAAACTGTTTTGTTGACACTGCCAGTATTTTCATTAAAGTATTTCCTATACCAACCGTAGAAGCGGGACCAGATCAGACCATTGAAGTAGGATCAACAGGTGTGCAGCTTCATGCTACTGGTTCGCCCGACGTCGTTTTATGGAAATGGTCACCTTCGCCTGGTCTCAGTTGTATCGATTGTCCTGATCCAAATGCTGCGCCAAAACAAACAACTCAATACACCGTAGAAGTAAGGAATGAAGGTGAATGTGCAGCCAAAGATAATTTGACCATTTATGTGATATGTAACCAGGGAAATCTGTTCATACCAAATACTTTCTCGCCAAATGGTGATGGAATGAATGATCGGTTTTACCCGAGAGGAAAAGGAGTATTCATGATCAAATCGCTTCGTGTGTTTAACAGGTGGGGTGAAATGGTATTTGAAAGATTGAATTTTAATCCCAATGATGCCAGTGCAGGGTGGGATGGGAAATATAAAGGCAAGCAGTTGTCTCCTGATGTATTTGTATACGTGTGTGAAATTGTTTGTGAAAACAACCAATTACTCAGCTATAAAGGTGATGTAACATTATTACAATGATAAAAAAAGATCATGAAAGATTATCAAAAAAATTGTTCGGATTTATACATTTTATTATTGTTAATTCTGCATGCGCGCAGGATATTCATTTTTCGCAATTTTATGAAACGCCGTTGTACCGTAACCCGGCCTTTGCAGGAATTGTGAACGGGGACATAAGAGTCCAGGCAGTCTTTCGTTCTCAATGGAACAGTTTTGTGAACGCATACAAAACAGGTTCATTAAATGCAGAATATAAAATGCCCGTAGGTAAAGGCGAGGATTTTATTACTGGTGGCTTTGAAGCATTTTACGATCGTGCTGGTTCGGCCGATCTTAGTACCACGATATTTACACCTGTGATCAATTATCACAAATCTCTCAGCAATGAAAAGAATATGTACCTGTCCGCAGCATTTATGGGAGGAATTGTTGCCAGGAGATTTGATCGTTCAAGAATAACTACGAACACTCAGTACGATGGTGGCGGCGATGGTGAAAGCCTCGACAAGTCACAGTATTCATACTGGGATGGAAGTACCGGGATAAGTTTTAATTCAGAGCTTGGTAACAATCCTGCAAACAACATATTGATCGGTGTGGCTTACAATCATTTTAATAAGCCCAAAATTCTTTTTATGAAAATGCAAATGTATTGCTTGATCCTAAGTTGGTTTTTTCGGGAGACTTTAAAGTGGGAGTAACTGAAAATTCGTGGTTGATATTTCACTCAGATTATTCAAAACAAGGCACTCTACAGGGAGATCATTGGTGGAATGCTTTATGGCATTAAAGTGGGTTCTCTTTGATGATCCTGATTATTCTATTGAAGGTGGCGCATTCCCGCTGGAATGACGCCATTATTCCAGTCGTATAAAGATTGATTATCATCCATTTTCTGTTGCATTTAGTTATGACGTTAATATCTCACAACTGAAAAATACCAGTTATGGACGGGGTGGCGCTGAGCTTGTCCCTAACATATATCGGCTTTCTAAATCGTGAAAACTCCAGTCCAAATGCTGTTCACTGCCCTCGTTTCTGATCCGTCTACTCTGCAATTTGTGAAGAATCAGCCATCAAATGATAAAATAAATTTTCTTTACAAAGTTGTAAATGTCAAATTATCAACGATTTCCTTCGGCGTGATTGCTCAGAAAACAAAGTAAAGAATTGCCTGCCCGTTTTAGTGTGAATCTTAGCACGAAAGATTTGTTGCCTATATGCCGGGTGAGATAATTTCACCGCCCAGTTTGAAATTATTTTCTTCAGAGTAGTTTCATTCTAACCCCAGCCTTGTAAACCAAAGTATAGCTTCAAAATATTCAAGTACGCTGTCCAGGTTACTCACCGGACGGTGATCTAAATAGAGAGACTTATTTATGACCCATAAATACCCAATCACTGCTGCCTTCGGTGTCTCTTTATTTTACTTTTTTAAAGTATTCCCCGCTAGCATTAAATCTGTGATTCACTCACTTGCGAATTGCCAGGTTCCTGGTCATAGCGTTAAAAAATTTGATTATGGATAGGTAAAGCCAGGAAACCTTATTCATTAACAACCCCAAAAATCAAGATTATGCAAAGCCCTGTTCAACTTTATATGCTTTTTGTTTTAGGATGTCTCATTCTCCTGAAATCCTTTAGAGAAATTTTAAATAACAATTATTTAAAATGGCTTTTTTTCTTTCTTATTTACTCCTGGACCGTTGACATTATATCCAAATCAATTTCCGGCGATCTTCATCCCCTGCTGGGTGTGAGCTATAATGTTTCTTTTTTCCTTTTTTTTCCTGTCTCCTATTTGTATATACGCAATCAACTTTATAAAGGTGAAAACAAACAATCAGACATTGTTCACTTTGCGCCCGTTTCTATTTTCTGTATTGCCTGTGTGACGGTCTATTTTATGAATGGCAATCTTTATTTTTTTAAAATAAATACACCGGCCAGTAAGTTACCGGTTTCCCAAATGAAAATATTTTATTATCCTGCTACCTCTTCTTCATCTATCTTCTTACCGGCATTTATCTCTATCTCATCCTGGTAATGCTTAAGAAGAAATATGGTGAAGTTTTCAAAGGCAAGGGAATACGATCTGCAGATGAGATCGTACATCGGTATTGGAAACGGGGTTATTATTGACCAAAATACGGAAGAAGAAAAACATACCGTTTCCTTCTTTCTTACTGAAACAAGAATGGCCGAAATTGATGAAGCGATCAAAAGGCATTTTGAAGAAAGAAACCCTTTCTTGCAACACGGTTACTCCCTCAGGCAACTTTCAGATGAAACGCGTATCCCTTTACATCATTTGTCAGCGTTCATCAATAAACATTACAAAATGAATTTTAATGATTTTATTAATGAATACCGGGTTGCCTATTGCAAGGAAAAACTTTTGAACGGTGAATGCAAGCAGAAAAAGCTCGAGGCCATTGCAGGTGAGTCGGGATTCAACAACCGAAACACCTTTACTTCAGCATTCAAAAGAGTTACGGGAATGAATCCTTCTGATTTTTTGAGAAATATGAAAAGGGCCTGATACTATCGGGGCCCTTTTTTACAAAAAGCATTACGCAGCCGCACAAATTTTTCTTGTGCTTATTGACCTGCACAGGTTTCATCATGTGATACTCGGAAAATTTAGGAATATAACTGTAGGAGATGATATTGCCATCAACATCGCCCCACTGTTTTTTTTGATATACCACCATTTTTTCGTCCCAGTCATACATACGCACCTCGTAAAGCTGTGAAGTATAGTCACCAATAAAAATAAATTGGTACCAACTGCCCTCGTTCAATGGCACGATCACCGGCAATTCGAATTGGCTTTGCATGGTAATAGTTGCTTCTTTTAACAGTGAAAACCCATTTTGCGAGTAAAAATTTTCAGGCTATCAACCTCGTGCATGATCAGCGAATCACTGCATGGCTGGATACGAATAACATCGTCCTTCTGGGCAGCAATAGCCAGGGATATCAATAGGAGCGAAGCAGACAGGTACAAATGTTTTCCATAGTTGACCAGACTGTAACTGAGGGAGGGTCATGAGCAAAATGCAGGGTTAAGAATTTAAAAATCAAAGGTAAAATACTGGAAGGAGCCTTCTGCAATTATGTGAACTTAAACCTGCTAACCATCATAATGTTTGTCAAACAATGATCGGCACTTTAAATTTTTAGTTGAAAGTTCCTTATACCCAAATATCGCAGGTCATTCTTGCATGGAGGCCTTCGAAGCAGAAGTTTATTTCTGCCCAATATTAAAAGATTTGGCAAAGAACTGTCTTTAAAATTATTGTAAGCCTATAACAGGATAGTAATTTTAGTTGGAACCATTTAATTGATTCCTCATACTTTCCCCAGAAGTCGATTTTTAAAACGGATCGTTTTTATGATTTTTATTAGTGAAGTAAGAACTCTTGCTACCCATATAGTGGCGTCATAAACATTGGTGCTTCCTGCAGCAAACAAAAAAACTGATGCAATAAACATGAAGAAAAAAATTTTTTTAGCTTTTTACAGTTTTTTTGGCACGATAAGAAGAGGAAAGGCGGGAGCAAGGAATACATGAGCAGTCAGCAGATCGAAGTATTGAAGGCGAGACTGGAGGAATTCATGGAGCAGAAACAGCCTTTTCTCAAACAGGGCTATAGTATTAAGGACATGTCAAATGACCTCGATATCCCGGCCTATCAATTATCTGGATTTATCAATCGCAACATTGGAGTGCATTTCAACGACTTCCTGAACAAATCGAGGATCAAATACTGTGAAGATCTGATAAGAAATAACATGGCATTGAAGACGAACTTAAAAGAACTTGCTTTCAAATGCGGGTTTAATAACCGGAACTCTTTACCACCGCATTTAAAAAGTTTACCGGCCAAACACCTTCCGATTACACAAAAGCATCACTACACAACTTAACCCAATAGGTCTTTTGCTTCACTATTCTTCTGATGCAGTGTCTCTACATTTGTTGAGCAAGAAAATATAAATCAATGCCAAGTTTTATAAATGTGTGCTGAAAACGGCCTGAAATCTATGGCACCGGGTTTTTCACACAGTAACTTTAATTCGCGTCAGGCAGGTATCGTTTTTTCGCCAACCCTTTTCAACCATCGGGCATTAAAATTTCAGGTCCTTAAATAAAAGAACAAAGGCAATTACTAAAAACTATCCATATGGCAATTAAATTATCCCGCTTATTGGTGATACTCTCATTAGTTTTAATAAGTGGATGCTACCCCAACGGTGCAGAGTTTATTGATGACATCGATCTTGTTTACACCAATTACAGTAATCAGTTTGGCTTCAGCAGTAAACAGACCTATGCTATTCCCGATAGCGTCATAAAAATCACGGGCGATATTTTCAATGATCCTGATGGGGATCACAAACCTTCCTTCTTAAGCGCATCATCCGCTGCCGTTATACTCGACAAGATCAATCAAAATATGACTCGATTATGGGTGGCAAAGGGTCACTAAAAATGCTAACCCTGATGTGATCCTGCTGGTTTCAAGCGTAACCACGACTAACATCTATTATTATTATGACTGGTGGTATTGGGGTTGGTATTATCCAGGTTTTTATCCCGGATGGGGATGGTATTACCCAGGATATTATCCACCGTATGTAACAGGATACAGGTCAGGTTCTGTGTTGGTACAAATGGTGGATGCCAAGGCCGTTGCTGCAGGTGTTGAGAGTGTGCCGGTCGTTTGACCTGCATCCTTAATGGACTTGCAGAAGGAGGTACTTCTTCCATAGCGCCCCGCGTTCAAACAGGAATTGACAAAGCCTTTGCCCAGTCACCTTATCTAAAACATTAATTAAAACGAGATCAATGAAAAAGATATTTTTCTTACTAGTCGCAGCTCTTTGTATGCAGGGAGCTTTCGCCCAGGATCATGGCATTTTCATTATTTCTTACCCAATGGCCTTTCCAGCGGGTGACCTCAGCGATTATATCAGTAATACGAGTTTCCGCGGTATTAACCTTGAATTTGGGAAGGAAGTAAAACCAAATGTAATTGTCGAAATAGAAACTGGCTGGAATGTATTTTACCAGGAAGCACCTGACCAGGTCTATACAGAGGGAACAGCTTCTATTTCCGGCAAGCAATTCCGCTATACCAACTCGGTCCCTATTCTTGCAGGTGCTAAATGGATCCTGAAATCAAAAAATAACCTGGTTCCCTATGCCGGGCTAGGTTTGGGCAACAATGTACTCAGACAGGTCAACTGACTTTGGATTATATCGCATATCAACAGATGCCTGGCAATTCTGCCTAAGACCTGAACTCGGTATTACTTTTAAGAGCAGGAATGGACCTGCGGCAATGCTGGGAGTGAAATACTATTCCTCGTTTAATAGTAGCGATCTTGATGGCCAATCTTTTTCACGGTTAATATTGGCGTTGTGTTTCCTTACGGACTGTAGCAGGATGATACTTGCTTGATTCAAAAAATTCATTCCGGACCAAATAGATTCCGGATAAACAAACGGGATTGGATATAATTTCCGATCGCGAGTTGAGGGGAAAGTTACCGGTGAATGTTTATTCACCGGTTTTTTTATTCCGTATCCTAAAAATTCTTAATAAGAATTTAGAAAGTATCCAGGGTCAAAAAGCTATTAAGTGATTTCTGCAACGTAAATAAAAAGGGAAGAAATATAGAAATATCTCTTCCCGTACCTAAACTACACTCATGAAAAAAGTCATTATCCCGACATGTAGCCGGTTTTAACTAGTTTGAACAAATGAAAAATTTAAAAGATCAATTTATGGTGATAAGTACGATTTAAATTTAAAGAATAGGAGACATAGTATACAAATATTCGGGAGTAACAATTGCCGTGTATTATAAAAATTGGCGAAATAAGCCATAATTGGAAAAACGCAAAAGCCTTCGTTCAGAATTTGATATAAAAATTTGTTGTTACAAAATTGATCCCTGTTGTTGTGGGTATCATAACCGGGAGATTATTTTTCCTGGCAATATTAATAAGGCTCACATTCACGGATGGTTGACTAAGTTCCATTGCCATAAAAACTCAATTCCTGAATAATTTTTTTGCATCAAGCAACAAAATCGAAACTATCATATTTATCTGCAGAACATTTTGTATGGAATTATAACTATTGCCGATTGAGAGGCATTTTTTTGGTTCTTTTTCTCTGAAAGCTAACCTTGCATTAGCTACGAAGTTTTAACGCATCCACGAAAACAGTGAGCACCTCCGGAAAATTTGGCATTTGATCTGACAAAGGCAACAAAAAGTACCCCTACGAAGACTGTACAAGTTGTTTTAGAAAAACTTAAGGTTTGAGATCGTTAGTTGTTATTAATCTATCTGGAATGAATATAAGCCCTAACGGCTCCGGAAAGAATGTGAGTGGATCGGAAACCCGCTCTTGGGGATAGAGGTGGTTTCTTGATTTTTAGGTCGCCCGGCTGGTTCACAGCCGGGCTTTAATTTTGATGCGTAAAAATGATATTTTATCAGACGCTAACAGCCGACTGGTAACTTGCTGAAAAATTGATTATTCCGCCCACATTGGCATATCATCCATAGAGATCCATTGTTTCGCCTTAAATCCCAGGATCAATAAACCTATTCCAAACACAATGGCGTATGCAGCAATTAGCCAAAGTAAAGACAAAGCTCCATCGCCTGGTTTGAGCAAGACAAATAATCCTGAGAGAATGGAGACCACGGCCGATTAGCATCAGCCAGGCCTTCATTCCGAATTTCTTTCTCAATCGAAATGCAGCGATGATCTGTAACATACCTGTTGCAAGCCATGTTAAGCCCATCAGCATGATCAGGAAAAGAACCGTGATATGAGGATATACAAGGGCAGCAATGCCTGTCCCAAGATTGATGAACGCATATAAAAGGAATATCCAGGAATGTTTTTCTCTGCTATACATGAGCGTCGAGGCCAACTGGTAGAGTCCCTGGATCATCATGAAAATAGCAAATATCCAAACCAGCGTCAGCAAGGTGATCCGTGGCCAGATCAAGGGCAAAAGCGCCAAACAGTTAAATTCAGTATGCCGGATATGATCATTGAGCCCGACAATGTGTGCAATAAACTTTTCATGCTATATATTTTATGAGGTAAGAAGCCAGGCAATTGTCGGTCCGGAATTCAGATATGATCGGTTTAAAAAGGCTTGCCGGATCTTAAAAGTCACCGTCCAACTTCCTGTCCCCCCAACCGGCAAGCCAGTCAATTGAGCATTTGCTTCGTGGATCGACAACAAACTCTGCCGTGTGATCTCAGAAATATTTTCAGAATACCTATGAAACAAACTTTGCGAGTGTAATCGGTAACGTTAGAGGATAAAGACTCGTGAATAGCTGGTTTTCTTTTAGGGAAAAAGGGAAGAAGTATAGAAATACTTCTTCCGTGTTGAAAGATCAACTCTGCTTATGTAACCATTATTGCTGCCTTTTGAATAGTTACGGATTTCTTCCCCTAATTATCTGCAGTATGACTGAAAGCTGATATGAATAGACTTTAGTAAACTGATCAAACACGATCCGAATTTCCAAATTTGTGAGGCCAGGGTGCAATCAAACCCTTGATATTTGATTGCACCTTTGATTATCAGGCCTCTTTTTCAAGCCACACGAGAGAACTACCCTAACTACCCTGCTTTTATTTAGAATTTTGACTACGTTATTGGGAGTGTTATAAAGTTAATCCTGTCACTAGGCAAAAGCAATTATTTAAGCGTGATAAATGCTAAAGATTATAATAATTGGGAATAATCACCTGGTTGCAAAGAATATTAAGATAAAAACAATACAGATATTTTTAAATTTTACACTTTAGAATGTAAACGCTAAACTTATTGCTACACCGTAATCATAATTACTATTGCCTTCAGGGGCTGGTTGTCATAGCTCGTATAGGGATTGATGTTTAGTCTGAAATTCTTGATCAATTCCCATGAAAACGTGGTGTTTGATGAAAACCTCACACGGCCTTTTTGGGTCAAGCTGAAATACACGGTTTGCGTTGAAGTTATCTGGATATTGGGATTCTGATATTTAAAGAAGTTGAACCTGGTGCCAATAGGAATTTCAAACAGAAGTCCACTCGTAGTTCCAGCAGTACTTTTTTCCTGGTTAAAATTAAGCCCACTTGTCAACATTAAGATCCAGTTTTTGGCGGACAAAAACTTTGTTGCCTCCGCCTATCCATTCCTGGTACCTTCTTGCAATAGATAATTCAATGTTTCGCTGGTAATTGAAGCTGGCGGCAGCAAACCACGCGGGTCCGGTACTATAGCGCAACAAAAACGCCCGCATCCTCCCTGTCTCTTGAATATTTCGAAGAATCGATTGATCCATTCATGGACAAGCTTACCAGGTAATCCAATTTATTCGTAGCGTAGTGGATATTAGAACTTAAGTTGACCTGCCCAATGTCGCTGGATTTGGCGTAGCTAAAACCAGCCGAAAGACTGCCATCCAATCCTACAAAAATTTTTTTCTATCGCGATGATCTGGCTGATATTGGTTATCAGTGTTAAGAGGGTATCACCATTATCCAGAATAATATTTACCCATCCGTCTTTTCCTGCTTTCTCCAGGCGGCCAATGTACTTCTGTTTGTCGTTTGTTCTCTAACCGGAACCGGTTGTCCGTGGTCAATGTTCTTATTTTGTATTGTTTTACCTGCAGGATCTTGAGGTCCCTGTCGTTAATGCTGATCTCGCCAAAAGCGCCGCCCCGAATATCACCGATCAATACCTGGCCGTTGTAAAAACTATCGTGTCTTTTGTTTGCCCAAAGGCGGAGCTTGTCGAAATTTCCGTAATGATGATCAGTAAAAGGAGGGTGATGCGGTGCATATTCTAATCGTAGGCAAACGTAGGCAAAATAAACTATCTTATTATTTATATAGACACCCGTGGAATGTGCGGCTCTGCAAATTTTTAAAATTTTGTGCAACAAACAGCTTCAATCTCATCGAAGCGGCATTAAATTAATGGTAACTTCCTTTTTGAGATATCTCTATTTAGAGATAGTATTTTCCACGTTTACCCTCATCTTGCCCTGTCGATGAACCCTGATCCCGAAAGACATGTGTTCAGGTGAATTACCTGAGCCGCTGTTGTATTCAATTTCAATGCGACAAATGAAGCAAAATATGAAAAACATTTTTTTACCTGATCCTGATATTTTGCGGATGATCGGTCAAAACAACGAAGAGGCATTTAAAATTTTGTATAAAAAGTACTGGCGACTTCTTGTGAAATACGCTGCCACTTATATTAATGATGACTATATCTGCAAAGAAATTGTACAGGAATTATTTGTTCACCTGCATTCTTCAAGTTCAAGATTAAAGATATATTCTTCATTTTCCTCCTATTTATTTGTTTCGTTACGCAATAAGATTTTCAACTATTTACGTAACCAGTCGGTATATAAAAGACACGTGAAAAATGCGGGACACTATGGTGTGCAGGCGTGCAACGATGTAGAACAATCTATGGACCTTACTGAACTTCAAAAGGCATTCGTTTTTCATTGAAGAGAATGCCGGTAAAATATAGTGAAGTTTACATATTACACGATGAAAACAGTTATACATTAAAAAGGATATCCGAAATACTTGACCGACCCGTTGATACAATTGAAAAGCAACTCAGGAAAGCAAGATGTCTTCTGCGCAATGATCTGCGGGAAAACAGGTTGAATTGAATTTCTTGATCCTGCATGTTGTTTTAACCTAACACACTCAAGAAATCGGTGAGAACCAGCAGTTCTCGTCCAATTTGGAGAGATATTATTGAGATATCTCAATTTTTCTGATCCCGGATTGGCGGAACAGAGTTCTGATTCGTGTCTTAACCATGGAGTAAAAAGTTTTTAATAATGACCTAAACAAACCGAGTATGAAAAAGTATTTGCAAATCCCTACGTTGCTGCTAATCGCAGGTTATTTAATATCGTGTGGTCCGTCACTGAAAGTAACTGATGATTATGATAAGTCAGTGAATTTTGACCAGTACAAAACGTTTTCACTCTTCAATTCGGATAGCATTCATGATGCGATCAGCCAGCTGAATCAACAACGGATTATCAATGCCGTCAAAAATGAAATGACGAAGAAGGGACTCCAGGAAAATACAACCAATCCTGACGTCCTGGTAAATATTACAGCCATACTCAGAACAGGGTGGCTGTAAGTTCCACTACAGATTATTATGGCTATGGCGGTATGTACAGGCCTTACTATTGGGGAGGAGGAATGGGGGGCTCTTCAACTACCAATTATAATGTACAGCACTATAAGGATGGCTCTTTGATCATCGATGTGATCGATGCGAATTCAAAAAGCTTGTATGGCAGGGAATAGGCAATAAGGAAATTGACAAGCCGGCAAAAGATCCGGATACGGCAATACCAAAAGCTGTTGCTTCCATCATGGAGAGCTTTCCCCGGGTAAAGCGAAAAATCCTGAGGTTGCTCATCAAATTTGATCTGTTATGATGACCAGTTCAAGAAGAAGATTTACCGATGATCAGAAGCTTGAAATTTTACACCAGGCTGATGAAAGTGGAGTTACCGCTAAGTGCTGCGGGAGCACAGGCTTTCTTATAGCGTATTTGCCAGGTGGAGACAAAAATTTTTACAACACGCTAGCACAAATACAGAGGTGATTCGGGAGGTTAATAAAACAAGATCAGAATTGAAGCTTTTGAATGAGGAGAACCTGCGGCTAAAAAAATAATCGCAGACCAGGCCCTGCAACTGGAACGTAAGAATGAAGAGCTCAGGAGAATAAATTCTTTGTTCAGAAGAAGATGAAAATCATTTTATGCAACAGACTTAGTAAAACAATAAAAACAAACTTTATGACAAACAAATCAACAGTGCTTTTTTACTGTTAGGGGCAGGAATTTTATCCTCTTGTGGTGCAGGTAAAAATTGAGACAATGCGAATGCACAGATTGCCGACTTACAGTCTCAGAATAACCAGTTAACAACGGCAAACAATGATCTTAAAAGCAGAGTGTCGGATCTTACCTCGCAAAACAGTAGTCTTACCACGCAATTCGACAGTTATAAAAAGATTGCCGAGGCAAAGGAACAAGAACTAAAAGAAGTGAGTGATGCCATGAATGAGCTTCATGAAGACGTGCAGCAGCTCATAGAAAAAATTGAAGCCGCTGAAGCTGATTTTGAAAGCAAAGGATTCGAAGTGTATAGCAAAGACGGGATTGTGCATGTAGATATGAAAGATGATCTCCTTTACAAAAGAAAAGCGCCAAGTTAAGTGACGATGGGAGAAACGCATTGGGTAGGCTGGCCGGGGTCTTAACTGGCTATCCAAAATTGAAAGTGATCGTTGTGGGCAATACCGACAGCGTACAGAGTAAAGGCGCTCCCGATAACTGGTCATTAAGCACTGAGCGGGCCAATGGTGTGGTACGCACTCTTGTTAAAGACTACAAGCTAGACCCGACACGACTTACTTCTGCAGGAAAAGGAAAATTTGATCCCGTCGCAGATAATTCAACTGAAGAAGGAAGAGCAAAAAACAGGAGAACAGAGATCATTCTTAATCCTGATTGGGATAGATTGTGGGAGAGTGTGAAAAAGGATAACAAATAAATGTAGCCTTCGATGAAGCAGGAATGAAGTATATGCTGGAGTCCTGTAAAGTGATCGCAAGAGTAGGAACAATACGATAGGCAATTTCATTTTCAGGCAGGCACTGTAAACGTACCTGCCTTTGCATAAAAATCAGAACGGGGATTGTGTTGCAGACAAGGGGATGATAGGTAAACCGGGTAAAACGAGACCATGATAAAATTTACAGATCGTTTTGAAAAATTAATAGCGGCGATCCTTCTTGGGTTCGGTATGGTGATCATTGCTTACCAGGTGGTGCAATTGATCTGGAACACTATAAAAGTTTCGAACAGCGATTCAGGGAAGCAGGCCTCGATTATGCGCCCGAATACGCAAAGACGATCGCCATACTTTTTTAATATCCTGCTGATGATAGAGATCGTGCAAACCATCAAAGTTTCTTCCCACAATCATATTATTAAGGTAAGAGTCATTTTGATCGTGTGCCTGATCGCTGCCAGTCGTAAGATATTTGAATTGGGAGAGGGGCACTCGGATCCAATGACGATGTTCGCACTGGCAGCACTGATCTTATCATTAGCCGCCGGATATTTTTGGTGAGCAGGTATACAAAGGATCCGGTCGAAGACAGTGAAAAGGAAGAAAAGTACTAACAGTAAGACTTTCGTATGAAAACTAATGATTGGAAAGTTGTGTTTTCCGGGCAATGATAAGAGTGAAAGAAAAAATGAGCGTAGCAGTATTGATCTGTTCATCGCATCAAAGAAAAAGATGAAGGAGTTAATCGAAAACATAAGAGCCAATCTTGATTCATGGGGCGAATTAACAGAAGTTATACTCAATGCAATTTCACTACTCTGCATCGTAGCAGGAGTTGTTCTTTCTCTTGCAAGGAGCCATCAGGGAACGACGAGCCTCACCAAGTGATCATCCGCTTCACACTTATTTCAGAATGATCTTTGGCGGATGGTTGGTGGTTGCCCTGGAATTTCAATTGGCCGCCGATATAGTGGGAACCATTGTTTCCCCTACCACTGCGCATCTCATCGAATTGGGCGCTATAGCAGTGATTCGAACCTTCCTGAATTATTTTCTTGGAAAAGAACTGAGTGAGGAAAAGGAAGTGTTGAATGAAAGGGTTGAGATAAAGAAAAAAGTTATGCACGATTAAAATCGAAAAATCATGAGCACAATGATCCATAAACCAATTACTCCGGGTGAGTACTCAAATAAGGATCTTCAAAAGGCATCCTTCACGTGATGAAGATTTAAGTGACGTCGATTTCTCAGGCAGTGATCTTCGCGGTGCTAATCTGAGTGGTTCCAACCTTAGTGGCGCTAATTTTTCGAATGTAAGAACCGGCATCTCCTCTCATGATTGTTGTGTGGTTATTTCTTGTATCGTTGGCCACTGTCTCTGCTCGCGGGCTATATTGCCATGCTTACCGGTCGTACTATCCAGGGAATGCTAAAATCGGGGGATCCGCTTCTCGGAACGGCAGGGATCATAGCTATCGCTTTGTCTGTTCTTTTTATTGCGTATGCATGGTGGAAAGGAGGCGGTGCTGCTATCAGGAATCTTATTATTCCAGCTTCCGTTGTCGCTTTAATTATTGGACTCGTGGCCTACTTTACAGGTGTAGGTACAGGGAAGGGTATGGCGTATCTCGTCCTTTCTAACATTTTACTGATGGTCATGTTCGTCATCGGAACAGTCGCAAGGGCCGCCGGCGGTAGTTTGTCCAATATTCTTTTTTTAATAGTGGCACTCTCGGGTGGTATGTTTGGAAAATCTGTAGGGGGCGGCATTGGAACTGTGGTCATGGCCCTTGCCTGCATGCAGATCAGTAAAGAGCATTGAATAACGCATCTGGATTTGAAGGTTTAAGAAAAATTGCAGCTTCCATCACCAGGAGGTATGGCACTTCTTTCCGGGATGCGAAATTACAAGGAGCAAATTTTGCTCATTCACAAATTCGTAACGCCGACTTTTCAAACACGGATTTTGCAATGGTGAATTGGGGCGATTCAAGAAAAATAAATTGTTTGATCAATAGGAAAATTGTGACTGAAAAAAGAAGAAAAGCAAAGCAAATAACATGTCCAAGGATCGGTTACTAAGATAACATCATTATAAAATAAAAAGATGGCTATCGAAATAAAAGAACTGGAAGTAAAACCAACATTAAGTAACACTGACCTGGCTTTTGAGCGAACAATGCTTGCCTATGAACGAACACTAATGGCATGGATCAGGACGGCCATGTCGCTGATCTCTTTTGGATTTACGATCTATAAATTCTTCCAGGAATGGCGCAAGACCGAACAGCCGGTTCAATCCATATTCACCCCGAGAATAGTGGGAATGATCATGATCCTGTTTGGTTTTGATCGGGACTTCTGTTTGCGGAAATGTTCAACACTATATCAGCTATTAAAAAATTAAAGAAGGATTACCCGAATGTTCAACGATCTCTGTCTTCAGTGCTTGCCATTTTGATATTAATGTTTGGTCTTGCATTATTTCTCGCCGCATTGTTCAGGCAATGAGATCGTGAATGGTGAGTTGTGAATGGTGAATAAGCAAGAGGATCCGGAAACTCTTCTTATTGTTTTTTCTCATTTGGTTTTTTGTCCTGTATATTCTTTACGTATTGGGAAGGCGTAACTCCAGTGAATTTTTGAATGCATTTAAAAAGTTATCCGGTTATTAAACCCGGCTATCTCTCCCACGGCTTCAAGGGTCAGTGCATCCCATTGTTTCATTTGTTAATCCTTCACTGATATATTTTACCCTGTGGCTGTTTATAACATCATTGAAATGCATTTGATATACCTGGTGAATGAAAACCGAAAGAACATATGACGGTATGTTGAGACGGCCGGCTACTTCTTTGAGGTTTGTATCCGGGTTTAAAAAATGCTGGTCACTGATATAATGGTCAAAACGTCGTTGCAACTCACGTATCTTTTCAGGCTGTAAACTGGGTTGACCCTGTTTTTGGGTATTGTCGGTTTGCGGACCTGCATCATTAAGGTAGGCGCCATATAAGATGTATGGTTTTGAAAATAAAATGAGGCTCATGCTAAAAAGAATCCCAGCACAGCGATCGTTGTGAACAGCCATTGGTGAGCAGGCGCGAAAAAAATATGATAAGGCTCGGCAATTTCTAAAAGAAAATACAGAGAAATAGCAGTTGCCAGCCAACCCAATATCGCCTGTTTTTGTTTTATTCCTGACAGCTTCACGATAATATTGAAAAAGCATTCTGGCTGCAAAAAAATATAGACAAGGCCAATGATAACCGGTCAAGGAAATGAACACGGGGAGGCATCATCCATCCTTCACTGAATGTAAGGACGGTCTTCTGATCATGATTAACAAGTGAATTTATTATTTGAAGTTTATCTGTGACCGGAGTTAAAAACAAAGGTGTAAAATCAACAAGGTAGATAATACTTGGTAAAAGATGCAGGGCATCTGTCCAGCGAAGCTGCTTGCGCTTTTTAAAACAAATACCAGGTAGAGGTAAAATGAGGGGACCATAAGGTAATAAAACAAGGGCGCCGTTCTGAACAAGAATGGAACATAAAATATATACCTGCTTTCAAACAGGAATATCAGGAGTACCGCGTAGTTGAGCGTAAACAATGAAAATGACAACATGCGCGATGGAAGGTCCTTGTTCCTGTAAAGAACAATTGACGCGACAATGCAGCCGGTGACAAGCACCGCAAATGAAACAAGGGCAGTAAGGTTCATACCAGCGGTTTTCAAAAGTTTGAATAATAGTTCTCATTGCCCGGGCTTGAGCCCGAATCAAAATTCCACGGGTCAACATATGGTAACGGGAGCGAGGACATACCAATACTGATTCTTTTGACGCCTTTTACAAGACGATCAACCCCGCCAACAAATCTTTTTGTATTGGAAATAAATATTCAACAGCACAACGGCTGGTCATCAAGCAAGCGTGTTGTAAACTTAGGGGCAAATAGATTACATAAAAAGTTCAGATGTAAAGCAATCACCCACAAGCTGTTAAACTTTGTCATGAACTTGTGAACAATCATAAATTTTGGCATAAAATCATTGTTGGTAATCGAGCAGCTACTGACTTAAATTGCATCCGTATCGTTTCATATCAGCAGAAGTAAAAGAAGAATAGAGAAAATTTTTCACCACTTCGGGACCTTCTTTTTTGAGTCAACCTTGTTTTATCCGATCATTATTGCCAATAGGTCTTAAACATCATTATTTTATATTCAATTCCAGATCTTAATGCGACGCGGCATTATTTATGGAATTTTCTGGAAAAAATTTTCGTATATGAAATTTATTGAGCCGAAAATCCATGGGTTTATCGATTACATGGCAGGCATCATACTAATAGCAGCCCCATCAGTTTTTAGTTTTGACAACGCGGCAGAAGCCCTGATCCCGGCTTCAGTTGGCATAATACAAATCACTTACTCTCTATTTACCCGTTATGAATTTGGATTCTTTTATGGCATTTCAATGAGAAAGCATTTAATGCTCGATATGATTGGTGGAACTGTACTGGTAACCGCATCATGGATATTTGGTTTTGCCAGCGAGATTTGGCAGGACTTATATGCTGCTTGGTGTTTTTGAAATACTTGTCGCTTTCCTTACAAAGCCTTATTCACAAAGAAGACATTATCGTCATCACGAGGTGCGGGCACATCAGTGATGATGCACTATTTTTTGAAACATATTCATCGATCAATCCCATTGATTTTGCCGGCCAGTTTCTTGTAACCCTGAGGATTGAAATCCACGAATTGGATTTGTCATCCCTGGTAATAAAATCAATAATTCATTTGCGGTGAAACAAAGAAATATTTGCCTGCTGGCAAAGGAAATTGATTACAACAATTGATAGAAGAGTCAGTAACGCCGGTACGAGAAAGTTTATATACTGCCAACTTAATTTGTATCCCTGACAATGTTTGTAAAATTTCCCTGCAAACTATTTGCTCTAAAGAAAAAGAATGCCCCGTTTTATAAGATTTGGCTCATTATAGATTTTCGTTTCGATTTCACACGACTACTGTAGAGTAACTTTAATCAAACCACATATTGCAATTTTATCATTCCTCAATAATTGCTTTTTTGATCAGTACTCAATACGAACACATTCATGTTTGTAAACAGATCTTAAAAGATGGCTTAATGCAAATTTTTCTCACTCAAAAATTCGCAATGCTGAGATGACGATTGAATGTTTGTAATATATTCTAACAATAACTAAATAAAAAGGAGGAATTAAAGCAGCATTGAGGAAATAAAAGTAGCCTCAATTTAAAAAATTAAAGAGCTAAACTTTTTATTAATTAATAAATCTTAGATTATGAAAAAGATTATGTTTCTTGCCACTCCTTTTAGGAATGGTGGTTGTGAATGCGCAGATCCAGTTAGGTGTTGAAAGCAGGTGTAAACATCGCCAATTTCACCGGGGGTGATTTTGGCAACATCGATAAAAGTCCTCTGACTTCATTCCATGCCGGTGGAATATTGCGGTGGAAATTTGAACACCTTATTTTGCAGGGTGAAGTTTTATATTCTGAACAAGGCGCTAAACTGAAAGATTCCACTTCTGAAAAGGATTACAAAGTTTCTTATATCAATATACCCATAGTGCTCCAGTATGCATTTAAAGGTGGTTTTTACGTGGAGGCCGGTCCGCAGGTAGGTTTCAAAGTAAACGAAAACGTTCCCGACAATGCAAACAGCAATAAGTTTGCTAAAAGCGAAGATTTTTCAGTAGCATTAGGCCTGGGTTTTAATAAAGGCAAGGGCTTTGGCATTGGTGGCCGGTATACCGTTGGAGTGACCAGTGTAGGTGAATCTAATTCGGCTAATTACGATGCTAATTTTAAAAATGGAGTGATACAGTTTTCTATTATGTATATTTTCTGATCAGGACTCTGTCAATCAGAAATTTTCAAGGGAATGATAGAGTTTCAAAGTGACTATCGCCAATGATGTGGCGGCAACAGAAAGAACTTTAATCAATAGTAAAACAGGATCCAGGTAAAAAATGAGACCATAATAATATCTGCCCGTTTTTCGGTACCACGTGAAAAGGAAGTATAGCGGATCATTGTAATTACATGGCGCAAAGCCGGTGGGCTGGAATGTTTCGCAGTGGAGTGGGCACTAAAAAATGAAAGTGAGGACGCAAATTCAGAGAAGAACAATAAAAAATTCTCTGAATTTTTGTATTTACTGAATTGTGTTGGTTTCAACTCGTGCCCATACAGCGGGTTTCAGCTATGAAGTAAAACTGGCCGGCGAATCTGCAGGCTAACCGGCAGCTATTGATCGAGGCAAGAAAAACTTTGCAGTAACGGTCAGGAAAGATTGGGAGTTGCGAATAAGCAGGCTAATTAAGTAATAGATTTCCCCAGGAAAGTTTCAATGTGTGATATGCCCAAATAAAAGACTGCCCCTTTTATAAGATTTGGCCTATTATAGATTTTTCATTTCAATTTCCTGCAAACTCATAAAGTAACTTTAATGAGAGCATGCCAGGCTGCTGCTTTTTCAAGCCTGTATTCCATTATAATCTTTATTGATATGCATACTCTCTGCGCCATCAAGCCAAAGCTGTAAATTATGAAATTGTTATTGGTAACAATTCTTCCTTTACTTCTGTTAGCATGCATAAAAAAGTGGTAAGAAGAAAGGCAGTATGCGAGACAAGGCATTCTTACTGATAACATTTATGCTATCATCTTTTTTCACGAGTGCACAGGAAAAAACGGGTGCAAGCGCACAGGAGCTTTCAGACAAGCTATCCAACCCTGTTGCCAGCCTTATCAGCGTACCATTTCAAAATAATGTTGACTATGGTATAGGAACTTATCATGGCTCCAGGTATACATTAAATTTTCAGCCTGTCATTCCAATTTCGCTTGGCACGAAGCTGAACCTCATTACCCGGTATATAATTCCAATCGTTGATCAGCATGATGTAAGTGGTGAAGGTGAGAACCAGTTTGGGTTGAGTGATGCTACAATAAGCGGTTTTCTCACCCGCCGCAAGTAAAAATGGATTGATCTGGGGAGCCGGGCCGGCATTTCTGGTCCCGATAGGTACGAATGATTTTCTCAGCACACGCAAATGGGGAGTTGGACCTACAGTGTTGGTATTAAAACAAGCAACAGGTTTGACTTTTGGTTTTTTGGTGAACCAGATATGGTCGTTTGCAGGTGATGAAAATCGAACAGACGTTAACCAAATGTTTTTACAACCCTTTTTTGCAAAAAGCTGGAAAAGTGGGGGAGGAGTTTCCATTAATTCAGAAATAACTTTTAACTGGAAAACTAATTCAACCACCGCATTTATTAATCCGCTTGTTACCGGCATCACCAAACTTGGCAAGCAAGCTGTTTCACTGGGTGTAGGACCAAGAATACCATTGGGGCAATCCTGCTGATTTTGGATTCAGAGGTGTTTTGACGTTAGTATTTCCTAAATAATAGATAAATCAATATTTAAAAATTCTTTGTATGAAAAAATACTTCTCTTTCTTCTTTTCATTTTTTAAAAATGCAGCAAAAAGAAAAATGGTAAGATCAAAAAAACTTGCACCAACTCAAACTTTTGAACCATGAAAAGGAAATTGTTCCATTTGCAATATTTGTTATTGCTTGTGTTAGTAGCCAACATTTGTAGGGCCCAGGTTCAAGGCGATAGCATTAACCAAATGCGCCATTATAAAAACGTGATACGGTATAATCTTTCAGGGGCAGTGATATTCGGGTTCGACAAGTATATTGTTTTTGGATATGAGCGGGTCATTAAAAAAATCAAACTATTTCTGTAAACATCGGCGGCGTAAAGCTTCCAACTCTGATCACCATTAATACAGACAGTTTCAGTTTGCAAAGGGATAGAAAAAGCAACGGCATGAACGCATCTATTGATTACCGGTTTTACCTGGGTAAGGAAAATAAATACCCGGCGCCTCGTGGTGCTTATATAGGTCCTTTCTATTCGTACAATAAGTTTACAAGAGATAATCAATGGCTCCGTAAAAACAGTGGAGCGAACAGTTTTTAAATTCAAATAGCACTCTTAACATCAATACAGTGGGTTTTCAATTCGGATACCAGTTTATTTTATGGAAAAGACTCTCACTGGATTTGGTGCTGGTGGGACCTGGAGTTGGTTTTTATAGTTACAAGGCAAAGTTTGACAGTAACATAAGTGCAGGAGACAAAGAGCAATTGTTAGAGGGACTAAAGCAATTGCTGGTACAAAAATTTCCGGGATGAATTATGTTTTTGCGGATAAAGAGTTCAATGCAAATGGAGTTTTAACAGTAAGTGCTGTTGGTTACAGGTATATGATGCATATTGGTTTTGTTTTTTAACCTGTTTGCTAGTGATACTAACATTATTGAAAAAAGTAAAGACCACGATAAGTGGTCTTTTGTTTTTGATTTCGATAAATGTAAGAGTACTTATTGCTTCAAACATGAGAATGTATCAGCATCTTTGGGAGAGCTGTATACTTGCCACCCAATCCTTCAATGTAGTTGATGACCTGCCCGCAGATATCATCTTCTATATCGAAGAGATTCGACTTTGTTAGTTTCCGTTCAAAGGTTTGAGACCAGGTTTGCTTATAGGAATTGCATTCTAATTAGTTGAATATTTACACGCACCTTATCCTTTAGAAATTGTACACCTCCTGTAATAATATAATTGAAGCCCGATCGACAGCACCCAGTTCTCTGTAATCCAGGGTGAGCTTGAGCGAGATGTTTTACCACCTGGTATGCGATCACCGAAATTTGATCAAGATGCACCAACGATGAATTTAACTGTAAACACAATCCCTCTGCAAATGCCCGGGCCGGCCCTGCTTTTGTTGTACAGGTAAAGGGAAGAATAGCTAAACTAACATTGTCGCCTTCTTCGGTTGAAAACGGTTCGTCATGAAGCTCTCTTTCAATGATGGCGGCTTCCATGGGATTTGAGCGATTTGCAAAAAAGGGAACATATTTGCCTTTGGGGATGGTAATAACGATCTGGTCATTGCATCCCATTTCGTTATAGTATTGACTCAGTGCACGCCTCAGTCTTCCCGCGTGTATACGAACAATTCCATTTTCCTGGGGATTAAAGTTCAAAGGTTTTTCAAGAACATTAATGGCGATGGTATATTCTTTAAGGCGGTTTGCCCGGCCAAGAATTGTTTCCTGTACAATGAAGGATAGAAACTTTCTTAAAATAGCCGATTCTGTAAAATGAGAGTCCTTAAATATTCGCTCAAGTTCTTCCTCTACGGCGGTAACGCTGAAAAGTGCGTCCGGTTCCGCGAAAGCTGAATTGATCATGCAGGTTTATTTTGATTCGGTAAAGGTCTTCCAAAAACGTGCATAGGCGATGCAAGCCTGCTATGCAAATCTGGTAAAGGTTATAAAACAGGGCAAAAACATAATTTGATTTTCAATTGTATTGCATCACGCAGGCATTTTACTGTTAAATGAATGCTGAAAGAGCAATTGAGTGGATACAGTGTTAATTTAGTAATGAAACGGAACCAGCTCATGAATGATAATAAAAATGAATGATCACACTTTTCCACGAGATAAGATGGATACCATAAATTCCCAACTGGAAGCGATAAAGAAAGGTGGCCGCAGCATAAGGATCATATCCTGGCATTGTATTATAAGGACGCCAAATTCAGGGCAATTTGTGACGATTATTATCTCTGTCTTCAATACCTTAATAAATTTCGAAAAGAATTTTCCAGAGAAGCTTGACGCCATTGAGGATTATGAAAAGATCCTAAACGAGTTGGAAGGTGAATTGCAGGGGCGGATTGATAAGAAATAATGTGGAGAGAATGAATTCTTTCCCTTCAAACAAATAACATTCAAATCAAAAAGTAGAAATTATGTCAAATACATTAGCCAATGGCTGGACGAAACCAGCCGCAGTCGCCATTCCCAAAAGAAGGATACTTTAAGAAGGAAGAAGGTCGCTATGGGCCCAGTATTTCCAAAGACTCCTGCAAACTATGGATTCACTATTATTGCAAAGGTGAAACCGGGAAGAGAAGAAGCGATCCGTGAGTATGGTAACATCATCGAAGCAGCTGTTAAAGCGAACCCGCATGTTCTTGCTCCACTAAAGCTCCACTATCTCCGTTGGGTATTGTTTGATGTAGGTTCGGTCTGCACTTTATGTATCAGGGTATATTTGATACTGATTTTGATAAATACACGGAGGATGCGTTTGTCTCTTGTTTTCCATATCTGGTGTCACTACCGTTTTTGAAAACCTTGAAGGATTTCCTGAAGATTGGAAAACAAATCATGCAAGCATTTGTAAAATATGTTCGTGAGCATCATTGTCCAAGTTTTCTAGAATACGGTGAGATATCCTTATGTATCTGCGAGATGAAGTAAAAGCGTTGAAGTTGAAAGCCGCTTTTTCTGAAATGCTTGACCAGATGCAGTAACCTGTTATAACTTAAAAATTTTTAATGCTGGAATTAGAGGATGTTCAACATTATCTTTTAACCCGCCCTCATGCAACCATTGCGCAATACAATTTCATAACCTTTCGTACTGCTGAGGGTGGGCGTCAATTGGGTCAATGCTTTGGCGGATATAGTAGGAACTGCAAAAACCGTAATGGCTGCAAGTGAATCTGACATGAGGTGGGTTAGTTTAGCTTTTACTTTTAATGGACTGCGTAAGCTGGGAGTTGATGAAGACTTCGCTCGCTACATTTCCTGAACCATTCAGGCAGGGAATGGCAGCACGATGCTCAGATGCTTGGTGATACCGGTATCAATCATCCGGACAATTGGGAAGATAAAATTACCAGCGAAGATCTTCATGCAGTTGTTATTCTTTTGCAAGCGATAGGGAAGAGAGAGAACGATGTATAAAACAGCATGATGAATATCTTAAAGATAATTCCGGGGTGGAGGTACTTTCATCATTGGTGCTTGAAGCAGTACCTCCTTTGATTATGTGCATGAACATTTTGGTTATCGCGATCAGGTTAACCACGCCTGTGATTGAAGGAATGGGAATTGAGCCGACGCCCGGATCTCATCCTCCCAGCAAGGCCGGAGAATTTTTCTTGGATATCCTGATGAAACGGGTCTCATTCCCGATCAACCACAAACCTGGAAATTCTTTCAAAGAACGGAAGCTTCCTTGCATACAGAAAGATGCGTGAACATGTGGGCGCATTTCGCGAGTTCCTGAAAGCAAATGGAAAAACAGTTGAAGAGCAGGAACTCGTCGCAGCGAAAATTGATGGGACGCTGGAGAAAAACAGGGGCACCACTTGTCTTATGTCCTGATAAAGATGATCGTGAACTTGGATTTGATGACAAAGAGGAATAACAATTTTGATTATGAAAAGATGGACCCTCATGGTTATGCATGCCCGGTAGGATCCCACATCAGGAGAATGAATGTGAGAGATAAGCAGGTGTCAAGGATCATGAACAGGAGATTGATTATTCGCCGCGGAGGCACATATGGCCCTTATTTACCTGAAGATGCACCCGATGACGGTGCCAATCGTGGCATCGCTGTGTTTGCAGGTTGTGCCGACCTGGCAGAGACAATTTGAATTTTTGATTTCTGTTTGGGCCAATGATCCGGGTTTGAAGAATTGAATGAAAAAGATCCTTTTGCAGGAAGCATTGATGGAGCATTTGAGTTAACCATCCCAAAACGACCTATAAAAAGGAAAGTAAAGGCCTAAATGCGTTTACCACGGTAACGGGAGGAGCTTATTTCTTTATGCCGGGAATAAAGGCATTGCGATATCTCGCTTCATTGAAATGAAACAATTTTCAATCTTAATTAAACACTGTTGAGATGAGCGCAAAGACTTATCCATCGCCGAGAGTTTACAATCAAATTCTTTCGCCGCGTAAGTACGTGAAGGGTAAAAGAAGATTTAGCGTTTACTGGACATGGAGCTATCCCTGGGAAGCAAACAGGGATGTTACTGAACTTGATAATCGCTTTTCGACTATGACAGAAGTGCGTCGGGTTGGCTGGCCGGCGTTATGAGTCAATCGAATTTTCTGAAAAAATGTTTTTGCAGGGCATTGCGGGAACGTTGGAGCTTTTTCATCTTAGCATTGTAAGGTTTCAGCAGGTGGTTGAAAGTGTAACGGGTCACCCTGTTCCCGATTACCAGCGCATTGACCAGGCCGGGACAACGGTTGCCTATTGATGAACGAATCCTTGCAGATACAGATACGCTAATGGTATTTGGTCTTGATCATTTGATCACCGAACAGGAAGCATCGCCCGAAGAAATTGAAGCGATAAGAAAATTTTTAAAAGAGAAGGAACCTGTTTGGTTATTAAGTCCACATCATGATGTAGGTTTTTCAGAGGATCTCAATCAACGGCAAATGGAGTATAAACATCACGGTGATCCGCTTGGTACCGAGACAGCAGCGTTTTGGAAAATATACCCGTTCATTGATGAAAGGTCTCGGCGTCCCTGTTGAAAATCAGTTTTGGTCTTGCGGCCGGCAACGATCAAAGGAACAAATAATCAACTGGTACCTCTCGTCAAACACATGGATTTCGACAAGCACGGTTTGATGGAGGGTGTCAACACTTTTAATTTTCACATGCATCTTCCGCACTATGCAGTAACGACAGATGATCCAAAGCTGATCCACGTGTTGGCACAACAACCCATCGACATGTCACATCCGCATCCATTTATTGAAGCAGGCAATCGTGAATTCAATATGTTTCTTTGGATGCCACCTGCGGAGAAAGAGCAGGTGATATTTTGTTAGCTGACTCCACCATATTCACTACACTTTTTGGAGGCGATGAAAGCCTGGAGCGTTTCTTGGAAAATCTTGCAATGCTTTAACAAATAAAATCCCTAAAATCAATTGTACATGGGATCAGGGAAGAAAATTTCTCTTTCAATTTTTTGATCCTGCTTTCCCATCTTGTTCCTTTGCCCAGGAAAAAACACAAGCTTTGAATTGTATGGGATGATTATGACTGACGCCGAGGTACAATTTTAATTCCATTAGTCCTGATTGGTTTGATATGATGCGACCTATCAAAACTTCCATCTTACAAAAATGAATTTGGTCCTGATGGAAATGTTTTTTTAGTGTCAGGCAAACAAAGCTGGGCGTACAGAGAGTAGCACACCGACCACGTCTGGGAGAACTAAAAACGCAGTTTGATTTCGATCTCTGTTGGATTTGGAAAAGATGTTGGTCAAACAACTTTTCATTTGGTGAATGCCTATGGCCAACTTGGTAAAATAGGAGCGGGACAGACCGCATCAGTGTTTATGGATCTGGATGTATTTCCGGTAGTCGAGGATTACTGGGGACCATTATCGAGTGTTTTTTTAAATATACAGTTGCGATATGCGGCTATTGAAAAAGAAAATGAGAAACTGATTTTCGCACTTGAGCGACCCGGTGCCACCGCTGATGGTGGTGATTATTCAAACAGTATAGAGTTGCAGAATGTAAAGCCGGTTTTAAACTTCCCAATTTAACTGCGCAATATCGTTACTCACGGAAACTGGGGTCATATACAGGTGGCCGGCATCGTCAAAAGTATTAAGTGGAAAGATCTTGATACATCGGGTTACGATCTGAAGTGGAAGTACCGTTGGTTGGGGAGGAAATCTGAGCACAGTGATCAATGCGGGAAATAAAATAAAATTGAAAATGCAGGGCGTATATGGAAAAGGAATTGAAAATTATATAGCCGATGTTACACCTGATGTAGGGTTTGAAAAGCCAGCCGGGAAATTTAACGCAACCTTTCCAGGGTACTGCGTTGCCCGCGTGGGGCTTCTTCACATTTGCTGAAATAAAATGGACCAAAACCTTGAGAAAGTTCTGTTGGATATTCTATGTTAAAAATTGAAAATTCGGATCTGCAGTCGACCCGCGCATTTAAAAGAGGACAATATGGATTGATCAATTTTCGCTATCATCCTGTTACGAATATGGTATTGGCTATCGAATATCAATATGGACGCAGAGACAATTTTAGTGATGGGTTTTATTCAACAGGAAATAAAATACAATTGTCATTCGAATTTCATTTTTCTAAAAATTCACAAAATGACGGAGAGAACACCAGCTGAAGATCTATAAATTAAATCGGTATTGCAGTCCCGCCAATGAATTGGACCCTCGAAGCAAAATCCAGCTTCGGCCCTGATCTGAAAGCTCCTGTTGATCTGGTATTGCGAACCGACAATAATAAAGTTCCACATGTTCTTCTGCCTTTTTCCAAAGAGTACTGAACGGATGCATTGGATGCATTTGAGACAACCTGTGAGGCGCCATCAAGTACCCTGCCATAGGTTGCCAGTGCGGTATTGGCGGCTTCGTGCTTTGGCTATATTGGCTGGATTTTTTTGCGCCGTAGAACTAAGACCATTCCACCATGCGTCAACCTTTTGCTGATTTTCCTGCAACTTTTGATAACCCTCGTCCACCTTAGTTCCCCATTCTGCAGTTGGAAAAGATCTGCTGCATTCAATGAGCCACTCGTTGAGCTTCCTATATCCACCCTGAATCCACCAATCCACATCGCAATATTTCTGTCGGGTTTTTAAGGTGATATTTTGCCGAATCTTGGACCAAATACAAATGCAAAGGCCGGCTTGTCGAGGGCGTCAATGTCGGTCCACGAGAAGTTCATATCCAGTGCAAGGAAAAACCCCCTGATGCCGGCAGTAGGAGTCAACCCAAAGCCAAAAGGTAGTACCGATTGAAATTTGCTTTTGTTTTAAGATTGGTGACCTGGCGCCAACCGCTGCTATCAGGCAACCAAACCCCCGCGTCGATGGCAGTGGAAGTTTTCGATTGTGCTAATATTCCATAAACATTCAGAAACGGAAACACCCAAAGGTCGGGACGTAAGTTAACGCCATTGGTCGTAGCCACCGCACTGTTGAAGCGAATGATCTCATCCAGTGGATACAGCGGACCGTGATTGAAACCCACTGCAAGGTTTTCAATGACTATGTCCGACTGCTGGTAGAGATATTATTATTGCACTTAAGCCTCCTGACTTTGGAATATTAAACCCTTTGGCGACCACTTTTTACCCCAAATAGGAAACAGGTAAGGATATTCTGACTTTTTCAGAGCTATCCGCTAACTGTTGATTTTTCGGACCAAGAACTTTATCTGTTGTGTATTGCGCATAGATGCTTGCTGTGCAGCATGCATATGCAACTAAAAATATTGACCTGGTATACATAACTATGCAGATGAGTGTTGTTATTAAAGCTACATCGAATCTCACCACAAATAATAAACTGCGGTAATGTTACCGTAAAATGCAAGAAATTTTGCTGATCGGGAAAGTATAATTATTGATGGATACTGCGGGCTGATCTTAGAAAATAGATTGTTCTTATCTCTTCCGTTCTGGTCTCTTCAACTAAGTTCCATATATGCCTTCATATACCTGGGCGGGTTTTCAGTTTACTGTAAAATCCGGGGCAGCGAAGACTAAATAAGGATATTAGGGTACGCAAATTTTTACCTCAGCCAATAAAATCTTTCTTTTGTACAAGTATTATTTGATCCTCATTCTCCTGCTTGTTCTTAGAACAGAAGCATTTGCCAGCACGTGTCGAATCCAGACTCTGTATTGGCCTGGCTAAAGAGCGGAAATAATTTATTTATTCATGGAGAAGTTTAACCAGATGGGTATCGATTCATCACTACGAATCAGATTATCAAAAAAGCGCAACATCCAAAAGCGGTGATTCTACCGCCTGCTCCGATTCAAGAGTGTCGCCTGAATTAATGTTTGATAAAGGATTAAGGTGATCTTTTTTGTAATAAGGGTTGCAGGAAATAAAAGCTTTCCCTGACGATGCGGTGGTAGGAAGTATTTGTGAACTATCGCAGCGGAGCACTTGCTTTACATCCCTGGTGGTAGTTAATGGGTCATAAAGACTGCGGTGCCATTGCAGCAGCAGTGGCTGATCAGGAAAAACCAAATGAAATCAACAACACATTCGCATATTGACTGATAAAATTGAACGAGCTGTGTGCCCAGCTGTGAAGTTGAGATGAAAGCGATGCTACCCAGAAAGCGTTACTGTCCAACGTTATTTTCACGGTGTCTTCTTTAAACGAAAGCAGGCCTGTGTTGAGTGAAGCAGTAAAAAACGTGAATTGAAAACTGTAGGGGCAGTGTACGATCTTTCCTCCGGAAAAAGTGGAATGGCTTAAGTGAAAGAATCAAGGTACACTTTCACTATGATCGCAGCTTACCGACATCACGGCGTTCACATTCTACATACAAGCGTATGCTTACACATCTAAATTTCTGAAAAAGAAAAAAAGCTAAGCGAGAAATAATAGATGTTAGTTTTAAGTCCGGCATAAGGTTTTACACCGGCATTGTTTGCATAATCACGGTTATGCAACTCAAATAATATTTGAAATTTTAGGCTGGCTTTGCATAAGGAAACTGGATTCCAACGAAAAACCATGCTGAAATAATTCCCCCCTGCTGCTGCTGAACCAGCCGTGTGATCTTATCCATATTTTATCGCCACCGTCATAGGTTTTCTTTAAGTAATTGGAAATTCAATTTCATAACCTCCATAAAAAAGTTTTGGCAAGATTTCCCTTTTAAACCAACAGGGATCCCGATGTTATAAGACCTAAATTTTTCTTATACTCCTGAGACCATTTGAATCTATGCTAGTCATTCATTATATAACCCACATTTCTTAAGGCTAGCCCGGCAAACAGCCCGAAATTTTTACTCAGGTCTTTATTGACCATTGTCTGAAATTGACGGGAGAAAAACGCAAAGTTGCATTTCGCACTGTTTCCGTTTTGTTCGATGCTTGCTAAAGAAAAATCAGCTCTCCGCCTGCAGTCAATATGCTTTTGATGGGCTTTCTTTTGATTGACTGAAACACAAAACTGTAAAAGATAAGCTGAATACAGCCACAGCAAATTAAGAATTTTCATGATCGTTTATTTTAAAGTTATCATTGATGGAATTCGTAAATATCCCACTAAATTTCTTGTTACGGCCGTCGTGAGTGTAGTTGCTATCAATAACCGGAGTTAATCAATCTGCAATATGAAGCAGGTTTGAGAATTACTTTGTGTCCTTCGTGCTTTCTTCGTCGGGCTTAGTGACCCTAAGAGAATTGAGTCACGACGAGCAGAGTCGCGCTATCGGGACACAAAGTTCACGAGACGTCTTTTGTACTTCGTTCGCCTTTAGTTATAGCAGGCAACCTTCGACGGTCAGGCTATCGGGATTACGTGCAGTAGTCGAAACAAATATGTCTACTATTGCATTATTCCAATCTTTACTTCGCTCGTCATAAACTTCAAAGTCATATTTATAAGCTCTTTCAATTTTTTGAATCCCAAATGTCTTTCCAGAATTAGAAATGCAGTCAGGCATTTACCCTTTAGCAATGAATTTGGTATATGACTGCCCTGGTATCATTAAAGTGTCCACCTATCAGGAGCAGGCTCTGAATCTATTTTCACTTTGCAGCCAATAAAATACGAAAAGGGCTTCTGTGTAGGTCTCCCTTCGTATAGTCAAAATAAACGGCATAGATTTCATCGCTGATCTTGCTTGATATTCGGCTGGCAAATTTTTCTTTCTCAAAATTTTTGCCACAAGCTTCACAATCAATATTTGACTGGCCACCGCTATTGGTTGTTTTTTTGTAAGCTTGATCCGCAGTAAGTTTGAAACCGCGGCAATTTGATTTTTCCATATTGTAGTTTGAAGTCTAGGTTACGTTATTTGATACCTCAAATTTAAGCGCGCCACGGCGGAATATGCTGGGCTAGCATTAGTCACACTGAAAAGCTCCACTTCTGTTTCCTTACCGCGAAGTGTTACGGCATCTATCCTTTCCCATTGGAAACCGTTTATTTGTTTGAGCCGGTTCATGAGAGTTCCGGAAACGAGGCAGTCCCGCTGATATTTATTGCATTCATTTTGAATTCTTGCAGTCGTATTTAGCACATCGCCGTTATATACGATCTCCCGTTTCAGATCACCAATTTGGGCACTTACAACTTTTCCAAAATGCAATCCGGCCTTGAACTCCGGCTTTACGCCAAAATTTTTGAGGTAATTCTCGCTATGTCTTAAGCAGGCTTTCCTGGAACATGAAAAAAGTCTTCAGGCAATTTGAATTCTTCAGGCCAGTGCTCCATCTCCCAGGTAAGAACCACCTCATCTCCGACATACTGATAGATCTCAGCTTTCGTTTGAAGTACGGGTTGTGAGATCTCGTGGAAGAGTTCATTAAGCAATGTGTAGAAACGTACATGCCCCAGTTGCTCTGCAATCGTTGTTGATGATTTCATATCAAGGAACATGAAGATCCGTTCCTCCTCGCGGGGTTTGTGGTATTTGCCACGAATGAATTTCCATAAGATCCCTTCTCCCAGCAGGTGGTTGATCTGCAGAAAGAATACATAGCAAACCGTAGATCACAAGACTATAAACTACCAATATCAATAGCCCTGGAGATGCCAGCAAGGCCGGGAGTTCACTCCATTTACGGCCCTCAGACAAGCCTGATATAGTTGCAAGGGTAACAGTGACAACGTAAATGACAGCAGTGTACAGCAGGGTTTTGAATATGAGAATCTTTGTAAATGACCATTGCCGAAACCGCATTTCTGCCTTTGGGAATAGAAATAATTCCAGCAAGCCAAAGACCAGGCCCAAGGGAAATCCTATCAACACACTATTATAATCGAGGCGCTGTTCGCCGATGAGTTGAAAGATCACCCCGGCGAAAGATGTAAAAGGCAAATCCATGCCATGGTTTTAAATTTTCTCTCGAGATTAGGTTGCATGTGGAAGAATTAAGCGGTTAGAAAAACAACACATGGCAAAAATAGTTTAAGAATTGACTTTGTGTCCTTAGTGCCAGCCTTCGCAGTTAGCGACCTTAGTGACCTAGAAATTGGTCATGAACGACACTCCCACGTAGCTATCGGGACCACAAAGTTCACGAATACCTCTTTGTACTGTAATTATATTCACCGGATGTCTCGGCGTTTTACCGAAGCCCTAGTGAGACGTAGAAGAACGTCATGGCGAACTCAATGCTGTCCTATGCTTCCTATCTTCCTAACTTCTCATTCTTAATGCCTGGCAGACTCAATAGGAATCAATCCATGTCTTTCATCTGCCTTCCAGTTTTACGGTCTGCTACTAAACATAACCGTAAACAGGAAAGTCAGGCAATGAGGAAATAAGTTATGGATAGCTTTATAACTCTAACTATTAATAGAAATCGATTAATTATTAATAAACTGACTTGATCATGAAATCAAAAATTTTTCTAAGTATAGACCTTGTTGCATTGGGTCTTACTATAAGCGCCCAGAACACCCGCACTGAAAAGATCTACTTAGGTGGAAAACAAATTTCCAACGATGCTTATTAGCGGTGGTACAAACGGCCCGGGCGTTGGAAAACTTCCAGGTAAGCGGCATACCACGCCAAATTTTACCCGGATTCATGTCAGAGCTTACATGCTATGGAGTAAAACTGGCGGCTGCACAAGCCAATACTGATGTAGGCAGAATGAGTAAGGATAAACTGGCCATGATCGACAAAGGCATGCCGGGCAATCATTGATGGCAAATACCACGACCAGTTCTTAGTTGGACCTGTACAATGGTGGTGCAGGAACTTCTGCCAACATGAATGCAAAAACAGTGATCGCCAACGTTGCGTGGAAATGGTGGTCATAAAAAGGAGAATACACTATCGTTGAACCGCATGATGATCTGAACATGTGGGACAATCCACCAACGATGTTTATCCCACTGCTATCCATGTGGCATTACTCTCTGCATAATGATAAAGTAGTAAAGAGAAGCAAAGGAGTTGTCTCGGCGTCATTTCATAAAAATAGGTGACAAAGTACAGCAAGGTTTTAAAAATGGGACGTACGGAAGGCCAGGATGCTGTACCCATGACGATGTGGGCCAGGAGTTTCATGGATTCGGCAACCAGATTGGATGCCGCTATTGACGCGCTGGTAAAATCAGAAGCATATTTATATGAAGAAAATATGGGCGCCACCGCTATTGGTACCGGCATTACGGCGTCACCCGGGTATGCAGAAAATGTGCAACACCCGGCTCGCGGAAATCACCGGAAAGCCAATGCATCTTCGAAAGACTTGATCGCAGCTGACATCGTCAAGCATGCAGGCTTTTGTGATGTATTCCTCCAGCATTAAAAATTTCGCTGTTACCTTATCAAAGATCAGCGAGCGACCTTATTTTTCTTTGCTCGGGATCCTGCACGGGAATTTTGAGATCAACCTACCCGCTCTTCAACCAGGATCTTCCATTATGCCGGGGAAAGTGAATCCTGTAATGCCTGAATTGATGAATCAAATATGTTATAAGGTGATGGGCAATGATACTTACCGTTAACGCATGGCTTCACAGGATGGATTGCTTCAGCAACTGAATGCGTACGAGCCGGTTGGTTGCAGTAGCTCATCATGGAATCGCAGGCACTCCTGTTTAAAACAATGCCATTGTTCAGAAAACAATGCATAGATGGCATTACTATAAACGACAAGGTATTGGAAAATTATATGAATCGCAGTGTAGGTATTGTTACCGGCATTGAATCCTGTGTTGGGTTGCATGATAAAAACCACTGAGCTGGCAAAGAAGCATTGCAATCAGGCAAGGATATTCTTGAATTGATTCGCGAGAAGAAATTGTTGACTGAGCAACAGATCAAAGATCTTCTCGACCCGGTGAAACTAACAACACCGACGGGTCCGACACAAACTCCAGGAATAACATTGAGTCAAACAATAATACTAAAGCTAAAAGTATAAACACACCGATAACAATTTTAAATTAATAAATCATGAAAAGGATAGTTTCAATTCTTAATGTTGCTGGTAGTGATCTCATCAAGCAGAGGCACAGAAATTACCAAGGATAATTATCCTGGCAACAGGAGGAACCAGTCGCGGGAGCAGGAGCATCCTCTTCGACAGGGCCGGTTATACCGCCGGAAAAATTCCCATTGAGGATCTTATAGGTACAATACCCACGGTAAAAAAGTTGCGGATATCACCGGTGAGAGCAAGTTGCATCTGTCGGCAGCCAGGATATGACCGTTGATATCTGGAAAAAACTGGCGATCCGTATCAACGAAATCGATAAGAACAATGAAGCCGAAGGCATTGTCATTACACATGGTACGGACACACAGGAGGAAACCGCTTACTTTCTTGACCTGGTCCTACGGCGTGATAAACCAGTTGTACTTACAGGCTCCATGCGCGCCTGCAACAGCCATCAGTGCAGATGGTCCAAAGAATTTGTATGATGCCATAACTATTGCTGCCTCTCCTAAGAGCATTGGCAGAGGAGTATTGGTAAGCTTTAACGAAGGAATATACGATGCAAGGGACGTAATGAAGCTGAGCACAACAAAAACAAATGCTTTTGGTTCTCCCAGTACAGGCCCGGTTGGCCAGGCCTACGATGGCAGAGTAGAATATTATTTAAAATCTGAACGGGAAGTAAAACCAAACAGCCCAATCACAATAACACGCTGATACAAAATTACCAAGGGTAGATATTGTTTACATGTATGCTGATGCACCACCCGACGAGATCGATATGCTGGTTAGCAAAAAAGTAGATGGCATTGTGATCGCAGGTGTGGGAAATGGCAACTTTAATAAAGCTTATACGGAAGCTGTGAAAGCGTGCTGTAGCAGCAGGCGTTGTTGTTTGCCGTGCAAGCCGCACTCCATCCGGCAGGGTTGTACTTCATGATGAGATCAATGATGATGAATTGGGCACCATCGTTTCTGATGATCTTACTCCTCAAAAGGCAAGGATATTATTGATGCTGGGTCTGACAAAGACAAAAGATAAAAAACAACTCCAGGAGTTTTTCTTTACACTCAATAATCGTATGAAAATCACAAAGATAAGATCAGTACTGGTAATGATGGCATTGGTTGCGTTGTTTTACTGTTGAAAGCAAGATACAGGACCAACCAGATCAACAACCACCTCAAGAAGTTTACAAGTGTATGGATTTGCAATGATGGATAGCAGGTTACAATTTTAAACAGATTGACCCAAGGTGGTTTGATGCGATAAGAATAACACGCCTGCCCAAATACAAAGACCAGTTTGCACCTGACGGAACATTTTTCTTTGGTGTAAGACGAAACACGCTTTGGCGTAGCGGGCTACACCTACAAAAATCGGAGACCTGAAGGTGGTGTACGAGTTTGATATGTTTGGCGTTAGTGCAGACGAAGGCCAAACAACTATGCGTCTGCGTTATGCCTACTGGACAATTGGGAGAAGTTTCTTGTCAGGTCGAAGCCACTTCACCTATTGATGGATGACGATGTATGGCCAAACACTGTTGAATACTGGGGTCCCTACTGGTATATGGTGTTTTACAGGAATGTACAGTTTCGTTGCTATGCCTATAAAAACGATGACAAGGAATTATTTTTTGCCCTGGAACGTCCAGGTTCCGGTGCCGATAAAGGAACATTTGCAACTCCATGAACTGCTGGATAGCGTAAAGCCCAACTTTTCTGCTCCTGATGTTTCTGCCACTTTAAAAGAGGTAAGTGGGGCAGCGTTCAACTTGGCAGGTATATTTCGCCCGATTAAAATGGAAAGATACACGCCAGATAACTTCAGCGGCACTGATCATAGTGGAAGCGTTAACCGGCTGGGAGTTCATTTAAGTACAGTGATCAATTTAGGAAGAGCACAGTATTCAGAGCTCACGTTCGTTTACGGCGAAGGCATCGAAAATTATATGCAGGATGCGCCAAACGATGTTGGCAATTCTCACAGGAAGTACTGGCTAAACCTTATGACGGTAAAACATTACCGGTTACCGGAATAATGGGATGGATTGATCATAACTGGAACCCGACGTGGTGGACATCTCTTGGTTATTCAAGTGCCTCTATCCGATAACACAGAAACAGCGAGAGGTACAACCTCTGTATAAAATAGCTGGCCAGTATGCTTCAGTAACCGCTTGGAACTACTCCATATCCAAATACCATGGCGGCTATTGAATTTCAGTGGGGTCACCGCGAGGGAGAAGATGGTTTCAAATCAGACGACACCAAGGTGCAGATCTCTTTTTAAATATAATTTCTCCGCTACTTTCTTTAAGTCAAAGGGTGGACAAGATTAATAATATTTGTTCATGATCGTCAATCGCGGATCATAACTAATTACGGGATTCGCGATTGATCTTTAATTAGCCTGTGAAATTATTACAAATGATCCTCTCGTGTTTATAATTTGTTGCCTCCCAGGTTAGCGTGGCTGATTATTGATCACATCATTGATGCACCTGCGCACCTATTCACGGGAAGAAGAAAACGTCGTTCCCAATGGCACCGAGGGGATTATGGATACGGTATAGATGCAACCTACAGGCAAAACACCGTAAAATCCGAAGGCGAATGACTTTGATGGAAGCGCTTACTACGTTTCGCATTGGTGTAGGTTTTATTTATGATTTTACCAGCGTATGCGCAAAGTGAAGAATTCAAAAAGAGCAGATGGGGATAGCCAATGTCAACTTAGGACGCACGATCCAAAACAAGGGACTTCCGGATTCTCGGCAGTGGTGTCCTTAAAACCAAACGAACTCTTTCATGGAAGTTTGCCTACATGTGGGATGGAGATAAGAATACCTGGATGGTTCGTGAAACAGGTGTAACGATTGGTGTACCTGAATTAAAAGGAAATTTTTTGTGGGCCGCACCAAGAAGGCTTTTCCATGGTAAAAGTGATGAATGGGCACTCACCATGGGGATATGAAAGACAAATGGCGCTTGATGTGATCCCCATTTTGGCAGACGGCATAAAGTATATGGGCTATTATCCAAAGGCAAAAATGTTTCTCAATCTTGGATATTTTAATAACGCCACTTCAAAGGCCAGGGCTTTGCCACATTCAAATCACAAGCTGTAGCAAGAGTTGGTTGGTTGCCTATTCTTGATCAAAAAAATAACAAGGTGCTGCACATCGCCACCAGTTTGCGCTGGGGCAAACCAAAAGATGATGTCATGACCCTGAAGAGCCGGCCTGAATCCAATCCTGCTCCACAGCTTATTAATACTGGCGCGTTTACCACCGATCACTCCCTTTCATTATGCAGGGAGGCTTACTATACAAACAATCGCCTCACTATAGGCACTGAGATTATTTCACATCATTTCTATTCAAAGACTCCGGTGATCATACATTCAATGGGGGCAACGTATTTGTATCTTATTCCTTTACAGGAGGAACACGTCCTTACAACACTGCGGGAGGTATTTATGGGTTCATCAGGGTGAAAAAATCTGTGTTTCAAGGAGGCCTCGGTGAAATGAGAGGAGTGATAACTTATTCTACGCTGGACCTGAATAGCGGCGCCGTATCCGGTGGCAAATTCTGGCGCCTTACACCCATGATCAACTGGTATCTTACAAGAATATTCGTTGGGAATTTATTTATGGCTTTGGTAATCTTGACCGCTTATGGTCTGTCGGGAAATGTACAATTCTTCGAGAAGCCGTATTCAATTCCCGTTCGTAGTGAATTTCGATTTGGAAGTACCGCCTCTCCACGATGTTTGGTGTCACCGATATGGATACTATCGGTGTTGATCTGTGATCTTCTCGAGTACACCCAGTGAGTAGATAAGCATTATTGACAAGATGTCTGGAGCCTTGATCCCGGCATGCGTCTTATCGATGTGTTGCAAATATTTTAATCAGATGCCGGGTCTAGCGGCCTTTCAGTTTACCGTAAAAATGATTTTCAACGTAACCGTAAAAGGGCACTGCCGGATAATCGTTGAATAGTTGATAGGTAGCTTTATAAATAGAATTATTATAACCTTAATTATTGATTATTAAGCAGCATCAAACCTGGGTCAGCGGCTAAGGGCGATGAAGCAAAACTTCAATTTGGTCAATATCGATTCTCACAAATATTCTATCAAATAAAAAAATGAAAACCGCTTTTAAAAACATTAAAACATTAGTGTATGAAACAAATAAAAAGTTATAGAAACATGGTCATAGATTTTTCGCCATCGCGTTGACGTCGGTTATGGCAATAACTGCAGCTAGCGCAAAACGCGCCGATCACAAAGGAAAAGATCGAGGCCATATTTGAACGACGCGTACAATAAATACAAGGACATGAAAGAAGGGAAAAACGCAGACTACATCAAAGAGCTTGCACGAGAGTGGATCCAAATATTTTGGAATTGCAGTGGTTACTGCAGACGGGCAGGTATTCACCAAAGGGCGATATTCAATCAATGGTATCGATCCAGAGCGTTTCTAAAAGTGTTTACCATGGCGCAGAGTGATCGAAGAACAAGGCCCGAAGGCAGTACATGGATAAGATTGGTGTGGACGCAACAGGTATGCGTTTCAATTCTATCGTTGCCGTTGAACTGCAAAAGGGAAAGGAGATAAATCTCTCGTCAACCCCGGCGCAATAGCAGCCACCAGTCTCATAAGCGGTGCTGACTCCGCCGCTAAATGGAAAAAGATTGTACAGGTACAGAGCGATTTTGCAGGAAGGCAACTTTCATTGAACGGGCCGGTATATATATAGTGAAGCAGGCGATAATTTACGTAACCAGGCCATTGCACATTTGCTGTTTGCCTATGGAAGAATGTATTTTGATCCTGTTCAATCTACAGACATCATATACAAAACAATGCGCCCTGGAATGTTAAATGCAAAGGATCCTTGCAACCATGGCTGCAACACTTGCCAACGGAGGCGTGAACCTGGTTACCAAGAAAAAGTAGTGAGCCGGAAACTGTCATGTACACCTTGCCCGTCATGGCAACTGCAGGTTTGTATGATAATTCCGGGGATATGGCTATTCAACACCGGTCTTCCTGCAAAGAGCGGTGTTGGCGGCGGATTTGCTTGCTGTGTTCCCGGTAAATTCGGCATAGCCGTAGGTCTCCTCCACTTGATGCTGCAGGTAACAGCGTGAAGGCACAATACGTGATAAAATATGTAATTGATCAATTGAAATTAGATCCGTATTGGATCGAGCCGCAAAAAATAGTCGACGGCGAATTCTTTAAGAATTAATCTATCTGCTTATGCGTGGATCACGAAAACGTATGTCAGCTCTTTTTGTGTTTTTTATAGCAGTTGTTGTACCCTCGGCATTACTTGCTCAAAATGCAGCCACCTGTTCTAGATCTCGAGCGTATACCCGGCCTTTTATTGAAACGAGGATTCCAGGACTCGACATATGCAAAATATCGCTTCCGGTGAATTTACACCGGGCAAGGGATTTGATATAGTCAGACAGCTTGACGGACTCAACATTAGCATATACGCAGAATTGCCCGATATTCGAATCAACTGCCGGATCATCAACACTGTTAGATGATCACCTTGGAAGGCGCAGCGGGATATTATAGGACAGCAATGCTATTTATTGGCATCCGTTCACATGATCTGGTTTTCCGGATGGGTTAGGTACTCCTAAACTAAAATACAACGCTACGATTTGGACAATTTTCACTACACAACAAACACTTATTTAATGGGCAACTCCAGTATGAGGCAAATAAACATGCAGATACCTTGCATTGGAGTTGGCCCTAATTTATGCATCCGTTCACTACATAGCGATCATTTCCATTTTATTCTTCAACAGACAGGACAATGGGTGAAGATGCTTTACGTGGAGGATTTACCGGAGGATTTTGGGTAACTGGCGAAGTTGTTCCAAAATTATACTACACAGTGATGCTGGGAAATAATTTAAGCACCTTGGGAGTAACGGCTGTGGCGAAGAATATTAGAAACCTCTCAAAGAGTGTTTCACTTTTGGTGGATGCCAACCACGGCGAGTTTGGACCAAGGGGAGGTATCGGTGACAATGAAGGTCATCAGACACTTGCTACCCGTTTCCGGAGCATCTTTCATGCCATAGCCGCGAAGACCGTTTCAATAACATCGGCCAGCCTGCGCCGGACAACACACAAGTGAGAATGACTGACGGACGTTTTATTTTTGAAACCGGCGCTCTGGCAGACAGCGTGACTGTTCAGAATGCCAATTATGATATGCTTTCTGTTGATATGGGTTTTAAAAATTAAAGGATTTGGTTTGCAGACAGAATTCTATGCACGCAATCTCTCCAAATTTAATGCAGACGGTCCGCTTCCTATTAGCTCATTAAAGATTATGCCTTATAGTCTTCAGGTTTCTAAATGGCTTTTAAGCGTAGGCTGATGGTCTACATTTAATTAATTGTTACTTCTTTGATCAGTTTAAAAGAGCATCCCTGCGGAAGCTGGCGGCGGCCTAAATTTTTATCCGTTAAAGAGCAGGAGCTGGCGCCTGAATGCACAGGTCATGTACGTTTATAAGACCGCTGCAGGAGGAACATTTGGTTTATACACGGCTGGTCAAACTGGAACAACAATAACCACTGGCATCGACATACTTCTTTAATGAAGCTGTTATGCCACTGCAATGTGTCTAAAGCTTCATGTCGTAAATAAAATTTAAGAAAATGAGCAGCAGACCTACTATACCAAAAGCAATATTGAATGTTAGATATTCGATTTTGTTATTCATCGCCATTTGTCTTTCGTTAAACAGTTTTCACAACAATCAAAATCAGATTCTTTTCTTCTTAACGATTCACATTTTCATTTGACCAATTATGTGCAGGAAGGAACGGACATCCATAAATTTTTACAAATAATGGGGAATAAAGTGGACGTGTTGCCTTGTTTGGAATTCCGCTCCAGCAAATGTGGAACTATAGTAACACCGGCAAGTTTGCGCCTACCTATTATCTTGCCACTGACGACCCGCTATATTATTATTCCTTTACCGATGCCTATATAGCGATGGCTTATAGATCTCTCACGAAAGAAGAGCAGGCAAGATTTGACCCGATGATAACAGGCTTTAATCCCGCTGACATGTATGCTCGCAGATCATATCCGACGGGTGCTGACGACTTTTCCCGGAGTATTTACAGGCATTGGAGAGTTTACTATTCACAAAGAATTTGTATCATCAAAAGTTGCAGGACCCACGGCTTCATTGACGAATCCTGCACTTGACAGGATACTTGATTTCTGTGCGGAAACAGGTTTGCTGGTTATTCTTCACAATGATATTGATATGCCCTTTCCTAAAAACGGGCAGGATAACTGGGATGTTGCTCAGCTAAGAGAACTTTTTAAAAGACATCAAAAGACAACTATTATATGGGCACATTGTGGTGTGGGAAGAATTGTGCGGCCAATAAAAGATCAAATGGCATTACTTGACAAGGCGCTTTCCGATCCTGAATTTAATCATATAAACATTGATATTTCATGGACAGAAGTAGCAAAGTATATAACGGCAACACCCGAAACAATAGCGAATACGGCAGCCGTTATCAATAAACATCCTGATCGGTTTATCATGGGCACTGATGAAGTGGCGCCACAGGACCAGGCATCGTACCTGAAGATAATGGACATGTATAAACCGTTACTGGAAAAGCTTACACCTGAAGCAAAACAAAAATTGCTGAAGGGTAATTATGAAAGACTCTTTGATGCGGCACAGAACTAAAGTAAGGGCATGGGAAAAGCAGCATGTGCATGATCCGGCAATAATACCGAGCCTACCCCTTCATCAGGAGTTGAAAAATTAGATCATTTAAGCAAAGAGATAAGGCTGCACCACGAAATGAACTCTTTGTTATACAGAATTGGTGCCTTGTCCTTAGTCTTCTTCTCATGACTCAGACCAGACCCTTCTAAACAATAAAAGAGTAAATCATGAATTTTAAAAGAAGCTTATTCAAAATTCACACTCAGCGGATAATGTTGGGATTTATATCAATGACACTGTTCATTAACCACATCCATGCCCAACAATTTAATTCAGATAGCTGGATATCGAAACCTCATGGAACTATTACTCTGATCCCAACTTTTGGACAGAGAAATTCAATGCTGATGAATACGTATTCTCTTTTCCCAAAATGGGAATTCACCATAGCTGCTTATTTGTATAATGATGATGGTGATCCGCTCACTGATGATGGTTATTCTGCATCACTCTACGCAAAGTATATGTTCTACGAGAATAAAGCGCGAACAGGAGGTGCAGCAGTAAAAGCTGGTACAGGAATGTTTCCCGGTACCATCAATGGAGAGGACAGGGCAAAAGATGCCTTTAAGTCTTACTGGACAAATTTCCCAGTTACCATTCCATTTTTTAAAAACAGGATTTCAGTGGATCTTATGCCCGGTGCAAGTGTGACCGCGAACTATGGACAAGATAAAACAACCGCCTGGGCTTTTACTTATTCGGGCCGCGTGGCATGGGCCTTTAAAAATCCAAAATGGAACATTGTAGGAGAAGTATTTGGTACCGGCGGCGAGGTAGTGGCCATCCCTGAATACAAAGTTGGCTTGCGTTGGGAACCCAGTCAATACGGGGTTTTTGCACTTACATATGGACATGAGTTCGGCGGGTCGCAGGGTGCAGGATTTGAATTTGGTGTTATGTTATTTACTCCGCCATTTGCATGTCTTGGTGGTTGTGGAGGTGAGAAGAAAGAAAAGAAAAAAGAAAATTTATTTTAAGATGAACGCAAGCACGGAGTGCTAATAAAAAAGAAAAATGTACTCATTAATACACAGAACGGAGGCTCTCACTATAACCATTGTTCTTTTCATTGTTATGATCGCGATGGTTTTAGTCGGGAGATGGGCCAGTATAAAATGGGGAAAGGAAGAAAAAGGAGAACCCAAAGGGCGGACTGAACTCATTGCTCGAGTGCTGTTTGGATTATCAGGGTTCATACTGGCGTTTACTTTCGGCATGTCAGGAACCCGGTTGGAGAAAGTTCGTAATGTGGTTGAGCAGGAAGCTAATGATATAGGAACGGCAATACTCCGGTCAGACCTTTATGCTGACAGTGTGCGGGAAGGTTTTCGTGCTGATTTCAAAAATTATCTTGAGGCCGTTATTGATTTCTATGCAAAATCCTACTGACATGAACCGCTTGTATAAAGCAAAGGAAGATGCAGCTAAGGCGGCTGCCGGACTATGGGCCCGGGCTACACGGCAATCAAAGTTGCCCAACATGCTCGTCCCTTCCAATCAAATGGTCCCGGCACTGAACGCCATGTTTGATATTGCACAAACACGGGAAATTGTATTAAAAATCAAAAGTTCCTGACCTGATCGTGTATATGCTTTTTGTTTGTGTGCTATCCACTTGTTTTATCGGTGGCTTTACGAGTACTTCGTTTCAGCGTAAAGACTGGGTTATTATTACTAGGGTTTGCCCTGGTATCATCAATGGTTATTTATACAACGCTTGACCTTGCAAGACCCATGAGAGGAGTTATAAAAGAACAAGCGGGGCAGGAAGCAATTATTGAACTACGCAAAATGTTTTGAACAAAATGAGAAGATCTCAGCCTTTAATTAAATTTATAAAAGGTCTATGAAAAACTTACTGTCATCGTTAACTGGCAGACGTTGATCGTGGTATGCATCTCCTTTGTAAGTTGTTTCCTTACGATCAAATTCCAGTTTACCATGTATGCGGACTTTCTCATTTTTGGTTTGCTGATCGCCTTTCCTATTACTCTCACTACAAAAGAGGCCTTTAGAAGAAGGGAGCGTGCCATCCAGTATCTAAGCCTGTTTAAGGCCTCACTGCAGTCTGTTTATTATATCATCATCAACAGTAAATTGGAACAGGGGGAAAAGAATCTTTTAAAAACCTGGTTGCATGGAGTTACCGATACACTTATAGGCTATCTCAAGTCAGAAAACCCCGGGGATGTTTCACCTGTTCATCTTGCCTCTGGACAGGGTAGCGTCTTTTGTGATGCGAAATAAAAAAGCTTTAAAAGGTTCTTTAGGCTGATAAATATACTTTTCGTCCTTTCTCGCGTAAATGACAGCATTGAATTTTTGCTTGCCACCAAGCGACATAAGACGCCAAAGGGATTGAATCTTGTTGTTAAGATAGCCACTTATCTTTTGTGATCCTTTACCCGGCAACGATGCTGCATAAAACGACCCGACGAAACACTGATCAGTCTTTTCATGTCATCCGTGATCAAATCAGTCTTTCTTATTTCTTTGATCAATGTGCAGGAAATGCTCGAAGATCCCTTTAAACAAGCGGGGAACTGACAACATACGAATGGGAGATTTTGTACCCACTACCCAGCTGCTGGCTGGTATAAAAACCAGGCGACACAGGAAAAATGAAAATGAAAAAGACGGCTGAATCGGCTGGAACTTTACAATAAATATCTATATTCAGTCAGTCATTTTCAAACCATCCACCATGAAACTCATTAAAGCCACAATCTGCTATTTTGTTTGTCTGTATTTCAACTTCATTTACCGGCACAGGAAAAGAAGATAAACTTTTCAAGGATAACCAACCACTTGACATCGCTCTGAAGGTCTCCATTAAGGAGGTAAAGGATAATACAGGCGACACGATTTATATCGCTGATCAATTATCTTACCGCAACAGCAAAGGAAGTTTTGATTCTGTGAAAGCAGAATTGAAAGCCCGTGGAAAATTTCGTTTGGCCGAATGTTACTTTCCCCCATTGAGAATCAAGATGCAGAAAGCCGATATCCAGGGAACCGTGTTTGAGGGTAATAAAAGCCTCAAGCTTGTCATGCCCTGCAAAACGCAATCATCCAGCAATGATCTTGTTGTCAGAGAATTTCTCTGTTATAAGCTATACGAGGTCATCACTCCATATTGCCTCAAAACCCGGCTGGTGAATATTGATTTCACTGAAGAGCAAAAGAAAAAGGAAAAGAACTTTAAGCTAAAGGGTATACTGCTTGAAGATGTAGACAAAGCAGCCAAACGTTTCAATGGAAAGATCGCCAACGAAAACATGCGTGTGATGCCAAGTATCTTACAGGATACAGCCGACCTCAGGGTCTCCTTATTTCAGTACATGATATCCAATACAGATTGGTCAAGCATGTACCAGCACAATATAAGATTAGTGCAAAGAGGCGCCAACGATCTTTTGTTCCCATCACTTTTGATTTTGACATGTCTGGCCTTTGTATATGCCTCCTATTCGGTTGTTTCAGAAACCACTGAAGGCGAAATAGGTAATCAGCAAACCGTACGTGACAGGTTGTACAGGGGCTGGTGCAGGGCTGATGATGTCACACAGTTTGTGAGAAAGGAATTTATTTCAAAAGAAGACAAGTTGCTTGCCGCTGTCGATGGTGCTCAAAGACCAGTTACCTGCTAAGCAGATAGAGGAAATTAAAAATTATCTCGGGCAATTTTTAAGACATTGAAAGATGATAATTCGTTTCGTAAGCTGATCGCAAGCCAATGTCGTAAATAAAAACTTATGAATCCCGTTGCACAATTTCTTGATGGCATAATCCTATTTCAGAAGCTTGTCATGCCGACGAAGGAGGCATCTCACGAGTCTTCGATAATAGTACAATATGTATATTCATAACAAGCACCAATACTATATTTATATTGTAACAAACCCTGAGAGAACGGTGTTGTACACAGGTGTCACCAATAATCTCTCTCAACGGTTGATAGAACACTGGATGAGCAGAGGCAATCCTAAAAGCTTTGCAGGCAAATACTATTGCTACAACCTGATTTACTTTGAAGAGTTCTCATACGTTTACAATGCTATCGCAAGAGAAAAGGAAATTAAAGGCTGGAGGAAAGAGAAGAAGTTAAAATTGATAGAAACAAAGAACCCCGATTGGTTTTTCCTGAATGCTGAAGTTTGTGGAGACTGGCCTCCAAAGGAAACCCTGATGAGGTATTAATGGGTAGGGTTTGAGATGATGCCTCCTTCGTCGGCATGACAATACTCCGAGCAATGAAACCTTAGACTGTGAGTGTTCAAGATAATCGGGCACTTGGCGTTGATATCCTAGTTTCTACTCTGAAGGTATTCTTATAGAAACAATGGTTCCTTTCCTTTTTCACTATTGATGACTATTTCCGCTCCGATCATTTTTATAAGATCTTTGATGATAAGATAACCAAGGCCGTGTCCTTTACGGCTGTCTAATCTTGCTGACGTTATAACTACCTGGTCGCCCATTATATTATTGACCTGCTCCGTTGTCATACCCATTCCTTCATCTCTCACACTTATAATTAAATTACCCGGTTCCTGCCGGCTGCTGATAACAATGCTTCCTTTTTCTGAAAAATTGATAGCATTCGAAATAAGATTATAGATCAGGATCCTCAGGGGCTCAGCGTATTGATAGAGTGTCAGTTCTTTGTCAACTTCATTGGAGAGAAGAAGTTGTTTTTGTTTTGCCAGTGAAGTAAGAACTCCCTAATACCTGGTTGATCAATTCATGCACATTAAAATTTTCTTTCACCAGGCGTCGGTTCTCATTCTGATATTTTTATCCAGTTCAAGATATTAGTTGAAAGAAGTTGAAGGTCCTGTGATGTATTCGTGATCTCGCCGATCGTTTCATTTTGCATTTCTTCAGACATCATTTGTTTTTTTCTGCAAAAGATTTTTTCCTGCAACGGTCAAAAATTTCAAAGGAGTGATGATATCATGGCTGATGATAGAGATCAGTCTTGTTTTGATAGTATCGCTTTTTTCGAGCAGCTCATTTTTTTGCTGCAGTTCTTTTGTCTTCTCAAATACCTGCTTTTCCAGCTTGCGCTGTTGTATGGCATATATGTCTTGTTCTCAGTTTAATGTATAATCTCCCGATGCCGACAGCATAATAAAGCAATTAAAATAATAAACCACCATTGCTGGTACCAGGGAGTTTTGATGTGGAAATGAAACTCGTTGTATGAATAATTTTCCGAACCAAATCCATTCATTTTTCTTATGCGCAGGTTATAATCTCCCGGGTCAAGGCCATACAGGCGGATCACGGCTTCATTATTTATATTAACCGGTTTCCACTGTCCTGAATTATTCAGATCATAATCGATATAAAGATTTTCTTTATTGCACCATGCCGAAAAACCAAGTTGAATGACTATTTCCTTTGTATCAGCACGGAAACCTTTTGTTAATGAATCAGGATCTATTTTTTATTGTCTGCCTGCACCCCGTCAATATAAATATCTCCGCCGGGCAATATAGGAACTGCTTTTTCCGGGTTCACCCACAACAAGCCATCCATGGTGGGAAAGGAAATCGTTTCGTCTTGCATTTGCAATGCAGCGGGTGCGAAACTGCCATTCATTTCAGTAATGTCCATTCCGTCATTGCGCCCGAGATAATGATAATATATTCTATCTCCATTATGCTCAAAGGCGTTGAGAAGATCGGCAAGACTGGATTTAAACAAACCGCGATTGGTGCTCATCCAGCAGTAACCGTATTTATCGGCAATAAAACCATGTACATACGACAGAAAATTATTTTTATCAAGCGGCATAGCCTTCATCTTGCCGTTCCTGTAGATAAAATATCCTTTTGCCATAAGTTCCAATAAAGAGATAATCCTTGTACTTCCATAGAAGCCCGGACGCAATTATCCGGCAGATCGAGTAGTGTATCAATAATGCCGGTGAGAGTATTACAACGGTACAATTGACAATTTGAAACTGCAAAAACTCCCTGGCGACAATTCTGCCATTGCATAAGGAAAAGACCAATTTCTTTCTTTAGAGTAAAACAAATAATGCAGGCTATCATCCTGTAACACACCCAAACCTTCGTTATTGGCAATATAAATTTTGCCATTTGAAAAGGACAACCCAAAATGCTCGTGTACCGCTATTTTGTTGTATTCTTTTGTGGTACCGGTTTTATAATTGTAACAATAGAGGTTTAAATTTACCCTCTTGTTATACCATAAAAGCGAATCACTGGTTAAGTAAGCGTTGTAGAAGTGGCCTTTTACGGGCGGTGGGTGGTTTATATTTTCCTGCGGACCCAAAATATCACCCCTGTCGGTCAGGATCCTGTTGCCAGGTAATTCAATTTGAGAATAAGTAAGCATCTGTTTCGCTGGTAACTGCTTGCTTTTTCTTTACAGCATTCACCCTGTTTTGAGTTATCACAAAAAAGCCCTTTGAGTCCGTGCCGATAAAAAGTAATTTCTTGCCCTGGCTGTATTGAATATAGTGTATCAGAATATTGGCCGGGAGGACGTCGCAGATCTCTTCGGCAATGATCATTGCTCCATTATAACTAAGGGTCCACGCTTTATTGTTTTTTATTGCAATGACACTCTTTTCACTTCCGTTCCGAAAAAATAAAATTCCTCCCTTGTTGAATTCATTTTCAAATGGTTCATCAAACTTTACCGGTACCAGGTGATGAGCAGCAATATCCACGCGGAATACTTCCCTGTTTTTTGATACAAGGAAAACTCTGGTCTTTGATCTTAAAAGCCTTCTTTATGAACACATTTTCAGAGACCAGGGGTGCAGGTTCATCGTTGGTAAGAGTAATAACAAACGGTTTCCCATTATTAATGGATAATACCGAAGTGTCTGTAAGCGGCAGTGTTTTTGGTGTCTCAAAATCGGCGAAAAAAGGTTTTATCGGAGGATGATTGACTTTATAGCTAGAAAAAAGTATCCGATACCGGGAGTCCATAGTAGGCCCGGTAAGTGTTTAATTTATTTTCTTTGATTGTTTTGCGGTATAAAACCAGCTCGTTTTGTCGCACCTTGAATATATTGTCATACTCATCAGCAGCGTAGATGATCCCTTTATTGTTTCTTACCATTAAACGAAAACGTTCAGAGCCGATGAATGGAGTATTTTTATTTGTGTAAGTTTTGAAATCGATCCCGTTAAATCTTACAATGCCAGCCTCGGTGGCTACCCATAAAAAACCGGTTTCTTCATCCCATTCCAATCCCTTTATACCATTCGAGGGTAATCCATTTTCAGTGGTGTAATGCCTGGTTTGAAATGTGGCAGGGATCTGCGCATTGGTGATGCGGCTGAAAGCAATACTAATTACAAGCAAGATGCAAGTACGACCCTTCATAAGACAGGCGAGGCTACTACAATTTACGGCATCCGGCTTAGAAATTTACGTTGTATAATGTAGCCAGTTCTGATGAGCTCCTTGATATTCCCGGCATTGGTCTTTTCAAAGATGCGGTTCTTCATCGTTGAAACAGTGTTCATTTTTAAATTCAGTATTTCACTGGTCTCTTTTGTTCCCAGCCCTTTTAGCAAATAGTGAAGGATCTCCAATTCTCTTGGCGATAACGCCGAAAAAGGATTTTCCGGATTTTGCAATACAGGATTTCTTTTGAGCGGGACCTCGTTTTGCAGGAATCGTTGCAATAGTTGCAGCATTTCTTCTTCACCTGTTGATTTGGGAAGGTAATAATTGATACCATATTGTTTCACTGCTTCACCATATACTTCGGCCCGGCTGCATGGAAAAGATCATGATATTCAATTCCGGGTACACCCGCCTGATGTTAGGTATCACTTCCAGCGTATTTCCATCAGAGAGAATGATATCGAGAACGAGATGCGTGTATTTTTTAACCAGTTCTTTCATCAGGTTATTACAGGGTGGACACTTCGGATATGTCTTTGTATCCAAGATTGACCTGTATGAATATTTTCAATCCTGTCCTGATCATGCTATGATCATCGGCTATTAATAAACACGGCTGCATCATGTTTTGTAAAACTCCTTCTTTTATAATTATTATCCTTGTATAAAATTTTTCAGCTTCTTATACATGATCAATCCAGTCCTCAGAAACAATATTTAGAAAAGAGCAAATACAATCACATAAGCATTCGCATGCAAACACCGGATTAAAGAGATTCATCAGCTGATCATCAAAATTCCGTTCATCACAAATTTTTTATAGTAGAATTAATTCTACAAGGTTTTGCCAGGGATTGAGTGAAATTGCCTAACGATACGATACTTGCCACCCGATCACTTACCCCTATCGATACTACCCTAACTAATCCTACACTTCTGTTTAACCAATCGCCAAAGATTTTAAAACCGTAAACTTTCCCAAAAGGAGAGAAGGGGAGGTTTTTTATAAAATTAGATATATGAACACTTGCGTATGAACTAGCTGCGACCATTCTTGCCGGATCATCTTTTACCGTCGCTTATCCACTGAGCGCTGGTTTGCTTAAATGGGCGGGTTTAATAATGGCTTATCCTATTAGCATTTGGATACTTGGCGCTGCCACTCAAACTCTTCCATAATGTTGGTTGTTGCCAACCGTATCGCTATGTCAGTGGCCTGTGTTTACGCCGTTATCGCTTTATTGACGTTACTAAAAATCGTAGAAGAGTTATTGTGGCGGCCGGGCAGTTGAAGATTGCAGGTAATGGATTGTATTCAATCCCTGAACCTGAAAAAAGAATGATAAGATCGGGCGGTTTCTTAATGATGAAAAGCTAACCCATTTTAATTCATTAATAAATCAGTTTCTCATAGACAAGAAACCATTTCTTCAGCAAAAGTATTCGCTGAGCAAACTCGCCAGTGATGTGACATATCCCGGTAAATTATCTTTCCGCATTCATCAACCGTTATCATAAGATGAACTATAGTGATTTTATAAACAGGTACAGGGTTTCTCAAAGCAGGGAAATGATCATGAATGGAGAATGGAAGTATAAAACACTGGAGGCGATCGCATCTGAAGCCGGATTCAACAACAGGAATACTTTTACCGCTGCGTTTAAAAAGAAACAGGTCAAAGTCCTTCTGAATTTTTAAAAACAATTAAGAAAGACCAGCAGGGAAACAGATCATTATCGAATAAGAAAAAATACTTGTTTAAACCTGAAAAGGATCTGATCATTCCTAAAAAACCATAATAAACATTGCCGGCAGGCTTCGCAGTCATGGCCTGCTCGCAATAGCAAACAGACTAAAGAATATTTGAGCGTTATCTCCTTTTGGTTTCTTTAGTTAGACCCCGGATCTAATTTCGGGGTCTTTATTATGTAGTATCAAGCTTCCTGCTTTGAACGCTTTTGTCTCCGTAATAAAGCGATTGCGAATACTATCACCCAAAGCATGTACGCACCAATATTGATATCGCTCCCAGATTCCGATGTGAGGATGGGAAGATTTTTTGGTATGCCAGGCGCCTCTGTTCCGATCAATATTCAAACGTGATGAAGACAACAGAAGGTGGCAATAGTGTAAAGCGAAATCCCTTTCCCAATGCGTGCAGCGCCAGAAATCCCATGATGAACATCATGAGGGAGAATCGTTACCATCGCCCATATAATATGTAAAGCATCGGTCAGGCTGGGTTTATTTCCCCGTAAATGCATGGGCGGCCAATACAAGTTAATGACCACATAACACTATGATCAACCCGGCCACTATCCGCAGCGGACGATTCCCGACGGCCGACTTCCTGACGCCCCATCCAAAGGCAGCAACAAGCAGAATGTAAAGCGATGGCCAAGCAACACCCATAAAGTTCGGGTGGGAGCATCAATAGCAGACAGCTCACTCACTGTTTGAGAAGGTATGCTATATCCCTCAAACTGCATCGGCACAAAAATATTCATGAGCACATAAAGCAATGAAGAAAGTATACCGCAGATCAATAAACTTTTCGCCATCGTGATGCAGTTATGATCACAAAATGAACGAATGTGCTCAAGAATAAAAATGATTTTTGTCAGATCATTTGCGGGATAATTGATCAGGAATGTTGCTGTCGAAACGCTATACAAATTTAGTTTGCCGCTTTCCCATTGATCTTTGCGGATGGTTTTTGCAGCTGTATGTTTTTAATATACTGGGTGGGGTAGTTCCGGTAAATTTCTTGAAGGCAGTTAGAAACGTTACCCTGTTATTAAAACCAGCTTTCTCAGCAATAGTTTCTAAAGGTCAGCTCACTCCATTTTTCATTTTTCAGACCTTCTTCAATATATTTTATCCGGTACCGGTTGATCACATCATTGAAATTTGCCTGGTACGCCTGGCTGATAAAAGCCGAGAAAAAATATGTGGCTGTATATTGAGGTAATTTGCTACTTCCTTGCGGTCAACATTCGCGAGTTCAGATAGAATTTTTGTCTGCATATTTTTCAAAAGCTCCTTTAATTCAATTACTCTCTCATTCGGCAAGGTTAACTGTTTTATTTTTTTGCACCTTCGCTCCTTTAAAAATTCGGTATTTAAATAGTGGCCATACAAAAGATCCAGGATTTGAAAACAACACCAGGCTTAATATGATAAAAAGAATGTCATGACGCAAATGGAGCTGATATTAGCCATTGATGGCCAGGAGATAAAAATCAATGCAAAAAGACTGCTGGCTTCCAAAAGAAAATATAATGAAGTAGCGGTTATTAACCAGTACGGAACAATACTTTCTTCTGTAGTACCGGAACGGTAATATTTTAAAAGCATTCTGCTAACAAAAAAATATAGACAAATCCGAAGTACAATGGGAGCTAAGAAATGTATGCCTGTGGCATGAACCAACTTTCATTGTAATGAAGCACTGTTTTTGGTCATGACCCAGTAGTGAACGTATGATGGCAAGCTTATCATGAGTGGAACTGAAGAAAAGTGGCGCAAAGTCAATAAGATAAATCAGAGCTGGCAACCCGTGCAGTGCATCGGTCCAACGAAGGTGTTTACGTGATTTAAGCACAAACACCGCGTACAGGTAAAATGATGGCATCACCAGGTAGTAAAAAAAGATCCGGTTCTGAACAAAAAGGGACATACAGCAGGTATTTGCTTTCAAACAGGAATATCAGGAGTACTGTGAAATTCAGGGAAAACAAAGAGAAAGCTAAGCAGGCGTGAAGGCAGGTCTTTATGCTTATTGAGCACAATAGAAATAACAATGCAGCCAGTTATTAATACAGCAAATGAAAGAGGGCGCTAAAACTCATATCAAGGTTTTGAATGATAGTCTCTCGCTATTTGGCCTCCACTGCAAAATCGAAATGATTTCAGTCGGTCAGATTCAGGGAAAGGGTTTGTAAACATACGTGCAAATACCTATACAAAAATATAAGTATCCAAGCTAAACATAAAGATAATAGAGGTGAACTCGTCACTTACCTGCGGATGATAAGAAGCAGCATGCCAAAACTTATAATAACAGACATAAAAAATTCCATCTTTATTATTTTACAAGACTTCGATCTGCGTTTTTACGCGATTATTGAGAATAAATAGTGCCACGTTTTTATAAAATTTGGCTCATTATAGTTTTTTTATTTCATTTTTCCGGTGCGATATAAAGTAACTTCAAGTAGAGTGCACCAACGATATTGTAGCGATAAATGTTCCTCGTGAATTTCTGCCATGGCTTTCTTTATTCACAATATTCAGTATCAGCAACATGGATGACAATAATAGAGAAGAGGAACGCTTTGGGTTTCAATGAAAGGATCTCATAAGGTGGCCCTACCGGAAACATTTCATCAATAGAAAACTCCCGGCTATTGTTTGATTATTGATGTCTTGATATAAAAAATGAAAAAAATTACTCAATAAAAAATCAATTGTATGAAAAAGTTCTTTCTGCTCGGGCTTACTTGTTACTGTAACCTTGGTCTCATTTGCAACAAAGTTCATTTACACAAACATGCCCGCCGGCTGAATGCTTATGGCATGTATGTGTTTCCATGATGGATTCGATTCGTACTATGATCAATATAACTATTACAATGGTAACATCGACGGGAGTTTCCAGGGTGGTGTGGGTATTGAGTACATGGCCTCCAGAACACGTAATTCTTTTGAAATAATGTGGCAGCATCAAAGCACACATGCGCCTACTTATTACCTCGACAACGGCACCGTGGGCGTACATGGAAAAATATCACAAATTTTGACCTTAGCATTGATTATGTGACGATCGGCGGCGACGGTCATATGCAAAAACCAGGTAGCAAGGTTGAGGGATATGGGGATTGCTTTTGGGAGCAGCATTCATAGGTGCCAAGAATCCTGATAACGGCAAATCATAATACCGCAACAAAATTTGCCTGGGGTGCACGACTTGGCTGTAACATATGGGCCAGCGAAAAATTCGGGATAAAACTCCAGGCCGGTCTAATGTCAATAGCACAGGAGTGCCGGTGGTGGCTTATATTTCGGCACCGGAGGTGTAGGCGCCGGGGTAAGCACATATTCCAGCATTTACCAGTTTCAATTGGGCGGGGGCCTGACCTTTAAATTAGGGCAAAAGTAAATGATCAGTGAAGGATGAGTGATGAGTAATCGAATAATCAGTAGAGTAATGAATGATGAGTGATGAATAGGTGAATGATGAGCAGGTAAGCATTAGTGGTGGTTTACTCATTACTGATTACTCATTACTCATCTACTTCACTACTATGGCACAGTCAAATAAAAAATAATTCTTCTTTTTTTAATTGTTGCAACCTTCAGCATACAGTGCGGCTGCGCAGGATCTCATTATATGCCACTAAGACTGGTCCACCCGGTACCTGTGCAGGAATTAGGAACAGTGACAGTAAAAGATACCGTGAATCACGATGACATTGTATTAGTGGGGCAGGCCGAATACAGGTCGCTAAAATTTAAAGTGCAGGATGCGCCGGTGAATATTCTCAACATGAATGTGATCTATCAAAACGGTAAGGTGGATCAGTTTAATCTAAAATACCAGATACCTGCCGGTGGGGAAAGCAGGGTGATCGACTTAAAGACCGATAATTTAAAAACAGGCGTAAGAAAAATAAGAAGGGTCACTATCTGGTATCAAACCGATAGCCTGGCACATACCAGCGAAGCAAAGGTTACCTTATGGGGAATGAAATAAATGAAACAGCTGAAGTGGAACCATATAAATAATGAAGAAGACCTTATTAAACAGTTTTTTACTGATCGCGTTCTTGTTTGCATTCTAATTTCATTTAGTGCACAAAAGAAAACGTCTTCCACTCCTGAAGAAAGAGCAGGCAAATTGACTGAGTGGATGAAAACAAATTTACAGCTAAGCTGATAGCCAGGTTTTGCAAGTTCAGGACATAAACCTGAAATATGCTAAGAAAACGCAGGGACTGCAAACGACAACTTTATCCAGGAACGAAAAATGCAGGTACTAAAAGACAACGATAAAGCAAGAGATGCTAGAACTAAAAATATCTTTACAGCCGATCAGTATAGTACTTATCATCATCAAAAAAGGACGAATTCCGGAAACAAATGAAAGAAAAAATGAGTGGACAAGAAAACCCATGGTAAAATGACCTGATCTCAAAATTGCTCCGTATGGATTGTAACAAATCGAAACATTGTCTCTGCAGAACCGGACAACTAATTTCCTGCAATTCATTAACCGTTCGCAGTTCGAAAAACACAAGATCTTACCCACATCGTTACTGCCCTCAATTTTTTGCCTCTTGCCATTCATCGATAAAACTTATTTCATTTATGAAAAAGCTTATGGATTTTATTAAAATCAGCATTGCGGCTGGTGTACTTTTCCTCATACCAGTTATGGTGAATAGGATTAGTCCTCGCAAAGGTCATTGGCTTTCTTTATAACCTTTCAAAACCAATTACGGCCAGGCTGCCTTTTGAGAATGTGGGCGGCGTGGTGTTAACACACTCATGAGCATAATACTCCCTGTTATTGACTTGTTTCCTGGCAGGCCTTTTTCATGAGAACAAAACTTGCAAAAAGAATTGATTCAATGGCTGGAGGATCGTGTACTGGTATACATTCCGGGTTATTCTTATGTCCGTGCCCGTACTACTGATTTGTTCAGTAAAGAAAAACCGAAAATTGGAAGCCCGCCAGCATTTTTTGTGGATGATAATGAAGTGCTATGTTTTGTTAGTAGACGAAACTGAAGACTATTGCTCCATTTTTCTACCATCTTCGCCTTCTCCTTCATCAGGCAGCGTTGTTGTGAGAGAGAAAACCCTGGTTACTTATCTGCCCATTAACATGTCTGGAAGCTGTTTCCATGATAAGGCAATTTGGAAAAGGTGCATGCAGGACCTATCCAAAAAGTAATACCTGCAGGCCATCACAAACCGTAATTGAAATGCGATCATAACGCAAAATCAACTGCATTCAATAGCGCGTGCAAATAAATGAACACCATGAAAAAAATAACAGGCATCATTTTATTGAGTTGTTTATGTAAAATAGGCCACGCACAGGTAGTGATCGCATTATTATTTGGTGATAAACTCAATACCGGCACGCTTGAATTTGGAATTGTCGTTACTCCCGGTTTAACTGATATTTCAAACATCGAAAGTAAGCACAGAAACAACCTTTAGCCTCGGTATCTATTTTAATATTCATCCTGATAAAAAGTTTTTTATTCACGTCGGAGGGCATTGCAAAGGGTTCATTTGGAGCCGAAGAGCTAATCCCTTATTCGCTTGGTAACGACACAGCTGAATGGCCTGTTTGCAAATGGTTCAGTAGAAAGAGAAAATAAAAGCTTTCAGTTTACCCATATTGGGTCGCTATGCGATAACGCCAAAATTCTTTATTGAAGCTGGGGATACAACCCGATATGATGCTGAAATCAAAGGACATATTTACAACAAAAGTGAATGACAACGAGCTTCACTTATACAACGATCATTTCTAGACCAGGTCGCCTTACTTGATTTTGGAGTGGCCGGTGGATTATTTTATAAATTCAGAAAAGATAAAAGAAGCATGGGCATTGGTATAAGATATTTCCAGGGATTTAACTGGATATACTTCCATCAACCACCGGAACCCAGGGTATAACAGCGCCTGGCAACTGACTATTACGATACCGATCGGCGCGGGCAAAGTAAATGCAAGCAACAGCAATAAAAACACTGGTCAGTGATCAATGGCTAAATTTTGCTTACATAACCGGGAACAAAAAATATTTATTGTCTTTTATTATCGCATCGTGTTGCTGTATCGTTCTCTTTCGGCCAGTCAAAGAAAAACATGTTTCACTCAAAGACTCTGTGGATGGGAAATTAGATCTGAGTGATTATATTATTGATGCCAATGGTTTTATTCCTATACCACTTATTATCACTGAGCCGGCCCTGGGCGGATTTGGCGAGCCATCATACCCGTTTTTATAAAAAAGCGACCACCATATATTGATTCAATAAATGGGCAGATAGTAAAGACACCCGTAGCCCCTGGATATTACAGGTGGAATGGGCTTATATACTGTCAACGGTACCTGGGGTGGTATCGCCTTTCGTTCCGGAACGCTCTATTAAAAGCAGGATCAAGTACGCAATTGGCGGCGGGTATATCAATTTGAACATGGCATTTTACAGAACCTATGAGCAATTAGGGTGAAAAGAAATTGAACTTTAATTTTAAAGTTTCTCCATTTTCCGTGCAGGGGATCAAAAGAATTAAGTTACTCCTACGCTGGTATGCAGGTCTTAAATATCTTTTCCTTCATACTGATGTTCATTATGCAGGTGATAGCATATTGGAATCATTGGGAAAACCTCTTGAATCAAAAAGTGTCATCAGCCAGTTGGGAGCAATTATAGAACTTGATAATCGTGACAATATCTTCACTCCCGATAAAGGAATAAAATTTCATGTTGATGCAGTTTTCTCAGATAATATTTTGGGAGTGATTATGACTACTGGAAACTGAATTACTACATGTTTGCTTATACTCCAATTTCAAAAAAATAGTTGGTGCTCTCCGTATTGACGGCCGGGAGGCATTCGGTGATCCTCCTTTTTATATGCTTCCGTATATAGACATGCGTGGCATACCTACGGCACGATACCAGGGTAAAGTGGATATTCTTTCAGAAGCGGAAATGAGATGGGACGTCGTAAAACGATGGAGTGTTATGGCATATGCCGGTGCGGGAAAAGCATTTGATGAATGGAATAAGTTTGCGGATGCTGATTGGGCCTGGAGTTATGGAACGGGGTTTCGGTATTTACTGGCTAGAAAATTTAAATTGAGAACAGGTATTGATATTGCGCACGGCCCCGGCACATGGGCATACTATATTGTCTTTGGGGGTAATTGGTTGAAGTGATAACTGTTTTTTTACATGTGATCGGTTGGTTTGAATTTTGTGCAAAAAGATTTTTCAGTTTCGTCTTGTTTTTATAATTTCAAAAAGAGTTTAGCTTCAATTCACCCTACTTTACCAATCGTTTCTGATTATGGCTTCTGATTTAGTACTCTGATGTAAGCCAACCCATAACGTGAGTTTTTACTAAGTGATTTCCGGACGCGGGTAATTTTAATTTATTTGTCTTGAATCGACTGCTTATGGTATTAAACAATGGATATCAAAACTTTAACGAGATAGTTATCTCGAAAAGAACCGGCTATTCCCATTTTACTTTCAGGCCACTTATCAATTCTGTATTCTTAAGATGAACAAATTATTATTGGAGCTGTTCGACCCAAGGTATTGCATTGGGTAAGGACGTCTGTCAAACTAGAACCTGATTAACTATTATTAATAAAATATTATGGAAGGCCATTCAAAACTTTACACACTGCTTTTGTCGGCATGGCTTCCTGTCGCTTAAAGCATTCAAACCATCATTTCGCATCCAAAAGATCAGCCTAAGAGTAGGATCTTTTTGGGTCTTGGCCTTTTTCGGTCAAAGAAACCAAAACACAGATCGAATTATCACACATCGCTGGTCATATCGTCCAAGCGGATGGCTGAAATTGAGGAAACTGTCAGGAAACACCTGGAGGAGAAAAATCATTTCTTCAGCATGGATATACTTTAAAAAGGTTCTCAGATGAAACCCATATCCCTGTACACTACCTGTCGGGCTTTATCAATAAGTACTATAAAATGAATTTTAATGATTTTATCAATGAATACAGGATCATATTCTCTATTGATAAGCTATTGAAAAAAGAATGGATGTATAAAAACTTGAAACCATCTGCCAACGAATCCGGGTTCAACAACCGGAATACATTTATTTCCGCCTTCAAGAAAGTCACCGGGGTCTTGCCTTCAGAGTTTTAGAAGGATATAAAACTCGGGAAACCTCACGACGACATTGCCAGGAATGGGAAATTACCGGGTTTAACGAACCTGAATGATGCCTGACATGCAGCACAGCAACTCCTTCGCACACCAATTTCTTGCACCAACAAACGACTGTCGAGCTCTTTGCGCATTTATTCTATTTGTATCAATTATCAAAAAAATACTATGAATCAACAAATGGTTTTTGACTTGAAAAACCCTTAACTTTATTGATCCCCAGCCGAACTTTCAACTCCGTTATGGAGAAATTCTGTACACTGAACATCAATCTCCATTAAACCTCCAACTTTATTTTAAGACTAAACTAAATGTGCACCTATAATTCTCACATGTGTTGTGAAGTGTATGAATGAGTACGATGAGCGATTGCAGAACATGAGCCGAAATAGTAACGATAACAGCCAGGAATTTAATAACGAACAAAAACAGCGATCTGTTCAGTCAGTTCAGTGATGATCCTCTTTTTCTACAAAACAGATAGCTGATTCAGGACCTGCCATTACTTATGTACTCGACCTGGAAAGATGTGATTTCATTTACATCAACATTAACGCGAATGATCTGTCGGGACATGATAAAAGTTATTTTTTCATGCAGGGAAAAATATTTTCAGGGAACTCATTCATCCCTGGGACTATGAAAGAGCGATGCACGTACGTTTATCTTCTTTCAAAGGAGGATAAGGCCTTGGAAGTTTTGGAAGCAGAGATTGAAAATTACGAATGACTCCTACAGGTGGTTTCTGCTTTAATGACCACATTTTTGAAAGAGATGAGCAGGGCAGACCTCTGCGCTCGATCGGTGTTGCTCATGACATTCATGAAACAATACTGGCAACCCAGGAATCAGAAAAGTTAAACAACTGGTTTAACTCTGTATTGGAAGAATTCCCCGTTGGAATTACTGCACTCAAAAGCAATACGTGATAAAAAGGAAAGATCACCGACCTGGAATATGTTTTTGCAAACCGCATAGCCGAGGTAGCAATAAATAAGGGTGAATTGAAGGGCACTCTTTTTCTGCAAGGACATCGAAAGCTTAAAACAAGCGGGCCTGTTTGAGCACTATACAGAGGTGATAGAAACCGGTATCCCATGGGCGGGTGAAGTTCTTTTCAAGGACGAACACCTGGACGTGGACGCGTGGTTACTTGTAAGCGTGTCTAAACTTGATGATGGGTGCATAGCCAGTTTTTGACGTTACAGAAAGAAAGAAATAGAGCAGCAAATAGTAAGACAGGAGCGGCAATACCATTCACTGGTTGAAAATACTCCCGGATGTCATTTCGCCGCTGGAATAAAGATCTAAAAACTTATTTATGCCAATAGTGCTGCAGAAATAAAGACGGGAGTTCCCACGAGAAGCGCTTATACGGTAAGACGAAGCAGCGAAATGGGGCAACCTGATGAACTGGCCTTTCCCTGGATGGAAAAATTGAAGATGGTTTTTGAAACAGGACAGCCGGCAACAGCATATCAGATTATTTCCTTCACCGGATGGTTCTCATCACTTCTTTGCACGAATGGTTCCTGAAAGAAACGAGCAGGGCGAGGTAGAAACAGTATTAGCCATTGCAAGAGACATTACTGAATTAAAAAAGCCGAGCAGCAGACAATTGAGCAGGGAAGAGAAATACCATTCACTGGTAGAAAATACTCCGGATGTCATTTCCCGTGTGGAATAGAGATTTAAAACTTATTTATGCCAATAGCGCTGCGGAAATAAAGACGGGAGTTTCCGCGAAAGTTATATGGTAAGACACGTACTGAAATGGGACAGCCCGATGAAATAGCAACATCATGGGCGGAGCAAATTGAAGGAAGTTTTGAAACAGGTCAACAGGTAACCTACAGCAGTCCATTTCTTACACCGGACGGCATGGTAGATTTATTTTATCGGATTGTACCCGAAAAATAGCGAAGGCGAAGTAGAAAACAGCTGCTGGCCATTGCACGGGATATTACTGAACTGAAGGCAGCGGAGCGGGAAGTTATGGACTTGAAGGATCCAGCTGCGGCTCAACGGGCAGCTGATAAATACCAGGCACTTTTTAAACTCTAATCGATGAAGGTTTTTGCATTTTGGAAAAAGTGGAAGGAGATGGTGCTTTGATTTTCGCTTTATCGAAGTGAACTGCATTTGGGATAAGGCCGGTCTCCAGGATGTAGTTGGAAGAACCCTCGAGAAGTTTCTCCAAACATATCTGAAAAATGGCTGCTGACCTATGACGATGTTGAGACGGGCGGGAAGGAGATCCAGGTTAGAACATGAAATGGCTTCCACCGAAAAATATTAGAGATCTACGCCTTTAGAGTCAGGGATGAAACCGAATCGACGTGTTGCCGTGGTCTTCAGAGATATTACAGAACTGGAAAAAGATCCGAACAGGAAGTACTGAACTTAAAAAGATGAGCTGACGCAAAAGGCTACCGATAAATACTTGTCCATTTTCAATTGCAATTGACGAAGGTTTTCATCTTGTAGAAGTGATCTTTGATGAAAACGATAAGGCTGTTGGACCTTAAAATACTTGAAGAAAATCCGGCGGCGCAGAAAATTTTCGGTGAAAGTTTTTGGAAAAACGATAAAACAGACCCACCCGGAGTACGACGAGGCAAGATTCAGGTCTGGGGCGAAGTGGTGCGATCCGGTCAAAGGACGCGATTAACGCGATACTCGGACATCTGGAAAAAATGGTTTGATTTCCACCTTACAAAAGTTGGTGGTGAAAACAGCAACCAGGTGGCTGCGATATTCCAGGATATTAGCGCAGCGTAAAGAAGCAGAAGAAGCATTGCGCAGAAGTGAGGAGAGATTGGCTGCAGATCTTGCTGAAACGAAATTATTGCAATCGATCAGCAGCCAGTTAATACAGGAAGATAATATACAGGCAATATATGAACAGCTGCTGAATGCTGCTACTGCTATCATGCATTCGGAAATGGCTACCATGCAGATGTTGTTTCCTGAAAAAATGAGTTGTTGCTTCTTGCCTTCAAAGGCTTTGATCCGGAAGTTATCAAATACCGGGAATGGGTAAAAATGGGTAATCAAAGCGCTTGTGGTACGGCCTCTTGAAAAACAAGAGGATCATTATACCCGATATTGAGATCTCTGATTTTATAAGATACGGAAGAAAGATCGTGCGGCTCATCGGTTGGCTGGGCGTTCGTGCGGCTCAATCTACTCTCTTATTACCCGGTCTGGTCAGCTCATAGGAATGATCACCACTCATTGGAAAAACTGTTCATGAACCAACTGAACGGGAACTTAATTTGTTTGATGTCCTGGCAAGACAAGCCGCCGATCTGCTTGAAGAGAAAACAGCGGTGAAGAAAAATATCTTTCCCAACTACAACAGGAAGTTCATGAAAGAACAATTGAATTAAAGGAAAGCAAAGACCTTTTGGAAAACATTGCCGACACAATGCCTGCGATGATCAGTGTCCAGGAGTATCCATCACGTAAAGTGATCTATTATAACCGCGAACCTTACAGCATGAGTGGCCTTAGTGTTGATGATCTGGCGAAGATGCCTGTTGAAGAGACGTCATAGTCTTGTACATCCGGATGATATGCAGGGATTGCAAAAATATGCAGCCGAGCATTGCCTTTTATCGGATGAAGATGTTGCAACATATGATACTATCGCGTAAAAAGCAAACTGAAAGACTGGATGTGGTTACGCGTACGAAGCAGGGTATTTGAAAGGGATGAAAAAGGTAAATGTAATAAGCTTTATAAATGTTGTGCACGATATCACAGCCAGAAAAGAAGCTGAAGCAGAACTGAAAAGAAGTAATGAACTGCTGCAATCAATCATGGATTCTTCATTAAGCGTAATCCGGGTAATGGAGGCAATTCGTGACGCGAGCATAACGAAATGATTGATTTCAGATATATCCTGGCAAATAAGAAAGCGCTGAATGAGTATGACGTTGATGACAGAAAAGGAAAATTGTATTCTGAGGTTCACCCCTGAACTGATGAAGTCAGAGATGTTCAGCAATTTTAAAAGGTCGTTGAAACCGGTGAGCGTAGAAATTTTGAAATCTGCTATCGTGGGGGGCGTCCCTGCACGTGGTTTAACGTGATAGCTGTAAAGCTGCGCTGATGGAGTTGTCTTTTCACTGGAAGACATAACTGAACGCAAGCGTCGGGAGTTAAATTCGGCTTTCTTATCGAAGATCCAGGACGATCTTGCGCAACCTCCCTGGTGAAGATCAGATATTTACAAACTGTGGGCAGCAAAATAGGACATTTCATGGAAGTCAGTACGGCGGTATTGGCTGATGTTGATGAAGACCTTGACGAAGTGCGGCCTCATTATTTGTGGCGTACTGAAGGTATGCCGACATTACCATTAGTCCTTCGCCTCTCGGACTTTGGAGTAGAAGAACAGCAGGCACTGCTACGTGCAGGGCAAACAGTAGTCATTCAAGACACTGAAGCCGTTTCCCTTGTTTATGCGGCGGCGCACCGCCCAATACGGGTACGTTCTTCAATCAATGTACCATTTCACCGTGATGGCAAATGGAAATATTTAATTTCCGTTACTGATTCGAAGCCGCGCGATTGGCGTGATGATGAAGTGGAGTTGTTCAAAGAATTGGCTCACCGTATTTCTCTCCGTATTGAACGTGCACGGGCAGAAGAAGCTTTGCGGCGTTCTGAAGAACAATATCGTATTCAATATGAGAAAATGAGAGGATGACTAAACTAAAAGGTGGCACAAATGGAAAGAATAATTTGAACGACCGAACTCCTGGAATTTGACCTGGCGTACATGCGTAATCTTTTCAGCTTCATTTGGCGCAGGACTAGAAGTCGTTGATCATAATGATTTGATTGACGGACATTGGGGAGAGCTCTGTGCTTTATGCAGGACCGACGATTGGTATCATTGAGAGCACGCTAGGTTCTTTATTGCAAACTACTTGCCCCGAATGAAATCAATCTTCTAGTAAAACGGCTTTGAGTTTCTAAAAACAAAGTGCTGGATGTGCATGAAGAGCTGAGGCTAAATTTTGATAAGCTTTTCTTTTTAACTACCTTGTCATGCAAAAACCAGAAGCACTATATAGGCGGAAACCAACTTTCCCAGGTTTGAAAGAAAAATGAAAGAACCTCCAAACATGGAGCTTTCGATGTAGTGGCCCTTCGTGTTCTTTTTTTTCTTTCACAACAGATAGCAGGAAACCTGAACATCAGCATTGCCATGGTCATGATTATTTTTTTTTTGGAATACCCTCTGCTATTGCCGGCCTTTCTGTTGAAGATAATTCTCGCATGTGGAAGTAACTCCCAAATTCTAATCAACCGTGGATCATCAAACCTCCAGCTTATTGGTTCCGAAAAGTGTGGCATGTTATTAGTCGAGGGTATGTATAGGGCCACGGGGAAATATTATATTAGTTATTACAAAGTTGTGAGAGAACACCTATGCCCCATCCCGCGCTAAAAAGAAAATTAAATTTCAAACAAAAACAAAAAACTAAAATGGATAAATCTAAATCAAACGGCAGTCATCGTGCAAGCAACTGGGAAGCTGGTGGCTCTTCCAAAGGAGTACAAACAAAAGAAGCCAACAGGAGCGAAATGCAATCTTCGCAGCTCACAGAAATTGGCTTGAAGTTAGGAGCTAAAGGATATATATTGGGCAGAAAAAGCATTGACAAAAGCAATTCCTGAAATGATAAAAAATGCCACATCAAGCAGAACTGGGATTGGAAGCATTGGAAAATCACCTCGATGGAAATCGGAAGAGCAGGTTAAGCGTGTAGAACAAGAGTATTTGAATTAACGGGTAAAAGGCCGGTTGCAAAAAAAATGCGAGGCAATGGAAGGGGGCTGATAAAAGAAGCAGAGGAAATTATGGAAGAATGTGAAGAAGGCGCCATGCGTGATGCAGGTGATCATTTCCGCAGGACAGAAAGTTGAACATTACGAAATTGCATCTTTATGGCACGTTGCGCCAGTTTGCAGAGACGCTTGGATTAGCAGAATGCGCTGCATTGCTGGAAGAAACCCTTAATGAGGAGAAAGGTTGCCGATGAAAAGCTAACCGAAGTTGCTTTGGCAAGTGCGATAAATGTCGAGGCGAGCGAGGAAGGAAGAAACAAAGAGACTAAAGATCTTCAAAAGTAATAAGTTTAAGTCTTCAAGCATTAACAGGTTTTTCTCTCTATGCAAGTACGAGGAAAGAGCCTGTGCTTTCTTTTTTATCCAATTTGTGATTAGCTTAGCACTGCTATGACACACGCAACGCCTCAGTTGACTTAAATTTGTCACAACATCGATCAGAGTAAGAAACCTGATAGAACCGGAAGACACATGCCAAACCTTGAGGATAATGAAATGGGGAAGAAAAAAGTCACCGGAAGCACTTTCAGGAGAGAGGCCGGATGCACAAGAGTTCAAAAATATCGAGTCTATCATGAGGCTGGACAAGCAGCACCTCCCTGGCGGCGCTCAATCGCCGAACACGCAGCCGATAAAATAACCGCGTTTTTCGCGGGCAGTACGCCATTTATTATCTTTTCATATTGCCTGGTTCGGGGGATGGATTTTAGTAAATCTCCGGTTGATCCCGGGCATAGAGTCCATTTGATCCCTTCTCCCCATTCAGTTTCCTGACGCTGGTCGTTTCATTAGAGGCTGTTTTTTCTTGCACCCTTTAGTGCTGAAAAAGCCAAAATCGTGGCGCACTCAAGGAAGCTGGATTCATAGCGGGCACACATTGATCTGGCAGATAAAAACATGCTTGGCAGAACAAGAAGGAACAAAGATTTTAAACACGATCCAAAGGATTGGTAGGCATTTGGGGTTAGAAGAAGAAACAGAGATTTCGAAGCGCGATGCAACAAAATTGTCTCAGGAGACCGGATGTGAACCAGGTTGCAAAAACATTGGATGAAAAATCTCCGAATTAAGGAGACGTTCTTACCATATAGGTAACTTTCCATGTTGAATATGCGATAAATCCTAAGGGATTCTGGATCCTCGCCCAATATAATTAGCGCAATATTCGATCTTCGCTTCAAAGTCGACCAATGAAATTCCCAAGGTCCATAGCAATACGTAACTGAACGAAGTACAA